>SESA01001402.1_pt1 | contig 12546 bp, 14 predicted proteins | sample 3171451 | NCBI WGS metagenome assembly SESA01 (sample SAMN06051862, study PRJNA518727) | freshwater metagenome | biome: subpolar coniferous forest; feature: holomictic lake; material: water; isolation source: holomictic Lake 227, 8 m depth | place: Canada: near Kenora, Ontario | collected...
ACGGGGCTGCTTTCGTAAAGATCATGGACCCACCAACCACTTTGCATTGTGCAAGAGTAGAAGATGTTGCGCATTTTTGTTGGCGAGTTGATTTTAATTTTGGCGCGCTATCGCCAACGCGATTTGGTCAGCGCAACATTGCGGTTGCTTACGGTATGTGTTGAATAGCGTTGATCGCGCAAGTTGCAACGGCAAGTCAACGTGCGGCAGATGTGTTGAGTCCGGCAACGCAAGTGAGGCGAATGTTTGGCTTGTGCCTGGACCAATCCATAGTGAGTGGATTGCGGTCAAGCGAAACAACATCGGCGGCGTGTCCAACTTTCAGGGTGCCGCATGTATCGCTGGCGCGCAGGCATTGCGCGGCGTTGCAGGTGAAGGCTTTAAGCGCAATTTCCCCTGTAATTGAGGCTTCAGGTCGAGTGATGGCGCCGCCGGAAGTTGCGCCAGTGATGGCGGTTTGCATGGCTTGCAAACAGTCTGGTTCCACAATGGGCCAGTCGCTACCAAAGGCAAGTCGCGCGCCGGCTTCGTGGAATTGTTTAAAAGAAAAGAAGCGATCCATGCGCGCGGCGCCTAGTCGCGCAAGGGCGGAACCAGCGTCGAAATATTTGTGCAGGGGTTGCATGCTCAACCAGCGTTCCTTGCAGCGCGCAACGTCGCTGGCGTGCGCGGTTTGACCGTGTTCAATGCGCAGTGATTCGCGCGCTGGGTTGATGTGGGTGGAGTTGGGGGCGGATATTTTTTCCGTGTTGTGCGATGGTGCATGGACATACATTTCATTCGCACGGACATTCGTCGCGCTCAATGATTCCGCGGCGTCGGCGGCATCAAGCGCGGCGCGCAAGGCCGCGTCTCCAATGGCGTGCATGGACATGCTCCAGCCACGCGAAAGTCCTTCGCGTAACCAGTCGGAAAGTTTTCCTGACTCTGCCAGTTCAACAAACATGCCGCAGTTGTCGGGCGCGTCGCAATATGGTTCAAGCATGCGCGCGGTGCGCGAACCAAGCGTGCCATCGATGAAACTTTTAAAACCAAGAATGCGCAGCGCGTCGTCGGCGGCGACGCATTGACCCAGACTCCAATCCACGGGCCACTCGCGGTCAAGAATGGTTGCGCGAATACGCAGGTTCAATTCATGGCGCAGCGGAGACAGCGTTGAAATAAGGTCGCGCGAATATTCCATGCTGCCCACGGTGGCAATTCCATGCGCGTGCAAGTGGCGCGCCGCGGCGTGCGCCGCTTGACGCAAAGCGGCTGAATTTGGATCTGGAACGCAAGGAATGGCCAGTTTCCATGCGGCTTGTTCCAACAGCAATCCAGTTGGATTGCCTGACGCGTCGCGCGCAATTGTTCCGCCAACAGGATCGCGCGAAAGATCGTGGCGCTGCGCAATGATGTTCAGCGCGGCGCGATTGACCACGCACACATGTTGATCCATGCGCCACGCAATAGCGGGGCGGTTGCCGCAACTTGCTAGCCAAGTGTGATCGGGCATGCCGTCCCCGGAAATTTTCCGCGCGTTCGTCGCGGTGGTGTTCTGTGAAGACGCCTGCCAATTGCCCTGGTCCCAACCGCTCGCTTCAAGCCAAACATCATTGGGCAGTGACTCATGCTTGGCGCGAATCACGCTCTCAAATTCTTCACGCGATGAAACGCCAGCCAGATGCGCCTGTGAAAGCGCGCGGCCGCCAAGCAGCAAATGCACATGCGAGTCAATGAACGCGGGACAGACAAATTCTCCGCCATCCATTTCGTGGTCGACCGCGCTTGCGTCATCAATGGCCACAATCTTTCCGCCATCCATGGTGATTGACTTTGCAAATGGGCGCGTTGCATCGCCTGTCCAAATTGTTTTCGCGGTGATCCGTGTGCGTGGCATCGCTAGTATCGTAGATATGCGCAATCAACTTTCAATCGTGTGCAATGGACTGTTGGCGGGATTATTCTTTGGAGCGCTCGTGTCCTGCGCCGACGACGCGCCAAAACCTAAGCTTCCAGCGGCGTTTCCTGTTCAAACCACGTCGAACGCGGGTGCAGTTTCTGCGCCAACCGCCGTGGGGACCAATGCAATTTCATCAGCGAACTCAAATGTCACGTCATCCGCCAACTCAAATGCGATTGCTTCAACAATGCCCGCGGCCGTCCCCTCCGTGAATCCGTTGACAAGTAGCGCCACTTCAAATCCGTCGTTGATTGAATTGCCGTCAATCACGCTCCCCAAGCCCGCGGCGTGGACGTGGGTGAAGCCGTCAATGCAGTTTCGCACTTTGCAATATCAAGTGTGCAACCCTGGTCCAGGAAAAGTTGCGCCATGCGCGGACCTCATTGTGAGCGTGTTCAAGTTGGGCGATGGCGGCAGTGTGGACGCCAACATTGGCCGCTGGAAAAATCAATTTCAAAATGCGGACGGCAGTCCAGCGGAACCAACTCGTTCACAGCGCGTGGTGGCTGGAGCATCCGTGACGCGCGTTGACTTGAAGGGCGCGTGGAAGGGCATGGGCATGGGCGAGGCGCAAAATAATTCCGAGCAACTCGCCGCCGCCATCGAGTTGCCGCAAGAAACTATTTACATTCGCATGGTCGGTCCCGAGAGCACTGTGGAAGCCGCTCGAAAAGATTTTGAAGCCATGGTGGATGGACTTGCGCCACGAGCGCCGCTTGTGAAGTGATTTCAAAATTGACGTGCGCTGATCTCCGAGTGTTATTCAGTTCGCTATTTGTAAAGCGACTTGTCTTGTGCAATGTTTGACACACCAAGAAGCGGTGAGCTCAATTGTCGATCGCAAAAATAAAAACGCGCGGAGTGAAAATAATTTCAATCCGCGCGTTTGGTTGAACTGAATCAGCTCACTTTGCCGCGGCGAAACGCTTGTTCACTTCGTTCCAATTCACCACGTCCCACCAACTTTTCAAGTAATCGGCGCGGCGATTTTGGTACTTCAAGTAGTACGCGTGCTCCCACACATCCACGCCAAGAATTGGCGTGCCAAGCGTGTCAATGGTGCCCTTCATCAGCGGATTGTCCTGATTCGCGGTGCTGACCACTTCAAGCGCGCCGCCTGGTTTCACAATCAGCCAAGACCAACCACTGCCAAAGCGTTTCATGCCACCGTCGGCAAGTTTGGCTTTGAAATCTTCCATGGTGCCAAAAGTTTTTGTAATGGCCGCGCTCAACTCCGCGCTTGGCGCGCCGCCGCTGCCTGCTGGCGCCATGATTTGCCAGAACATGCTGTGGTTGAAATGTCCGCCGCCGTTGTTGCGTACCGCGCCACGAATGGCTTCTGGCAATGATGGCAGCGAGGCGCACAATTCCTCGATTGTTTTATTTTGCAGATCGGCGTGGCCTTCAAGAGCCTTATTTAAATTGTCGACATACGCCTGATGGTGCTTGGTGCGATGAATGATCATGGTCTGTGAATCAATCGATGGCTCAAGCGCGGCCTCCGGATACGGAAGACTTGGAAGTGTGAATGGCATGTGTTGCTCCTTTTGAGTTGTGGGTTGAGTGGTTGACGCGGCGCTGCTGTGAGCCGCGAGTAAAGTTTGCGAGATTCCCTGCGAGGACAGCGCCGTGAACGCGCCAAGCCCAACAAGGGAGTGGCGCAAAAAGCTTCGGCGGTTTGCTGCGTCGGACATGTCGCCAACAATAGGGCGCGGCGGCGCATTGCGCCACATGTGAAATTCAATTTGTTTTTAGATTGCGTTCGCTCAGTGTTCAGAGCGAGCGCCTTGGACATGAACTTCACCATGAAATTGCTTCGCGGATTGCGTACTCTTGCTCCATGCGAAGTGAACATCGAATCATTGACGCCGCGGGTAATCGTGCGCGCGAAGGCTTGCGAACGTTGGAGGATGTTCTTCGATTTTCGCTTGATCATGCGGATTTATTGCGCCGCGCCAAGGCGTTGCGCCACCAATTGCGCGCGGCATTTGATCGATTTCCCGCGGGATTGTTGGAGGCGCACCGCGACGCGGCGGGCGACGCGGGTCAACATGCGCATACGCCGGAAGAATTTCAGCGCGGCGATGTGCGCGCCGTTGCGGTGGCTGCTGGCAAGCGCGTGATTGAGGCGCTGCGAACGCTGGAGGAAGTTGGAAAAATTCTTGATGGCGCATTCGCCCAACAAATAGCCGCCATGCGCTACGCCATGTACGACTTGGAACGCGACGCCATTCTTGCGTTTGGTTCGTCCGCGCGCTTTCAACCGCGCGTGTGCGTGTTGCTGACCGAGTCGCTGTGCAAACTTCCTTGGATGGATGTGCTGCGCGGCGCGCTTGATGGCGGCGCCGACATGATTCAAGTGCGCGAGAAAAATATGTCCGACCACGACTTGATCGCGCGCGTTGAAAAAATTATGGAAGTGGCGCGCCCCACCAACGCGCGAGTGATCGTGAATGACCGCGTGGACATTGCGCTGGCCAGCGGCGCACATGGCGTTCACTTGGGCACTGGAGATTTGTCCATTCGCGCCGCGCGCAAACTTGCCGGCACAAATTTGCTCATTGGCGCCAGCACGCACAACGCCGCAGAAGCATTGGCCGCTGTGACGGAAGGCGCCGATGTGTGCGGCGTGGGCGCCATCTTTGCCACGCAATTGAAACCCGATCGCGCACCGTGCGGCGTGGCGCTTGTGTCGGAGTTCATTCGTCATTACCCGCACGTGCCGCACCTTGCGATCGGTGGAATTTCCGCGCAAAACATTGAACAATTGACCGCCATCGGTTGCCGCGGCGTGGCCATCAGCGGCGCGGTGTGTGGCGCAAGCAATCCCGCGGCCGTGGTTGCGCACTTGCGCGAAAAACTTTCGCCACACACATCGGAGCACGCTTGCGCATGATGTTGATTTCACAAAAATTTTCTGCGCTTCAACATAATTTTGTTTTCACAAAAAACGTTGAGCATGCAATATGATTTGGTTTTTACAAACAACTTTCGTCATGCCCAATGATTTTGTATTCACAAATAAATTTACCGTGGTCCATTTGGCTATGCGTTCGCCACAAATCTTGAGGCGCAAACTCTTGTGAGTCCTCTCAACGCCGCGCTCACCTTGCTTGGAACTGGAACTAGTTCCGGCGTGCCCGTGATTGGTTGCGAATGCGCCACATGCAAAAGCACCGACCCGCGTGATAAACGTTTGCGCACAGGCGCCATGTTGCAATTCACCGACGCCACTGGCCAGCCGCGCGTGATCTTGATCGATGTTCCGCCTGACCACCGCGAGCAAAGTTTGCGCGCGGGCATTGATCGCTGCGACGCGATCTTGATCACGCATGGACATGTCGACCACATCTTTGGCCTTGATGAAGTGCGCCGCTACAACGCCATGATGCGCCAACCGATTCCGGTCTACGCCGACAATGAAACATGGGAGCAACTTGAGCGCGTCTATCGCCACATTTTTTTCCGCAAGGAGAATAAAAATGATTCCTTTGTCGCCTCGCTCACGCAACAACGCGTGGCGCATGGCACGCAACTGAACTTGCACGGAATTTCCGCCACCGCCTTCACGCTGATGCACGGCCGCCTGCCCATTCTTGGCTGGCGATTTGATTCACCGAACGCCGATCCACTATTTCCCATCGCCTATTGCACCGACGTAAACCACATTCCAAATGAGAGTTGGTCTTTTCTAGAGGGCATCAACACGCTCATTCTGGACATGTTGCGCCCGCGCGCCCATCCGACGCATTTCACGTGCGATCAGGCCATTGCCACGGCCGAGAAAATCGCTGCAAAACAAACGATTTTCGTGCATATGACCCATGATCTTCTTCATGGCGAGTTTGACCCAACTCTTCCCGACGGCATGCGCCTGGGCTTTGACTCGATGAAGATTTCCTAGCCTCGAACGCACGCGTGCCCGCCGCCAAAAATTCGCTAAACTTCTTGCCCCATGGCGCAGATCCGCGAAATTAAAAAACGAATGGTCGCTGTCCGAACGATTCAACGCATCACCAAAACGATGCAGATGATCGCCACTGCGAAGTTCACCGCAAGTCTTGCGCGCGCGAAAGCCAGTCGGCCATACATGGAGCGCATTCGTGAGTTGGTTGCCGAAGTCGCGGCGCGCGCTGGTGATGAAAGTCATCCGCTCTGTCTCGCTCCTGCAAAGCCAGCCGGCAAAGAACTTATTCTTGTGATTGCAAGCGATCGTGGATTGTGTGGCGCTTACAACGGACATGTCCTGCGCACTTCGCTCATCGCTTTGAAGGGCGTCAAGAGCCGCAATGCGGAAAGCGTTGTTGAAACCATCGGCAAAAAAGCGACGGCGTTTTTTAAGTTTCAAAAAATTCCAGTTGTGCAGAAGCACCAATTTGGTGATCGACCAACTTTTGAAATGGTGGAGCCACTGGCGGAGCGTTTGATGAGCGAGTATCTCGCGGGTCAATACGACGCGTGCCGAGTGGTCTACATGAAGTTTGTCAGCAACAGCAAGCAGGTTCCAGAGACCATGCAATTGCTGCCAATGCGCGTGCCCGCCGCCGCAAAGAGCGACGTCAAGAGCAGCGAGTCGCTGTACGAATTCAGTCCAAATGCCAGCGAATTGCTGAACGATTTGCTGCCGCGCGCCGTGAAAATAAGTTTGTTCCAAGCCGTCATTGACGCCATCGTCAGCGAAAATGTCATGCGCATGATCGCCATGAAGGCCGCCACCGACAACGCTTCTGGAATCGCGAAATCCTTGCACCGCAGTTACAACCGCGCGCGCCAAGGTCGCATTACCACCGAGCTCACGGAAATTATTTCTGGCGCCGCTGCTTTGGAATAAATTCACAAGCGTTGCTTAGGGTGGACCGTGTTTCAGATTTTCACTTCGGAAAGTGGCGCTCATTTTCAATCGAGTTGCAATTGAGTCATTGTGAAAAGACGCAATGCGCAAGCACCACGTGCCAATGAAAAATTATTGAGGAGCGGGTGCTTTGGCTGGCGCGCTTGGTGGCGCAGGAAATCCAGTCTCAAGCGGATTGCCATCGCGCGTCCACGCCTTCAGACCACCTTCAAGCGTGTAGACATCGCTGAAGTCAAGTTCGATCAGGCGCTTGCTTGCCGCTTTGGCAATGGTGTCGTCGTATGAAGTGTCGTACACAACAAACTGGTCGTACCTGCCAAGCACAAGACCCGCCTCCGCCGTCATGCGCGGGAACGGCAAATTAATCGCGCCAGGAATATGTCCCTCGGCGTATTTTTCTGGACTGCGCGGATCAACCCACACGCTGACGGGCGCGCGCTTGAGCATGCTGCCGGGATCATTCATCAGTTCAACCGCTTTAAACGGCGTCACATAGGTGATATTTTTATCGCTGGTGCTTTTTGTGCACGCGGTGGCCGCCAAAATCGCAAGGCAAACAGTGGCAAGGGTTCTCATGATTTCATTGTCACCGCATTTGGCGCGCGGAGCAACCGCAAAAATATATTTTCATTTGTCGCACGCTTTGAACCATCTGTGAATTGTGGCGCCGCATGTCTATGCTTTCATTCAATGATCATGCGCTTTCGATTTCTACTGTTGACCGTGTGCATGCTTGGCGCCGCTTCGCAAGTCTTTTTTAATTTCAAGCCCGCTGTGGCAGCCACGCAAATAATTCCCACAGCGCCAAGTTTCAAGCCCGCGGGCACGCTCAACTCCGCAACCGCCGAAGTGGTCAATGACAAGACTCCAGTGAAGGCAACAGCGGCAGGTTGGGTGAAACTTGCCAACGGCCACACCGCGGCGGTGGTGCGTTTTGAAATTGCAAATGGCTGGCACATGTATTGGAAAAATCCTGGCGAAAGCGGGGCGCCGCCACTTGCGCAACTGCGCGCCACAGATGGGTGGACATTGTCGGAGCCTATTTTTCCGCGGCCTTCCATTTTAAAAACCGTCGACGACACTGAATTTGTCTACGACACTTCGTGGGAATGGCTCTTGCCCATCCAGGGACCAGTGGGCGCCACCGCGCCGGCGTGTTCGTTCGATCTTTCATGGATGACCTGTAAAGATCACTGTGAAATTGGTCGAGCGCGCGTGGAATTTGCGGCGGCAACTGGTGAAATTCCTGCGGCGGGTGACGCGCGGCTTGGGCGCTCGTTTCCCACTGTGGGCGCAACGGCAACGTTCAATTCCAAAGATCAAACCATCACAATTTCTAGCAGCACTTCAAGCGCCGCTCCGAAAAGCATGGCCGCAACAACGGCGCAATGTATTCCCGATGTCATGCCTGGCGTGTCACTCAAGTCGACTGGGCCATTTCAAGCTGCCATGGTGGATGGAAAAATATCGCTCACTATTCCTATTGAAATTCATCCCAACAATACGCTTGGCAAGCCGCTTGTATTCAAAGGATTGCTTTTGTTCGGTCAATCCAACAGCGATCGTTGCGAAATCATCCAACTTCCGTTGAACATCCAAGTTTCTCAGCCTTAAATTTATTTCGTTGCGCCTTGAGGCCCTTCAATTCAAGCGGGCTATACTGCAAATTGAATATTTTTCTGTTCAGTTTCTATTCATCAACCCCGAAAGGAATTACTCCATGAAGCATTCTCGTCTTACTGCGTTGCTCACAGGTTCAGCCCTTCTCTTTTGCGCCGCAACATTCGCCATGGCCGACGACACCAAGAAGGACAAGAAGCATGACAAGGCTTCTGAAACCACCACCGACACCAAGGAAAAGCGCGTCAAGGTTGGTGAGCAAGTTCCAAACTTCACCATGACCGATGTCAATGGAAAGACGCTGCAATTCAGCGACTTTTCGGGCAAGACGGTTGTCATGGAATGGGTCAACCCAGGTTGCCCCGTGTGCGCTGGAATTACAAAGGCTGGTCTGGTCACCAAAATGATCGCCGACGCCAAGGCGATTGATCCCAATGTTGTGTTTGTCATGGTCAACAGCACCGGCGCCACGGCCAATGATCCAAAGGCAACCGCGACCTATTTGGCTGACAACAAAGTTGTTGCCAACGCCGCCGTGATCGACGGCAGCGGAGTGATTGGAAAGATGTTCGACGCCAAGACCACGCCATCCATGTTCGTGATTAATTCAACGGGCAAGTTGGTGTACGCCGGCGCGTTTGATGACAGCTCTGATCGCGGTGAAACACCAGGCAAGACCAACTATGTCTTGAACGCCCTCACGCAAATGAAGGCTGGCAAAGCGGTGTCCCCAAGCGAAGTGAAGTCATACGGTTGCGGCGTGCATTACGCCAAGAAGCAAAATGGCTGATTCACTGCGGATTTGATTGTAAAAAAGAAGAAGCCCGGCCTTGCGGTCGGGCTTCTTTTATTTTTGCTTCAAGCAGAAATTAAACATTCAGCGGCATAATGACATACGTAAATTCTTGGCCAATGCGAAGCACGCCAGGCTTGTTGGTGGCTTTCAACTCAATGATGACTTCCGGCGCGTCGATAATTTTAAGCGCGTCCACAATGTAGCCAGGGTTGAAACCAACTTCGATTGGCTCGCCTTGGAAACCTTCCAGTGGCATTGTGATTTCGGAATCGCCAACATCGGGTGAACTGCTTGAGAGCGTCAACTGCGTGGCGGTGAAACTCATCTTCACGCCTTTGCTTTGCTCGCTGGTCAACAAACTTGATCGACGCACGGCCGCCGTCAGCGCCGCGACATTGCAAGTCACGCGGCGATCATGTTCCTTGGGAATCACATCGTCAAACGGCGGGAAGGTTCCCTCGATCAAACTGGTCACCATCTTCGCGGCGTCGGCGCCGCTGCCAATGGTGAACACAAGGCGACCGTCCGCCTTTGAAATTTCGATTGGATCTTCTGGATCAATCGCCAGGCGATTGAGCAAATTCAGCGCCTTTGTAGGCACAATCACGGATGAATCGGTTTCAGTTGCGGAAATGCAATCGCCTTTGGCAACCGCCAAGCGGCGACCGTCGGTGCCCACAAGTCGCAAGCGCTTGCCCACGCGTTCAATCAACACGCCGCCAATGGCGTAGCGATTATTTTCAACCGCGGTCGCGAAAATAGTTCGACCCACCAACTTGCGAAATGTCGCGGCGCTGACGGTGCATTCAGGTTTTGAATTCAACTGCGGCTGCGCTGGAAATTCTTTCGGGTCGTAGCCGTTGACATTAAAGCGCATGCCATCGGCTTTGATGGACAAAATAGATTTGTTGGATTCAAACGCCAACGTTGTGCCCGCGCATTCGCGCGCGATTTGCGACAAGCGCTCGGCCGGCACAAGTGCCTCGCCTGGCGATTTCACGTCCACGCTGGCCACGGGAATTTCAAGCGCAATGTCCTTGTCGGCGGCTTGCAGGTATAAACGATTGTCTTTCGCCGTCAACTTGATGCAAAGCAGAGCGGGCACATTTCCACGCGTCGCAACAACGGCGGCGGCAATCTGCACAGCTTCAACAAAGGCGGCACGGTCGCAAATCAATTTCATTTGGTCAGCCATAAGAAGTGTTCCACGGGCTGGAATAGCCCAACCTAAAGTGTAACCAACAGAAAAATTTAGGTTGGGCTGGCAACGGCTCTCATTGCGCTCGACTGGAGGGTTCCACTCCTCTAGGCTTCACTCATGATCTTGCGCATTTTGCGATCCGTGAACCGCTCCTACCCATTTTTGGTTTTGGGTGGTTACATGGTGGCGTTCGCGCTGGCCTTCATCTGCGTATTTACTTTTCCCTTGGGCGCCTTGGTGCTCATCATTGGAAGCGTGTTGAGTTTGGCGTTCGTTGTTTTCTTTGGCGAAACTTTAAGCGGCATCGAAGGCATCTTGACGCGACGAGCGTTGAAAAGAAATCGTTGTCCAGCGTGTCGAATGGGTCCTATTCAGAAAAATGTCGCGGCCTATCAATGTCTTGGTTGCGGCGTGCGCTTTGAGTTTGATGGCACGCAACTTTCGCAAGACGCGCCTGACATGGAAACGCCCGACGTAAACGCGAAATTGATTGTCGTGGAGTAAGGCAGCACGTTGCGCGCCAGCCGCATGCAAAAAATATTCAATGATTGATCAAGCGCCTCGAGTCAGTCCGCTTTGGCGTGCGCCAGCAATTCTTCGCACTGCTTGGCCAAGTCCGGCCGCCCCGCGAAAATAATCATTTCGCCAGCGGGCATGACTTCAATCACCAACGGCGCGCCATCGCTGCACAGCGTAATTCCATGCTCAATTCCGCGGCCATCGCGCAAAATCACTTTGATCAAATCGCGCAACGTATGCGCGTCGGCCAAATTAAATTGCAGCGGGTCGCGCGTGTTCAACTCCACGCTGGCCGATGTGTCCACGCCACGCCACGCGGCGTTGCTGACCATGCCGTGGCTGACGGCTTCAAAAATCTGGCGCCACTTTCCAATTGGAATCACATACGTGCGTTGCAGGTGCATCTTGTGCACCAGCGCCTCAACGAAGTTCGCAATGGCGTTGCGCGGAACGCGGCGCATTTCTTTTGGCAGCGACTTGATATCAACGTGATCGTTGGCGGCGACATCAAGCACCACAACGCTGGGCGAGTCAGTCAATTCAAATCGCATTTCATTCGGGGCGTCCGTCACCTTGTTTACGCCAAGGCGGCGAAGCAGGCTCCACGCTTCTTCAAATGTTACGAATTCCACGGTGGGTCTCGGTTGAAGGCCCTACGAGGGCTTGGCGAAATCCTACAGCACTTTTGCGCGACGAGTGCAAGCCAACTTGCTGTACCATTCATGCCCCATGAAAACGGCTCTCTTTCTTTGCACAGGCAACACATGCCGTTCGCCAATGGCGGAGTCGATTGCCAGGTATGTCATTGATCAAGGCTCCATGAACGGCTTGTCCAAGGATATTTTTGTGGCCAGCGCGGGCTTGTCCGCGGGAGATGGCTTGCCCATTAGCCGTGAAACCAGGTCGTCGCTTGACAAACTTTCGCTGAAACATGACGGCCATAGCAAACGCGTCACCGCGGCCATGATTCGCAAAGCCGACGTGACTTTTGTCATGACCGAAAGCCACTTGCTTGCTGCGCAGCGCTTGGTGGATCACGACGAAAGTCAGGACCGCATTGTGCTGCTTGATCCAAAGGGTGACATTGAAGATCCGATTGGCAAAGGGCAGGCCGCCTACGATTCACTTTCCGTGCGTTTTATGAAAGTGATTCCAAAGCAACTTGTGGAATATTTAACATGATGGTCAGTCAATGAAATTCAGCATGGAAACAAAATTCACTGTGTTCGCAACATGCGCCGCACAAGCGAGCGCGGTGTCGCAATGAAAGTGGTTCTGGGTTCTGATCATCGCGGCAATCAAGTTGCGCAGACACTGATGACGCAACTACGTAGCGACGGCCATGAAGTACATGTGCTGGGAGATTGCGGTGGTCAGACATGCGATTACCCCGACGCCGCGTGGCAAGTGGCCAGCGCTGTTGCCAATGGCACCGCAGACCGTGGAATTTTAATTTGTGGAACCGGCATTGGCATGTGCATTGCCGCCAACAAAATCAAAGGAATTCGCGCCGCTATGGCGCAGGATGAACTCAGCGCGCAACTCAGCCGCACGCATAACGACGCCAATGTGTTGTGCCTGAGCGCGGATCTTTTGGGGCAGACGCTGATGAAGCG
>SESA01001404.1_pt1 | contig 12529 bp, 10 predicted proteins | sample 3171451 | NCBI WGS metagenome assembly SESA01 (sample SAMN06051862, study PRJNA518727) | freshwater metagenome | biome: subpolar coniferous forest; feature: holomictic lake; material: water; isolation source: holomictic Lake 227, 8 m depth | place: Canada: near Kenora, Ontario | collected...
GCGATCAACTAAATAGCGCTGGGAAGAATCCATTACTATCTCCTGAAATGGCTAGATTTCCATTTCAGGAGACCAGCAAAACTATGTTTAGAAAATTAGCTTCCATCATCCTTGTAGACCAATTAAATAAGGCTTCGCAGCTTTTAGCCATATGTGTTCTACATATAGTTTAGATCTACACATAGTGGCCGTTATGTTAATCTACACATAGCGACCCAACAAGAGACATTCATCTCAGATTTCCGAATGGCAGCATACCCACAGACAGCGGACAGTGAATTCTAGAGAAACATCTGGTATTACCACCAGCCCCAAAAGTTATTTTGGCTTATGCCTAGAAGCATTAATGAAGCTGCATCGTAAAATCTAAAGTTTTTTCGATCAATAGTTGAATCAACGTATCCAATAGGCTTACACTTATGGCTTGACAGTATTTCCTAGCAAGCGCACCATCATAGTTATCAATTAACTCTCTTCGGAAGAATACAATGAATGAACCCGCTCTAATTTGGTGGATAGAGCTAATCAAAGTAACAATTAGCTTAATTACAGTCTTTTTAGCTCTATATCTTGGTGCTCGCTATCAAGAAGATTTGCATGGTTTTTTCCACCGTTTCAAAAAATTTATGGGGCTTGGCATCAAAGCAAACTCTGATTTGACAACTTTGGACAAAGCAATCTCTGCTCAACAGGTAGATGTCTCTCAAGAAGACTACCAATCTGTACTCAGAAGACTTAAATTAATCTCACCGCGTTTACACGGTGTTCGTGTTCTATGGGTCGATGCTAACCATGCACATACTCGTCATGAACGTGAATTACTGGAACAATTCGGAGTCCATATAACGCTTGCTTCCACCAGCGCTCAGGCCGAAACGGCATTGCGGGAAAACGTTTTTCTTATATTCATTACAGATATTAACCGCGAGGGCCGAAATACTGAAGGCTTGGATTTCGTAAAACGAATTGTCTACGATGGTATCTCTGTTTGGACCATCGCCTATGTAAAAACTTTTCAGGATGGCCTACCAAGACCACCCTATCTTTTCGGAATTACCAACCGCCCTGATCATTTAATTCATTTGATCTGCGATATAGTCGATCGAGAGAGATTATAGATCGTGTTGGTGAGTTCTTCAGCTAGATGCAGTTTCTTAATAGTTAACCAGTTACCCTAACAGCACAAATGTTCGATTGTTCATCAATGGCAGTATAGTAGGCATTTTTCAATAGTGATTGTCGCCAGAAGTACCTTTAGTTGAAAAGAACCTTATAAAAGGGTTTTCTGAACCATTAAACTCTTCCTCATTCGTTTTAGTTCCTCTTGTTTAGTAGTTTGTTATTGATTTTATTTTGTTTATAAGTCTTTGGTACGGAAATAGCTTAATTCTAAGATGAAAGTTAATTAATCGAGAGAAGTAAAATGATAGATAGAATTCTTGCGTTTTGCCTACAACAACGAGTCTTCGTTCTCTTGGCATCCGTTATTCTTATCATATTTGGCATTTATGCTTTCGAACGCTTACCTGTACAGGCTTTCCCCGATGTACAGAACGTATTTGTTCAAGTTGTCACACAATATCCAGGCCAAGCGCCTGAAGAAATTGAAAAACTGGTTACCTTGCCCATTGAAAGAGGCATGAACGGTTTGCCGCATCTCATTAACATGCGCTCTATCTCGATTTTTGGCTTATCAGTGGTAACACTAACTTTCGACGATGATGCAGAAGACTATTTCTCAAGACAACAAGTCAACGAGCGACTAAGATCCATTAAACTCCCTGACAGCTCGGATACAGAATTAGGGCCACTTTCAACCGGTATAGGTGAAATCTATCGTTATGTCATTGAGTCCAAGACTATGCCTCTTATTGAGCAAAGAGCTATTGAGGATTGGGTAATTGAACCGCGTATTCGGACGGTACAAGGCGTAGCAGACGTCGTTGCATTTGGTGGGGGGATTAAGGAATATAAGGTTCGAGTGAATCCGGAATCTTTAAAAAGTTATAACATAACACTGACCCAAGTCTATCAGGCCATAGCTGATAACAATGCCAACATCGGTGGAGGGTATATCAAGCATGGCGATGAGGCTCTTGTAGTACGTGGTGTTGGGTTACTAAAAACCATTGACGGAATTAAAAAAATAAAAATAACCACTAATGATGGCATACCTATTCTGGTCGGCAATGTCGCAGATGTTCAGATTGGTCCTCAGCCATTAACCGGTATCGTTGGCTATAACGAAAAAGATACTGTGGTTGAAGGTATTGTCTTATTGCTTAAAGGCAAGGTTCCTGTGGAAGTGCTTAAGGGGATCAAAGAAAAGATAGCTGATCTAAATGATCACGGCTTGCCGCCCGGCGTAACAATCAAGCCAATATATGACCGAACTGAATTGGTGAATCACACTATGAAGACAGTTGAGCACAACATGATCGAAGGAATCCTATTGATTGTGGTCATCTTGATGATTTTTCTGAGAAGGCTCTCTGCCGCCCTGATAGTGGGTTTGACGATACCCTTATCACTGATGTTTGCATTTATCCTGATTGATGTTAACGGAATATCAGCCAATTTGGTTTCTTTAGGAGCCATTGACTTTGGGGTCATTGTAGATGCGGCAGTGGTATTGGTTGAAGGGGTTATAGTTTGCATTACCCTGGATATGAAAAACAATGCCAGTTTGCCCCACATGAAGCAATCCCTGCTCCACACGATATCTCAACTGGGTTCTCCCATTGTTTTTTCGCAACTCATCATTATTACGGCTTTTTTGCCTATTTTTACCTTCCAGCGCGTTGAAGGAAAAATATTTTCGCCCATGGCGTATACGATTAGCTTTGCCATGATTGGCTCATTAATTTTGAGTTTAACGCTGATTCCCGTTCTTTTGAGTTATATTCTTGGCCCAAAACTTGTCGAAGCACACAACCCTCTCGTTCATTGGATGGAAGAAAAATACACCCAATTTCTTGACTGGGTGCTCTTGAATTTTAAAATATTATTTATTTGCGCTTGCATAGTACTTATAGTGAGTCTAGGCTCCATCAAATTCATTGGTACGGAATTCATGCCGAAATTGGATGAAGGCAATATTTGGTTGACTATCACCTTGCCCACCTCGATTACACTCGATAAGGCCAAGGACTTCGAACGTGATATTAGGTCAAAAATAGAAACATTTCCTGATGTAAAAATGGTGGTTACCCAGCTAGGTAGACCTGAAGATGGAACTGACCCCAAAGGATTTAACAACCTGGAGATTTTGATTGATCTCAATCCGAAGGAAACTTGGCACTATAAAAATAAAGTTGAGATCATCAAAGCCATGAATCAAAAATTGTCTATTTTCCCTGGACTGCTGCTTAACTTTTCACAAGTCATTCAGGATAACGTTGAGGAAGCGATTTCCGGCGTTAAAGGTGAAATAGCTATTAAGGTCTTTGGATCAGATTTAAAAATATTACAGGAAAAGGCTAACCAAATTACCGGCATTTTAAAAGCGACAGCGGGTTCAACGGATGTTGCCGCTGAACAGCAAGCACAATTAGCACAACTTGTTTTGCAAATTGACCCGGATAAAATTGCCCGCTACGGTCTTGATATTAACGATATCGAAGATGTGATCGAAATTGGTATTGGTGGTAAAGCTGCTTCCGTTTTTTTGGAAAATGAGCGTCGATTCAATGTAGTCGTTCGATTGATTGAAGGCGAACGTGATTCGTTAGCCGCAATCCAAAACATTACTGTCCCGACTCCCGATGGAAGCAGAATCCCCCTGTCAGAATTGGTTGATACACAAATCAATCTAGGGGCTTCACGCATTGGCAGGGAAGAAAATATGCGCCGTATTTCCATTAAATGTAATTTGATCGATCGTGATCAAGGCAGCTTTGTTGCCGAAGCCATGCGTAAAACGAACGAGCAAGTATCATTACCCCCTGGATATCGTATTATCTGGAGTGGACAATTCGAAAATCAGAAACGGGCAATGAAACGGCTGTATGTGATTGTCCCGATCAGCATATTTTTGATATTTTCACTGCTGTTTTGGGCATTCAAATCCGTAAAAAATGCTTTGTTGATCATACTGAACGTACCCTTTGCATTAATAGGGGGATTGATCGCTCTATTGCTCACACATATTCACCTTAGCATATCAGCGGCAGTAGGTTTTGTCGCGCTTTTTGGCATTGCCGTACAAAATGGCGTTATTTTAATTTCTCAAGTTAAACAGTGGCGAATACAGGGTGAATCCTTGCGAGATTCTATTGTGTTGGGTGCGGCCAGTAGATTGCGTCCAGTAGTCATGACCGCATCCATGGCAATGCTGGGTTTGATTCCAGCGGCACTTTCGACTGGAGTTGGCTCCGAAACCGCAAAACCTTTCGCTATTGTAATTATAGGCGGACTCTTAACAGCAACATTTTTCACTTTAAGTATGCTACCAGCTTTATATCAATATTTTGAAGACAAACAATAATTGAAAAACAGGTAATCGGTGTTAAAAAATGATTAATGTTTACAAAGCGTAAAAATTTATGCAGCGAATCAAGAGTCCAATTACAAAATAATAATTAAGGAATTCACTATGAAAGAAATTCGCGCTTATATTCAACCTTTTATGCTACATGCTGTTACACAGGAGCTTTTAGCAATCCCTCATTTTCCTGGTATGAGTTTATCCGATTGCTCAGGATTTGGTAGAGGAAAAGGAAATATAGATCATGATTTCTTGCCCTTTTTCGAAACAAAGCGCATTGAGGTATTTGCCCCGGAGGAATTGGTGGAACAAATTTTTACCACTATTATGAAATATGCCAATACCCATCAAGAAGGCAGTGGTAAGGTTTTTGTACTCGATGTTATTGAAGGCGGTTTAATCAAATCTGGAGAACGCGGTTCTCAAGTACTATGATAGCTGACAAACCTATCAAATCTGAGATGATACTGGTTGACAGGCAGAGGAGTTAATTCTCTAGCTTGTTTGGTAATGTAAAAGAGCGCGTTTATGGGAGCCGGTAAAAGAAATGGCAACAATTGCGGATTTTTTACAAACCCTCAATGATAACGTCCCCCTTAAAGTAAGTTGGACGAGTGCAATGACGAGACTAATGGGTACTTAGAAAAGTGAGTTTAATCTGACTGCAATTTCAAAACTGCTTAATTGCAATCGGCAAGCATTAGTCAACGGATTTTCAGGCCGTAAATTATGAAAAAATTATTATTGATACTGCTGTTGCTGTTGACTGTGTCGTGCGCGGCTTACTATCCCTATGTTGGATATAACTATTACCAATATCCCTATTATGGGAATTATGGCTACGGTAATTACCCGTCCTTTGGGTTTAGCTACGGTTACGGCGGAGGTTATCATAGCGGTTATCCTGCTTATGGATGGCATCATGGTGGGGGTTATCCGGCTTATGGTGGACATTATGGCGGTGGCTATCATGGCGGCGGGTTTGGAGGCTTTCACGGTGGTCATCGATAAAAATGGCAATATAGATGGATAAACGCGAGACACAATTTCGGATTACAATGCCCTCTGCTCTACGGGTACCACCGGTGACTTGATGACTATCTTGTTTCAAAAATAAATTTCATTGATCTATTGACTTTCAGATATTAAATTTCCAACTTTGCCAATTAAAAACCTTTAAAATAAATGTGTTTATTAATGTTACTTGGAAGTTATTTATCTGAAAGTGTATATATGAATACGTGACTGCCGATCAATGACGGCTTCTGAATGACAGCATTGGGTTCGGAACCGGACACTCCTGGCCGTTTTGTCACTGACAGGAATTGGCCGCTATGTTAATCTACACATAGCGCTTCCTATGTGAAGAACTGAACTATGTTAAATTGCACCACCATAGTTGCATTGTCTGAAGGAACTGCATAATTGAATTACTTGGTGGGTAATAGCGGCCCATTCTCATGTCGGGTTCCTGGAGCTGCACCAGTGCCTTGCCTTTCATCACCAAGTTAGCCATCAACTAAATAGCGCTGGGAAGAATCCATTGCTATCTCTTGAAATGGGTAGATTTCCATTTCAGGACACAAGCAAAACTATGTTATCTTTAGCCAGATATAGTCAGTTGTGCTAGAATTCCCAAATGGACTTTGAAATAATTGGTAAAATCAGACAAACCGAGACTTTTGCTCGTGGCTCTGCTATTAGAGAGTTACCACGTCTTCGGAAAGTTTATGGTCTGGGTAACTGGCGTAAGCTTAAAGGTTTCGCTATTGTTCGTTTGAGTGATGGGACGCTTCGCGATGCAGAGCTTCACTGGTATGAAGCTAATGGCATTGGCAAGCGCGAGTTTAAAATTAAGCGTTATTTGGATATATAACTATGAATACACACGAATTTGTTGTCTGTGTCGATAACCAGGGCTACGAAGTATCACTGGAAATGCGTAAACTCTATGAGATAGTCGCTGATGCCGATGCAGAAAAGCATGGTCAAATTAGAGTTATTGATGAATCTGGTGAAGACTATCTTTATCCTGTAACTGCGTTTGATCGTATTAACTTACCGGATAACATCATTGAGCGAGTTTTTCTTGCACATACATAAACTATTTGTTTAACCAAGGTTCAAGATCAGTTTAATAACACATCCTGTATTTAACATTTTTAATATCTTAAAATACCTTCATTGGGGAGTTTTGAAAGACAGCAATTGCATATAATGCTGACGTTGATTGATCGTAACTGTCTGGCTGCTTCTGTGAGCTGCCAGTCAGTTCCAACTAAAAATCAACACACTCTCGGAGTGGCTTGCCCCTAACTCCTCTTTTTAATAGAGGGGGGACTGAATAATTATCCCCAAACCTAATCTATATTTTCGTACACTTTTTCAGTAAATCTCGGTGTACAAATGGCTAAAAAGATCAAGTCTTCAGTACCACTATTGGTGATTCTCTGGGGACACAGGGACGGAATAATAACCACATCGCCAACTGATAACTGTTGTGGCTCCCGTTCACCGATTTCAACGATTGCCTGTCCTGACAAAATAACGTATCGCTCGACAACCCCGGTTAAACGGTGCAATTTGGTTGTTACCCCCGGCTTAACCCGCGCTCTGGCAATAGACACGTCGGGATCTGCCGGTGAGTTTGATAATTCTAAAATAAAACAGCCTTCGTCAAAATAGTATTCATCGGCTTCATTGGCTTTTAAGATTTGTGTTTGCATGGATGATTTTTCTCTAAAATACTCTATAGACTTTCAGAAATTAAATTTCCAAGTCACGACAATTTAACTCACACGGATAACATCCCTCAAAGGGATGGTATCCGTTAGCATCGAAATTATTTATCTGAAAATCTATATGGCGAAATTTATTGTTGGTGGTCAATAACGCATTAAATATTAAATACAGCGCATTTAATTGATTATTATATTAATTTTATAAGTTTCTGTAAAATAAACACCTAACGAAATACCCAACCGAAGCGCTTACAGGCTTTACTCTTTTTATGCTTTTTCTGGCCATGCACGGCCAGCTTACGTTAGGTTTTAGTAGACTATGCAGTGGATCTATCTGGCAATAGCAATTGTATCTGAAGTTATTGCAACTTCCGCACTTAAAACCACAGAAGATTTTACCCGCTGGATTCCCTCATTGCTTGTCGTTATTGGCTATGCCTCGTCATTTTACTTTCTTTCACTCACCCTGCGTACCTTACCACTCGGTGTTGCTTATGCTATCTGGTCTGGTGTGGGCATAGCCCTGCTCGCACTGATTGGCTGGATAATCTATCACCAGTCACTTAATAGTGCTGCCATTATCGGCATCACCCTTATAACTGCTGGGGTGATTGTGCTCATTCTTTTTTCCAAGACAGCGCTTGACTGAGTACAACGCTAACCCGACTGACCTTTCTACAAGCTTAACTTTTCCAACAACTCATTAATAAACGCAAGCTTCTGTTCGGTACTCTCAAACGGCTTGATAAATCGTAACTTGTCCGCGCCATCAAATTTATAGATTTGCGCTTGGGTTTGTATCAGGATAATCAACTGTTCGGGATTAATATGGGGTTCCGAGGTAAAAATAATGCGCCCGCCACCGACATTAGCTTCTATTTTTTTGATACCCAGCTTTTCAGCCTGATTTTTTAATTCAGTCACACTGAACAAGGTTTTAACCGGTTCGGGCAACAAGCCAAAACGGTCGATCATTTCCACCTGTAAATCATGTAAATCGGCTTGATTTTCGGCGCTGGAGATGCGTTTATACAACACTAACCGCGCATGAATATCCGGCAGATAATCTTCAGGAATAAGCGCCGCTGTTTGTAAATCAACTTCTGCACCTCTGTCCATGGGCGTGTCGAGTTCGGGTTGTTTGCCTGATTTTAAGGCATTAACAGCCCGTTCCAATAATTCGGTGTACAAACTAAAACCGATTTCCTGAATTTGTCCGCTTTGATCATCACCCAGCAACTCGCCGGCACCCCGAATTTCCAAATCGTTTGAGGACAACATAAAACCGGCTCCTAAATCACCCGATGCTTCAACCGCTTGCAGGCGTTTCATGGCGTCTTTGCTCATTACCGACTTTTGCGGCACGATAAAATAAGCGTAAGCCCGGTGATGAGATCTCCCTACCCGGCCGCGTAATTGATGCAATTGCGCCAGTCCCAATTTGTCCGCACGATCAATAATAATGGTGTTGGCGCTGGGAATGTCGATACCGCTTTCGATAATGGTAGAACACAGCAACAAATTAAAACGCTGATGATAAAAATCCAGCATGATGCGTTCCAGTTCACGCTCCGGCAATTGTCCATGCGCTATTTCAATCCGCGCCTCCGGTATCAGTTCACTGAGTTGCCTTGCCATTTTTTCCATGCTTTTAACTTCGTTATGCAGAAAAAACACTTGGCCGCCGCGTTTAATCTCACGCAAACAGGCTTCCCTGATCTGTGCATCGACCCATTCGCTAATAAAGGTTTTGATGGCATGGCGATTAGGCGGCGGGCTGGCAATAATAGAAATATCCCTTAAGCCCGACATCGCCATATTTAAGGTTCGTGGAATAGGCGTTGCCGTTAGCGTCAACAGATCCAGTTCGCTACGCATCTTTTTAAAATGTTCTTTTTGGCGAACACCAAAACGGTGTTCTTCATCAATGACCACCAGGCCCAGCGCTTTAAATTTAAGCTCATTGGACAATAAAGTATGCGTGCCAATAACAATATCAACCTTGCCGTCAGCCAAATCTTCGGTAATATTTTTTAGCTGTTTGGGGGCAACAAAACGCGACATGACTTCAACGCGAAACGGCCAATCGGCAAACCGGTCCCGGAAATTTTGATAATGCTGCTGCGCCAGTAACGTTGTCGGCACCAAGACCGCCACCTGTTTGCCGCTTTGTACGGCAATAAACGCCGCCCGCATGGACACTTCGGTTTTACCAAAACCCACATCCCCGCAAATGACCCGATCCATAGGCTGCGGACTGGCCATATCTTCCAGTATGGTTTCAATCGCAGACTGCTGATCCGGGGTTTCTTCAAAAGGAAAGGCCTCGGCAAAAGCTTGATAATCTGCATCTTCAATAACAAAGGCATGGCCTTTCTTAAGCGCTCTTTTGGCATGAATTTCCAATAATTCGGCGGCAACATCCCGAATGCGTGCAATCGCTTTTTTCTTGAGTTTTCCCCACTGATCACCACCCAACTTATGCAACGGTGCATTTTCCGGACTCATGCCCGTATAACGGCCAATCACATGCAATGATGAAACGGGGACATAAAGCTTGTCATTTTGGGCGTATCCCAGCATCAAAAATTCCGCCTTAATGCCGCCCACTTCAAGAGTTTGCAACCCCAGGTAACGACCTACGCCATGCTCTTGATGCACAACCGGTGCGCCTATCGTCAACTCATTCAGATTATTGACAATATTTTCCAGTTCACGCGCCCCGGATTGACGCCGTCTGCGCCGTTGCAACACTTTTTCACCGGACAGCAGACTTTCCGTGATAATGGCAATAGCGGGTGATTTGTTTTGCTCAGCCTCCAGCCATAACCCATATTCCATCGGCGCAACCAACATACAAGGCGACACGTCGGACTGTAAAAATGCCTGCCAACTATCGACCTGTTTAACGGTGATTTTATAAGCTCTTAATTTGTCAATCAGGCCTTCCCGTCGCCCTGCCGATTCAGCAACAAACAGAATTTTGCCGGAAAATGCGTTAATAAATTGCTGTAAAGCCTTGGCAGGCTCACTGAGCTTGGCATCCAACGTTATAGTAGGCAACGGATGACAGGTGAAAGCGACACTATCGACCGTCTCTTTATTACCCAGCGTAATACGCGAGAATACCGCCGTTCTTTGGGCCAATTCCTCAGCCGACAAAAACAGCTGTTCAGGCTTTAATATAGGCCTTTCAATATCATATTTCCGTTGCTGAAAACGCTCGTCGGCTTCGGCATAAAAAGCCTGTGCGCTGGCGTCGAATGTTTCTGACACCACCAAAACCGCTGTCGACGGCAAATAATCAAACAAGGTTGCCGTTTGTTCTACAAACAGCGGCAAATAGTATTCAATCCCGTTGGGCGTAATGCCTTTGCTGACATCCACATACAAGGTATTTTTGGGTGACACTTCCGGAAAAGTGTCTCTAAAGGCCTGCCGAAAATGTTTGATAGACTCATCCGTAAACGGAAATTCCCGTGCCGGGAATAACTGAATCTGGTTGATTTTTTCCAATGAGCGTTGGGTTTCAGGATCAAACGTGCGAATCGATTCAATTTCTTCATCAAACAATTCAATGCGAAAAGGTAATTTGCTACCCATCGGAAACAAATCAACAATCGCACCTCTAACCGCAAATTCAGCATGTTGATAAACTTGCGACACGCATTGATAACCGACGCTTTCCAGTTTGAGCCTATTCAGCTCCAGATTAAAATCATCGCCCACTTTAATAGAAAAACTATTGGCTAAAACATGTTCTCTCGGTGCCAGTCGATGCATTAACGTGGTCACCGAAACCACCAGAGCGCCCCGCTTTACCTGTGGCAATAAAGCCAGCGTTTTTAAACGCTCGGAAATAATTTCCGGCAACGGTGAAAAAACGTCGTAAGGCAAGGTTTCCCAATCGGGAAACTGCAAAATCGGATACTCGCCCTGCAAAAAAAACGCCAGCTCATGCTCAAGACGCAAGGCCGTTTGATTATCAGGCGTAACGATCACAAACAGACGATTTTCATTTTTAATGGCAGAAGCCAAAGCCAGAGAATCACCGCAACCGGTTAAACCTGTCCAAATAACAGCCTGGTCTTTTGATTGAGGAACAATAGGGGAAAAAATTTGAGTATTAGCCATTCGGTAGCAGCTATCAGTGGGTTGTTAAGTTTAATGAGGCATTGTTTGGTTGAAACAAGTTTATCAGTCGTTTGTTAATGTTTCATGTATTGATGAACTTTATCTTCCAAAGCATCAGCTCAAAAACATCGCGTCGCCATAACTAAAAAATCGGTAAGCTTCATCAATCGCATGGCTGTAGGCGTTCATTATAGAATCGTAACCGGCAAACGCAGAAACCAGCATCAACAAGGTAGATTCAGGTAGATGGAAATTAGTCAGCATGGCATCGACTGACTTAAATTGATAACCGGGGGTAATAAACAAATTGGTATCACCAAAATCGGCTTCAAGCCGACCGCTTTTAGAGGCGGACTCCAATGCCCTGACTGCCGTGGTGCCGATGGCAATGACACGTCCGCCTCTTTCGCGGGTTTGCCGTACCGCATCCACAGTGGCTTGGGACACGGCAAAATATTCTTTGTGCATCAAGTGTTCGGATAAATCTTCCACTCGCACCGGCTGAAAAGTTCCGCTACCCACATGTAACGTCACAAAAGCCGTTTGTGTGCCTTTGGCTTTAATTTTATCCATCATCGGCAGATCAAAATGCAAACCGGCTGTCGGTGCAGCCACCGCTCCTGATTCTTTGGCAAACACCGTTTGATAACGCGTAAAATCAGACTCATCATCTTTACGGGTAATATAAGGTGGCAACGGAATATGACCGATTTGCTCCAATAACCAGAGTAAATTCACATCGGCAAACTCCAACTCAAACAAATCATCCGCTCTGCCTTGTACGACACAGTGATAACCTTGATCCAGCTTGATCAACGTACCCTGCTTTGATGATTTACTGGCTTTAACATGAGCAATGGCATGATGGTCGTCAAGAATACGTTCAATCAGAATCTCGACTTTACCGCCGCTTTTTTTGGTGCCATACAATCGGGCGGGAATCACCTTGGTATTATTAAAAACCAGCAAATCCTGCTCATGTATTAAATCAATAAAATCGGTAAATAGCCGATCGACTATTTCACCTGTGTCTCTCTCCATACATAACAAGCGGCTTGCATCGCGTTCTGCCAAGGGTTTTTGCGCAATTAACGCATCGGGTAACAGGTAGTTAAAATCACTTTTTTTCATAGCCGGTGATAGTATCAGGTTAAGCCAATGAATTCAC
>SESA01001406.1_pt1 | contig 12526 bp, 11 predicted proteins | sample 3171451 | NCBI WGS metagenome assembly SESA01 (sample SAMN06051862, study PRJNA518727) | freshwater metagenome | biome: subpolar coniferous forest; feature: holomictic lake; material: water; isolation source: holomictic Lake 227, 8 m depth | place: Canada: near Kenora, Ontario | collected...
AATGCCGCCCTCTCCATTATTGTCGGCTCGAAGAATGATCCCGACATATTTGATCGAAACCAGGAGAATCAGGCTCCATAAAATCAGGGAAACGACTCCGAATACGTCCGATGACGTTGCTCCGTGTTCCATGCACTCTTTGAAAGCATAGAGCGGACTGGTCCCGATATCGCCGAACACAACTCCCAATGCGACAACTGCAAGAGGGAGGGTTTTCCCATGGGACGTATGCTGCGTCATATCAGGCGGGCCGTTTGCATTTCTGGATCTTGGGAGCAAAGCCTGGCTTTTGACGATTTCTGAGTAAGTTCATGCTTTATTGGCCGGCAATATGGCAGCGCCCGAACGATAGCGCAGTAAAAAATCGAAAATCCAATCGGATATCCCCTGACTCTGCCGAGGGCGAGGTTCTCACAGGGCAATCGCATAGAAATTTGGATTCGCGTATCCTTCAGCGCCAACGGCGCTGACCGCATTCCAGCCTGGGCATCGCCCCAGGAAAAACAAAGAAAAACGAGCCAAGGGCTGAAGCATTTTCGCGTGACAACAGCAGAATGCGGCGGGCCTTCAGCCCTAAATCTGTGAGGCTCGAAACCTGGGGCTCGCGGGCCGTTGGCCCTCCGATTCACTCTTGTTACCCTTCGTTTATTGATACGTTGCTCTCAGACATTTTCCCCGTTTCACCAGCCGAAGGTCACGCTCCCCCACTCGGGTTGGCGGTGGAAATCGACCACGCGGTGGGGCGAACTGGAAGAGAGCACCGGCGCCTCTTTTCCCCTCGTGTAATCATAGCGGCTGAAGGAAAACAGCCATTGGGATCCGGGTCCAGGCCGGCGCGTTTCGGCTACCCGGTCAAACGGCATCTCGGCGAATACGCGCCATTTCGATGGGCATGGGCAAACCTCAACTCGGGTATGGAGAATCCAGTCGTAGATCTTCCACTCCTTCGGAATTTCCGCTTTCGCGGCGCGCAGCTCCGCAACCGCTTCCGCTGTGGGGAAACGCAACTGCAATTTCTGGTTCTGCGGCGTAACGTGGAATTCGAAGTAGGCGGGTTGATCGACAGGCCGCAGGAAGATTTCGAAGACGTCGCCCTGTTTGAAGGAAAGAGCATTGAGTTCCGTCAACGGGTTAAAGATGTCTTCGTCTTCCAGCTCGGCATAAACAAGCAAAGCCGTTTCGCTCCATCCCATGCGGACAGAGCCGGGGCGGAAGCCGGGCTCGGGGGCGGACCGCCACGCCTGCCGCAATGGACAGGACTGCGCGGCTTTGAAGGCGGCGTCAATCGAGTCCCAATTTTCCGAATCGAAGGGCGGCAATCTGCGGGCGGCGATTTGCGGGGGCGAGATCGGTTCGAATTTCATCATGGATCATTCCCATTCCGGCAGGCTTAAGAGCGCTCGAACTCCGCTTTCGGCGCGGTTGGTCAATTCGATCGTCCCGCAATGCAGCAGCGCGACCTCCCGCACGAACGCGAGGCCCAGCCCCGAGCTCTTTTTCCCCGTGTCGGGGCGCGGCAACGAGTAGAAGCGTTCAAAAATCCGGGGGAGCGCGTACTCCGGGATGCCCGGACCGCAATCTTCCACCGCAAGCACCCACATTGCGTTCTCCCGCCGCAGAGTCACGCGCACCGTGCTTCCTGCCGGCGTGAACGCGACGGCATTTTCGAGCAGGTTAAAGACAGTCCGTTGCAATAGAAACGGGTCGCCGCATGCGATCGCCGGGAACGGCGGGGCGTCTTGCTTTATCGTGACGGATTTTACGCTCGTGCGCCCGGCCAGGGATTTCACCGCGTGGCGTACCAGGTCGCCAAGGTTCACCGCGCTGGTGTGATCGAGCGACTTCTTCGACTCTACGGACGCCAGGAGCAACAGGCTGTCCACGGCATCCTGAATGCGACCGGTTTCCGTCTGGATATTGGCGAGGAATTTGCGCCGGTCCTCCGGCGGCAACTCTTCTTGCAAGAGTTCCGCTGCGCCTTGAATCGCGGCCACCGGGCTCTTGATCTCGTGCGTGAGCGTCTGCACGTATCGGTTGACGTAATCTTTGCCCTCCAGCGCATCCCGCATCTCTTCAAACGCAATCCCCAGGTTGCGGATTTCCGAGTGGCCGAGGTTGGGAAGCGACGTGCGGCGACCGTCCCGGATCGCCTTGGCGTAGCCGATCAGGTTGCGGATCGGATAGGTGAGCCATGCGGAAAAGAGCACGCCTAAAAGCGCCACGGCTCCGGCAGCCACCGTGCCGCCGAGAAAGATTCGCTGCTGGGTGCGCTGCATGAATGCCGCCATGCTGGCCTGCGGCTTGGCCACCGTAAGCACCCCGGCGATTGCGCCATGGCGCCGGATCGGCGCGCTCACATAGAGCACGTTCGTGGCCGGGTCGTCCCGGTCGGTTCTGGTTGAGCGTCTGCCATATTGGCCATTGAGAGTCAGGAAAACATCGTTCCACCGCGAGTAGTCTGCGCCCACCGCCTTGCCGTGGTCGGAGTCGAAGACCACCCGGCCTTTGGCATCGGTGGCATAGACCCGGAGGTCGAGGCTGCTTTTGATCAGGCTATAAATCGAGGCGCTCAGTTTCCGTTCTCTTGCCGCCTCGAATGCCGCCTGGAGGCTGGCCGGGTTCAACTGTTCGCCAGTCCACGATTGTTCGGCAATCGATGCCAGCACGTTGGCGATATCGACCATCGTTTCCTCCTGGGCTTCCAGGTAGCGGGGCCGGACATCGTTCGACATTTTCCTCGTCAAATAGATAAACCCGACACCAACGATCACCAGATAGCTCAGGATTACGCGGGCGCGAATGCTCAGGAAGAGCCCTTCCGTCCAATCGCCAACCCATTGAAAGATGCGGCGCGACATAATCGTATTCAATCCGCGATGGAGTAGCCAACCCCACGGTAGGTGCGGATCGGGTCGGCTTCCGGAGCGATGGTATGTAGCTTCGCCCGGATTGTCTTGATGTGGGCGTCCACCGTCCGGTCGAGGGAGGAGCCGGGTTCGTCCCAGACACGTTCCATGAGTTGATCGCGCGAAAAGACCCTGCCGGGGTGATCGACGAGCACCTTCAAAAGCCGGTATTCATAACGCGAGAGTTGTAAGGGGCAGCCCCGGTAGCGGATCTCCATCCGATCCGCATCGACGGAAAACGAATCGGCAGGCGAGGAGGGCAACGGCGTTTGTATTGCCGCGGGTGACACATCATTGGTCCGCCGGAGCACCGCTTTGACCCGGGCCGAGAGTTCGCGTGGACTGAACGGCTTCACCACATAATCGTCGGCGCCGATCTCCAGCCCGACCACGCGATCGATTTCGTCTTTGCGTGCCGTTACGAAAATGATCGGCACTGACGAGATACCCCGGAGCCTCTTGCAGACGTCGAATCCGTTGAGATCGGGAAGCCCCACATCCAGCACCACAAGCCGGAACTCATTTTCTGCAAATGCCGCGAACGCCTCTTCCGCCGTGGGGCGCCAGATCACCTCAAAGCCTTCGGTCTTCAGCGCATAAACGATGTTGTCGGCGATGGAAGGTTCGTCTTCGACGAGGAGAATCTTGGGGCGCATGGGTTTCTGGCATTATCTACTCTAATTATAGGGTTGATTGCGAGCCCATTCCACGGTAGCAACTCCCCCGATGAAAACCGCTTATGCACCTGGCCGGGTAGAACTCCTCGGAAATCATACCGATTACAACGAAGGTTACGTCCTTTCCGCGGCAATCGATCGCGGGGTAACCATGACGGGGGATGCGACCGGCTCCACTCGCGTGAGCCTTTGCTCGACGGCCCTTGGGAAAACTTACGAAGCCGATACGACGCGGCTTTCGCCAAGTCATGAGCACGAGTGGACGAATTACCCGCTCGGCGTGGTGGACGTTTATCAGAAGGCGGGCATTCTCGTGGGCGGGTTCGAGGCGAATATCGAAAGCAACCTGCCGCTGGGCGCGGGGCTTTCCAGTTCCGCGGCGCTGGAAGTGGCCACGGCCATGTTGCTCCAGAAGCTTTTCAATCTGAACCTGGACCGGCTGCAAATTGCCAAACTCTGTCGCCGCGCCGAAAACGAATTCGTCGGCGTCAACTGCGGGCTGCTCGACCAGGCCTCGTCCGCGTTTGGAAAAGCCGGGCACGCCATTTTCCTCGATTGCCGCAACGAGACGGTGGAGACCACACCTTTTCCAGCGGGCGTCGAACTCCTCATTACGCAATGCGGGGTGCCGCACCGATTGGCCGGTGGCGAATACAACGAGCGCCGGCTCCAGTGCTTCGATGCCGCCGCCCATCTTGGAGCCAAAGCGCTCCGGGACGTTACCAGTGCCCAACTCGAAGCCGGGAAATCGGCGATGCCTGAACTTTCTTACAAGCGCGCGGCCCATGTCGTGGGGGAAAACGAGCGGGTGCTGAAGGGGATAGAGTTCCTTCGGAACGGCGATGCAAAGGGCTTCGGCTCCTTGATGTTCGCCAGTCACGAGAGTTCGCGAGTCAATTTCGAGAACAGCACGCCGGAACTGGACCGACTGGTGGAGATCGCCCGCGGACTTCCCGGAGTGCTCGGTTCGCGTTTGACCGGCGGCGGCTTCGGTGGCGCGACAGTCACACTGCTGGAGCGAGACAAAGCTGCATCCGTGGCCCAAGCCATCGCTGCGAAATACCACGAACAAACCGGCTTCACTGCGCACACTCACCTCTGCGAAATCGCAGACGGCGCGCATTAGGAAGCCGGGGGACGCGGGGAAGAGTCTCACGCGAAGCCGCGAAGGTCGCGAAGAAGGGACGAGAATGCGAATCAGCGATGGTTTTGAAATCCGGGGTGAGCTTGCGCAGTAGCCAGATGACTTCCAGGTTGCGCTGGCACTCGCGTTCAAATTTGCGGCTCGAACAGACTCGGTTGAGATAGTGTTCGTGTCCATTCGCGGTTGCCCTCTTGAAACAAGTTCAAAGCCGTTGCGGGCTAGAATTTCGATTCAGGGGCGGCATTTATGGCTACCTCTCAAACTCCGGAGCACCTTCGACTGGCGGAAGACGCCCAGCGGGAGCGCAATTGGAAACGCTGGGGGCCATACCTGTCCGCCCGGCAATGGGGGACCGTGCGCGAGGATTACTCGGCGGACGGCGACGCGTGGAAGTATTTCCCCCATGACGCCGCACGCAGCCGGGCGTATCGCTGGGGCGAGGACGGGTTGCTCGGCTGGACGGATCGTGAGTGCCGGCTTTGCTTCGGCCTGGCGCTTTGGAATCGGCGCGACACCATCCTCAAAGAGCGGCTGTTCGGGCTCTCCAATCCGCAGGGGAATCACGGCGAGGATGTCAAAGAGTGTTACTACTATCTCGCCTCGACCCCGACGCATTCGTACGCCAAGGCTCTCTACAAATATCCGCAGCGGGCGTTCCCCTACGCTAAACTGCTTCAGGAGAATGCCACACGCTCCCGCGAAGAGCGCGAGTTCGAATTGGAGGACACCGGGATTTTTGCGGACAACCGCTACTTCGACGTATTCGCCGAATACGCAAAGGCCGGCCCGGACGACAGCTTGATCCGGCTGCGAATTTGCAATCGCGGGCCGGAACTGGCGATCCTCCATGTGCTGCCGACGCTCTGGTTTCGGAACACCTGGAGTTGGAACTGCACGCACGAGGGGTGCGAACTCAAACCACGCATCTCGCACGATGCCCAGGTGGACGGGCTTGTGGCCAGTCACCAGACGCTCGGCACCTGGCGTCTTCGGCTGGATGGGATTCGCGGGGACGAAACCGGGTTCCAGTCCTGGCTCTTTACGGAAAACGAGACCAATACGTTTCGGCTCTTCGGCTCGACCGATTCCACTCCGTACGTCAAGGATGCCTTTCATGAATACGTCGTGGAGGGCAGGCATGCCGCGGTGAATCCGGATCGGGTCGGAACGAAGGCCGCTGCCCATTGCGTATTGACGCTTCCGCCCGGAGCCGAACAGGTGATCCGGTTGCGGCTCGCGCCCGAACAGGCGGAAGAACCGTTTGCGGATTTCGACGCCATCTTCACGGGCCGCATTGAGGAGATGCATCGATATTACGAGACGAAACTCGCACCCTCGCTTGACTCCAGCCAGCGCTCTGTCGTCACCCAAGCTTACGCGGGGCTCCTCTGGTGCAAGCAGTTCTATCAATACATCGTCGAGGACTGGCTGCGGGGCGATCCCGCGGGGCCGCCTCCGCCGCCGGGCCATATGCTCAGCCGCAACGAAGATTGGAGCAACGTTTTCAGCCGGGATGTGCTTTCCATGCCAGACAACTGGGAATACCCGTGGTTCGCCTCATGGGACCTTGCATTTCACATGCTGCCGTTCGCGCGGATCGACGGGGAGTTTGCGAAACACCAACTCCAGCTTTTGCTGCGGGAGTGGTATATGCATCCGAACGGGCAAATCCCCGCCTACGAGTGGAACTTCTGCGACGTGAACCCGCCCGTCCATGCCTGGGCATGTTGGCGCGTTTACAAGATCGCCGGTCGCGACGATGGCCGGGACCGGCTGTTCCTTGAGCGCACCTTTCAGAAACTGCTCTTGAATTTCACCTGGTGGGTGAACCGCAAGGACATCGTCGGCAAGCACGTCTTCGCGGGCGGCTTCCTTGGGCTGGATAATATTGGGCTATTCGATCGCTCCAAACCGCTGCCGGGCGGAGAATCGCTGGAGCAGGCGGACGGCACGGCCTGGATGGCGTTTTACTGCGGCACGATGCTCTCGATCGCCCTGGAACTGGCGCTACACAATCCGGCCTACGAAGACATCGCTTCGAAGTTTTTCGAGCACTTCGTGGAGATCGTCGATGCCATGAATGGCCTCGGCGGCCAGGGACTCTGGAACGAGGAGGACGGGTTCTATTATGACCAACTCGCGATCGATGGCGCCAGTGTGCCGGTGAAAGTGCGCTCGATCGTGGGAATCATTCCCTTGTTCGCGGTGGAGATCCTGGAACAAAGCACCATTGACCGGCTCCCCGGATTTCGAAAACGGCTGAACTGGTTTCTCACGAACCGCCGCGATCTGGCTGGCCACATCTCTTATATGGAGGGGATGGGCTCGCATGGACATCGGTTGCTCGCCATTCCTTCGCGGGACCGGTTGCTGAGGGTGCTCCGATATGTGCTCGATCCCAAGGAATTCCTCTCGCCCTACGGCGTCCGTTCCCTCTCGAAAGCTTACGAAAAGCCCTACACGGCCCATTGCAATGAGGCCAGCTACTGCATCGGCTACGAACCGGCGGAATCGCGCACGGGAATGTTTGGCGGCAATTCGAACTGGCGGGGGCCGGTTTGGTTCCCGATCAATTACCTCTTGATTGAGGCCCTGGAACGTTATCACCACTTCTACGGCGAGAGCGTTCAGGTCGAATGCCCGACCGGCTCGGGCAATTTTATGGACCTGAAGCAGGTCGCACAGGAATTGGCCCGGCGACTTGCCTCGCTCTTCGAGCCGGACGCGCAAGGGCGGCGTCCCATTTACGGGGAGGATGCGAAATACGCGGAAGACCCGTACTGGCGGGAACTCGTCTTGTTTCACGAGTATTTCCATGGCGAAACCGGGCGGGGCTTGGGGGCCAGCCATCAAACCGGTTGGACGGCGTTGATCACGCGCTGCTTCGGCGTGCTGGCTGCGCGGGGGGCGTAGCGATTACAAAAAAAAGCCGCCAGAGAGCTACGACAAAGAAAGTCAAGCGACCGTTGCTGCATTCCTGCCCTGGCGGGGTTAACCTGCTTTCAGTCCGTAGTCCCTGACGGAGCGGGGATTATCGCGACTATTTTTGCGGTTGGCAATTTTTTTGTAATCTATCGACTTGCAATCCTTCAGGTGCGAAGCGTAAAACTGAGTGAATCCTGAGTGCCCCCCGGGCATTCCCCCTTCAACAACTCCTGTATGGCTGCTAAAATTCTACTCGGTCTGGCAATTCTCTTCACCGTCTGCTCTTTGGGCCTGGGCCTGAAGACGAAATCCAAAGTTTCCGCTATCCGCTCTGAACTGGATACCGCGAACACCACGGTTACTCAGACCACGGCAGAGAAGACCAAGATCGCCGCCGAGGCCAAAGCCGCCAAAGAGGAACTGGCTGTGGTTAACACCGCCAAGGAAGCTGCCGATGCCGCAGTGAAAGCCGAGAAAGCCGACAACGAAAAAGTTAAGGCGGAAGCAGCCGATGCCGCGGCGAAGCTTGCGGCCAAAGAGGACGAACTCAAGAAACTCAACGACGCTATCGCTAACGCAACCCCGGTTCCCGCAGCTACTCCCGATCCGAAAGTGCTCGCGGATTTAGAGGAGGCCAAGAAAAAGGCCGATGAGCAGGCCGTAATTGCCAAGGCCGCCCAAACCAAGCTTGCGGAAACCGAATCCAGAGCCAAGAGCTTGGAAGAGGAGAAAGCTCGCCGGGATGCATCCCTTAGTAAACCCGGTCTCGAGGGCAAGGTACTCGCGGTCAATCCGAATTGGAATTTCGTGGTCCTCAGCGTTGGAGATCGCCAGGGCGTGGCCATGAATTCGACTTTCGTTGTAAAGCGTGGCTCCAGCATGATCGCCAAACTCCGCATCACCTCGGTGGAACCTTCCACGGCCATTGCGGACATCGTTCGCGGGTCCGGTCCGAAGGGAACTGCCGTGGAACCCGGAGACGTGGTGATTTTTGGCGGGTCCTAGGAGATACTGCGCCATGCGTTTCTTCCTTCTTGTTCTGATTGCCGCCAGCTCGTTTTTTATCACGGGCTGCGCCACTGATTCCCAACCCTCTGATCCCAACCGGGTCAGCAGCATCCCTTGGAACCGCCCCGAAAAATGGGAAGGCCAGGGGCCGATGGGTGGGATGATGAATACGAGGTAGCGCCCCCCGAATGTGACACAGGCTTCCAGCCTGTGTTCCGGAGTCGGGGTCACGCGCCTGACAGTATGGAAGCTCAATCCTGTTTGGATTGTTTCTACTGAGGACCGAAGGTCCGTCCCATACCAGCCTTGGGGCATCGCCCCAGGAAATTGGCGAAATAAGATTCAGGGCTGAAGGCCCGCACCATTGTAAGAGATAGGACGGGCCTTCAGCCCTGGATTCTGTTGAATCGAAAACCTGGGGCGTTGCCCCAGGCTGGTATGGGGTCGCGCCTTTGGCGCTGAAAGATCGCTTTCGCGATTGCATTCTTGCAATCCCGAACAGTATTGGGCTGGAAGCCTTTGTCACCAAATATGGACGCACATCAGCAGCCGAAAATCCTCGTCATCCGCGGCGGAGCGATTGGCGATTTTCTGCTCACCCTGCCGTCGATCGGGCTCTTGCGGGAAGCCTTTCCCGACGCGCATCTTGAGATTCTCGGCTATAAACACATCGTGGCTATTGCCGAGGGCAGGCACTACGCCGATGCCACTCGCTCCATTGAGTACGGCGGTCTCGCAACGTTTTTCATTCCGGGTTCCGTTCTGCCTCCCGATCTCGCCTCGTATTTCAGCAGCTTCCAGCAAGTCATCAGTTATCTCTATGACCCGGACGGTTTTTTCGAAACCAACCTCCGACGGGCCGGCGTCAAGAATTTGCTCTGTGCCTATACCCCGATTGGCGCCGCCGAGTCCGTCCACGCCGCCCGTCAGTTGGCGCGTCCACTGGAACAACTCGCGCTTTTTCTAGACCAGAAGGCTGAGCCCGCCCGGTTGCATCCCCTTCCCGGTGACCGGGCCTTTGCCAACGAATTTTTGGGCGCAACCCTACGCCCCATCCTGGCCGTCCACCCGGGCAGCGGCGGAAAGCACAAGCTTTGGCCGCTCGATCACTGGCGCCAACTTTTGGAGACCGTTCGAGCGGAGAGCGATTCGATCGCACCCAACCCGGAAATCGTGCTGGTTGGCGGCGAGGCGGATGTCCAACAAATCGAAGCCCTGCGCGCGGCCGTCGATCACGTAGCGTGGAATCTTCCCCTGCCCCACCTCGCCGCTGTGCTCGAACGCTGCTCGGCATTTGTGGGGCACGACAGCGGCATTTCGCATTTGGCCGCCGCAGCAGGAGCCCGCAGCGTGATTCTTTTTGGGCCAACGGATCCCGCCATCTGGGCGCCACAAGGCAGGCAGGTCAAAGTCTTGCGCGCACCCAGTGGCGACCTCAGCCAGATCAGCCCCCGGACCGTTCTCGATTGCGTAAAATCGCTTTTAGAGGAAAACACTTAGAGGCAGGCAGATAAATCATTTGCCCAACCCCTTGCCGCTGAAGTAGTTTGCGTCCCGCTTTTGGCAAAGTATGGACCGATACAGAACTTACCTTATTTTTGGCGCACCCGGAAGCGGCAAGGGAACCCAGGGTAAAACCCTCGGGACCATCCCCCGCTTTTTTCACTGCGCCTGCGGGGATGTCTTCCGCGCACTCGACGTCCGTTCGGAACTTGGACAGGCCTTCCTCCATTATTCGAGCAAAGGCGAACTCGTCCCCGACGAAATCACCCTCCGGCTCTGGCAGATCCGTATTGCCGATTGCGTCCGCTCCCACCAATTTAAGCCCGAGATCGATGCGCTGATTCTCGACGGCATTCCGCGGAATATCCGCCAGGCACATCTGATGACCGACATCATCGATGTCCGCAAAGTGTTTCATCTTTCGTGCCCGGACCGGGAGGCGCTGGTTTCCCGGCTCCAAAAACGAGCATTGAAGGACAATCGCCTCGACGATGCAAACGAGGAGGTCATCCGCCAACGCTTGGAAACCTACGAGAACGAGTCGCGGCCGCTCTTGGAATTTTACGGTCCCTCGTTGACCAAGACCATCGACGCTTCGCAGCCCCCTGTTAAAGTGCTGAGCGAGATCATAGCGACGATCGTGCATGGCGAGTAGAGAGCAAAAACTCGGCCCCATGCGGCGGGCCTTCGGCCCTGATTTCTTTTTATTGACCCAGGCTGGTCTGCACCCGCGCCGTTGGCGCTCCAGAACCGGAACGATCCGGACCCTAATTCCACCACTATGCGACTCATTTTTCTCGGCACCGGCGATATTGGGCTGCCTGCACTGGAGAGACTCTTTAAGGAACACGAACTCCTGGCCGTCGTCGCCCAGCCGGATAAGCCGGTGGGCCGCAAACAGGAACTCACGCCCCCACCCACCAAACGTTTTGCCCTTGAACGGGGTGTGCCGGTTCTTCAACCCCAACGGATTCGCGAACCGCAGGCAGCCGCGGAAATCGCCGCATTAAAGCCCGAAGTAATCGTGGTCATGGCTTATGGACAAATCCTGCCCAAGGCCCTGCTAGACGCCCCCGCGCTGGGGTGCCTTAACCTTCACGCTTCGCTCCTTCCCAAACATCGGGGGGCCGCCCCGATCCAAGCCGCCATTGAAGCCGGCGATCGCGAGTCTGGCATCACCGTGATGTGGATGGCGGAGGGATTGGATAGTGGCGATATTCTGCTCATGCGCCCGCTTCCGATCCGACGCAGGGAAACCGGCGGCACCCTGCATGATCGGCTGGCGGCGCTTGCGCCCGAGGCATTGGCCGAGGCGCTTGCGTTGCTGGAGCATGGAAATGCGCCCCGCATCCCGCAGGATCATGCCCAAGCCACCCATGTCCCCAAGCTCACCCGTGAAAGCGGTGTCATCGACTGGAGCGCCCCCTGCGACGCCATCGACCGCCGGGTGCGCGCCATGAATCCGTGGCCTGCGGCTTCGACCTGGATCCCCGATGCGTCGGGCACTCCCCGCAAACTGAAAGTCTTTTCCGTCATTCAGCACCGTTCCCGAAGGGAGTCGACCGGAGAGCCAGGTACCGTCTTGCGCGCCGACAAACGCGGCATTCTGGTTGCGGCGGGCCAAGGCGCGATCCTGCTCCGCGACGTGCAACTTGAAGGCAAACGCCGGATGCCGGTTCGCGACTTCCTGTTGGGGCATCCGGTTGCCGCGGGAACCCGGCTGGTTCGGCCTGACCGATGAACAAACAATCCGCCAAAGCAGCCTTGGAATCCCACGTCGCAGCCCTCCGCGCCTGTGAACGTTGCCCGGCCATGCACAAGCCAGTGGTTTCCGGTGGAGCTGTCGTGAGCAAAATTTTGCTCGTCGGACAGGCGCCGGGAACCAAAGAACCGCTGGCGGGCAAACCGTTCGCGTGGACTGCCGGAAAGACCCTGTTTCGTTGGTTTTCCGAATACTGCGGAATCGGGGAGGAAGAGTTCCGGAATTCCATCTACATGGCAGCGGTTTGCCGCTGTTTTCCGGGAAAGACCCCGCAAGGAGGCGACCGCGTCCCGGCCCCCGCTGAAATCGCCCATTGCTCTTACTGGCTCGACGAGGAACTGCGAATCCTCCGGCCCGAACTCATTATCCCGGTCGGCAAACTCGCCATCGCCCAATTTCTCCCAGCCCTGCCGTTGACCGAAATGATCGGCAAACGCTTCCAAGCTGAACGTGCAGGGGGCAAGTTCGACCTCGTGCCGTTGCCTCATCCCAGCGGCGCCTCCCCCTGGCACCGAATGGAACCGGGCCGCACCCTTCTTGTGCAGGCACTCGGAGAAATCGCGCGCCACCCGGCGTGGAAGTAGCGCGTGGTCCTTCGCCG
>SESA01001407.1_pt1 | contig 12524 bp, 14 predicted proteins | sample 3171451 | NCBI WGS metagenome assembly SESA01 (sample SAMN06051862, study PRJNA518727) | freshwater metagenome | biome: subpolar coniferous forest; feature: holomictic lake; material: water; isolation source: holomictic Lake 227, 8 m depth | place: Canada: near Kenora, Ontario | collected...
ACACGAAAGAAAGAAAACGTCGTGTCTTTATGGTAAATAAAATAGTAGTAAGGCAGTAGAGTAGGGCGTGCATCGCGCACCACAACCATGCCAGAGAAATAAACCCAATAGGCACCCGATAGAAAACAATAATAGATTTTGGTACAAATAAAACCGTTCAGTGGATGCGATTTTAGGTGCGCGATGCGCACCCCTTTTTTGGCAAAGGGTGGATGGATTGCACTGCTGTACTTCGTAGGAGCGAAGCCATCGCAGGCATGATCCGCTCCTCCAAAGCTGAGTACTAAGTTCGTCGGGTTAGCCATGTCGGGTTAGGCGATAGCCGTAACCCGACTGGACTGCATTTTATCTGGACACTTCCTGAGTATGACAGCGATTACTCAACACGCTGGCGACTTATCAAAACGGCATTCACCAAAAAATATCCCGATCCATTCATCGTTCAAAATACAAACCGTAAAAATAAAAAACAACAGGAAATATGACATGATCGTAATCCTGTGTAAATATTGAAAAGGCCATTGCTGGACATGCAACCAAGTTACTGTCACGACCTCGAAATAACGATTATTATCAAAAATCGCTTGCGTTAGTGTGAGGTCTGAATATACTGATAATCCAGTTCAGGAACCTTCCTGGACGACACCCTGTACGAGAATTTTGAGCATGTTTGACACCGATTATTTTATCCAGCGCATTGTAGAAAGCGGGACTCCGGAAAACCAGGCTCGCGCCATTGTCCGCAGTATTGTTGATGCGCAGGACGATTTGGCTAACAAACGTGATCTGAAAGAAGCCATGAATGAGCTTAAGGCAGAGATTAAACTGGATATGGCTGATATTAAGCACGATATAGCACTGAATGAAAAGACCACTAGCCTGAAATTTACCGGCTTATATCTGTTAATATTTGCGATAGCAAGCGGCGTGGCTAAATTGGTATTTTGGGGTTCAACATGATGGTTAACCCGGCGGCTGAACTGGCTACATGGCTAATATCTGCGGCAAATTCGGATTGTTTAAAAGTGCCTCCAGCACGTCCTTATGGGGTTTGGCGATTTCTCGCCAAGGTTTTAAGCTCATAGGTTAGGCTCTACTAAGGGGTCAATTAACTTTAATTCCGTAATCCATTGAAAATCGCGGGTGTTATGGGTAACCAACGGTAATTGATGAATCAATGCTGTAGACGCAATTAAAGCATCGCCAAGCCCCATGCTGCGTTGTCGACGTAATTGAATAGCGCGATCAATTATTTCAGCGGAAACAGCCAGGACATGAGTGGCTTCAAAAAACAACTCAAAACGCTTAAATTCCTCATCAGAGTTTCGCCAATAACCCATCACTTCTAGGCGCGTTACATTCGATACAGAAAATTCACCTTGCAGTAAAAAACGTTCCAAATTTGATTCGCGGTATTTTGGCTCAAATGCGTAAATCACAATGTTGCTGTCAAGAATCATCAATCGTCCTCACGTCCAGGCAACACTCTGTCTTTACGTTGTTCACGCTGCCATTCCACCGGATCTCCAAACTTTTCGGCTATACTCGCCTGTAACTCGGTCGGTGTTGCACGTAAAATACTGACTAATTGCGCACCATTCGGTTTTTCTGAGGAAACAAGTGGCTCTTGCGGCAGGACGGTAATAATAATTCGTGCTTGTTCCACATCTGGCAACTCCGATAACCATCTAATGTGACCATGATCGTAAATAGCCTCATAACTTTTCAACATTGCACTATCTCCCAATAAAAAATATCGATGGATTTATTATAACTACTCAGCCCAGCAGCAAACCCAAAAAAGTGTTTTTTAAAATTGAAGCCGAGTAGGTCGGGTTGTACTCGTTCCCAAGCTGGAGCTTGGGAATCAGAAGAAGCGGTGCGTGTGGTTGCGTTTCCGGCGCACTCGTAGCGGATGCCGGAAACGCTTGTTCTCGCTTGCGCTCGAAAAGTCTTATTCCGGCCTACGCCTACGCCTAAAAAAACACGAAGGTGATGAAATTTTTTACCTTCGTGCTCTTCGTGTCTTCGTGGTGAAGCGCTTTAAAATTATCTTATTTCAAAAGATGTAAAAATCTCTGTTGATTCCAATTCAAGCATTTCAACATGATCAACTCGGGCGGTGACGGGGCCTTGTTGGCACCATTTTATGAATGGCTCAAGCGCATTATTATCGGCTTGAGCCTTTATTTCGACCCGACCATCAGGCAGATTTTTGACACAGCCTTTTATATCAAGTTGTTTGGCTTTTTTTTGAGTAAACACTCTAAAATAAACGCCTTGCACGCGACCGGATACCAGCAACCTGATGCTACGTATCACTTTGTAATTTTCCAGCAATAATGGATTCTTGGATTACGGGAAAAATCTTCCGGAATGGTGGCGGCGCTAATATCTTCAACGGTTAATTCGGACAGTCCGGGAATATCAATTTTAAAACGTCTGAAATTGGTGGAAAAATATAAAATGCCTTCAGGTGCCAACAGTGTCACGGCATTTTTAATGAGTTGTACATGATCATTTTGTATGTCAAATACATCATCCATCCGCTTTGAATTTGAGAACGTAGGCGGATCAAGAAAGATTAAATCATATTGCCGAACTTCTGCTTTTTTGGCTTCATTTGCCAGCCATTCCAGGCAGTCAGTTTGAATAAACTCATGCTCTCCGCTGTTTTTATTCAGAGCCATGTTGTTTTTGGCCCATTCCGTATAGGTATTGGACATATCGACCGTAGTGGTTGACGTTGCGCCACCCCTTGCGGCATGGACGGTGGCACTGCCGGTATAAGCAAATAAATTTAAAAAGCGTTTGTTTTTAGCCTGTTGCTGAATCAGCATCCGAATGGGTCGATGATCCAGAAATAAACCGGTGTCCAGATAATCTTCAAAATTAACCAATAACTTGCAGCCACTTTCTTCAATGGTGTGGAAGCGTCCCAGCTCGCCGTGTTTTTCGTATTGGTCGGTACTTCTTTGTTTTCTGCGTATTTTTAAGAAAATATGCTCACTGTCAACACCTAATACCTGCGGTATTTCTGCAAGTAATCCGGCCAAGCGCTGATCGGCTTTATGTTGATCAATGGTTTTAGGCGGTTCGTATTCTTGAACATTAATCCAGGTTTCCGTGCCCTGATAAATATCAACCGCAGCGGCGTATTCGGGTAAGTCGGCATCGTAAACACGATAGCAGGTAATCCCGTTTTGCCTGACCCATTTAGACAATTTTTTAAAATTCTTTTTCAGTCGATTGGCAAATTCTATCGCGCCAACCTTGCTGTCTTCTTTATGGGTAACTGCTTCTACTATTATTGGCGCTTTCGTTTTGCCTGACTCTTTGTCAGTACGGCTTTCAGTTTCCGGCTTAAGTGCTTTTTCAACACGCGCAACTTTTTCAGTGTCAACAACAGGCTGTTCCGTTTTGCTGATCGCAATGACCTGAGCAATGCGTTCTTCCTGTGTTTTTGCTTTAGGAATAAAAAAACTGCTTTCTTCGATATTAAAACGTAGTAATTTACACTCCAGCGCACCGTTATAAAGCGTAATCGGTTTTTGTGAGCGTATTCCCAAACGAAAACCCAACTCAGGATTGCTGATAATCATCGCGGCTTTCCAGCCGACAAAATGCGCTTTTAGTGATTCACCGAATTTCTTATACAGTTCAGCGGTTTCTTGCTCATCCCCCAAACGTTCACCGTAAGGCGGATTACAGATTAATAAACCGGGTGTCCAGCTTTCAGCGGGCTCTGCATCCTCAATGTCACGACGTTCAACATGAATTTTATTTTGCAGTCCGGCATTGGCTATGTGCGTTAAAGCCGCGTTGACGGTGTGACGATTTTGATCAAAGCCGACCATAACAGGGAGCTTTTCCATCCCTGTTTTTCTGCGTTGCAGGGCTTCGGTGCGTAATTTTTTCCAGCAGTCTGCATCGTGTTTTTTCCAGCCGATAAAACCAAAATAATCACGTAACAGGCCGGGGGCATAATCTGCGGCGATCATTGCGCCTTCCAGTAATAGTGTTCCCGAACCGCACATAGGGTCTATCAACGAGCCGTTTTGTTTGGCGATTTCGGGCCAACCGCAACGTAACAGCATTGCAGCGGCAAGGTTTTCTTTCATGGGCGCTTGTATATTGATATCCCGATAGCCGCGACGATGCAGACTTTCACCGGATAAATCCAAACTAAGCTGGGCGATTTCGCCGTTTAAATAAACGTTAATACGAATATTAGGTTGTTCGGTATTGATGCTGGGGCGTTGTTGAAACTTGTCCCGCATCTGGTCAACAATGGCATCTTTAACTTTTAATGCGCCAAAATGGGTATTGTTAATGGCCTGCGAGTTTTTTGCGCTAAACGAAACGGCAAACGTATCGTCCGCGTTAATATGTTCAAACCAGTTGATTTGTTGCACGCCATTGTAGAGATCTTCCTGTGTTTTTACCTCAAACGAGCTTAACACCAGTAAAATCCGGTTGGCGGTTCTGGACCATAAGCACGCCCGATAAGCGGTTTCCAGATCACCCTGAAAGGCGACACCGGCCATGGTGGCTTTGATATTGGTGATACCGAGACTTTGAAGCTCTTCGGTAAGAATGGTTTCCATCGCCTTGGGCGTGGTGGCAAACAGTTGGTAAGTGGGCATAAGGACAAGGTGAAAGGCGAAAGGCGAAAGGCGAAAGGAGAAAGGCACGAGACACCGGCTTTTTTCTTGTGCCTTTTGCCTTGCGCCTTTCGCCTGTTTTTTTTATTGAATTTTGATCAGTTCAACGTCAAATATCAGCGTTGAGTTGGGGCCAATTGAGCCACCGGCACCTTGCTCGCCATAAGCGAGTTCTGAAGGGATGTAAAAACGGTATTTAGAACCTTCGGTCATTAATTGTACGCCTTCAGTCCAGCCCGGAATCACTCTGTTTAAAGGGAATGAAATAGGCTCGCCGCGACTGTAAGAGCTATCAAATTCTTTGCCATCCAGGGTTGTGCCTTTGTAATGCACCTTTACAGTATCCGTAGCTAAAGGTGTCGCAGTGCCGGTTCCGGGTGTTAAAACTTCATATTGCAAACCACTTGCAGTGGTTACGATATTGGCTTTTTTAGTATTTTCTGCCAGAAAAGCAACACCGGCCGCTTTATTTTCTGCTGGTGTGGTGGCATTGGCCATTGAAAACATAGTAATTCCTATCAATATAACGGTGACAATTGAAATAATTTTAAGTTGAATTTTTCTCACGGTTGCGCCTTTTAGTTAACGTAAAAAACGCTAGTTTACCAAAAAACAGTCTGGTTTTTTAATTCATTTTGCAAGCGCCCAATTGACTCTGAAATAATCTGGCCCGGTAAGCGACTTTGTCAGCGATTTGTCTTAACTCGGTTTTATTTAAATAGCTTTTGTGCAAATAGCCATTATGCCCTTCATGATAGGCGAGGTATAAATTTTTTGCATCTCCTTTGGAGATACCCAACTTGGCATGACTTTGGTTGCTGTACCAGCCAATAAAGTCGGCGGCATCGGCAAAATCATCACGATCAGAAGTCCAGCCGCCTGTATCGTCAAGATAAAGATCCCACGTTTCATCAAGGGCTTGCGCATAGCCATAAGCACTGGTAGGTCTAAACCAGGGAATAATACCCAGCAGCCAGATACGGGGCGGCTGTGCATCGGCGACAAAATGCGATTCCTGGTGCATAATCGCCATTTGTACAGGAATAGGCACGCCCCATTTTTCATACGATTGTTTGGCATCCGCATACCAATCATCTTTTTCTTGAAAAGTGGCGCATAGATTGTCACTGTTTCTGGGCGGAGCTGCGGTGCAGGCCACTAAAGAGAATAAAAAAGGCAGTATGAGCGGGTGTTTCATGAGGTGGAGCAAGGTGTTGAGCAAAATAGTGATAGCGGTATAATTTGAGTTGGTTTTGTAAGAAAAAAAACAGGGCTACAATTGTACTTGATAAACTCATAAAGTGTGAGCTTGAATATAAAGTCCATCAATTTAAGACCGGCCCGATTAATTGCTTACCGATGGCGTTAAATTGATAGGAAACATAAGCTGATAGTCAATCAGGAGATAGGTATGTATTCAACGTTAGATCGGCCTCGGCGTACAAACCTGGTGTCAGAGGGCTTTATTTATATGGGTGAAGAAGAACATAAAATTACCGTTAAAAATCTGTCTATAAACGGCGTACTTGCCCAATTAAATACCGATAGGGAAGACATTGATATTAAATATGTTTTTAATCAATTATTGGTTTCAACCGTCATTGATTTATATCTTCCTGAAATGCGCCTGGTGGGTGACGTCGAGGTGGTCAGGGGAGATATGGAAGAAGGGCATATTTTACTGGCGCTTGAATTTAAAAATATTGCTTTTGATATAGATAAAGATTTGAACAAGAGAAAAGCCTATAGAAAAAACATGCCCGATTCCGGAAAAATTGAATTAAACGGTCAATATTATAATTTTACGTCGGTCAATGTTTCAGTCGATGGTTTAATGATTTGTCTTTCAGAGGCAATAGCGGTAGAAGTGGGCACGATAACCCGGTTTGAGTTTAAACGACTGGAATTGGAGGGCGAGGTAAAAGTGATATGGGTTGATCTTATTTCCGATGATCGAACATTGATCGGCTTGCAGTATGTGCATTTGGAGAAAAATGCCCTTAAAAAAATCCCCCGTTTTTCTAAGTAACAAAGCGGCGCTTTGTAAAACCATCAGTCGATGTTGGCTTCAATCAATAAAACACAGATGACACTGATTATACGGATTTTAACTGATTTTATTATCGCCTGATTCCCAAGCTGGAGCGTCACTGCCATTAAGTTAAGCCAACGGTTTATCTTGCCAAGAGGTGCTTAACTGTGGGCAGTGACGCCGGAGCGTGGGAACGATAGGGTGGTGGTTATTTTTTGCGAGTTGCCTTAGGTGTTCTATTGTTTAACCGCTGAGTCGTTACCTGTTTTAGATTTAAGCCCGGGTCAAAATCCTGCGTATCTTTGCTTATCTCTGTTTAACCAGTAATCAGTCGCTAATTGATGCGCTTCTTGTTGGGTGTTTGCTTTGCCCAATAATTTAAGCGCAATTGCTGCCGTACCAATAATGGAGCTTTCGGCAAATTCGTCGTTAATACTGCCTTGCCAAATTAAAGGCAGTTGCTTTGGGTCAAGTTCTTCAGATTTGACGTGGCGGCGGGCAAATAAAGCCGGCCAATTTTCATCCAATAACTCACCGTTATGAACGCTTTGCACCAGGCAATCCATGTCAGGATTACGCTCCGTTTCACCGCCTTCACCTTTTAACACGGCGGCATGAGGCTGGTGCAATAAAGCCGCTGCTTGTTGATGTACCGGGCGATAACCCGGATGAAATATGCCCTGAATACTGTATTGCGCATTAAACGGATTTAACAAACGAACCAGCGTATGAACCGGTGAACGTAAACCCAGCAAGGGACGCAATTCTATAATCTCATGCAGTTTTGGACAGATATGTTCCAACGACAAATAACTGAAATGCTGTTGCTTAAGTTGTTGCCGGGTTTGCTCAATTGAGCTTGAGTATTCCAGTCCCAGATATTTCAACATATCTTGCGTATAAAGCCGGTCTGAACTGGGGCCGCTGGCACCGTGCATAAAAACATGAGTGCCGTTTTCTGCCAACAACAGGGCTGACAACAAAAACCAAGGCAAATGGCGACGTTTACCGGCATAAGATGACCAATCCAGATTAACTATCGCTTTATCGTTTGCCAGCTTGCAAGACTCTCTGGCCGCCAACACAAAACCGGCCAGTTCTTCGGGGGTTTCTTCTTTAACGCGCATTAACATTAAAAAAGCGCCCAGTTGGACAGGCTGTACTTGCTCAGCCAGAATCATTTTCATGGACTGATAGGCTTCATTCTGGGTAAGGGGTCTTGAACCTTTTTTGCCTTTACCCAGTATGCGAATGAACTGTGCGAACGGGTGTTCAGGACGCGGGGATTGCTCGTGATGGGTGAAGTTCATAAAGTAAACCATAAATAATGATCAATTAACAACGCTGCAAACAGAAGCGTTATATAAACGATGGAATAAACAAACGTTTTCATGGCGGTTTTGTTATCTTTATTGCGCATCATCAACACGGCGTAATAAATAAAACCAAAATCCAACAGCACCGTCGACACCAAATAAATTAAACCGCTCATACGGGTTAAATAAGGCAGCAATGTCACACACAGCAACAAAATGGTATAGAGCAATATTTGCAGGCGGGTAAATTCAACTCCGTGGGTAACCGGTAACATGGGAATGTTTACTTTGGCGTATTCTTCGCGCCGGGCGATAGCCAATGCCCAGAAATGCGGCGGTGTCCAAACGAAAATAATTAAGGCCAGAAGCAACGCAAAAGGATGTACTTCTCCCGTCATTGCGCACCAACCAAGTAGTGGTGGCGTCGCGCCAAAAATACCGCCGATAACAATATTTTGGGGCGTCGCTCTTTTAAGATACAACGTATAAATAATAGCGTAACCAAATAACGACAGAAACGTTAAGATAGCCGTTAAGGTATTGACCAATAGAACCAAAATAAGCATGGAACCAACACCCAGCACCACTGCAAAAGTAATCACATTGGTCGTTGTTAATTCACCTGAAGGTAACGGGCGTTTTTCGGTGCGGGTCATCAGTGCATCCGCTTTCCGGTCAATAAAATGATTAACAGCCGCAGCGGAGGAGGCCGCCAGGGCAATACCTATCGTACCGAAAATAAAAGGTTGTATGGCAGGCATTCCGGGTACCGCCAATAACATACCGACAACAGCGGTAAAAAGCATTTCTGCAACCACATTGGGTTTACAGAGTGTGTAGTAGTTTTTCCATGAAAGCACTGAGGATTTGCTAGGCATTATTTAATAAGTTCCAACTTGTAGTTTATTGTATAGAATACCGTGAACTATTGATTATTGAAATAGTCCGACGCGCTTGCAATCATATTTTAAAGAGGGAGTTATGAATAAACGATTACTGTATACAGTTTTAATGTGTCTGCCTGTGTTTACCAGTAGCGCAGAAACCAAAGTATTTGAACATACGTTGGCGAATGGTCTAAAAGTGCTGGTAAAGGAAGATCATCGCTCACCGGTTGCCGTGTCTCAAGTCTGGTACAAAGTGGGCTCCAGTTACGAACCTGGCGGCATTACCGGACTATCACACATGCTGGAACACATGATGTTTAAGGGTACGGACAAGCATCCGGCAGGCGAATTTTCGCGTATTATTTCCGAAAATGGCGGTGATGAAAACGCCTTTACCGGCCAGGATTACACCGCTTATTTTCAAACCATGGAGGCATCAAGGCTGGCAGTCAGTTTTGAACTGGAAGCGGATAGAATGCGTAATCTGCATCTACTACCTGAAGAATTAAAAAAAGAACTGCAAGTAGTGACCGAAGAACGCCGAATGCGGACGGATGATAACCCGCAAGCCAAAATGCAGGAACAGTTTATGACAATCGCTTACTCCAATAGCCCTTATAAGCATCCGGTTATTGGCTGGCCTGCGGATATTGCAAATTACACGGTTGAAGATTTGCAAGCCTGGTATCAACGTTGGTATGCACCCAATAACGCGACCTTGGTGGTGGTGGGTGATGTGCAACCCCAAGCGGTTTTTGACCTGGCAGAAAAATATTTTGGCGCTCTCAAACCCAGTGATATCAAACCATTAAAACCACAAACTGAAATCGAACAACTGGGTGTTCGTAAAATGACTGTCAAGGTGCCTGCAAAACTACCCTCATTGGTAATGGGTTATAAGGTGCCGGTATTAAAAACAGCGGAAAATGAATGGGAAGCCTACGCGCTGGAAGTATTGGCTGGCGTTTTGGATGGCGGTAGTAGCGCCCGATTATCCTCAGCATTGGTACGCGGTAAACAAATAGCTGTTTCTGCGGGGGCAGGTTATGGCTTGACATCAAGAATGTCCGATTTATTTGAACTGCAAGCGACACCGGCTGAAGGTAAAACAGTCGATCAACTGGAAGTTGCATTAAAAGATGAAATAAAAAAACTGCAACAAAACTTGATCAGCACGGAAGAATTACAACGTATCAAAGCGCAGGTTTTAGCCAGTGATATTTACCAGAAGGATTCCAATTTTTATCAGGCCATGGAAATAGGTACGCTGGAAACAGTGGGTTTAGGCTGGCAAAAAGCGGATGAATATGTCTCTAAAATTAATCAGGTAACTGCAGAACAAGTACGTATTGTGGCGCGAAAATACTTGATTGACGATCATCTGAGTATTGCTTATCTGGAACCACAAACCATCAATTCAACGGCTGAAAAAAAGGGAGTTAAGTAATGCGTGTTAATCTCTTAAAATGTATAGCTTGGGTTAGTGATAGCGTAACCCAACAAAAAAACAGTGGCTTGCCAAAAACAACAACCGAGCCCAGGGCTTTTTATTGGTGTGGACTTATCTTGTTGTCCTTTAGCACGTTAACCAGTGCCGCTGCAAAAATTGATTACTGGCAAACGCCGCAAGGTAGCCGGGTTTATTATGTACATACCGAAGGTCTGCCGATGGTGGATATACAGGTTGTTTTTGATGCCGGTAGTGCCAATGACGGACAGCAGTTTGGCTTGGCGTCATTAACGGCGGGTTTACTGGATACCGGAGCCGGAAAGTGGAATGCCGATGACATTGCCCAGCGCTTTGAAAGCGTGGGGGCAAATTTTAGCGTCAGTAGTTCAATTGATACGGCCACGGTCTCGTTACGCACCTTGACGGACAAACCTTTATTCGACAAAGCCCTTGATACCATGCAGGTCATCTTGACCCAACCGGTTTTTAATGAGGCTGACTTTAAACGGGAAAAAAACCGTACCCTGGCCGGTTTAAAACAACAGGAAGAATCCCCTGCGGCATTGGCCAGCATTGCTTTTTATAAGGCGCTTTACGGACAGCATCCTTATGCCCATCCGGAAGCCGGCGAGATTAAAACAGTATCTGCTTTTAAGGCTGCTGATTTACAACATTTTTATCAGAAATATTATGTTGGCGCAAATGCGATGGTTGTTATTGTCGGGGATTTATCCAAACAGCAAGCGGAACAAACCGCCGAAAAGCTGATTTCCGGACTACCAACCGGAAAAAAACCGGACGCTCTACCCGAAGTTGCCATGCCGCTTAAAGCCAGCCTGCAACACATCGAGTTTCCGTCATCACAAACCCATGTTTTGGTGGGATTACCCGGCACTTATCGTAAAGATCCCGATTATTTTAATCTGTATGTGGGTAATCATATTTTGGGCGGTAGCGGTCTGGTTTCAAAACTTTTTAATGAAGTCCGCGAAAAGCGCGGCTTGGCTTACAGCGCATCCAGCGCTTTTATGCCTTTGTTAAAACCGGGGCCGTTTTTGGTTAGCTTGCAAACCCGTAACGATCAAACTACGCAAGCGTTACAAGTGCTCAATCAAACCCTGGCCGATTTTATTACCCAAGGCCCGACCGAAGCTGAACTGGTTGCGGCAAAGAAAAACATTACCGGTGGATTTGCCATGCGTTTTGATACCAATAAAGAACTGGCCAGCTATGTTGCCATGATCGGTTTTTATGAAATGCCCCTGGATTACCTGGATACCTTTCAACAAAAAATAGAGCAAGTGACTGTTGCATCAATAACCGATGCCCTTAAACGTCATGTTAATCCGCAGCTACTGCAAACCATAACCGTGGGTAAATCAGAAACTGTCGTTAAACCAGAAGAAAAAAGTGTCAAATAAACTCAGAATAATCGGTGGAGACTGGCGCAGTCGCTGCATAACGTTTGTCGATGCGCCAGGTTTAAGGCCGACACCGGCAAGAGTAAGAGAAACGGTATTTAATTGGTTGCGCAATGACATTATCGGCAGCCGTTGCCTGGATTTATACGCAGGCAGCGGCGCGTTGGGTTTTGAAGCCGCTTCCAGAGGTGCGAAGTCGGTCATTCAAATTGAAAATAATGCTTTGGCCTGTCGAGCCTTAAAAGAAAATATCCTCAAACTTAACGCCGACCGGGTTAAAATTATTCAAGCGGATGTGTTTCGTTATCTGGCCGGTGATGCCGATGTTTTTGATGTGGTTTTTATTGATCCGCCTTTTGCACTGTCGTTAGCCGTCCAGACCTGTCAATGGCTGGAAGAAAAAGGCTGGTTAAGCAAACATGCCAAAATCTATGTTGAAACGGAAAGCACGCTCAAGCTTGATGGACTGCCTGAAAACTGGCGGCTACTGAAAAGTAAAGTGGCCGGCGAAGTGGGCTATCATTTGTTTGAGCGACTGGGTTGACGACTGGTACGGGTGCAAGCCAACCAGAATAAGCCGGTGCCAGCGAAAGCTGGTACTGGCGTTATGAGTACACCGACCAATGTCATTAAGTTAAGCCGTTGGCTGAGCGAAGTCGAAGCGGTTTTGCCGGCTTCGGCTCCGCTCAGCCAACGGTTTATCTTGCCAAGAGGCAATTAACTTAACGACATGGGTACACCGACTATTATTACT
>SESA01001409.1_pt1 | contig 12517 bp, 9 predicted proteins | sample 3171451 | NCBI WGS metagenome assembly SESA01 (sample SAMN06051862, study PRJNA518727) | freshwater metagenome | biome: subpolar coniferous forest; feature: holomictic lake; material: water; isolation source: holomictic Lake 227, 8 m depth | place: Canada: near Kenora, Ontario | collected 2013-06-25...
TTTTCTGGCGGTGAAGGCGGACGATAGTTTACTATGGCAAGTCTTGCTGCTTCTTTTTTTGCTTCTTCTTCCCTGGCTTTCTTTTCAGCTGCTATTGTATCTAATTTTTTCTTATTTAATTCAAATTGTAAAGCAATTATTTTTTCTTTTTCTGCTTGTTGTTCAATTGCTTTAATAGTTAAACTTGTATCGCGTGTACAATTGGATAAATATTCGACTATAGTCTTTTGAAGATTTAATTTTACTTTAGCATCACGGTCAACAAACTGATCTAAAAAATCAAATGTTTCTGTTTTATCTAACATTGTTCTTACATTTAATGTTAATGATCCTACCCCTATATTATGATCAATATGCAACTGCCTACATTCTGATGCTATTTTTAAGAGCTGTTGATTTGATAAAATGGCTTCATTGTCAAATTTAGCAGATCTTATTTCAAAATCCGTAACTACTCTTCTAAGTTTTTGAAGATCTCTAGATCCTTTACTAGCAATAAAATTTTGTAACTGTAAGTGTAGATCTTTCATTAAATTATCTATCTCTAAATTCACGGAACGTAATAAATGAGTATACATCTCTAATAAAATTAAACGTTTTGCAGATGATATACCTAGGTTAACTCGGAGATCATTTATAACACCTAAATGCTCTATTGTTTCTAGGTGTTCTTGAGCACATGTAGTATCAAAAGCGCCTTCTACTACCGGCTTTTTAAATATAATTATAGGGTTATTTATGAATACTTGAAAAATCTCTTTTTGAGGAACAGTTAATGCAATCAGTGGATTATCAATTATGCCTTGCAATGTTGCTTGGATCTGTTTAACTGTTTTATCTGGGTTAACTCCAGATACTACCAACATCAAACCAGATCTACTTTTCTCTATATTTGAACGAAGAAACAGATCTAGCGCCCGAACAGTAGATAGCAAATTTATGGCTTTAATGTCGTTTAAGTCTGCATTTGAAACGACTATTAAAATTTTACAAGTTTGATAGGCATTAAATAATTTTTTGATTAAAAAGGCATTCGTAATTTCATATTCTATCCCTCTATTATCGTCAAAGCCAGGACAATCCCAATAAACAGTATTACTGTTGTAAATCCAAGCATGAGGAATAGAGGTTTCTGCAGGTTGATCGTTACCAATAGTAATTCCTGGCAGCATATCTGATGAATCTAAAAAAAACTCTCCGGTATTCTCATTTCGACGTGAAACTAACGGCTTACCAGCTAATAAATTGATCAATGCACTTTTACCTGATCCTGTTCGTCCCAGCACCATAACTGAGTTTTTAACAGTAGCTGTGCTAGAGATCTGGTTTAACCCTTCAATCATAAATTTTTTAATTTTTGCTGCTATATTAATTATGTGCTGATCTTCTGGTACAGGATCCTCTTGAACTTTTTGATTAGGATGAACCATAGACACTCCTATAAAAATAAAACTATAAACATTTTATATAGACTTACTTAATCTAGCCAGAGTTATATTTATTACCGTATCATGTAACTTTTAAAAATGCAATTTCATTTTGTAGCTGTTTTGTAGGTAGGAAATTCTTTTATTCCTGACAAATTGATAAGATCTGTTTTTTTACCCAAACTTTTAATTCTTGCCATGCCATCTTTATCTGCTCTTTTACTGTATATTGTGGTTGTTCTAGTTTTCTATTTTCATGAAACGGATTAACATTCCAAGTATTTGCCCATTCTTTTCGCTCCCAATAGTTTATGCGGCCACATAAAATAGGTTTTTCACCAGCATTAAAAGCAATTACTATATCATTGCCAAGTCGTTGGATTTCATCAGGCATTAGAATATCTCGACCAGTTTCAGATCTTGAATCACCACTTTGTAAAGACGCACTACCTAATGTTGTGTTGGAACGCTGTTGTTTAGCAGTGCTTTCACTAATTGTTGAAATTTCTATGGTGGTTTTACCGATTTTTTTAACGATAAACTCTGCGGTCATAGGATCGTTACATCCAAAAAATATTGATAATTGATTCGAAAAAAACGAATCCCAAGTATCTGGATAAATGTTTTTTAAAAATCCTATCGTTTGCGATACCGCAAGCAAATTAACTCCATAGCCTGCCCCAAAGCTAAGTATTTGTTCAATTTGTTTCATATAACCTAAAGCTGGCATTTCATCTAACAGCATTAATATATTATGTTTACCGATATTACCTTGTGCATCTTGTATATGAGTCAAGACTATTCCGGTAATTAGTCTTAACAAGCGTTGCTGAGTAGGCAAATGTTTCGGCGGTATACAAATAAATAAATCAAGATCACCTTTAGTAATGTCTGTAAGCGGTATACTTGAACTACTGGTAACTTTCAGTATTTCAGGAACATTGACAAATTTTATACAGCTATATGCGGTGGTTAAGATCCCAGATAATTCTCTTGGGTGGATCCCTAAAATTCTATTAGCAAGGCCCGCCACAACCCCACCACCAAGCTTTTGATTTTCAGCAATTTTGGTAAATAAATCCTTTATAGGTTGTTGTCCACATAATAAATCATGGACTTGAATTAAGGTTTTGTTTTTAATCTTTGGTTCACAGGCTACATATAAACACAAGCACTGTAATATTACACCAGCTTGCTCCTGAAAATGTTTAGCTTCAGCTGAATCCTTAAAATTTACTGGACACAACAATTCTGCAAAGATCTGCGAGTTAGTTATCATTTGTTGAGTATTGATTAAAAAATCTAACGGATTAAGATTAATTCCATCACTCGCTGTTACATTAAATGGATCAAAAGCGCAAACTCTTCTATTACGTTTTCTTCTGGCATCAACTGTAACTAAATAATTTTCACCTTTAATATCGGTAACAAATACTGATCCCTGATAATCTAATAACGCAGGAATAATAATGCCAGCACCTTTACCGGCACGAGAAGGCGCAATTAATGTAGTATGATGAGCTTTGATTTTTATAAGTTTATGACCGCCAGATTTTTTAATACTATTAATAACTCTCTGTAAGTCATTAAAATCAGTGATTTCAGGTATGGCACCAATTGGCAGTCCTTCTTTAGAATTAAGTTTTTTGATCCCCTTTAAATCTAAGAACTTAGCACTACCATAATTAATAGATCGTTTTAGCGATTTTTTATGGGCCATAATATATTTGACAGCAATAAATACTCCGATAGCAGAGACCATTGCATCTAACAAAAACACCCATGAGTTGAGATTATTTACAAATTGATCTATTTGTTTAAAGGTATTTATTGGATTGTCTTTATAGATCCCAATTGGCCAATGATGATAGTAATAATAAATATACTGACGAATTCCATAAATTCCAGCACTAATGCTGGCCAATGAAGATAATATTACTGTAAATCTATTGATTAAATAACATGGTCGATATAAAAACATCGCAACCCAAGTTATACTACATGGAATTAATAAAATTTGTACATAATTAATAAACTGGCTGATTGTAGAATTTGGCAATAAAAAAGAATATTTTTTATACCAAAAAATATACATGATTGCCATAAACCAAAAAGCTAAAATTAACTCCTTATATCTTAGGCAAGCTTTAGACTTTCTGAAGCAAAGCTTACTAATGTTTTTTAAAATTTTTAGAAATTTTAAAAATTTAGGTAGGTGAGCTGTTAATTTTTTTAGTTTTGCTGTTATTTGCATAATATTTCTCTTCGGTGAATTTTGGGAAATAACACCTCAGTAATTTGTCGTTTGCCACTATCCGTACGATGCAATTGAATTGTTAAATCAACTAATTGGTATAATAATTTTTTAACATTGGAAATAGTGATCCCAGACATTACTACATTTTGTGGAATAGCAACACTTAAGGCTAAATCTGGAGTATTAGCATGTATAGTACACATAAACCCTCTGTGGCCGGTATTTAACATGCGTAATATTGGAAATGCATTGGCCACCGATATTTCACCACAAACAATAAGATCAGGACGACTCCTAACTAGATGATCAATAATTTGCGGATAATTAATGGTTGGGTTAGCTTCATTACGGCTTATAATATAATTTACTTTATCGTAGTGTCCAATATTAAGCTCATAAGTATCTTCGACCGCTAAGATCCGTTTGGATCTAGGGATATAGCTCAGCAAGATATTTAAAAAAGTAGTTTTGCCAGACGAAGTGCCACCTGACACCACAACATTTGCGCCATTAGACAGCATAGAAATTATTTCATCTTTTAATTGACCAGTTAAACCGAAATCATCTAATTCAAGTTTAATGTTTCTTTTAAGTCGAATAGATACTGATAATCTATTTTTAACGCCTTCACCAATCATCGCTTCAAATCTATGGCCACCAGGCAGCTCAACCGACACTCTAGGTTGCATGGTTGGATCAAAAAATAAACCGTTACCATTAGCTAATACATGACAAAGATTAAGCCAATATTTAAAATCAAGTTCTGGGACTGTAATAAATTTTACCCCTTGGGTAGCCGATTCTAAACGTAACTCTTGTGGTTGATTAACATTAATTTCAACTAAGTCTTGATCATTAAGATAAATTAGTAATGGCTGAATATATGCCCTCAAGATCGGCCGATGTTTTAAATTTTGCAGCGACATTATGGTACATCCCTCACAAATTTTCGATAAATAGAACCATCAGCTCGGGTATACACATGAAAAATTTTGTTGTTTTCCTGTACTTCAGCCAATGTATAAGGTTCTAATTCTTCATTACCACGAATTGTAGCCACATCAATTTTAACCATTGTTCCGTTAACATTTATATAAGTTGCAAGTTTTGCTCTCGATCCTAATTTTTCGTCATCATGCTCCCACCGATCTTCATGCCGATATTGATGTTCTAAAAAATCGTGACTTCTAACGCATGGTGTCACATAAATTTTATGATGTTCTGGTAATCGCCTAGGATCATAATAAAAATAACGTTTTTTCAGATAACTCTTACCAGCATCAAAGTCATGCAAGTATTGATCTTTACATTCATCACTAGAGGCTAATAAATTAGCCCAAGCATTAATGCCATTTTGAGGATTTGGTTCGCACTCTTGAGTTATGAACTCTTGCCTACCATCAATTACAATCATACGTCTAACAAAATAAATAAATTTATTATTTACATGATGAATTGGATGACAGCCAAGATCGGTAAATATATGATCAGCCTCTCCTATTGGAGTGCATCCAGCAACAGTATGCTCTTTACCATTCTTAGTAAAAAAACTTCTACTTTGGATGGTGGAAACATTATTAACAAAATCATGGATCCGCGGACATCCTACCATAGTATTTCTTACCGGAAACCTTGGAGTGTCTTCGATCAACCTACAATCTTCAACGACTTTAAAGAGCCCAAATTTATTAAAATAGCCAAGTTTCGACATTTTAGAGCAATAATCATCGACAACTTGATAACCACAACCGGTATGATCTTCAATTATAGCAAATGGATTTCGGTCGACTTTTAACTCCAAATTATGCCGATTAGCTCCTTTATCAAACCAGTGCTCTAAATATCTAGCATAAGCTTTTCTTTCTGGAACATTTATTTCGTCGATACATTGCTCGCATAAATAATCCCGCTTAACCGGATAACATTCTAACGTACGCTCACACGCTCCCTCTTCAACCAGTTTAACATTTTCAAATTTGCGAGTTTTAGCGGTAATAATTACTTTTTCTTGCAATGCATCATGCTCCGGCACACAACCTTCTTCGGTTAATTCCAGGGTTACATCTGGTCCTACCTTAGCTGGCTTTTGATCTTGAGGATGTTGATCACCCAATCTAATATTCGTACGATGATCAGGATTTTGGTTTTGGAAATTAGGTAAGCTATGACTTCCTAAGTCGGCAAATGAACCATAACCACTAGATCTAGAAGTAGCGGCACTACTAGGGCTGCCACTGATATTATTATTTACCAAATCACTGATCTGAACCTCATGAATTGCAGCAGAATCATTATTTGCTTGATCAAGCTTAACTGGCTGGATCTTGGTATTAGGGCTTATTAGCTTGGCCACAAAATCATCATTTTGACCAATTGGTGCTTTAATAGTTCTCAATTTCTTTAAATCTGTTATATCAAATTTGTTATGTTCTAGATCATCAATTGCCTGCTCTAGATAAAACGCTTCTCCAAATGTTGGCAGAGCCACCCCAGTAATTTCAGTGCCAGTTTTAAACATAAACGAAGATACAATCGGCTCTTTGAAACCAACTATTTTTTGCGGCTCATTAATTTTCTGCACTCCTAACCAACCAATTAACACCATAGTATTACCAGCAAGGCTTCGATCTTTAGCTGGTTGCATATATGCATGGCCAACTAATTGGATAGTATTTGCTTTGTTTTGCGCCATATGTTTCAACGATCCATAAATCTTACCTTCTTTTAAATCGCTAATTAATTCCGCTCCTTTTTCATCTGGAAATTTAGGAGTAAGTTTTTCTTCGTCTACAGCGAATATTGGTAATGATAAAGTAATTAATAAGATCTTAATGACTAATTTAATCATAAGGCGCCTCTTTGGTCTGTTCTTCTATAATAGGTTCTTTAAAAACAATGTCGACTCTTGGTCTAATTTGCATCCGAGTACCTGCTTTAATGTAAACCGTGGGCCTTAAGTCAATATTTTTACGGATCACATCGGCCGTGACTTGTCCAATATTATTAGAAAATACTGTTTGCGAATTACTACGCCAATTAGGATAATTAGAAGCATTTTGATTTACCCCACTTTGCGCTAGCGCTGAAATGCCAGACATAATAAACGCACCAGCATATATTTCAAAGATTTTATTATCAACATCTCCAGTTAATCCAGAGCGTCCCATCTGATCAGCAACAATTGCATCTGTTAATGTTATGCTAACCCCATCTGGTCTAATAGCTCTAATACATTTGATCGGTAATCTAGTTTGTCCTTGTAGCTCTAGTCCTTCATATTCGCAAATAATTTTAGTAAATACTGGTAATAATATATTCTTATTGTTAGGGCTAAATAATGGTTTGTCGACTATCGCCATAGCAATACCTGGTATTTGAGAATTTATATCATCGTCCAAAATGGCGTTAATTTTCATATCGGTAGTAATCATCCTAGAACGATCTACTGGTAAACTGGACAAATCTTTAGGTAAACTACCATAATCTGGATCTTGCAATCGATACTTTACCGCTTTTTTTGATTTTGGTGGCTGTCTATATAACTCTACGTAGGTTGATTTACGTTTAGCTCTAGCATCTGCGGCTTTAATTGATAGTTCTTGGGTATAAAAAGTATGTTCTTTTGAACTTTCTGCAACCATAAAATCCATTTCTGCGGATTGTGCTGGTATTTCTGTAGTTATTGGTTTGGTATAATTTAATGCTTGATGAGTTTCAGGATCAATTTTAATCGCTGACTCTTTCTCTGCCACAGGTTTTGCATCATCGCTGCAAGCTGATAAACCAGATATTAAACAAATTAAAATTAATTGCTTGATAATCATTATTGATCTCTATTTTTTCGGTTCCTAGTTGGATAAACACAGGTTACTTTATCACCACTTTTTAATACGAACGATCCGCTGCCATGAGCGACCAACCTGTCGCCATTGCATATTCCGATGAAAACGATCACCAAATCCGGATCAAAACGATCACTTTATCCACAACTTCTTTTTAATTAATTTTTTATTAGAATTTATTAAACAAAAATATTTATTTTTAGTCAAGTAATACTGTTTTTTCTCTCATAGAAGGACCTTTAATTTCTAGTCTATGAGCATTACTTAAAATACGATCTAACACAGCATCAGCAATTGTTGCATCACCAATATATTCGTGCCAACTTGGCACAGGTAGTTGAGCAGCTATCATGGTAGCCTTTGATGCATGACGTGCTTCCAATATTTCAAGTATGTCTGTTCGTTCTGTTGGTTTCAATTGATTCATTCCCCAGTCATCCAAAAATAAGAGTTCTGTCTTAGAAACAATATTTAAAAATTTATTATATTCTCCTTTTGCTTGAGCAATTTTTAAGTCTTCTAGTAATCTTGGTACTCTAAAATATCTAACACTAATTCCTTGCCTACAGGCTTGTTGACCTAATGCGCAAGCTACAAAAGTTTTTCCTGTGCCTGTAGAGCCGGTTAGTATTAAATTTTGTTGTCTTCTGATCCAATCACAACTACTAAAAGAAATCATTTTTTGTCGATCTAAACTTCTAATTGGTTGATAAATAATATCTTCTACACAAGCGTGAGCTGTTCGTAATTTAGCATAACTTAATAATCTTTTTTTTCTAGCATTTTCTCTACAAATTATTTCTCTGTCAATTAAAATGCCTAATCTTTCTTCAAAAGATAAATTATATGATTCTGGTTGTTTTATTAATTCTTCTAATGCCGTCACCATACCATTCAATTTAATTTTTTTTAATTGCTCAATAGTTGTATTGATTGACATAAATGTCTCCTTTTTTAATTAATTTTTAATTGATTTATAAACAATTATCCAACACCAATTAAAAAAACTATATTATTTACAACCATAATTGGTGTTAAACAAAAATATTCTGTTTTAATGTTATCTTCTTTAGTACATTTTTATCCTCCTTATTTTTTATATTTGTTATTGTTAAATTTATTTAAAATATTCTGGCCCTCTTATGTTTTCATGATTAATAAATTTTTTATCTTCTTGTTCAGTATTTTGTTGTAATTGATCAGTTCCATTTTTTAAAATAGTAACAATCGTATGGTAATTGTAAGAGCCAACTTTATTCGCAAGAGTACAGGCTGTTTCAAGTCTTTTATTATTAAATTTTTTAGCAAGACTTAGTAAACCCAAACAAGCTCTATAACTTTGTTCTTGATGTTTCTTTTTTGCTATTATATGTTGAACTGTTTTAACTGTTTCTGGTCCTATAGTAACAGCCCAATTTAAAAATCTGCCAGGATTCCATCCTTCATGATATTTATGTCGATCTGGCATATGCTCAGTGATAGTTGCAAATCCACCACGTTTATAACCACGAATATGATTAGCTACTATTTTTCCATCATAAAATATTTCTACTATCGTAGGTGTAATTTTTAATTCTACAACTTTACCCACTAACTGATATGGTGCTGAGTAATAATAACCATGCGTTTCTACATGATAATCTATATGAACTATTGCATCTTTAAGTTCTATAAATTCAAATTTATGTTGAGGTAATGGTTTTAATGCTGGCTTATCTAATTCTAGAAATAAACTATTCCTACTTTGATTTGGCATCTTTTGAAATGGTTCATTATTTATTTCTTTTAGAATTTTGCTTATTTGTTCATTTAATTCGTATAAACTAAAAAAAGTTATATTTCTTAGCCTGGCTAAAATTCTACGCTCTACATGTAAAACTGATCCTTCAGCTTTAGATTTACCATGAGTCGTCAACTACATACAGTAACAAGGATTGCGCAAGAACTTTTGTAGTCAATCATCCCTTTCATCCGTTGTATAGGAAGAAATATAAACTTGTTAGAGTTAAACAATTATGGGGAGAACACCGTGCATATTATTTTGATAGTTCTGGAAAACTATTGGCAATTCCTATAAATTGGACGACTCTACGTAAATCAGATCCATTTCGGGAAATTTCTAGAGGTAGGGCTTATTTTAAATTAAATGATTTGTTAGAGCTTTGTGAAGTAGTAAAATATTTAAAAGATAAGAAGTAATTGCATAAAAACAACAATTTGATAAAATTATGTAAAGTAAATTATACCTTGTGTGTAAAAGAAATTATGCCGTACAGATTAATCTTTTAAGAGATACATTAATATTTGGAGTTGCTATGAATATAAAAAAATTGAAACTTTTAGAAAATTCTGGAACATTAAACCCAAGACCCAATCTTGTTAAAGATGAACTATTTTTGCAAAACAAATTCTTTGATCCCCATGATTTATTGCAGATTAAATATGAAATGTTGAGGCATGTTAAAATTGATCACTGGAATATAACTAAGGCTACAACAACATTTGGTCTATCCCGTCCGGCATTTTATAAATTAGAAAATGATTTTAAGCTTGGTCTGTCTGGATTGTTACCAAAAAAACGAGGGCCACAAAATCCTTCTAAACTAGCTTCAGAAGTAGTTAAATTTATTAAGCAAAAAAAACAAAAAGAACAGATATCCTGGCCTGAAGTTCAATTAGCTATAAAAAAGCAATTTAATTTATCACTACATATAAGAACCATGCAAAAAATTATTTCTATCAGCGAAAAAAAAACATGAAAATATACAGCAAACATATTATTTGATACATAACAATAAGGATTATGAAGATTTGAGAGGTATTGCCATTAGTTCATTAGACTCTTTAATTATAAATGATTTTTGCCAAATTGGTATGGCCAATTGGTTAATAATGGCTTCTAGTAATTATGTAGATTCAACTAATTCAATTAATTTGATTGACCACGAAATTATAGATGTTGTTGCAAACATGCTTTATTGAATAGGAGAAAAAATGAATTTGCCAAACAAAAAAGTTACTGTTGAACACTTAAAAAGGGATGCTTATTTATATATTAGACAATCTAGCATAAAACAAATACAATCAAATCAAGAAAGCACAAAAAGACAATATGCCTTAAAAGAACAAGCTCTTTCATTAGGGTGGAACATTGAACAAATAAAAATTATTGATCAAGATCAGGGAAAATCAGGAGGTCATGTAAATTTACGAGAAGGATTTCAATATTTAGTTTCTCAAGTAAGCTTAGAAAAAGCTGGCATAATTATGGGTTTAGAAGTATCAAGATTAGCACGTAATTCTTCTGATTGGCATCGCTTGTTAGAATTATGTGCTTTAACAGGAACTTTAATTTTAGATGAAGATGGTATTTATGATCCAAATGATTTTAATGATAGATTAGTATTAGGATTGAAAGGCACTATGAGCGAAGCAGAATTACATGTAATTAACGCTAGATTACAAGGAGGCATGTTAAATAAAGCAAAGCGCGGCGAGCTTAAAATCCCTTTACCAATAGGTTATATTTTTGATGACAAAGAAAAAATTATTAAGGATCCAGATCAACAAATACAAACTTGTATTAATAGAATATTTAGTTGTTTTGAACGTACTAAAACAGCTTGTTCAGTAGTTAAAACATTTAATCAAGAAGGATGGTTATTTCCACATAAAATATCATGTGGAATGAATAAAGGAGATGTTACTTGGGTTGGGATCTCTCATTCTAGAGTACTGCAAATTTTACATAATCCTCGTTATACTGGAGCCTTTGTTTATGGAAGAAGACAGACAAAACATTTAGCCAATGGAAATAATACTATTAGAATGGTTCCTCAAGAAAAATGGCTTGTTCTTATCAAGGATTCATATCCAGTATATATATCTTGGGAACAGTACGAAAAAAACCAACTTCGTTTGCATGAAAACGCGCAAATGCGAGGGACTGAAAGGCATAAAGGACCACCTAGAGAAGGAAATGCATTATTACAGGGTATAATAATATGTGGACATTGCGGTAAATTTATGACAATTCGTTATCATTTATACAGAGGAAAACCATCTCCTGATTATATGTGTCAAAGAGAAGGAATAGAGCATGGTAAGTCAAAATCTTGCCAAGCTATTGTTGGTAAGCATATTGATAAGGCAATTGGAGAATTAATTGTGGAATTAATGTCTCCAGTGACTTTGGAACTTAGTATAGCAGTACAAAAAGAACTTGAACAACGATGGCAAGAATCAGATCAATTATGGCAACAACAACTTGAGCGAGCTCGTTATGAAACAGAATTAGCAAAGAGACGGTATTTAAAAGTTGATCCTGATAATCGTTTAGTATCTTGCACTTTAGAGGGTGATTGGAATGAAAAATTAGAAATTCTGAATAAACTACACGAGGAGCATGAAAATTACAAAACTCAAAAATTATCTAAAATAACTAAATTACAACAAGAAAGAATTATGGCCTTAAGTAAGGATTTTGCAACATTGTGGTATGATGAAAACACTCCTATGCAAGAACGCAAGCGCATGGTACGATTACTTATTGATGATGTAACGTTAAAGAAAACAGAAAAATTAATTGAAGTTCATATTAGATTTAAAGGAGGCCAAATAAAAAGTCTTAATTTACCTTTGCCTTTAAACATAACTAAATTAAGGGTAACTGAACCAAAAGTAATACAATTAATTGATAAATTAAGCGATGATTATACTGATGCAAAAATAGTAGATATTTTAAATAAACAAGGATATAAGCCGGCGGTTAAGAAACATTTTGATTTACCATTAGTTCAAAATCTTAGATGGGTTTATAAAATTATGAGTCATTATAATAAACTTCGTAAAAAAGGATATTTAACATCTATAGAATTGGCAAAAACACTCAAAGTAAGTAAAGGTACTGTTAGTAGATGGGCGAGAAATAAAATTTTAAAAGGATATTCTGCTAATGACAGAGGGAAACTATTATTTGAAATACCAAGTAA
>SESA01001413.1_pt1 | contig 12491 bp, 22 predicted proteins | sample 3171451 | NCBI WGS metagenome assembly SESA01 (sample SAMN06051862, study PRJNA518727) | freshwater metagenome | biome: subpolar coniferous forest; feature: holomictic lake; material: water; isolation source: holomictic Lake 227, 8 m depth | place: Canada: near Kenora, Ontario | collected...
CACGGCCGCGCTTGTTTTAGACGCAGCAGAAGCGCAAGAACAAGCGACCAGAGCGCTCCGCACCAGGGATACGATCCTAGAAGCGTCCTCCAGCCTGCTGGGATGGTCTCTGGACCAGCCGGACTGGGGAGGCAACTTTTGGAGGTCCGCGCAGAGCTCCCATAGAGAGGGTGAGCTAGACAAGGACACCACTGAAGCCGCTGAGTGCAGCGCCAACCGGGCCACGGGCGCCCTAGGTGCCCCCAGAATGCTCATCCCCCAGAGCATCCAAGACCCGTCCCAGCAAGCGTCCCATGCCTCCGCGGGAGAAGAGACCGTCTCCAACCAGGATGAACAGGAAGAGCAAGACCCGTTGGAGCGTAGGGACGCCGTAACGCTGCGCATCAAGAAGAAAGAAGAAGAAGAAGAAGAAGAAGTCCCCCTATCGTTTGTTGCTGCACCTTCCATCACGTGTCTAAGTATTGGTCTGACGACCATCGCTTGCACCCAACCACGGACGTGTGCATCTCAAACGTCAGCTCATCCGTGGTGACTGTGGTCTCAGCGAAGCACAGCGGGCACGCGATGGGGGCCAAAAACACGAACGCACTCATGCCAGCACACTCCCTGACCTCCCTCGCCAGCACGCCCTCCCCCACCACACAAGGGATCGGGAACCCGCAGCAGGGACAGGACACCTGTACCCCAATCAGCGGAGAAGAAAAAGAAACCCCCTTCGACGTGATCACCGCCCCACCCACCATCGGCACCCGCCTAATGGCTCCAGGCTTCATCCTGCATGGAACGCATGAGACAACACGAAGGCAAAGGCAGCCCCACTGAAGTCCCCGTGAAAGTCCGTCGCCGTCCCCTGTGTCACTCTGTGATGGTTCGTGTGGATATTGCATCGATATAGCCTCATGACGATGGAAAACAGCAACAAGCGAGGGTAACTCAAGGCGGGTGGCGAGAGGAGACCTCTCGCTAGCATCTCCGTGGCCCAAAACTAACTCTACACAACGGGCATTTTGGCGAGAGACGGGTGGCGAGAGGAGACCTCTCGCTAGCAACTCCGCATCAACGTGGAACGCGATACACATAGCTGAAACAACCCTCTGCTGCCCTCCAGATGGCTACGTCCAGCCGAACTCAACGTGGCGGATGAAAACGATAGATGTGACACTTAAAGTTCAAATTTTGAACTTTTTTCCGTTTGTTCACATACTGTTACCGTTTGTTCACATACTGTTGCTGTAATTTACCTTATAGAAGCACACCGTCTGACCCTTTTCATGATTTGCTTTTGGGTCACGGTGTGCATACGCACGTGGGGCGATTTGGCGCATGCGATTGGACGGGAGCGCTCTCAGCAGAAGTTGGCTTAAGCTGCAGGTGAAGCTGTATGCTCAGCTGACGGGTTGTCGTAGGGTTGTTCTACACCATTCAGCCAGCGAGAGGCCTAAGGCCTCTCGCCAGCGAGAGGAGACAGAACCATTATTGCTGCTCCGTAGGTCTTCAGAGGTCCGTAGAGCTACTTTCTCTTCCCACGCTTTGTCTTTCTCGTGATTTTCTTCGTTCTCCATACTCGCTTCTGCGGGTTAAACGGGTCCCCTGTCCCTGGCGCCAGTTTGACGATCGAGTCTGTCCTCCCGAAGCCCAGGAAGGCCATTCTTTCAGCTGTTGGGTCCCAGCACTTGACCGTTAGGGTCTCGTCGTCTATCCCCTTCACGATGTAGGCTCGGGTGTCCAGCCAGGTGGGCAGCGAGCCACTGATGAGGGGCCAGCGTTCCACCACGATTCTGTCGCCCACGTCGAAGAGGGGGACGACCGTGCCGTCCTCGAGGGTTGCCGCACCGTCTTCCAGGTGGTCTATGGGTGGTTTGCTGAGCAGCCTGCATGCTTCCCTGTCGAGTCTGTTGAGCTCAGCGGCTTCGGACCCGGGCATCTCCCGCCAGCGAGAGGCCTCTGTGGCCTCTCGCCAGTCTTCTTCAGGCCTGGCGAGAGGAGACCTCTCGCTGGCGCTGGCGAGAGGAGACCTCTCGCTGCCTTCATCGTTTGTTGTGGTTGTCATCATGTTACCAGTATAACACTGCGTGGGGCGCGGTTTCACTAGGAGGGGAGCTCGTCGATCTCTTCCGCGGTCTAGGTAATGCTGCTGTTGCTTCTGCTGTTCATTATTGCGTTCTTCTTTCCTTGCATTATGTGTCACCGCAAAACTTAGTAGACGTTGTCACCCACGTTGGTCCTCCAAGCTCACACCGCAGCACCCGGTTGGCAACTGCCCTTGTGCAGCGATGAGCGATCTAAGGGCCAACGTGGGTGCACGTTGGGCAGTCGGGTGTCCCTGGACAGCTGCATGCCACAAGAGGCATGCCACAAGAGTATAGTTGAGCTGAGATCGTAGACGAACATTGAGCAGTTGTGCGCTGGGATGACATGACGCAGCCGGCGAGAGGTGTCCGGATGTAAGCGAAAGGTATCCTTTCGCCATCACCCACGTCAGCCCTCAGGGCTCACACCGCAGCACCCGGTTGGCAACTGCCCAAGCAGAGCAGAGGACGCTCTAAGAGGGATCCTGGGTGCACGGGCGTCAGCCGGCGTTGGCGTTGGTTCAGCTCGGGCCAGCGCATAGGGACGCAGCACGTGAGACAGGCGTTGGGATGTGCAATCGTCGATGAACAAAATCGCTCCTGCGCAGAGCGTGAGTCGAGACTCAAAAGCGCGGAAGTCCCCTCCTTAGCCCGCATTACAGGCACGCCCGCGGGCAGGTTACCCGCCCGCATTCACACGCACCCGAGGCGGGTTAAGGGGAGACAGCTGCGCTTTCAGGGCTTTGACTCTTGCTCGCGCAGCGCAGGAACGTTCGTCCACGACTAGTTTGGGTCCTGCGCGGGTCTCGGCTGTTCAGCTCCCATCGCGTCGGCTCCAGCGAGAGGTCTCCTCTCGCCAGCTGCGGGGAACTGGCGATGCACGCCGGTGTTTTTCACATTTCTGTCCCGTTGGGCTGACGCTTGCTCCGTGACGCAACCGTCATGACGTATCGCTGTGCAGCTTGCTGGTCTTGGGACCGACGCATCGGACGGAGGGCTTCTGCCCAAGTGGGCAGACCGCTCGATGGGATGCCGCTGAAATCGCTCTAGCGATGCATGATGAGGATTCTCAGCTGGGAGAGTGCCGATGCGCTCGGTCTCGTTGCTGGGAAACGGAGACAACTCGACCAACGCTGGTTCACAGCGATGAGCTGTGACAGGTCAGCTGCACGGCAACGCGCTATGATGGTTGTTTGGCGGTGGGTGGACACCTGCGCTGGGTCTCGTTGCTGGGAAACCGCGGTCATCGACTGCTCGCCGCCAGCGAGAGGTCTCCTCTCGCCAGCGCGGGCCCATTTTCGGGCCGCAAATCCCTGCTACGATGTGTGGGGTGGGTTTGTGCCGCGTTGGGCTGACGTGGGCAGAGTCTCGTTGCTGGGAAACCGAGTCTCCTCTCGCTGGTGATTAACGATCTAAAGCCTTCTTTAATCAATCGAAGGTCGAGTCGAACCAAGTGTTCCAGCGTTCCACAGTGCCAATCTCATCGTGCTCGTCGTAGAAGGATCTATCGTCCCTGATGTAGTAGATCGTCAGCGCACGCGCTAGGTACACGATCCATTTGACGATCGCATCCGCGTTGGTCAACACGTGCTTAGGCACTCTGATCTCACGGCAGTAGCTACCGTCCACGACTGTCACAACGTTGTCTTCGATGTAGCGCCTGATGTCAAGGTGTCGCAATTGCTCCAGTTTCTTTTCGTTCATGTCGTTGTCCTCTCTTCTTTGTTGATCGGGTGGTTGCTCACGCTCAGCTTCACCCTGCGCTCAAGCGAGACATATGGTGGGCTCTCTCCGCGGTCGCTGACGTAGAACCACCTCCCGTTCCTCCTGCTGAGGCGTCCTGTGGCCACAGCTGGACAGGATGATGTTATGGTCTTGACCCAAGAGCGCTCCTCTGGGTCAGAGATGGGAGAGTCCGGGATGAACACGGTGTGGCCATGTTCCGCGTGCCTGAACGCTGTGGACTCACCGCAACTGAAAGCGATCGCTTGCGATATGCAGTGTGCCAGGTCATGCTTGCTGTAGTTGGGCTCCACGGAGAAGAATTCGTGGTTCGTGATGATCACCATGGCACAAATCTATCACAGCTAGAGCCAGCGAGAGGCCGTCGGCCTCTCGCCAGCGAGAGGTCTAAGACCTTTCGCCAGACGAGTCATCATTGACTATCACATATGCGAGCTGCATGTGCCAAGGGATGTTTATCGTGCTAAGCACGTGCTGCATTGAGCACGTGCCCGCTGTTCTTGATCGTGACGCTATCACCGCTGATGAAGAGCGGAAATGATGGCTGCGCAGCTGTCTCAGCATCTTTAAGCGTCAACGTAGGGCCGTTCTTTCTTCTTTACACACGCGGTCCATGCACTGTCCGTCTGTCCAAACCCGTGCCGTCTACGAGTCCTGAGGAACATCGTCCCTGACCTCTGCTTGAATTGCACCATGTTCGTGCATAGGATTATCCGTTTCCCAGCGCACGTCACCTCGATGTAGGATAAAGAAGCCGCGTCATTGAACGTCTTCCACAGCTCGAACGTCTGGTAGCTACACACCGACCTCGTACTTGTAGCGGATGTCCAACTTATGTTGCACAGAGTTACTGTTTGTTTCCGGTGGGTAAGCTGGCGTTGGTTACCAACGCCAGCGCGCTTTCTTCTTGCATCTTGAGGAACGCGTGGGTCGAGAAGTAGGAAGCGCCGCCCTCGTATAGGACGAGGACCCAGTCCGGGTTGTTTCTCTTGCGAGCCCGCTCTTGTCATTGAACACCTCTCTGTCGCTGGCGAGAGGACTAAGTCCTCTCGCTGGCGAGAGGCCGAGACGGCCTCTCGCTGGCAACAAACAAGCAAAAAAACGCCACGTCGTCTTCCCTAAGCGTGGCAATAATGTCTCCAGACGGGTTGGGCAAAGCTCGAGTCGTGCCGATGTACCGCGCTTTTACTAGCAGCGATCCCTGCTTCATCACTTAGAGTAGAAGTCTCCCACTTCTTTAAGGACGTTAAGCCCGTCTTTCGTGGTGATCTCGGTCACACCTCCGTAGCGCAGCACCCCGTGCTCGTCTAGGACGTCGACTGTGATGTGCACGAAGCCTAGCTTCCTGTTAAACTTGACAGCAACAACACTGTGAGCCCTACCCAGGCGAACCCTACCGTCGTAGGCTGTCACGTCGCACTTCTCCCACTTGATCCTGTTGTTTATTGCGTTTGCCAGGACACACACTGACGGTGTCATCTTGTTCTGTCCCTATCCCTAGAAGAAGTGTAACATCACGCTCAGCTATGGTACATCAGCATGTGGATCGCGAACCACCAGAGCTCTCCACCGTGGCAACACAGCGCCCAGTAGGGCTCCTTGGAGCCATCCATGGCAGAGTCATCAAACATGGTCAGGTCGCTAACGGTCGCCAAGCAAAGAGCTATCTCATCGTCACGCAGTGAGCTCATCGACTCATCGTCTGCTACCGTCAGCACATGGTCGTGGTGCAGCAACGAGTGCGCAGTCTTCCATCTCTTCGCGGAGACTATGTCTCCCGGTTGCACGTGCCGCTTCTTCTTCCTTGATGAGCTCACTGCACTTTCTTCTTCTGAGGTTGTTTGTTGAGTAACACGCGCATGTTCCGTCTAGCTTCATTGGTTAGCATAAACCAAACGCCGCCCACACTTCGGTATGTTGGGAGACACCCACTTGCATCGGAGGAGCACGCTTTGCGCATCTGCTTCCTTCCACATCATTGGGTTCTTTGAAGTAGAAGCCGTACACTGGCCATCCTTGCCGTGTTTAAGTTGCCTATGTTTGTTCACTGTCTGCTCTTCTTTTTGAGCTCGTCCTGCGGCATGGAGAAGCAACCCTTCTCGAACAGGCCCTCGTTGCCGAGACCGACGATGTACGTCTTCCCGGTGACTCCCCACCGGTTCTTGGTCACCGTGTAGAGGCGCTCACAGTACGTCTCTGAGCGTTTGTCGTCGTCGAAGAACAGGTGCCCGTGGATGTCCACGGCGTGCCTGATGGTGTTCCGCCCGCTGAAGTCACCACCCTTGTTGACCTGACCGATGAATACCACGATGCCGTTCGTGGACTTGGACCAGTCGGTCAGCATCTCGGTGCAGCGCAGCGGGGTGTTGCCGTTGGTGGCGCCGTTCTTGTAGAAGCCATCGTCCAGTGTCTGGAGGCTGTCCTGCAGGATGAAACAATGCTTCTTTGGGTCAGCTTTGTGCAGCGAGTCCGCGTGTTCCAGCATGTCAGGGAGCAGAGTGTCCTGACCGCAGGTGAAGCCGTGCGACAGTTGCAGCCGTTCCGCCACCATACGGACCTGGTACAGGCTCTCCTCACCGGTGTTGAAGAGCACCGTGTGCCCCTGACCGGTTAGCGAGTCCGCGAGCTGCATGAGCATGGTCGTCTTCCCGCACCCCGGCCCACCGGTCAGCATCATCGATGTTGAGGGCACGAAGCCGTCTCCTCCGATGGAGTCGTCGAACCACTCCACACCGGTCAGGCACCTGCGCCTCAACGCATCCGGCACCCTCAGCTCCAGGATGTTCGTGCCCTTCTTCAGTCCCTTGATACCAACGTTTAGCTTCACTTGTGTCCATTCCCTTCAACAAGATCGAGTCCCAAACACCATTGGTGTTTGGGTAAACCAAACGTCAGCGAGAGGCCTAAGGCAGGTCTCCTCTCGTTGGCAATGCCATCCAAGGAAGTTAGACTGTACCACGGTGGACAACGGGTTTCACCCCTCCGTGCGGGTTAGCTGGGCTGAGGACCTCGCCGCGGGAGCCACACGATGGACGTCCTCTTGTCCGCTTCTCTGATGACGACAACGAAGAAGCACTTGTTGTAGAACGCCCGCGACTCTCAACAAAGAACGGAAGCTTTTTTGTCTCATGTACGATCACGTATCACCTCATTGCTTGACATTACCTCAGCAACCACAATCGATGCACCCAGGATGCCGCTCGAGCGTCTTTGGCTAAGCGAGGGCAGTTGCCTACCCTGCATTGCACCTGGGTGATCATCATAGATGTTGGAGAGAGGAGACCTCTCGCTGGCGAGAGGACTAAGTCCTCTCGCTGGTGGTGCTGCGAAAGACACTGCTGAGACGTTCCACCGCGTTGAGCAGATCGATGCCGAGCGTTTCGTCGTTGAGGAGGTCATTGAGGTTGAGCGTAAGACCATGGGCCCGGCGCTATACACCAGCTCGTTGTCCAGGTACACGAACGCTCATCCGCGAGGGTGTTGGCATAGGCGTTGACATCGCAGAAGGTGGCGAAGGCGTCGAGGTGGGCCTTTTCGTACTCGCACTTTTCGTTGAGTACGAAGAAGGAGTAGGTGTTGCTGGCGGACTGGTTTTTGCTGCTGTTGCCGGTTTCCATCATGATACCAGTATAACACCGCATCGTTAGCGAATGCACTGTCCAACAGCACAATCTAAAATTCGCCGGCGATCTTACAGCTGTGATCATCGTTAGCGAAAAAAAGAGTCGCTGGTGAGTGCATCCCTGGACGGAAGCGTGGTAGATTACAACCATGATGGATCAGACGAAGAGCAAGAACATCCCCACTAGCGAGTGCATCATGAGGGCGAGAGCGATCGAGCCCACCGCGTGCAGGAAGTGCATGGGCAGCGTGTCCCAGGGCGGCCCGCCTCACCCGCTCTCAGCGTCTCCGTGCTACAGTTGCATCTTCTTTGTAGCAGGCACCAACGCGCAGATGGCACGTCAGTAGAGCAAGAAACTCACAACCTCCAAACTCTGGTGGATAGAGCAGTCGTGGGTCCAGTCCCACTCCGGGCTGCTTCAGTCCCACTCCGGGCTGCTTCAGTCCCACTCCGGGCTGCTTCAGTCCCACTCCAGAGGCTAGCGATGGTTTGTCCATCGCCAAAGCTTTCTTTGTTTAATGTGTTCACGTAAACGCGTAGAAGAAGGGTGGTTCCTAAGAAGATGGGTATTCAAGTGACAAGAAAAGAGCTTGAGCTCGTGGTGTCAGATGCTGCGATCTCAGCACAGGAGCATGAGCTCGCTGCTCGGCTCGAGGCATCCGACGGGTGCTACATCGTGTGGATGTGGAAGAACGTCTCGAACGAGATGAGAGCCGTGTTCTGCTTCAACGGCGGCGACGAGGACTGGCTGATAGCGACACGGGAGCGTGACACCGACAGCGGCTGGTTGCCGACCTGGGTGTCTGCCACTGACTCCTACAGCGCTCCCTACATGTACGAGCTTGACGACGACCTAGTCGTCTACGTTGGGTGTCACGCATGATGGGCATCATCGACGACATCAAGCTGCAGCGTTTGCAGAGGGCGATGACATACGCAAAGATCGCAGCGAGCCAAGCTGCGCTCTACATGGTGAAGGACTCAACGAAGTTCAACAGACAGGTTGTGCCGTTCGACCTTGAATCTGGGACGTACAACGTGCCAACCAGCACTGGAGATGTCTCTGTGACCATAGAACACGGCACAGGTTTTGCCATCGTGCACAGGGGCACTTGAAGAGGAGGCGAGCGCTCGACACATGCTTAGTAGCTCAATGATGAACACATGTAGTTCCAACAAGTACCCGATGTACAGGATACACTTCACTGTAGACAACGCTGTGAAAGGCATGGCCATGCTGATGAACCCGTTGCACGATGAGCTCATCTCGGTCGTGGCTGGTTTAAGCGCTCACGACAGCCATACGTCTTGTCTTGGGAGGACGACCATACAACGCATAGAAATCGAGCTACAGGACGATGACAACAACAAGAAGATGTGATGGATTGAAGAGGAGGATGTGTGATGAAGCAGAAATGCGGTGTGATTAGCTGCGGTCTCGTGCACGGTCTCGTGCAGACATGAGAGCTTTTTCTATGCGGTCGGTTACTGATCGACCGGTTCCTCCGAGCTCTGCTTGTATCAGGCTGCGCAACACATCAGCGATCCCAACGATCCTGTTGTCGTTTTGGCCTCCGGTGCCGACGCTCTTGCAATCGTAGTCGCGTGCGAGGCTGCGCATATCGTTCATGTTTACGCGTGAGATGCCTGGTGTTCCTCCGACGTAGATAGCGAGGACACGACCATCGTCAACCTCACATTCTGTCCTGATCACCGATTTGAGTTCTGTCAATGTAAATGCATCGTCTTTTGTGACTCCTGTGAATGTTTATGTTTTAGCGTTAAACTTCGGCTTTTTTAGAAGTCGATAACACCCGCTTGGTCTTCTCGGAGGAAGCGGTTGACCCACCACCGAAGACATCTTCATCAAAGAGCTTCTTGATGTCAGAACGCGAGCCACTGATCCCGCCGTCGTCAGTGACCGTGCACCCATGCTTCGTCGCCATCTTCCTAACCTCGGACTGCGACAAGCCCGCTTTTGCTGGCCAGACAGTCACTGTTGGTTCCACAGCCTTACGTGCTTCGCTCACTATGATCGACCTTAGTTGTTTGACAGTGATCTTCATCTCAGTACCAACACCATGTTATCTCTACCTTCATCTGCTTTTTGTGATGTCAACGTCCATGTCCTCGGCGCCATCGAACTTGACATCTATGATGCGTTCGTGCTCTTCCTGTTGTTTATTGAGCGTCCTCTTAACTTCGTAACTTCGTTTTTTTGATGAAAGCGCGTCTCCGCGGATGTACGACATGTCAGAGTGCTTGTGCGTCTTATCATCGAGGTCCCTGCAGCGGAGGGTATAACCCGGGTTGTCGATCAGGTAGTCTGACCCGTCAGCTTCCGCAGGTAGTCTGACCCGTCAGCTTCCGCAGGTAGTCTGACCCGTCAGCTTCCGGCTCATACTCCAGCCAGAACTCGAACTCGTGCCTGGGTCCATGTCCTCAAGGGTTGTCCAACGCTGCGTCATCATCGACGAGGTTGACCTTCTCGAAGGGTACGTCGATTCGCTTGGGCTTCTCTTCCTGCTCCCTTAGGGCTTTCTTCACCTCGCTGAGGATGTAGCTAGTTGTGATCTTCACTGTTGCTATCCGCTCCTTATAGGCTGCGTTTAAGTAGTATCAGGCAACTCGGTTGATGACAGCGATCAAGGAGTCTTTTCCGACCGCGAAGCTAAAGGTCTTCTTGGCCTTGCCAGCCTTGACGGTGATCTGCTTCGAGTCGGGCAGCTGTGGCCATCCATCGCTGCTCAGGATGTTGTAGAAACGCATTGCGTTGACCTTCATCTTCATGACCTGCTCGTCGATGAGGTCGCGCATCGCATTGATGATGGCATCGTCCGGGTCATTATTATTGTTGTCGAGCCCAGCATCATCATTATTGCTCTTGCGCGCGCTGGTGACATAGCAGTGCCACACGTCCGAGTTGAAGGTCGTCTCAACTTCCGCAGCGAATACCGCCGCATCGGTGATGAGCTTCGCCCTGGCGACCGCCATGGACGGCAGGACCGACCCGTGGCTGGGCCAAGAGACTCCGACAGCGAGCCTGTACTTGCTCCACAAGGAGCCGTCGGTGTGTTCCTCCTCGCTGCCGAGGACCGCGTCGAAGGAGAAGCTGACGTTGACGTCCGACTTTGCGCGTGCGATCGTGATGGAGACGTACGACGGCACAGCACCGGCGGCTCCCTCAGCGAGGATACGCCTCACGTAGCTGATGCTGTGCTCGTTGCTGCCGCGAGGCGCGTTGGCCAACGCGTAGCTGAGCACCGCGCGCATGGTGGAGTCGAGCCCATCGGTCCTGTTCGCTAGAGTCTTTGTCATCGTCATGTGTCCGTTCCTTCTTCTTCCAGTGCGTTGTTTCAAGCAAAAAAACTGTGATCACCAAGCCATCGACTCGTCGTCGATGACATCTACGTTCTTCGGGTCAACCCAGATGCCGGTTGCGTCGCGGTCCTGCCAGGACGCTTCGTCCTTGATGAGGATGCCACCGGTACGGGAGGAGATGAATGCCACGCGACCCACAGTGCCGATGAGCGCCTTCTTCTTCTCTCCCCTGCCGCGGGTGACAACGACCCGGGCGCCCTTGCTCTTGTTATCGTTGCGACTGAAGACCATGTCAATCCTGTCCTGCAGCTCCCTGCACGCTTCAAAGATTGGGTGCACGTCGCTGGCGTACGATGGGTCGAGCTTCCTGAGCGTCTCAAGGTTGATGCCGAGGTTACTGTGGTAACGCGATTCGTGGGAGAGATCGATGCCTGATGCTTTGCGTTGCTCTGGGGTGCACTTGGAGCAGATCCCGTACTCGGCATGGCACCCGGACATCGAGTCCATCGTGTCCCACGTCACCACCCAACCATGGCCGAAGCACTCGGTGCACCCACCGGCGTCGATGAAGCGCTGGTACTCGGTCGCCTCCCAATCATCGTGGGACCAGCTCCAGAGCCTCTTTGCTTCGGCGAGGCGGTCCTGCAGGCGCTCGGTGAGGCCGCGCAGCGTCTTGGGCATCGCAGAGGGTACCTCTTTGGCGCTCTTCTTTGCGCGTGCTCCCTTGGTGGGGGCGGGAGACGATGATGATGCCCTTGCTCTTTTAGCCGTAGTTGCCATCTTGGGACCAATCTACCACCGTCAGTGGTTGCGTTTCACCGATGAAGTCTAGGTTTTAACTTTGACCTACGCTCGAAGGTTCGCGATGCTGGCGAGAGGCCTCTGAGACCTCTCGCTGGCGAGTTGAGCAGTGTGGTGGAGGGCGATCTTCCGAGCAGCATCCAGGTGCTCTTGCGGGCAGGCCACGAGCGACAGCACCATAGGAGCCCACCACCAACGAGATGATGTCATCCATCTCACCGGTGATGCCGGTCTGAGTGGGGGAGATGATGCTGCAGGTGAGCATGTGCTCCTGAGCCTTTGCACGCAGGTCGCGCATGTCGATGTCCGGGTGGTGGACAGAGTCGACGACGATGCTCATGGTCTCGTTGCCAGCGAGAGGTCTCCTCTCGCCAGCGAGAGGCCTCTGAGGCCTCTCGCCAGCGTCATTGGGGCGCAGGACGTGTTGATGAGGATGACTGGTGTGTGTTGTCATGGTTTGGTTATATCACCGCGTTCATCAGCGATGCACCGTCAAAAATAAAATTGTCGATGAAAATGACTTTCATCAAGCAATTATCTCGGGCTGCTGCATGACCAATTTGCCCATGCTTGAGTCATAACCATTTGCATAGCTAAAGCATGGGATGATTTGCTTATGCTTGGGCTTGACCAATTTGCCTGACTCAAGCATAAACAATTTGCATTATGCTAGAACTATGCCATTTGCCCATGCTTGGGCTTATCCTTTATTTGCATGCATGTCCGCCTGCCCGTAGGCATGCCCCTATTTGGCCTATCCGGGCCCTAAAGCGTCCCAGATGAGGCTATGGGTGGCCTTGAAGGGGTTACCACCCTGGCCTTGCACCTGGGTCAAATGGGATGCCTGGGCTAAAAAGATATGCTTGGGCTTAAATTTTGCGACGCAAAAAGTGCATCACTGCCAAAAGCCATGGTATAACCTAACCATGGAAAGC
>SESA01001415.1_pt1 | contig 12455 bp, 15 predicted proteins | sample 3171451 | NCBI WGS metagenome assembly SESA01 (sample SAMN06051862, study PRJNA518727) | freshwater metagenome | biome: subpolar coniferous forest; feature: holomictic lake; material: water; isolation source: holomictic Lake 227, 8 m depth | place: Canada: near Kenora, Ontario | collected...
ATGCCGAAGTGCTGTCAATAAGCGACATCAGCACCGCCGGTTGCGGCGGCGCAGAACGGCATCCCTTGGCAGACCAGCTGTATTTTCTTGAAGAAGAAGGCCGCAAAGGGGAGTTATTGCCGATCATGGAAGATGAAAATGGCACGTATATCATGAACTCCAAAGACTTAAGAGCTATTGAACATGTGCAACGCTTAGTGGCTATTGGCATCAACAGCCTTAAAATAGAAGGTCGCACCAAATCCCATTATTACGTTGCCCGCACGGCGCAAACTTATCGTATGGCGATTGACGACGCACTGACAGGCCGTGCATTTCAGCCTGAACTCATCGGTGTTTTGGAAAACCTGGCCAATCGTGGCTATACTGACGGTTTTTATCAGCGTCACCATACCCACGAACAACAAAACTATATCACCGGTTATTCCAAGAGTCATCAACAGCAATTTTGCGGCGAAATAAGAAGTTATGATTCAGCAACCGGACTGGCGACCATTGATGTAAAAAATAAATTTACCGTTGGTGACAAGCTGGAGCTTATTCTGCCCGAAGGCAATCAGGACATTATCGTGAAGCGCATGGAAGATATGCACAGCCATAGTATGCAAGAAGCGCCCGGCGGCGGCTACGAAGTAAAAATACCGTTACCGGAAATACACAGTGTGAATGGACTGTTAGCGCGTTATACTAGTTGAGAGCAGGTAAAAGGTTAAAAGCAGGTACAAGGTTAAAGGTCTATTGAACCTTTCACCTTGTACCTTTTAGCCTTGCGCCTTGAACCTTGAACCTTAATCCTTGAACCTTAATAAATGACTTTCACTACTGCTAATCTTTGCGATGACCACTCAGGAGAGGATTATTTCCAAATTGCTGAGCCGGCATTTATCTCTTACGGGGCTAATCCAGTCTTTTCCGGCCAAATCACCACACTGAAAACGTTTGAGGATAACGCTTTAGTCAGAAGCGTTCTGGAAGAAAAAGTACAAAACAGGGTGTTGGTCATTGATAGCGGCGGCTCTCATCGCTGTGCTTTGGTAGACAATAATCTGGCAATGCTTGCCATTAATAATGGCTGGCAAGGTATTATTATTTATGGCTGTCTTCGGGATTCTGCGCTGATAAATAAACTCCCGATTGGCATCCGTGCCCTACATACACATCCCTTACAAAGCCATAAAAAAGGCAATGGCGACCGCGATTTATTAGTCTCTTTTGCCGGTGTCAATTTTAAAAAAGATCACTTTTTATATGCTGATATGGATGGAATTATCGTATCCGCAAGCATGTTGAGTTAAAATAATCTCAAATTAACCCAGTAAAGAAGTCAAGATATGCAAATTGTACTCGCTAACCCCCGTGGATTCTGTGCCGGCGTAGACCGCGCCATCGAAATTGTTGACCAAGCTATCGAAACGTTTGGTGCGCCCATTTATGTCCGGCATGAAGTGGTTCATAACCGCACCGTTGTTGATGGCCTTAAAGAAAAAGGCGCTATTTTCATAGAAGAATTAACTGACGTGCCCGTTGGTTCTTACCTTATTTTTAGTGCCCACGGCGTTTCCAAACAAGTCCAGCAAGAAGCTAAAGATCGTAACTTAACCGTCTTTGATGCCACCTGCCCGCTAGTAACTAAAGTTCACATTCAGGTTGCCAAGCATGCAAAATCAGACCGTGAAGTTATTCTCATCGGTCATGCCGGACATCCTGAAGTTGAAGGCACCATGGGGCAATATGAAAAATGTACTGACAATGGCGGCATCTATTTAGTAGAAACCCCGGACGACGTTAACAAATTAGTTGTCAATAATCCCGACAACCTGGCTTATGTAACACAAACCACGCTGTCAATGACGGATACCAAAATTATGGTTGATGCCTTAAGAGCTCGCTTTACCTCCATTCAGGAACAGAAAAAAGACGACATCTGTTACGCCACCCAAAACCGCCAGGATGCGGTCTATGAACTGGCAAAAACAGCGGATACCATTCTGGTTGTTGGCTCTATCAACAGCTCTAATTCCACCCGCTTACGAGAGATTGCCGAGCAATTGGGTAAAAAAGCCTATTTGATTGATACGGCAAAGGATATGCAACAAAGCTGGTTTGATGGCGTCAGAGTTGTCGGCGTTACTGCCGGTGCCTCAGCACCCGAAGTACTGGTTCAGGAAGTCATCAATCAGTTAAAACAATGGGGCGGTAAATCGGCCATTGAAATTCAGGGCATAGAAGAAAAAGTCGTGTTTTCTTTGCCTAAAGGCTTAAAAAAGGAAAAAGAGTTGAGTGCAGACTGAACTCGAAACCATCCGTCTGGATAAATGGTTATGGACTGCGCGTTTTTTTAAAACGCGCAAACTGGCTGCGGATGCTATTTCCGGTGGAAAAGTTCATGTCAACAAGCAACGTACAAAACCGGGAAAAGAAATAAAACCGGGCGCGTTGCTCTCCATAAGCAAAGACGGACTGAACTGGGAAGTAACAATAATCGGACTTTCCAAGCAAAGACGACCGGCTAAAGAGGCCATTCTACTCTATGAAGAAACGCCTGAAAGTTTTGCAAAACGTCAGCAACAAATGATTCTGCAACGCGAACAACGCGAACTATTTGATTTCAGTGGCCAGGATCATAAACCCAACAAAAAAGAAAGACGCTTGATACATCGCTTTAAGCAGGTGTAGATTCGCCATTTAATTTTTTATAAATATCTACAAACAAGTCGGTGGTTTAGGGAGTCCTGCCAACTTGCAGGCATACTTCAACGGGCCGTCCGGAAACAATTTATGCAAATACCGGCTATTACCTTTGTCCTCGCCCAATGTTCTGGCAATGGCTTTAGTAAATACGCGGGCATTCGGCAAGTGCTTAAATTGCTGATAATAATGCCGAATAAACAGCATAATTTCCCAGTGTGCGTCAGTCAATGTAATATTATTGAGTTCTGCTAATTGCTGAGCGACGCCTTCATTCCAGTCAGCTGATTTAACTAAAAAACCCTGATCGGTCGTCTCCAAACCGGCTTTTTCAACCATCAGGACCATGATTGAATCACCGGATTTTTAACGGTCAAATTGACCAGCTCCGCATAGTCGATTACTTCAATACCGCTAACTAATTCAGCAGTACCGATGCCTCTGGCTTCAATATCATCACCCAAAACATAAAGACGATTAACGTTAAGCAATTGCATTAAAACGCCGCATAAACTGCCTTTTTTCAGGAGGCGCAGCACTGCATTTTCAAGAAAAACCACATCATCCCCTGAATCAATCCGCTCCAGAATCGCATTATCAATGGGCGACTGAAAAATAAGGTGTAGCATATTACTGACTATCCGTTAATTTAAGCCCGATAATTCCTGCAATCACCAAAGCAATGGACACCAACCGATACCAATCGACTGATTCTTTAAATAGAATGATGCCCAATATAGCCACGCCTACCGCTCCCATGCCCGTCCAAACCGCATACGCCGTTCCGAGTGGTAGTGTTTTGAGCGCCAACATTAACAAACCAAAACTCCCAACTGCTGATATCGCAGTGACTATGCTGGGCAAAAGCTTGGTAAACCCTTCGTTATATTTAAGACTTAAAGCAAAGATTATTTCTATAAACCCCGCAGAAAACAAAAGCAACCACGCCATTAACACTCCCCTTTCTTTGTACAAAAAATATGAATATTTTACAATAGTCCATCTAATAACCCAGCACTCAATCTTTAATAACCTGCAATGAATAGCACATCAACGCCTGCACAGCGCACTATACTGACTGTTTCACAGCTTAACCGGGCAACCAGTCGCTTACTCGACGCGCATTTTCTGAGTGTGTTGGTTGAAGGTGAAATCTCCAACTTAAGTGCCCCCTCTTCCGGCCATCTCTATTTTTCTCTGAAAGATGCCAATGCCCAGGTACGATGCGCGATGTTTAAAACCCAGCAACGCAGACTGGGATTTAAACCGGAAAACGGTAAACACGTAATCGTTAAAGCACAAGTCAGTTTGTACGAGCCCAGAGGTGATTTCCAACTCATTGTCGAACAGATTGAAGAAGCCGGTGACGGTGCTTTACGAAGAGCCTTTGACGCATTAAAGCTAAAACTGTTGGAAGAAGGTTTGTTTGATGCCGTCAACAAACAAAAGCTCCCTGCCCTACCCCAAACCATCGGCGTCATCACTTCGCCTTCTGGCGCGGCTATCCGGGATATTTTGACGGTATTAAGACGACGTTTTTCAGCGGTGTCGGTTATTATTTATCCCGTTGCTGTGCAGGGCGATAATGCTAAATATGAAATTACCAAGGCCATCGCCTTGGCTAACGAACAGCAGCAATGCGATGTGCTTATTTTAGGACGGGGCGGCGGGTCGCTGGAAGATCTTTGGGCGTTTAATGAAGAAATGGTGGCCCGTGCCATCTTCGCCAGTACAATCCCTATCATCTCAGCCGTAGGGCACGAAACAGACGTAACTATTGCAGATTTTGTCGCCGATTTACGCGCAGCAACACCTTCAGCAGCCGCTGAACATGCCGTCCCGGATCAACAGGCGTGGTTGTCGCGGTTTGTACAATTGGAGACACGATTTCATCAACTGCTACAACGCAAATTAAGCCAAAAACAACAAGCCTTTGCCTGGTTAAGCAAGCGTTTGCAACAGCAACATCCCGGCCAGAAACTGGCAAGAAATGCGCAACGCTTGGACGAACTTGAATTAAGACTGACTCAAGCCATGCACACCCAAATCCACCGCAACAAAAGTCGTGTTGAGGCCAAAACAGCCCAATTATGGCAACACAGTCCGGCCGTAACCATTAACAACTATCAACAAAAACAGAACTATTTAAGTAAACTTCTGATTACCGTCATCTGCCACAAACTGGAAAACCTTAATCAACGGTTATTAAATGTCAGCCAAACATTACACGCGGTTAGTCCATTGGCGACCCTAAACCGTGGCTATGCGCTGGTTATTAAACAACCATCAGGGCAACTCATCCGTTCCACAGAACAGCTAAAGCCAGGCGACATAGTTGATACACGTCTCGCCGAAGGGCGCTTTACCAGTGAAATTAAAAAATTATATGGGCAGAAGATGTAGGACTAAAGCCGTTATGGCGATTCATTTACGTAATAGCCTAAAAACATTCACCACGAACGACTGCATGGATGCAGGAGGTACTGAGCCATGGATGGTTAAGTTAGATTGCGCCGGGAGCAAGCAATCGAGAGCAACGCAGGGAGCAGTTGCCGAGACACGAAGAAAGAAAAATAAATTCTTGCTTCGATAATTTCAGTCGCGCGGGTTAGCGACAGCGTAACCCGATAAATCGAAGTATCTGTGCCGGGTTACGGCTAGCCGCCTGACCCGACAGAGATTATTAGCCTCCCTACCACAGAAGATCATTTAACCTGTTGCCTTAATAAATAAAAGGCCATTGCTGTCTTACTTTATAATTAACACCGTCTGGTTCACTGCACGATTCAACCAAAACAAAGGCTTCAGCACACCAAACAATCGGCTCAATAGTTATGTCCGGTAAATACCGGGCATGTCTGGTCAGGGTAATATGAGGCAAATAAGGTCGGGTATCAGTTTGCAAACCGCAACTTGCAATTTCCCTGCTCAACGCAGTGACCAACAACCCCGCCTCATCAGGCGTGTGGGAACAGGTAAGACATAAAATATTGGGTTTACTCCAATAACTGAGTTGGTCAAACGTCAACACAAAAGGTTTGGCGGAAATCCCCCTGACACTGTATTTAATCAATAACTCGGAAGCTGCATCAACAAACCCTAAAAATACCAGCGTTGCATGGAGGTTGTGCGCCTGTACCGGCTTGAATCCTTTAGCTTCTATAGCTTGATTTAAGCGCACCAGATTTAGCCTGGTTTGCTCGTCAGGCCAAAGGGCAAAAAATAACCGTGACGATTCTGGATGATTTATCATTACTCACACCCGGCATTTAAAATTAATAGCTTCATATAGTGGGTTCGCCGGGAAACCTCTTCAGAGCGTAGCCGAAGGAACACAAAATTCTCTTTCTTCGTGTCGTTCGTGGTGAAAATCTTTTTCGCCTTACCCAACAACCCCGCTACTTTCTCCAAAATTCCGGCACGAATAAAATAACAATGGAGAATATTTGCACGCGCCCCAGCAGCATGGCAAAAGTGCATACCGCTTTTTGATAATCACTTAGACTGGCATAACTATCCGCAGGCCCCACTTCATTTAATCCGGGTCCTGCGTTATTAAAGCACGCAATAATGGCGGAAAAAGAAGTCATAAAGTCCAGTCCGCTCAATAGCAACGCAAATATAAGAATAACAATACTTATAAAATACAGAAAAATAAATCCGGTCACTGAGTTTACAATGTCATTTTTAACGATCATGTCACCTATTTTTAATGGCCTGACCGCAAAAGGATGAATAAATTTAAACATCTCCAGGCGTGCCTGCTTCATTAAAATAATGGTTCGAATCATACGAATACCGCCACCGGTAGAGCCGGAAGAGGCTGACAGACAACTCAAAAACAACATCCACATTGGCACAAAAATAGGCCACTTATTGAAATCCTGGTTGGCAAAACCGCAGTCAGTAGCGATAGTGACTAAATTAAAGGTTGCGTAACGCAAGGCAGTAAAAAAATCCGGATACGTACCGGCATGCCACAGCACCCAAGCGGCTAAAACACAACTCCCCAAAATCAGTATAAGAAAAGCCCTGGCCTCCCGGTCATCAATATAAGGATTGAGTGATTTTTTTCGTAGGGCTACGAAATGAGTGGCAAAATTAATAGCCGCCAACAACTGGAAGATGGTTAACACCGCCTCAATAGATAGCGAATTAAAAAATCCGGCACTGGCATCGTGCGTAGAAAATCCGCCCAGACTCATAGCAGAAAACGCATGACAAATGGCATCGAACCAAGTCATTCCCGCCAAGCGTAAAGCAATAATACAGGCTACCGTAATACCCGCATAAACCATCCATAGGGCTTTTGCGGTTTGCGCTATACGGGGCGGCAAATCTGATTCTTTAACCGTTCCCGGCGACTCCGCTTTATACAACTGCATACCGCCGATACCGAGGATTGGCAAAATGGCGACGGCAAAAATAATGATGCCCATTCCCGCAATCCAACACAACTCATGCCGCCACAGGTTAATCGACATCGGCAAATAATCAAGACCCGTAAAAATAGTTGCGCCCGTTGTGGTAAGACCCGAAACCGTCTCAAAATAAGCATCATTAAAACTCAGTGCCGGCATATAAATCAGCAGCGGGATGGTACAAAACACCGGTATTAATGACCAAGTGATTGCCACCAATAAAAAGCCGGCTTGTCGCGATACTTTTTTAGGCGTTCGCAACGTCGGAAAAAACATCAACGCACCCAATAATAAGGTAAAAAAAGTACCATCGAAAAAAGCGTCAGTGGCACCGTCATCGGCTATTTTTGAGGTTATCAGGCAAGTACTCATCAGGCCGCTAAAGCCCATGGTAACCAGTCCCAAAATATGAACTATAGTAAGAATGACATTCATGAAGGCATTTAAATTTTATGCAGTATCAAAAAAATGAAGGGCTTAATATGAAACACAAGCATTGTAGTTGTCCTCTTGCGTTTTTAGGGTATTGAGACGATCGGTTGAAAGATTTTCTCAATATTACTGACGAGCTTTTTTTCCATCGCAAACATCACCACATGATCGTTTTCAGCAAATATTGTGTCGTGGTGTATCGGAATGACCTGACCATTGCGAATCAAAGCGCCCATCACAATACCGGCAGGAAAATTGATGGTATCAACACGGCGACCGACGACCGATTCACCATTATTATTGTCATGCGCAATAGCCTCAATGGCTTCGGCGGTACCACCACAAAGTGAAGTCACTTGAGCCACATCACCGCGCCGCACATGCTTTAAAATGCTGCCCAACGTTTCCTGATTAGGTAACACAGTGACATCAATACCCGTGCCAGGCAATAATTTAGTGTACGAGTTATGATTAAGCAGACAAATCGTTTTTCGGGCTCCCAAGCTCTTTGCCAAGGATGCGGAGATAATATTGACACCGTCATTATCGGTAATCGCACAAAACAAATCGGCGCTTTCAATGGACTCATCCAATAACAGCGCCTCATCAGCACAATCACCTAAAAGTACCACCGTATGCTGAAGATCATTAGCAATTTTATTGGCTCTTATTGCATCTTTTTCAATAATTTTTACCTGATAGTTCTTTTCCAAAGCCAGCGCCAACCGTTTACCAACATGTCCGCCGCCCGCAATAATAATGCGTTTTAATGGCGCTTCTAATTTATCCAATTCTTTTAACACCCGCCGTACCTCATCGCGGGGTGCCACAAAAAATACTTCATCGCCGGTTTCGATGCTGACTTCTCCCGTCACACAAGTTGGCTCACCCTGTCTAAAAATAGCCACGACCCTTGTCTTGCCATCAGACAAACGCTCTCTCAGCGTTTTAATTTTTTTACCCGTTAAAAAACCATCCGCCACCACTTTAACTGAAAACAACCGAACCAGGCCACCGGCAAAATCGGAAATATGTAACACCCCGGGGAATTCAATTAAATTACGAATGGACTCCATAACAATCTGTTCAGGACTGATAACAATATCAACCGGAATACCGGTCGGGCCAAATAATTTCGGATTTTTCAGATAATCAATGGCACGCACCCGTGCAATCGTTTTAGGACGTTTATGTAAGGCATTAATAATAAGACAAGCCAACATGTTGGTTTCATCACTATCGGTTACGGCGATGACTATGTCAGTGGTGTCAATTCCAGCCTGCTCCAACACACTAGGATGCGCAGCATTACCAGCAACAGTAGCAATATCGAAACGGTCTTTTAAAGCATCCAGAAGCTCCTGCTTGAAATCAATAACGACAATATCGTTTTCTTCGCTCGCAAACGCTTCAGCAACAGACGAACCGGTAACACCGGCCCCAAGAATAAGTATTTTCATTAACAATATACCGAATTAAACAACCATCACATTAGCTACAATGCTGATACCAAACCGCTCATAGTACCTGAATAACGGTTTATTCACACTTATCAGCAATTGAATCAGTAAAAAATAGCCTAAATAATCTCTTAACATCGACTATTTACTCAGAAAATGCCAAGAAATAATCAAAAATTTCAATATCTTAAAAAGACCACGTGCAATTTTATTTTTTTCATATAAAAACTAAATATCCAGCACTTTGAAGAACAAAAGCCTAAACGGTTAACTCGCGCTCAAGAAAAAAACCAACACCGCGTTTAAAAACAACTGCCATAATCCAGTAACAACTCCTCACACCCAAAAAAGATGCGTGGATAGTCTATCCGTATCAATAGCTTCAAGCCGTATTCAAAAAACACGACTAACGTTAATAACCGTGCACACGCCATCCCGGTACGTAACGACGTGTTTGCTGAACAGCGCCAAATAGCCGTTGTCCACCAAACAATCGGCAGCAATAACATCAAATGCACGTCATCCCAACTGGATACCGTCAACATGCCGATTTTTGCCAGCGTATCCGCACCATATAAACCCGCATTTAAAATGAGAAAAAAAGGCCAGAATACCCACTTAAGCGGCACACGACCACTCCATGCCGCAAACAAATAGTTATCAAGCGCAGGCTTGTGCAAATTTTCACCCCCCGTCGGAGAGCTTATAAACAAAACAACCCATAGCGCCATAAAAATAATCAGCAACTCTATCGGACTTGCTAAACCAATCCGGGCAAAAAATAAGGGCAACGAATAAATAAACATAAAAAAAGTATTTGTTAAAAATACAAGAATAGCAAAATTAATTTTTCCGGTATTTAATTTATATCGGAAAAAGAACATGCCGGACTTTGAATAAGAGGTAATTTGCTGATTACTAAAAGCGAAGTTATCGGGTGGACATAAAACCCGGATCTCATCAAGCGCACACCGGCACCCAAGCACTACTTGGGCACCGGACTGTTCTTTTACTCGGCAGGAGTGGCGTGGTGCTGACTGTGGCTTGGGACTGCCTGACTGCCGTGCTCACTCATTTGGGCATCAAACCATTCATGAAGGGCCTGTACATACTGCGGATATTCAGTTGAATAATGAATCTGCGCACCGTTTGGCAAGGCTTTATATTCATATTTAATGTCATACATTTCTGCCTTCTTCAACTGAGCAAGGCCGGGCATGGCTGCACCGTGTATCTTTTCGGTCACAGAAAAATTCCCTTTTCTGAAATCAATGGCCATTTTAAGCAAGTTTTCCTGGATCAATTTTATCTGCCTGGCATTGTCTGCAGACTTGGCGATAACATGCTGAACCCCGCCATGAACCGTTCTGGTAAATGTCAACCGGGTTTGATCCAAATCATAAGGCACTAATTGTTGCGTGCGTTGTTGCACTTCATCAACCTGTTTCGGGTTTGCTTTTTCAAGTGCTGATATGTGAAGGGAAAAAAGTAAAAGTCCTGCCCCGAGTAAAGTGAAAGCGTTCATAGTGAAGTTCCTCGCTGCATTAAGAGAGATTATATAAACGTATTGTTACTTTTAAATGTTGTCATTACAATCATACTCTAATCAAAAGGGGTAAATAAATCAATACGCGCGCAAAAACGTCAATCTTAAGGTCTGTTAATCTGCGCCAATTCACCCTAAAATAGATTCCTCTTAAATGCTCCGCTACGATTATCCGCACTCCCAAGATACCGCTTGAGAGATAATGAGCTAACAAACCCAATTCAATGAGAGAAAAACAATGGCAATATCAGAACAACAACGACAAAAAAAACTGGCCAAGAAAAAAAAAAAAGAAACGTTGCCGTTAAAAAAATAACCCCGTCAATGACAAAAGCCAAACCTTACGCCAATTATCCCATTCATGAATGTTTAATCCCCGATAATTTATTTACTTCCGGCCTTGGTGAGTTGGTAGTAACAAGGCGCATCCCCGGCGGGGATATTGCCATGAGTGCGTTTGTTATCGATGTCTTTTGTCTGGGTGTCAAAGACGCCATGTTTATGGTAATGCCGGAATACGAATATGAGCAAAAAATCAAGCAGAGGATGGCAGGGACAGGTGACCGGACATTTGAAAAACTGCATCAAGCCAGTGCCAAAAAGCTACTGGATGGTTTGGTTAAGTTTGCTAAAGAACTAGGCTTTACGCCACATCCTGATTATAAAAATGCCTATGATATCTTTGGCGATATTGAGGCGAGTGCAAGTCCGGTAAAATACACCTATGGTAGAAATGGCAGGCCTTTTTATATGAATGGTCCTTATGAATCTCAAGCTGACATTCTGCGGATTTTAAAGACCTTGACTAAAAGTTGTGGTGCTGGCGGCTTTGATAGCCTGCATAGACTGGATGATGGCATGGACGATGAGTTTATGTGATTTCACTTTTCATTATGAACCGGTTACCAAGCTGGAACTTGGGAACCAGAAAAAAACGGAACCCGGCAGCCTTCAGAACTTATACACCTGATAAATCCTTTTATTATCCGCTAGTTAATTGATTTAAAACCTGTTAATGACGGTGTTTAACCTATATAATAAACCGCTAAATTATTCCGGTTAGTGAGAACACAGTGGATATTAAAGCATATATGCAAAACCTTGGCCTGCAAGCCAGAAAGGCCGGAAGGGAAATCAGCCGGGCTGAATCAGGCAAAAAAAATCAGGCTTTGTTAAAAATTGCCGAGATTATTGAGAGCAGCCAAGAACTGCTAATCACCGAAAACCAAAAAGATTTGGCGGCCGGCAAGCAAAACGGTCTGGATGCGGCGTTACTGGACAGACTCTCCTTAACGCCCGCCAGTATTCAGGCGATGGTTGAAGGTTTAAAGCAAGTTGCCGCTTTACCTGATCCCGTGGGTGAAATCAGTGATTTAAGTTTCCGACCCAGCGGCATTCAAGTTGGACAAATGTGCGTGCCTTTGGGTGTCATTGGCATTATTTATGAGTCCCGCCCGAATGTCACTGTCGATGCAGCAGCTTTATGCCTTAAATCCGGCAATGCCTGTATTTTACGCGGTGGTTCTGAAGCCATGCACTCCAATCAAGCCATTGCCGCCTGCATTGCCAAAGGTCTTGAGGCGGCCGGTTTACCGGCACAAGCGGTACAAGTGGTCGCCACAGCCGATCGCGCTGCGGTTGGTGAATTGATCACTATGAAGCACTATGTGGATATTATCGTACCACGCGGCGGTAAAAGCCTGACCGAACGCATTTCCCAAGATGCAACCATTCCGGTGATTAAGCATCTGGATGGTATTTGCCATGTTTATATTGATGATAAAGCTGATATTAATAAAGCCGTCAAGATTGCTGACAATGCCAAAACTCATCGTTATGGCGTGTGCAATGCCATGGAAACGTTACTGGTTGCTGAAGCTATTGCGGCAAAAGTATTGCCGCTGTTGG
>SESA01001417.1_pt1 | contig 12428 bp, 10 predicted proteins | sample 3171451 | NCBI WGS metagenome assembly SESA01 (sample SAMN06051862, study PRJNA518727) | freshwater metagenome | biome: subpolar coniferous forest; feature: holomictic lake; material: water; isolation source: holomictic Lake 227, 8 m depth | place: Canada: near Kenora, Ontario | collected...
CTGACCCAGGTATTACTTTTTTTATGAACAACCATTGCAAGATAGAGTGGAATTTTCCACAGCACATAGAGTGGTGCTGCTGCGAGGTAAAGCCATGTGGAGAGTGGTGCGTGGCGCTGGATCTGCCCCGATATAACGTAGAAGGTCAGAATCAGCCAGAATGATGCGGCAAGCATGAGCCATACACCCTTGAGCGCCAGCAAGGCTCCTGCTGTTGCAACCGTGAAGAGCATGACGAGAAGGGAGAGCGGGGGAGTTGCCAGTTCGGCAAGGGCATAAAGGAAGCGAGCATTGCCTGTTGATGCAAAAAGTTTGAGCAGCGGGCCTGCCATTTTTCGTACAAGCATGAAGCGCCCCCCTTCCCATCGGCTTCTTTGTGTTGAGGCGCTGCTGGAGGAGGTCACCATTTCACTGCGGATAACTGCGTCGGGATTATAATGAACGCTGATGTTATCCTGAAGCAGACGCAGGGTAAACTCCATGTCTTCGACAATGGAGTGACATGGCCAGCCATATCGCTGGAGAAGGCTGGTACGGAAGGCCATGCCATTGCCTTTCAGGACAGCACTCCCTGAGAGCTTGACAGAACCGGCCATGCGCAGATGATTGAAGACGTTGAAGGCTGCGTCGATCAGTGCCGGTCGCCATCCTGCATCCGGGTTACTGACACCGTTATAGGCTTGAACAGCCTGAATAGAGGGATCACTGAGCGTTGCGCTTATTTCTCGAAGGTACTGTTTATCGGGCGCAACATCGGCATCGATAATGGTGATAAGGTCTGTGTGGCCATAGAGATGCTCATGATTTTTCAAAAACCAGTCGAGTGCCTGGCCCTTTCCCCGGCTGACCTCGTCGAAGCGTTCGCAGGCAATCGCTCCTGCAGTACGGGCCTGTTGTGCGGTATTGTCGGTACAGTTGTCGGCAATAACGTACACTTCAAATCGGTCAGCAGGGTAATCAGATGCAAGGATAGCGTTAACTGTGCGTCTGATTCCCTCCTCTTCGTTATGGGCGGGGATCAGTACGCCAATGGAGAGCAGGCGGTTTTCGCCGTAGCCCTCTTTTTTGAAGAGGTATGCGGCGAAGGTCGTCATCAGCAGATATCCTGCCGGCAAGGCCAGCAGGATGAGCATACATTTGAGTAAAATTTCAATTATCATCATGCTGTCAGCTCCTCCTTCTCGAAAAGGGTAGCCATACCCTGGTTATTGGTATGCTGGTTATAGAGCGCAATAACTTTTTTTCTGCCTGCTGCTCCAAGTTCTCGTCGTTGTTGGGGGTTGGCAAGGAGTTTTCGGATCTGGCCGGCAAGATCCGCTTCGTCTCCAGGCGTTGCAAGCAGTCCATCTTTTTCGTGTTCAATCAGCTCCGGTATGCCGGTTATACGGGTTGAAATAACGGCAATTTCTTTTGCCATGGCCTCCATCAGTACGACAGGGACGCCTTCGGCAAAGCTCGCAAGCACAAAGAGATCGGCCCGTTCATAAACGTCGCGGACCTTATCCTGTCCGAGCGCACCGGTAAAGGTGACCGAGCCGTTGAGATTTAATGATGTGGCAGCTTTTTCCAGAACAGCTCTGTCAGGGCCGTCACCAACAATGGTTAATTGAAATTGAAGACCCTCTTTTTTCAGAAGTGCACAAGCTTCGAGCAGGATATATTGCCCTTTTGCGGCAACCAGTCTGCCGACGCAGAGAAGGTGTGGTATGGTGTTGCCTGGTTCTGCTCTTGGAGTATAGAGTTCAGGATCGACTCCGCAGCGAACGATGTGGAGTTTTTGCCAGGCTGCTGGTGCGCTGATGCGCATGATCTGGCTCAGACAGTAGTAGCTGATGCAGCGCACAAAGGCGGCTTTGCGGATTTTTTCAGCAAGCATGGCCGAATCGACCGTATAAAAAATATCCGGGCCATGCACAGAGATGCTGTAGCTTACTCCGCCATAGCTTTTCATCAGTATTGCTACGATGGCGGTAGGGTTTGCAAAGTGCTCGTGAATGTGGGTAATGTTGTGCTGGTGAAGCCACTGCAGGAGAATACCAGCTTCGGTAAAATAGGCAACGGCTTTAAGCGGGCTTTTCGGTCCACTGGTCAGCAGGCGCAATGCCGCTGCTGCCATGCGCAGGTATCCGGCAGGATTTTTCTTCAGACAGTGCCAGTGTGCGCCGAGCATCGAGGGGAACGGCATGGAAAGAACCATGAGGGTCCGATTCGCCTCCTCTTGTTCCGCAGGAGTCATGACAGCAAGGTTTTCCGGCTGCCTTATGGATGCCGTATGTACCGTTATTCCGGCTTTTCGGAGTGACTCGATTTCCCGGTAGATAAAGGTGTGCGAAATTGCAGGGTACTGGCTGCAAAGATAGGCTATGGCTTTTGCTGTCATGTGGAGGGTGTTGAAAGGCCTGTTTTAAGAGTGCTGCGTCGGTTTTTTAAGGGCTTGTCAAGAAATTTTCCTGCATAAAAACGGATAATTCCGAAGAGTTGCGGAAGAACCACTACCGAACAGTGCCAGGCATATCTTTTCGCCTCCCTTCTGTTCAGGTTGTCTTCATGCATGAACTTGTTAATCCTGAACAGACGTGGCGAAAGCAGCATGGTTATGCCAAAGGCGAGCAAGAACAGCGCAAGAACAGTAGTGGTCTGTGCCCGATAGCCTGATAAGAAAAGTAAAAAAGAGAGCGTCCAGCATCCGAGAAACCCTCCGCCTTTAATGACTATTTTCAGAAAATCATATTTCCAGAAGGATGTCCCCGCTTTTGCTTCCCGGTTTCTTACGGCTGCAAAGCCATATCCTGAACGGAATGCCCGGCGAAGGTACTGTTTAAGGGTTTTCATGGCGAGATCATGCCTTGTCATAAGGGCATCAAGCCGGATTATTTCCCATCCGGCTCTGATAATTCTCCGGCTGAGTTCAGGATCTTCTCCACCAACCAGAATCTCGTCATAACCGGCTGTTTTTTCAAGAGCTTGACGGCGAATGAGGACATCACCCCCAAAACAGTCTGATTTGCCGACAGCCCTGCCCCATTCGAGATCCCCAATCCAGTTATACACAGAGTGCTCAGGGTGCATCTCTTTGCGAAATCCAAGCACCGCTCCCACTCGTTCGTCATGCATGGCATTGACCGCCTTGCGTAACCATCCGGCATCAAGCAGCGTATCAGAATCCAGAAATTGTACCAATGGTGAAGAGCCCTCCTTCCATCCGTGGTTTCTCCCTGCTCCAGGGGTCGGGTATGCAAGGTTGAGCGCTATTGCCTTAACTCCGTCATAGTGTTCTGCTATGGCAATACTCTTGTCGCTTGAGCCTCCATCCACATAGTAAAGATGTAACTTTTCACGCGGGTAATCGGCTGAAATGATTGATGCAAGACAACTGCCCAACGTTTTGCTGCAGTTAACCCCTATAAGGACACAGTCGATATCAGGCAGGTGTACACGTTCTCCCGTATGAGGGCTGTTGGTAATCATTGTCAGATTAATGAAGATGGTTGGTTTTTTTCTGACGGGAAAGAATGGTCAACGCCTGGCTGAATTTGTTCGTCAGTGATTTGTGCGAAAGGCATGTCAGCAAGCACAATTTATCGCATTTGATGGTGGCCTCCCGGATTTTTTGAGCCTGGGAGCCTCTCCATATCTCTTTTGCTGACAGCTTTGTTGTGTTGCCGATGGCGGGAAAGTGAAAACACAATTTGACATCGCCGTCAGGGCGAATATAAAACTCCTGCAGGCCAATCCGGCAGGGCATGTGTTCAGGTGATGCTTTTTTTTCCTGGAAGCTTTCTCTGACCAGTCCAAGAACTTCCTCGCTGTTCATAATCGGTGCCCCTGAACGTTTCATGGCGATCAATTTTTCCATTGAACGATCAAGTTCCGGCCAATCCTTTTCCTCAATCCATAGCTCATCATAGGTTTCACGACTCCATCTTCCGAGCGGTTGAAAGTTTATCGCTGTTGCTCCAATATTCATGGCCCATTCGACGATTTCTGGTAGTGCCCGGAAGTTCAGCGACATGATGGTGGGCTTTATGATAATCGGAAAGGTTATCTTTTGCCTTGCCTGTTCCTGCTGCAGCAGGGATATGCCCTTTGTTATTTTGTTGAACAAGCCATTCATGCCTCTGATATAGTCATGAACCCCGGGGAGATGGGAGTCACAGGAAATATTGATGTTGAAAGGTCTTGCTGCTACAATGGCTGCCGCATTTTTTTCGCTCAATAACGCACCGTTTGTTGTAACTCCCGCACGAATATCATGATCCCTGCAAAAAACGAGCAGTTCAAGAAACCCTTTTTTTAAAAAAGGCTCACCTCCGCTGAAGTTCACCGCAAAGGATCCCGTAAACTCCTTTATGCTCAGAAGGCTTTTTTTCCACTCTTCGATAGTGAGTTCCGGGATATATTCTTCCTGACGCCAGTATTCGCAGTGGCGACATTTGCAGTTGCAACGCTCATTGACAAGGGCATGAAAGGTTATGGGGCGTGTAACATCTATTTTTGTTTTAAGATAAATCGCTTCGGCAACGGCGTTGCGGGTATGGCTTACTCCCAGTGTTACCAATTCTGTAAGATGCATGCTTTTTTATTTTGCTGTGCGTTATGGGGTTTTCCTATAGGGGATGGATATTTGCCGATTCATTTTCAAAATGTTTTTTCAGACGCACAAAGAGGCCTACCGTAATGCCCGCCATGATTCCTATGTTATTGGCAAAAGCGTCAAACCATTCGAATCCCCAGCCGCTTTCTTGTCCGTGCAAAAACTCAAAAAAAAAGCTCAACGGTGCCACGGCAAGTGACAGCAGAAAGGCTGTCTTTCGTTTGCGGAATATAAGCATCGGAAGAAATGAGAGAGTGCTGTAGAGAAGTATGTGGAAAATGACATCAATATTGAGCACATGGAAAATCGCTGTAGCAGTCAGAAAACTGGCGAGGAAAAGTATTGCCAGGAGCAAGAGCCAGAAGCTTAAGAGTCTTGAGTGGTAAGGCTTCATGGTTAATGGATGTTTAAATGTTTAAATGTTTTTGTCTCATGGTGCAGTAAAGCCGTTCGGGCTATCCGGCAATAAAGCGTGTTGCTGGTAGTGCTGTTGCTGCAACCTGTTGAAGTTCTTTCGTTTCCGTACCACCATCCAGTATCAGGCCATTATTGAGTGCCATTCCCGTCAGAGCGCCACTGAAAAGGGTATAAATCGGATTGATCATGGCATTGAGCAGGTTGTCGATCATCGAAAGTGCAAGAAAGATGGCCATAACAGCAGGCCCTGCAAGTGCTTTTTTGTTCCAATCTCCAGGTTTGAAGCGTAACATGAAGAGAATGGCGGGCAGTTGAATACTGAAAACCAGCAACATTAAACCGTAGATACCGTTCTGACCAAGGGTGATGATCCACAGCCCGTCAGCGACAGTAAGATCTCTTCCTTTTTTATCAAAAACTCTCGAACGACCAAACCCGCCCCATCCAAAAACGGTACACTCCATTGCCTTGACAATCAGAATAGTTTCATTGTCGAAGCGGAACTGTAACGACTGTGCCCTGACTGGACTGAATTTTTCAGCGACAAAATCGGAAAGGTTCCGCCCATCCCAGATGCCATTCACTCTTGTGTAAATATAGAGATAAGGGGGAATCAAGAGTATCGCCAATAGCGTGATTTTTTTTAATTTGTTTGAAAAATAGAGAACCATGAGGCCAATAGCAAGCAGAACGATGGCCCCCTGCGACTGCATCATGACGAAGGTGATGACCAGCATGATCAGGACGTAATCGGTGTTCACTGAAAAAATCTTTTTTGGCAAACACTTGCAGTAATATAGCCAACTTCCAAGAAAAATAGCAAGCATCATCCACATAGAGGTCATAAGACCGTGATCCATGTAAACCATTGGCCGGAATCCTCCTCCATCCCTGAGAGTCTGAAGGAAATTGTGCTGGTGAAAACCGTAGGTCATGCGGTGCAGTTGAGGGCTTATGATCATCTCAACCCAGCAGAAGGGTATATAGATTATTCCGCCAAGCACAATGGTGAACGCAAGGATTTTCAGCGAATCGGGGTCATTAAAATAAATTCGTCCGATATAGTAGGGCAATCCCCATTGTATTGTCTGATAGAGGGTTTGTGAGAGACCGTCATAGGGTCCGAGAGCGTTAAAGATTGAGGAGAAGAAGGGGGATGTGCACCACAGTAACATTGGAATATCGGACATACAAAACTTGAAATTTGAAAATCTCTCCTTGTCAAAAAAATTGACACTTAAAAGGATACCGATGGCAATGACGGTTGTTTTTGTATGGTGAAGGAGGAAAATGTTGAATTCGGCACATGGCAGAAACATCCATCCTGCAACATAAGCCGTTGCGGCAGCCTGGCGATGTTCAAGCTTTTTAAAAAGGTACATGACGAGGGCGGGGTACCCGAACAGGGTAACCGGAACCAGAATATTTCCAGGAGCACCACCCATAGTGTATTCTATTAGTGAATTTTTGCGGGTATGCCTACGGCCGTGGCCCCGCTTGGCACATCATGAAGAACGACGGCATTGGCTCCAATCCGGGCATGGGCACCTATGCGGATGTTCCCGATTATTTTTGCTCCTGCACCGATATCAACATGCCCTTCTATGACGGGAAGGCCGGGTTTTAGACCCGCACCGATAGTGACCTGTTGAAAAATCAGGCAGTTGGGACCAATTTCCGCTTCAGGGTGGATGACAATGCCGTTTGGATGAGGCATCATCAACCCACCGCCTATTTTGCAGTTGAGGGGAATGTCGGCTCCACTGACAGCACTCCAGAATCGGTGAAGCAGTACAAAAAATGGAGAGAGCATTTTTGACCAGGGATCCGTTTTCAGTTTGAGCCGCTGATAGTTGCGAAGTGCTGCAAGTAGATATTTTGCGGGTTCATAACCTCCGGGAACTTTTTTTTCCCTTTTCCAGTCCGGTTCTGTTGCTGAGATGATCATCTTATGCTGATTTTTTTGATTTCCGGAAATTTCTGAATGGTTTTGAAACGTTATCAATCAGTTCAAGAGTAGACGGTGAATTTTTAATAAACTCTTTCAACTTTTTGGGGAAAATTTTGTGAAGAATAGCAGGTGGATTATCAAACAATTCGTCGAGTGACAAGGTCTGTTTATTGCCGCCAAAGTTAAGGACAGGTGCGATGGCAGGGACTTCCAGTCGGATAAGCCGTTCCGCTGCTTCTTTCAGATTGTTAAATTTGGAACTCTCTCCAAGACAAATCAGCGCAATGATATCTGACGAGATCGCAAAGTGTTCGGTAAGGTTACTCTTGAGTACGGGCAAGGCGTCAATACAGACAAAGTCGTACTCTTTTTTTGCATCAAAAAGGAGTTCTCTTACTCGCTGCAGAGGAATAAGTTTTTTTGTGGCATTACCTGCATAGAGGATATCGATATTGTCTCCAGGTGTAGAAATGACATACTCTTTCCACGGGTTACTGCTGTTGAGAAAGTCTCGAAGTCCAGGCAAATCGGGAATAAAATCATCCAATGATTCAACCTCGGATGCGTCAATGTCGCCATCGATCCAGAGTACTTTTGGTGCAACTTTGGCAAGCGCTTTTGCACAACTGAAAGCAATGGAGGATGATCCTACTCCCTTTTCGAGACCGGTAAAGAGAATGATTCTACTGTTGTTTTTATCCTTTTCACGGAAAAATCTGGTACAGAGTGTTCCTATTGCCTGTACCTGAAATTCATCAGTCCCAAGGTTCAGCTCCTGGGAATCGCCTTTCTTTTTTTGTACTTTGACAATGGTTTGTGTTGGTATGTAGCCCAAAGCCTGCTTGATATCTTCTGGACGACGAATCGTGTTGTCGAGGAATTCATAAACAATAAAAGGGCCGCAAACAATGCAGAATGCTGCTCCAAAAAGCATCATCAGCAGCTTGTTTGTGTTGGAGCTAACGGGAAATTTTGGTTCCCTTGCCAGTGACTCAATGCTTACCCGTAATGGAGCTTTTCGTTCAATTTCGATTTCAGCAATTCTGCGCTCAAGCATATCGAGCAGATCCTGATTGTGTTTCCATGAGGCTGAGAGATATTCCCCTTTATGAATGCCGATGGAAATTCTTTGCGATTCTTTGATATTTTTTTCAAGCTCTGTTTTAAGCGACTCGGCTGTTTTTTTTGATTTCTCAAAATCGTATTTAGCCTGTACCAGGGATTTTTGCATTTCGAGCTTTCGTTTTCCAAGAGTGATACCATTTGCGGTATTTCGAAGCTCCTTTCGCTGTTTCTTTTCATATTGCTGCATGGCGTTCATGCGTTTTTCAACGTAGATACGGTCAGGATTCGCCTCTGTAAGCCCGTCGGTTGTACTCCTCATCTCCTGAAGCTGCTGGTAGGTCCAGGAACTCGTAAAGTGAAGTGATTGATCGTTCATCACTATTTCATCAACCAGCGGATCTAATGAAAGTGATTGTAATTCATGATTTACTTGTTCAACTGCCCAATAATTATTCATTGCCTTAAGATGATCCGTGAAAGCATTGTCATACTGCCGTTGAAGCTCCTCGCTGTTTTTTGATGCCATGTTAAATGACTCAGAGTATGATGCCGTGGAAATATCTCTGGTAAGCTCATCAAGACTTTTTTCATAGGCATTCATTTGATTCTGTACCAACTCTTTTTTTATACGCAAAGAATTTAATTGTTCCTGATCAGACTCGGCGCTGCTGGAGCGTACTTTATCAAGATAGACCCTCATCAGCTTATTGACAAGAGGAGCAAGCCCCTCTTTTTTGCTGCCTGAAGCAACGATCTCTATAAGGTGAGTTCCCTGAAGTGGCTTGATAATGATAACATGTTCAAGAATGTCTGCACATTTGTCTGAAGGAAGACCGAGTGGAAGTATTGAACCTTTTTCGCGAGGCGTCAGTTTTTCTACAGTTTTTTGGAGAATCTCAAACGTCTTCATCGAGTGAGCCTGTGTATTGGCAAATTGATCATAATAGTTGATAATTGATGTCTCTGCTTTTTGAGTGATCAATGTTGCTATAACAGGGTCTATTTTCATGAAAGCATGAACTTCATAGAATGGCTTCTTGACAACAAAAACAAAGGGTGTTGTAATGGTAAAAAAGAAAAGGCCAAAAACCAGCATGTAAAGGCCGTAGCGTTTGATAAACCCGACAACGTCAAAAGATTTCGAGGGCTTTCCAAAAGGAAGAGCTTCTCTGAGAGCATTTTCCTTGAGCATAGTCAGCCCTTTTTCAGTTTAAAGGGTAGAAGTATTTCTGCATCTCTTCCTGATTTCTTTATAAGAGCGGCAGTGATGTCGGCGGGACTTGCATGATGAGTGATAACCAGTGTGTATATAATAGTCGCCATGTTTCTTTCTTGTCTTGTCAATAAAATTATTACTGGTGCATCAGTTTCTTTATGAGTGATTTTATTTGTTTTTTCAAATCAGCAGGAAGCATTGATTTCAAAAGCGTTAAAGGCATCAAATCCGAGTATATTGCGTGTTTGTATCTGGTCATCTTCAAGTATTTCCAATAAAGATATTTATAGGGGTGGGTATTGGTTGAGTGCCATGGTTTTGACCCGCTGGTGTAATGAATAATGACGGGATTTTTTTTTGCCTCTTCTAATTCTGCTTTGTCAAAGCAATCGAATTTTTCTTCAAAAGAAGGGCTGAATATTGACGATTGCTGATTATACTTCAACGGAACTTTTTTCCATTGACCATTGATAATCGAATTGAGGCCGCATTGATCGGGAAACCAGATTGACTGTGGATTATTTTCAATAAAATCAATAACTTTTTTTTGCAGGCCTGATTTTTTCCAGAGCGCTAAATTAATCAGCATTATTCCCGAATTAAAATATTTTGCAGTTTTGTTCATCCTTAATTGATCATGCCGGTCAAAACCCGGGTCTTCAATGGCGCCGACATAATAAGTGCCAAGTTCCTGTTCATATAATTCTTTTATAGAGCCATTAACAATAATATCTGAATCAAGATAAAGTATTTTTTCTGTATCAATAAGTTCCGGAATCAGCAACCGATAATATATTCCTTTTGGATAATAGGGATGGGTTATGGCCAACGTAGCAAAAAGTTCATCTGAAATAATGATGTGTTTGACTCGGCAGGTATATTTGTTCGTAATTTCCTCTATGTTTCTACGGCTTTTTTTTGACATACCACTGCTGATAATATAGATATCAATGGAAAGATTTTTGTTGTTTTCCAGGAGTGATACCAATGCGGCGCACAAGTGCTGGATATAGTTCTTGTCCGTAGCGAATACTATGTTGATGATCTCGTTCATGTGACAGGGTTGTTATTATTGTTCAAGCGTTGACAAGAGGTGAGCAACTCTTTTATTGAATGTTGTTTCAAAATCGTGTAGTCGTGAAAACAAAATACTTGTTCTGGACTTTTCCGAAATAACAGCCCTGTTGTTGTTAAGATCGATAATGATGTTTTTAATCTCATTAAGATCGTTTAATTTTGATCCCCAACCAATATCAGCCAACGCCAGCAATCCGGCAAAAGCCTTGTTTTTATACCCCACAATAGGCAAGCCGCACGACAAGGTTTCCAGATAGGTGCAGGACGGGTCGCTTTGTCGGTGAAGAGAGATAAATAAATCAACCTTTTGTTTAAGATCGGGAATAAGTTCGGTATAAAAATCCACAGCACCCGGCATGTATACGCAATGCTCAAGCTTGTGCTGCAGAATACTCCTTTTCATCTCCGTTTCCAGCTCTCCTGTACCATAAATGGTCATGTGGAAGGGGATATCCTCTTTTTTCAACATGCGGGCCAGGGTGATCAAGTGATCAGCACCTTTCATCTGAATCAGGCGACCGGAAAAAGCAAGACGGAGAGGCTTGCCTTGAGAGAGGTAATCCAATCTTTTTTCAAGATCGGTATCAAGGATACTGTGTTGGTTATCGACGCGTGTATCGAAGTATAACAAGTTGTTTTTAATATCCTTGTATTCGTAATAAGCCGGTGTTCCATTGGACTGAAGAGCATCAGCAAGCTGAAATGCGGCAACCCGTTTTTTTTCATGTTGCCAGATGTAAAAAAATCTGCGCAGCTTGACCAAAGGGTTTCTGGTGCTTAACGCGGCTATTTGATATCGGGTTTCAGGTATGTACTCAATGACATAAACGCATTTTATTTTTTCTGTTCGGCATAGCCCGCTTATGTGCAGTTGATTGTGCGCATCGCCTGAGGCAAGAACAAGAGAGACTCCCTTCAGATGTTCTGCATTGACCACTTCACCCGGCTCAATGGTGATGCAGCGAAAGGGGAGTTCGCTGGCTGTTTTTTTTGTAGCACCAAATTCAGGGAGCTGAGAGGTGGTGGTTTCCATAAGGCAACTCACTTTTCCTGGCCACTTCTGCACATACAGTGCCATGCCATCGTAAAATTTACGGTCAAAAATGAGGCCATTGCCCTGTTGCCATACAGGAACTGACGGGATAATAAGTAAATGAGGCTCTTTCACGTGGTTGCTCCCTCTTCAAGTTAATACTCCTCAGTTTGATCTCCCAAGGTACCTCTTTGCCCATGAATCACTTGCCCTTACTTCGTTGTGCCTGTAGCGGTAGTCGTGGTCGTACTGCTACTGCTGTTAACAAATCCGGTTTGATTCCATAGCTTTTTACGCAATTCCTGCATGACTCCAAGTGTTTCAGCATCGGATGTGGCGAGGTTGAAAATTTGTAATGCAGGAGTCAATTGATCAAGAGTATAATTGAACTTTGCCATGCTTGTCGCGCTTACATAGATGATATCGTCTGGCAGCAGAGCAAAGTTTTGACTGAAATCACCCCGTTCAATCAACTTCTTGAGATCAACCTTGATGACGTCACCTTTAACATTTTGCTGTCTTATCAAAAAGACCTTTTCGGCGTTTCCTTTTATGTTGATTCCACCTGCAAGCATGACGGCCTTGAGTATACTCATCCCGTCTTTCAATTGAATCGCACCGGGATTGAGCACTTCACCCATGACATAAACGACCTCATCATTAAGCTCCGGAATAAAAATAACGTCGTTGTTCTGTATCGGTGCATTGAGAGCCATGTTGCCGTTTTTGAGCAAGTCCTGCAAGTCAATCCATATCACGCTCTCTTTGCCCCGGATAATGGCGCATCTGGTGAGTTTTCCCTGATCGGGAAGGCCACCGGCAAGAGCGAGACCTTCAAGAAGCGTTCCTTTCCCGGGAAAATTAATGACCCCCGGTTTTCCGACACGTCCAAGAACAAATGCCTTGTTGTTGTGAAACTCCCGTAACCAAACGGTTACCTCAGGCTCAATGTAGAGAGGTGTCAGTTTTTCGGTTACGAGCTTCTTTACCTCTTCCTGTGTGCAGTTTAAAACATTAATACTGCCTATTCTTGGAACGGCAATCAAGCCATCAGGCGACACAATGATGTTTTCTT
>SESA01001422.1_pt1 | contig 12411 bp, 8 predicted proteins | sample 3171451 | NCBI WGS metagenome assembly SESA01 (sample SAMN06051862, study PRJNA518727) | freshwater metagenome | biome: subpolar coniferous forest; feature: holomictic lake; material: water; isolation source: holomictic Lake 227, 8 m depth | place: Canada: near Kenora, Ontario | collected 2013-06-25...
CATCAGCAGTATAGCAGCACTCAGCAGGTTGTTAAAGATAAAAGCCAATCCACCGAAAACAAGAATATCAATAAAAAAACAGCTGTATTGAATGAGATAAAACAGGTTAAAACCAAGCGCCCGAATCTTACTCTATATATAGTCCTTGCTGCATCGGCCCTGATCATCCTATTATTCGTTTTTCTATGGAAACGCAACCTCTTTGCCAGGTTCTTTGATTTATTCAGGCGCTAAAGTCCCTAATACAGGGCATGGCGCACTGCCTGTGTGGCCATTTTTAAGGACGTACTTATGTGAAAGCCCCTCGCGTGGGGCTTTTTTATTGTCCTTTAACAGGCACACGGCTGTAATTATCATTGCAGCATGGACGGTAAATTCAATGAGGTAGAACTGCTATTCATCGAGCGTACGCTTGAATTGCATGGAGAATACCTCTGCGATCTGCTCAGGGAAGAGATCAGTCGGAAAAATCTGATAGATTCTGCCGATCTGCTCGATTCCATTGATTTCAGGGTGAGCAAATACGGGATTGACCCGGTCTTGCTCATCTCGTTTATATCCTACGGCCGTGCCATTGAGATCCGCTGGCACAAGAAAACCCAAAACACTTCCATTTTTACCAAACCAAACACCAATACCATGCTCTGGGGCATGCGTGAGAACCGAAAGAAGATCAAGAAAAAGGATACTCGCTGGTATGCTAAAACCGCATACGGAACCATCAATCATTTGATTTCGGTCCTCTCCACTGATTTTTCAGAGGAAGAGAAAAACCGACTTAAACAAATTCTTGAAATACGCCATGAGTTTAAAAATAGATAGACTGCAGCTGGAGATCGTGATCAATAACGATCAGGCACGCAAAAGCCTTCGAAGCCTCGAAGACGAAGCCCGTCAACTTAATAAAGATATCAAGGGACTTACTGAAGGTACCCAGGAGTGGATCTCCAAAAGTGACCGGCTTAAAGAGATCAAGATTCAGATGGATGGGATTCTTGAGAAGATTGGGCTCACCGGTCTTTCGATGAAGGAATTGACTACCCGGCAGAAGGAACTCAATATGATCCTTCGCCAGATGGATCCCCGTACTTCTCAGTACAAAGAACTGCATGATCAGCTAGGCAAGGTAACCAGCAGGATCGGGGAACTCCGCGGAAAGGCAGCAGAAGCGCAATTGTCGTTCAAGGGGATTGCCGATGGGTTTAACCGGTATTTTGCAATAGTTACCGCGGGTGCAGCGGTATTTACCGGCATGATCTTTTCAATCAAGCAACTGGTAACCGCTCAGGGTGAACTCTCCGATGCCCTTGCCGATATACGTAAGACCACCGGCTTAACGGCTATCGAGGTAGAGGCGCTTAACACGGCTCTTGGGAAAATCGATACCCGGACATCACGACAGGATCTACGCCAGATGGCCATTGTTGCTGGTCAGCTGGGCATAGCAAAAAACGATATACTCCCATTTGTCGATTCGGTGGATAAGCTCAATATCGCCCTGGGAGACGAAATCAAGGGCGGAGCCGAGGAAGTAGCCAAGCAGATGGGTACGCTTCGCAATGTGTTAACCGATATGAAAAGCGAGAACATTGCCGAGGATATGCTTCGAATTGGCAATGCCGTGAATGAATTGGGTGCTGCTGGTTTTGCCACCGCGCCGGTAGTTGTTGATTTTGCAAACCGCATCGGTGGTGTTGGAATGTCCCTGGGTCTTACTTCGGATGAAGTGTTGGGTCTTTCGGCCACCCTGCAGGAATTAAACGTGAGTACTGAGCGAGGCGGGACAGCAGTCACCAAAATCCTGCAGAAGATGACTACCAACGTGGCTGATTTTGCAAATATTGCAGGGATCCCCATAAAAGAATTTACCGACCTGGTCAATACCGATTTGTTTGGAGCTTTCATGAAAGTGCTGGAAGGATCCAAGCGTGGAGGACAGAGTGCCACGCTTCTCTCTGGTATTATCAAAGAATTAGAAGTATCCGGTGCCGGTGCTTCAGAAGTGTTCTCTAAACTTGGAGGCAATACCGATATGCTCTCGGAAAAGGTGAAGCTTGCCGGAACATCCCTGCAAGGCACCGATAGCATCATGAACGAGTTTAACATCAAAAATAATAACCTGGCTGCCTCGCTGGCTAAACTTCAGAAGGTGTTTTACTCGATGATTACCATGCCCGGGGTGACCTCGTTTTTTTCCGCCCAGGTATTAAATATAATTTCACTTGTTAACTGGTTCAAGGATCTTCCCCTGTTCGTAGAGAAGTACAGGTTGGCTATCATTGCCGTAACCGGTGTTACTGCTGCATGGATTGCTGCTAAGACGAGGTCACTTCAGGTTGCCCTGCTCAATAATCTCTCACTGAAAGAGGGAATGTTACTCAAGGCAAAAGATGCCATCGTGATGGAATACCTGATTATCAAGGAAGAGTTACTGACCATTTGGAAAGGAAATGGAACCGCTGCAACGAAATTAGCCGCCACGGCTCAGTGGCTCTGGAATGCCGCCCTGGCAGCAAATCCTATTGGACTGGTGATTGCCGCTGTTACTGCACTGGTGGGGGCAATTGCCGCGTATGAGAAATATTCAAAAAGCGCTCTTGATCTGGATCGTCTCAAGGGTAGCACGACGATTTTACTTGCCAACGCGAATAAAAAACTATTGGAGGCATACACGGCCATTGAAGGCCAGGTGAATAAACTCAGCACTTTATCAGCCATCGAAAAAAAGGATCTTCAGGATAAAATAGATCTTACCATTAAATTAACCGAAGCCGAAATAGTTTCTATGGAGGCCAAGCAAAAAGCCATTGGGAAAGAATCCGCGAAACCATCCATGTGGCAAAATTTACTGATCAATACAGTAGGGGGTGGTGGTAAAGAGGGTAATGAAGAGCGTCAAAAAGCTAAAGAATATTATGCCTGGAAAAATCAAAATGAAGCAATGCAACCCTTTGATCAGGGCATCAATGATTTAAAAGCCACTATCCAGAAATTAAAAAATGAACGTCAGAATATAGTACAGCAGCTCAACGCTGAGAGTTTTGGGGATCAGGTGGTTGGTCGAACGTTTGAACAGCTATCAGAAAAATTATCCAAATACCAAATGGCACTTCGTAACACTACTGCCGGCAGCGAAGAATACGTGAGGATACAGGGAAAAATCAAGGATGTAAATAAGGATCTTGCAAAATTTGAGCAGCAGAAGATTGACGATAAGCAGAAAACGGCTTACGAGGAATTAAATAAAAAAATTCAGGATTATATAGAGCAACTTCAAAAAGTTGTTTTAACAGATCCTGAACAGGCAAAGATAATTGCTGGCAAGATCGCCCGAATGCAGGAGTATAAGCAGGCGATTGACGATGCCACAAAAAGCCTCCTCGAACAGGAGAAAGGAGTTGTTTCTCCGATGACTTCCAAAGGGTTTACACCAGGTACAAAAGCTTTTGAAAATAAAAAGACTACAACCGACAGGTTCGGTCATACGTCTGAAGAAAGTGACACCGGGGATAATGGTCCTAAAAAGGTCGGCATCGTAAGTACTTCTGAAAACGAAGATCCATGGACCAAGAAGGCGGATAGTTTTCTCAACTATGCCAATACGGTTATGAATGGGTTGATGAGCGTTGATCAGATTATTTCCCAGTCTGAAAATCAGCAATTGGCTCGGGACGCTCAAACGAATGAGCAGAAGAAGGCAAATCTTAAACGACAGTTAGATGCCAAGCTCATTTCTCAGAAACAATATGATATGGGCGTGGCCAAGTTGGATAACGACCTTGCCGCAAAACAGCGCAAGATTCAACATGACCAGGCCGTACGGGCCAAAGCCTTATCCCTTGTTCAGGCTGTGATTAATACGGCCCAGGGTATAACAGCTGCAATAGCTAATCCTGGAGGACCTGCTGGAATTGCCCTTGCAGTAATTGCGGGAATAATGGGTGCAATTCAAATTGGCTTTATTGCAAGCCAGGCGGTTCCTGAAGCTGCTAAAGGCCGCTTCAAAGCCATGCAGGCTGCCGCAGGCAAGTATAACGTCATTGGCCAAAGTGATGGTAAGACCTATAATAATGTGCCTTACCAGAAATCATTTACCGGGATCCCGGGAAAACCTCTTTTGGTGAATGAAACCGGTAATGAAATAGTAATCGATCCCTATACTACAAAGAACCTGGTGATGAATTATCCCTCCGTGATTGATGCCATCAACAATGCTCGCGTTCCTCAGCGCTCCTCAGGCCAGTATCCACAGGGCACCGGTGGGGTTGGTTCGAGTACGATATCGTTACTCTCCCCTGATGATCGGCAGGTCATGCGCGATTACATCGATGCCATAAAAAATCCTGCTCCTGTTAAGTCTTACACGGTTTGGAGTGAGCAGCAGCGCCTGGATTCACAAATGACCTCCATCGAGGCCGATGTCTCAAGGTAATTGTCCTTTAAAAAAAAGACCCATAGGAATAAGTTTGTCCCATGCATTTCGAAAAAGCGCCACCGACAGTAATTTTCTCAGGCAATCCAATCCGTTACCAGATCCATCTTGATGATGGTGGAGGCGGAGGCGGCCAGATCGGAGCCCCAACAGTAGTCGTATTGGATTTCTCTGACATTGATAATACGGAAGATCATGCAATAACTGTTGCATTTCTTGGTACTGAGCGTACATTCACCCTCAAAACAACTCCTTCGGATGCGTATCATCTACCTGCAACAACTACCGAAGAAGCTGTTGCTACCTGGGCAGGGAGAGTCTATGCGCAGCTTCAGCGCAATGGTTTGCTGATGAAAGCCTATCAGCTTGCCATCGATGATACTGGATTGAAGATCTCTTTGACGGCTTATGAGGTGGATCCTGCCCTTGACATGTCGGTCGTTACCAATACCATTACTGGTCTTTCAATGCAAACAACACCAGCCAGCCCGCTTACATTAACGTATGACGGGGTTGCTATTATGGTAATGGATAAGGATGGGTTTTTGCTTGGAGAGGATGTTAAACCGATTAATACAACAAACCTTATTGACTTCGAGATCTCGGAGTACCTCAACGCACAATTTGCCAACCTGACCCCGCCAAGATTTCAGTTGGTTTCCGCCCAAAGTGTGTACATGTTCTCTTATGTTGATTTAGTTAAGAAATACAGGGTTTTGGCTGGATATCATACGCCCGGGATGGTGTATGTGAGTCTTTACGATGATTATCACTGGGCGATACCCGGAGGACTTAATCGTGAAGCTTTGGTTTATTGGAATACAATCTCCGGAGGATTCTGGAATCATGTCAATAATAAAAAACGGTTTCTTTCCTGGCATCCTCTTTCCAAAAAAACATCCAGGACGAATCACGAATCACTGTACTTCTTTTCTCAGTACAGTGACGTTACCGAATATCATGTGAAGATCCTGGCCACAAAGACAAGTGGAGCCACCGTGACCTTTGATCTGCAGCACTTGCATTATTCCCTGCAGTACTTTGTCCTGGAAATCATGGTTGGTTACGGCCAGATCGCAATGGAATCACTGGCTGGTGGAGTGGTGAAAAGCTGGAAGGTGTGGCTTGAGAACCAGTCCGGGACCAAGATCTCTGAAGAGAGAACCTTTGTCATTGATGATAAATACTACGAATATCCCAGGGAATTCGTTTTCAAAAACTCATTTGGCGTATTCGATTACTATCGATTCACCGGCATGCAGGAAAAGAACCTGGAATACGAGCGTGAAATCATTTCTGTGGACAGGGCAGAGGCAGAGACCTATTACAATGCCCCTCAGCGAGCGGTTAAGATTCTTGAATCCCAAACCTTCAAAGCCTCCAGCGGATGGCTCGCTAAGGCTGAACTTGATTACCTGAGGGAATTCATGCTTTCGATGGAGATCTATGAGATCATCAGTGAGCGGCCCTGGCGGTGCAACATCACAAGCAAAAAAACAAATAAATACCTGGTAGATGGAGAATATCTCTACAGCCTGGAATTTGAATACGAACGAGCTTACACAGATAATTTTTATTCAACAATTTAATTCTTTTTTATTATGGGATCTATGATTCATCTTGCAAAGGGGCTTTGTACCCGGATTGACCCCACTGATGGCTCAGTCATCTACCGGGGGTATCCTGCCCAGGGAACCACATCGGAGGTTGCTCCTTCATGGGCTATTTCACGCCAGACCATTGATGCAGTGACAGGAATTGTATCACAGGAAGAATGGGTAAACGGCCAGGCCGAATGCTCATTCAAATGGTGCTCAAGGGCCGATTACACGTATTTAATGCTCAAATAATTCCACAGCCATGAAGACACATTTTGATGTTTTGCTCGGTGATCTGGTGCGCCATGCGCATGATCCCGAAGATATTACCGGTCTGGCCAACCTGTTAAGAGGTTTCCAGGGAGCGGTAGATGCATCCTCAGGGACTTTGGGAAGTCCTGTAACTCCTCCTGTCATCACGGTATCCGGATGGTGGCTGATTTCCAAACAGGGGTATGTTTCCCTTGGGGGAGTCTCCACGTTATTCGAGGCCGGAGATATGCTGCTTTATACCCTTTCAACAACGACCTATTCCAGGATCGATGCGAAGGTAAACGATGCCCAGGTGGATATCACCTCTACCTTCACAAAGCTTCTCACCGGGCTGGCTACGCAGAAAACCGTGAACGAGAAAGTGGATAAACTCATCACCGTTACAACCACTGCACCCCTGGTGACTTCGGATGGTGTTAATGGGTATTTCGTGGGCTGTTTATGGCTCAACACAGCCACTTCAAAGGTCTACCTGTGTAAGGATATCACTACCGGCGCTGCCGTTTGGATTGACCTCACGTTGACCGGAAGTGAAACAGCCACACCCTACCGTGATTTCACGGATCAGACCAGTGATCCTGCCGTTCCTTCAGCAGGAGTTCACCGCATGTTTACAGACAGCGCCGGGGTGGTTTACTTGCAGGATTCTGCCGGAGCAAAACTCTTTCTCTCCCCAGGCACCAAAATCAATCATATCGGTATCGCCGGTCAGCTTGGGTATGGTGTTGGAATATGTCCTCCGGATCTTCTGGCAGTATATAATGCTGCCAATAGCGGTAAGGAAATACGTTCTATGAACGGAACCTTCGATATCAATAGTAGCAATTACGGGAATTATTATGTCACCCATGACAGTTCTGTGATTGTGTGGATCCCTTATTTCTGGGCCAAGATTGGTACGGACAATATCGCAACAACAAAACCCGGGGGGGATTATGCTGATGAAGCCACTGCTAATGCTGCCGGGTATTTCCTTCCCAGAGGATTTGTCAATGGAGGGTTGATCAAACGCGGATTGTTCCTGGATAAATACAGCGCATCTTTGACCGGGATCACTGCTGCAGTACTGGATGCCTCAGGTAGTCTCGCCGGAAATGGTATTTTTTCAAGTATCAAAAATGGCAATCCGCTATCGAGCGATGGCGGAATGATTCGTAAACTTGTAACCGCAGCGGATAACTTGTATGCCGGTTCGTTTGCTAACTGCAGAGCCAATTCACAAAGCCCGGTCGATGCCTACTATGGCGGCATCGATGCGGTAAAGAGCCGCGGAAGCCAGTACCATGTATGGACTGTGTTTGAACGTCAGATCCTGTGGATTCTCTCCAAGGCACACCAGGTGGCAGCTGTTGGTACAAATTACTGTGCCTGGAACGGGGTTTCACCGTATGCTCCCAAAGGGAACAATAATTATGGCGCGGATTACAATGATGCCGCGTTAACCTTTACCGCCTGTAATGACGCGTACTGGGGAGCAAGGAATGAGGCCCGCAAAGCAGGAAGCGGCAGTGTGTTTGCAAAAACCACGCACAACGGCCAGAATTCGGGGATTTGCGATATCAATGGGAACCTGTATATGTTCCTCATGGGCCTGACCTGTATTGCTGAAAGCGCTCAGGCCATTGTTTCCATCGATCGTGCAGCTGAGTGCACCATTACCGTCACCAATGCAGCAGCTTCAAAATCAAACTATGCCAATAACCGGCCGGTTCTGATCACCGGCAGTTTAACCGGTGAATGGGCTACGCTGCTTAAAGACAGGTTATTTACCATCAGTGATCTTTCAGGAAATACCTTCAAGATCAAAAACCAGACAGGGGCATACGTAGATACATCTACATTAACGGCAGATTATGTCTCTGGTCTTAATACAACTACCGGCAAGTTCTATGTTCTCAAGGAATCCATTGACGTGAAAGACATCACCTCTGGGGTTTCAGGGGCAACGGATCACTGGGGAGCTACCGGGGTAGCAGCCATGTTCGATGAAGTGTTTCCGGATTTCTGCGGATCTTATGTGCAGTATCTTGGATCAGGAAGTAACCAGGTGTTCAGTGGCGAGACAAACCGCACTCTGGATGCTTACAAACTTTCAGCAGCACTGCTCTGTAAAGACAAAAACGGGTCCGGAGCAGGAACAACGGCCATGGGTAATGACTACTATATACCGTATATCATAGACAACATGGCGCCGCTTGCGTTCTCCTATTGGGGTGGCCATTCGACTGCGGGCGTGGGCGCGTCCGGTTTGAATGACAATCGAGCGACTGCAGGCAGATATGTTTCCGTTCGTGCTGGCCTTTATTTGTTGTGATGTCGTGGGAGAGCGATAGCGATCCCACTCAATATTTTTTGTTCTTTGAAATCTTGAGAGTTTGTGTTTTCTTCGAAAATGGGTACATTTGCCCACTTCCAATACCGCCGAATGTCAGAATACCTTCTGATTGAAAAGAAAATCCGGGACATGATTGTGTACAACAACATCATGCTGAAACAATTTCCAAAGCATGAAAAGTACCTCTTGGCCGGGAAGATCAGGCAGATGGGATATGACCTTTTGGAGTTGGCTGTTGCGGCCAATAAGAAGTACATCAAAAAGACAACGTTCACTGAATTTGATGTCAAGCATGAAGTGCTTCGCCAGATGATCAACCTGGCTTTCGAGTTGCAGTACATCGATGCCAAAAAGCATCGTGTAAGTCAGCTTAAGGTTGATGAGGTGGGAAAGATGTTGGGAGCCTGGATAAAGAGTGAAGATAAGGGGTAACATTTGATAATGTGTTGGCGCCGCTTGCGTTCTACAATTGGAATAACAATTCGAATGCGGGCGTGGGCGCGTCCAATTTGAATAACAATCGAACGAATGCAAACAGAAATGTTTCCGTTCGTGCTGGACTCTGGATACACGCATTTGAGAGTGATCACCTTACGGGGTGACCAATGGAAAATCCAAAGGGAATGTTATCCTTGTCATGATGACAAAAATTGAAGGGCATGGCCATTTGAGTAGTCACCTTAGGTAAGGGATGAAAATCTGGCCATCCCGCTTTTTATGAAAAGGGAAGGATCGTTAAAACGGCTCTGGTGTAATTATGATGCTCTTCTGGATGCATGGAGTGAGGTTAAACGAAATAAGAGTTATTTCTTTACCACCCTTTCTTACGAGCAGAACCTTGCTGTTAATCTCGACACTCTGCTGCACCGGATGGAGGATGGAACTTACCGTCCCAGGGAACTTAGGGTGTTTTACGTGCATGATCCAAAGACCCGCCTTATCGAAGCCCCTCACATTGAGGACCGCATTGTTCAGCATGCGATCTTAAGTGTAATCAGGCCCTTGGTTGAGATCCGGTTTATTGATCAAACCTATGCTTGCAGGAAGTTAAAGGGCACCCATGCCAGTAGTGATCGATTGAAATCATACCTGGTGAATTACAAAGACCAGGGATATTATTTGAAAATCGACATAGCGAAGTTTTTCTATTCGATCGATCACCAGGTGCTCGAGTCCCAACTTTCCAAAATCATTAAGTGTGAAGACACCCTGAGATTTCTCAGGTTGTTTTATGCCAATGAGAATGGCAAAGGCCTGCCCCTTGGAAATGTCACCAGCCAGGTACTGGCGAATCTGGCGCTTAATCCGGTGGATCACTTCGTTAAACGGGTACTGAAGTTTCGACACTATGTCCGGTACATGGACGACATGGTTATACTATCTGATTCCAAACAAAAACTAAGGGATGCCATTGTAGGCATCCAGGGTGAAGTTGAAAAACTAAACCTGAAAATCAACAGGAAAACAAAGATCAGCCGGATTAAAGAGGGTGTTGATTTTGTTGGCTATCGTACCTGGTACAATCGCCGGTTGATTAGAAAACGATCCCTTTATAAAATTAAACGCAAACTCAAACAAGATGCTAATCTGAATCGACTGGCTTCGTTCATGTCACATGCCATGAACACAAATTCGATCATTTATGTGATCAAGCAGATCTTACAGGTGGCTCCAGAGCGCCGCCCGTTTATTGAAAACTGGTATCGTAAACATTTTATCAAAACCAAAAAGTTATGAAATATTTTATTTGCAAAATCGTAGAAACTGAGTTCACTACTCTTTCGTTTGTTACACCCAAAGAAGCCATGGGCAATTCCCCCCAGGTCATTCACTATGCTTATGATCGCCTCGGCGATAATGAGCTTCATGGCATTGATGGTGATATCACTGCCGCTGAGGTTCTTGCCATGCAGCATAGCGAGTGCCAGGTTGAAGAAGTAACCTTTGACAGCGTGGCCGATCGCCTGAAAGAGTGCCGCTTTGCAAAGGAAATCAATGAACAGACCGTTTCCGATATCCGGTCAAAGTACAGTGTTGACACTGAACTTAAGATCATGAAGATGGATCCTGCCTCAGCCGATTACGAAACGATGATCGCCTGGATCGAGAGTTGCAGATCCGAAGGAACGGCAAAGAAAATCGCCCTGGGAATTAAACAGGCTTAATCCCCATGCTATCGCTTCGGGTAAATAACCAGGTGCTGGACCTGGGAGATGATATATCCATCTCCTGGGAACTGCGCAATCCCATGTTCTATGAAATGGGAAGCCGGTCCTATCCGTTTAAGATTAAGAATACACCCTATAATCAAAAGATCCTCGGATATCGGCACCGCATTGAAGGTACCAATAATGTTTACCAGGAGTTTCCTTGCGAAATTGCATTCAAGGGAATAGACATGTTCCGCGGGACCTTAAAATTCAGGGTACTTAATAATCAGTATTACGAGGGAACCGTATACAACAGGGAAGGGGATTTCTTCTATAAATCCAAGGGTGTAACGCTTCGTCAAATCAATTTCGGAGAGATCATCTCAGCCAATAATTATTACGCCCAGGTTTACATTAATGATTGTAAGGGTAAATTTTATCCTGAGAGAAACGTAGCGTTTCCGGTCATTTACAATCCCTATTATTTCGATCCCCCCACAACGGATAATGAGCAGGAGTACTTTAATTACCATCAAACCAACGGCAGTGTTTACGAGTTTACTACAGCGTTCAATCGTACGGTGATCGTACCCATGGTCTATTTTCGTCATGTTCTGGAGACTGTTCTGTCGTATCTTGGGTACCTGGTTTATGACGATGTGTTTGCCTCTAATAGTGAATTTAACAAGCTGGTCATTTTCAATTCCCTTTCGTGCAACAGCCAGTGTGATGATTTTACCTACACAATGCAGCACATGTACCTTAATCTGCATTTGCCAAACATCACTGTCAATGAGTTTATAACCACCGTGGAGGCTTTTTTTAATTGCAGGTTTTTGGTCGATGACATCGAGCGTACCGTTCATATTGTTCCCCTGGGTAGTTTGGCTAATAATGCCACTTCAATTGACTTTTCATCTAATGTAGTTTCAAAGAGCATTGAGCTGGATGAACCCACCACCGGGTTTAAGCTTACCATGGCCATTGATTCCAGTGATGAAAATATGAAGCTTTGGACCGAAAATCAGGATGTGTTTCTCAAGTATTTATGTCCTCCGGTTGAAGCTCTGGCGGATCTTCCCCCCTGGCCTTATGCCATGGTTCGGGATGTGAGGTTTGTCAGTTCACTGAATAAATATTATCAGTTCACTTTGGCCAAGACCTGGGTAGAGTCCGCCGATGCAAAGGCAGCGTTGCTGAGTAACTATTTTATTGGGGATTCTTCAAAGAATATTGATCTTAAACTTTCCGCCTTAAAGAATGGTTATCCAGGAAGTCCCGGCTGGCAGAGTTCTTGTGGCAATACTAAAGCGGATTGGAAGGATATCATGTTTCGGATGTTTTTTGTTAAGATGATCTCATCTAATGGAGCCACCTTTACCATTTCTTCTGACACATCCACCAGTATGTATCTTTGGTTTAATGGAACAAACAATGTGTATGACAAGTTTCATAAGGACTGGATCAATTTTTTGTTTTCAACCAAGGTTGTGAAGATCTACCGGCAGATGTCCCTGAGTGATATTCGAGGTCTTGACTTTTCAAAGAAGGTCTTAATTGACAGCAACAAGTTCTTCATTCGCCGCCTGCAGGTGACCTTAAAAAAGAACCAGATCTCCACAT
>SESA01001432.1_pt1 | contig 12341 bp, 14 predicted proteins | sample 3171451 | NCBI WGS metagenome assembly SESA01 (sample SAMN06051862, study PRJNA518727) | freshwater metagenome | biome: subpolar coniferous forest; feature: holomictic lake; material: water; isolation source: holomictic Lake 227, 8 m depth | place: Canada: near Kenora, Ontario | collected...
CGGCATGTCCTTTCATGGCGGCATGTTAGGGGTTTTTATAGCGATGTGGTTTTTTGCAAAAAAACAGTATTGCGCCTTGTTGCAACTGACCGACATTATCGCGCCACTGGCACCGATAGGTTTGGGGGCAGGGCGCATCGGTAACTTTATCAATTCTGAACTTTGGGGCAGACCAACCGATGTGCCTTGGGCGATGGTGTTTCCTAATGGTGGCCCGCTTGCCCGTCATCCCTCACAACTGTATGAAGCCTTTTTAGAAGGCTTCGTACTGTTTATTATTCTCTGGCTGTATTCCGCTAAACCAAGACCGGTGGGTGCAATTACCGGGATGTCCTTGTTGTTCTACGGCTGCTTCCGGTTTTTTGTTGAATTTTTTAGAATGCCGGATGCACACTTGGGTTTTCTGGCTTTAAACTGGGTAACCATGGGGCAGATACTGTCAACACCAATGATAATTATTGGTGCGGGATTTATTTATTTTGCTTATAAGAAAGGTCTCCAAAATAACTAAACAGTCATTAGTTAAAAAGGGATGTTTAGAAATCCCTCTACAGCCTTCAAGGGCACCTGAGTCTTTCGACAGTATACAGAAAACCCTTGTTGAGCGATAAATTTTCAGAAGACAAAAATTCCGTTTTCGTTAGTCGCGACGTGAAGGCAAGAAAACCCGAATGAATCTGGAGCAGATCGAATCCAAGTTTGGAGGTTTGGCGTTTGTTGAAAAACCCGCCAATTTGATAACGCCAAATGAAAGTAATGAATTACTCATGGATACGCATGGGCATTTGATCATCAAGCATGATTTGCTTAATCACGATGGATTAACCCAGGACAGCATTGCTGAAGCCTTTATTGAATTTGCCAAGAAGGAAAACTTAAGTTTTTTTGATTGTGGCCTGTCAGGTTTTAAAAACCTGACAGGCCTTTATGCTAAAGCTTTTGATGCAGTTAACTATCGGGTGTTGTTGGAAAGGTTGGAAGCAGTCGAAATTATTTATCTGAAAATCTATAAATCAGTTATTGATTTTAGAATTGATGCAAATACTTATAAAAAAGAGTATCTAAAAACAGAAATCCTTTTAAACCAACATCAAAATCTAAAAATAGAAGACATTTCTATTTCTGTACAAAATTTTGTTGCATATTCTCTTTGTAATCTTATTGAATTTAAGGATGAGGGCATCCCATTTTTGATGACAAAAAACATCAGAGAAAACTATATTGATTGGAATGTTGAAAAATATGTAACACAAGAAACTCATGAAATGCTTTGGAAATCACATTGTCAGCGTGGACAAGTTTTGGTGACAATGGCAGGTGAACATCTTGGTAGGGTTGCTGTTTATGATAGAGATGAGATAGTTAGCTCTAATCAAGCAATTGCAAAAATTACTTTAAAAAAAGGAATAAATCCATATTTTCTCGCCACATTTCTAAATTCACGACACGGACAAAATCAAATTCAGCGATTTAAAACTATTACCGGGCAGCCAAATATCAACATGGCTTTAATTAAATCTTTGAAAGTTCCTATAGTACAAGAAAAATTTGAATCTGAAATTGAAAAAATTGTTTACCACTCAGAACTGATAAAAGAAAAGTCATCATCCACTTATACCCAAGCCGAAACGCTACTATTTAACGCATTAAATATGGTCGATTTTTCTCCTAGCACAGAAAATGTCAACATTAAATCTTTCAAAGATTCCTTTGCTATCACAGGTCGCTTGGATGCAGAATATTATCAGCCAAAGTATGAAAATCATATACTTAGCTATACCAATAACTGGGGTTCTTTAATTGATAGTTGTAATTTAAAGGATAGTAATTACTATCCCGAAGATAACACGATATATAAATACATTGAGCTGGCAAATATAGACAAATCAGGCGGCATAACAAATTGCACAACTGAATTAGGCAAGGAACTTCCCTCGCGTGCAAGGCGCAAAGTACAAAGTGGGGATGTGCTTATTTCATCAATAGAGGGATCATTGTCGAGTTGAGCTATTGTGTCAAAAGCGTTTGACGGTGCTTTATGTTCGACGGGATTTTATGTTATCGACTCAAATAAAATGAATTCTGAAACATTGCTTGTGCTGTTCAAATCTGAACTGATGCAAAACATCCTAAAGCAACATTGTTCAGGAATAATTTTAACCGCAATTAATAAAACAGAGTTTTCAAATTTACCCATTCCAATTATTGCTAAAAACCCCCAAAACCAAGTAGCTGATTTAGTGCAACAAAGTTTCACCATCAAAGCTGAAAGTGAACGCTTATTAGCCACTGCTAAATGCGCAGTAGAAATCGCCATTGAAACCGATGAACAAACCGGAGAAAAATCATGCACCCCTAAAAACTGAGCAATTTACAGTTAGAGTTATTAAAGGTTTTCAGCTACCAGCTCAATCAACAACAATTAACCGATATAAAAAACCTGCTCGCCAACTATTTTGCCAATCAAGCGACACAAGAAATGGATAAGCTCTGGGAAGAAAACAACTGGGACGACAACACGATGGCAGAATGGGCGAATGAACATCTAAGAACGCCTTATCGTCCATCATGAAAGTTGTTTTAGATACCAATATGTTATTAGTGTCTATAGCCAAAAAATCGCCTTATCGGATTATTTTCGATAGCTTGCTGAACAACAAATTTGACTTGATTATCAGCAATGACATTTTGAGCGAATACACTGAAATCATTGCACTAAAAACTAATAAGGATGATAACAAGTTTGTCGATTGCGCTATCGCAAGCAATGCAGATTATTTGGTCAGTAATGACAAACATTTCAATTGTCTGAAAACTATAGAATTTCCAAAGTTAAGTTTACTGGGCATTGATGAGTTTATGGATTTGCTGCTAACTTGATAATCAGCCAAGAACAGCCAAGCGCTCAGTAGAAATAGCCATTGAAACGGATGAACAAACAGCGATGGCTTATATTAACGAACAACCCGGAGTACAAAGCCAGGTTTGTACTCCAAATTACAACAAAGCTTCACCTTGAAATCCGAAAGTGAACGCTTATTAGTCACCGCTAAACGCGCAGTAGAAATTGCTATTGAAACCGATGAATAAACAGCGGTAGATTATATTAACCAACAAATCGGAGAACACTAATGCACGGTCAACAACTTCTATATGAAATTGAAATACTACCGCCGGAATTACAAAAACAAGTGTCTGATTTTGTAGTTTTTTTACGCAAGCAGCAACTAAAACTACTCGTCAAAAAAAGAACCGTCGGCGAATATAAAGATAAAATCGTGATTCATGAAGACTTTGATGAGCCGCTAGGTGATGATTTTTGACTGGGATGAAGCCGAAAAAAATTTTAAGGGTTAAATGCCATGAATATTGCAGAAACTATTTATCAGCATGTGAAAGCCATGCCAATGGCTAAAGCCATTGAAATATTACATTTTGTCCAATTCCTGGAAACAAAACCGGATGTTATTGCCAGTAACGCGGCTGAAAAAAGCCTGCTTGAGTTTATAAAGAGTTTGCCGATAGGCAAACGGACAGATGCGCAAATCAACATTGATTTTCAGGCATTAAGGGATGAATGGGATAACGTATGAAGTTATTTCTGGATGCTCTAACAATCTTGGTTTGACTCAAGAATATAGAATTTTTTAAAATCCGATAGACGAAAAAACACATGAAGCAATATTTGGAATTACTCGATAAAATTCGCAGCGAAGGCACTTTAAAAGGCGATAGAACCGGTAGCGGTACGTTGTCTATTTTTGGTCATCAAATGCGTTTTGATTTGGCTGAGGGGTTTCCCTTGGTGACTACCAAGAAAATTCATTTAAAATCAATTATTTATGAATTATTATGGTTTTTAAGAGGCGAGACTAACTTGGGTTTTTTACATGAGAATCAGGTTAATATCTGGAATGAATGGGCCGATGAAAAAGGTGATTTAGGGCCGGTGTACGGATATCAATGGCGTTCATGGCCCACGCCGGATGGTCGCCACATTGACCAGATTCAGCAGGTCATTGAGCAGCTGAAAAAAACACCCAATAGTCGGCGAATTATTGTCTCGGCGTGGAATGTGGCAGATTTACCCGATGAAAATATAAGTCCGCAACAAAATGTAGCGTGCGGTAAAATGGCCTTGGCACCTTGTCACGCCTTTTTTCAGTTTTATGTGGCCGACGGCAAGTTGTCATGTCAGCTCTATCAGCGCAGTTGCGACACTTTTTTAGGTTTGCCGTTCAATATTGCCAGTTATGCATTATTGACGCATATCGTGGCTCAGCAGGCCGATTTGGAAGTGGGCGATTTTGTCTGGACGGGTGGTGATGTGCATTTGTATCTTAATCATCAGGAGCAGGCTGCATTGCAGTTAAAACGTAAGCCCTACAAACTTGCGACGTTAACAATTAAACGTAAACCAGAATCAATATTTAATTACCAGTATGAAGATTTTTGTTGTGCCGATTATCAAGCCCATGAACATATTAAGGCACCGATTTCTGTTTAATGAAATACCTTCTTTTTAGTAAAAAGAGCTATGAAAAAATGAACATAATACACAAAGCACACCCTTGGCACGGCATTAAACCGGGCGATAATGCACCAACCATCGTGACCGCATTCATCGAAATTGTGCCGTCCGATACGGTTAAGTATGAAATAGATAAGGAAAGTGGTTATCTTAAAATTGACCGGCCACAAAAGTTTTCCAATATGATTCCCACGCTTTATGGTTTTATTCCACAAACCTATTGCGCCGAAAGAATCGCTGAATATGCGGAACTTAAATCAGGAAAGAAAGTTACCAAAGGCGATGGCGATCCGTTGGATATTTGCGTTTTAAGTGAACGCAGCGTAACCCACGGCGATATTTTATTACAGGCAATTCCTATTGGCGGCTTTCGTTTGCTGGATGGCGGCGAAGCCGATGATAAAATAATTGCGGTGATGAAAGGGGACGAATTTTATCGGCAATGGAATGATGTGTCAGATTGCCCCGAGTCTTATATCAATCGTCTTAAACATTATTTTTTGACTTACAAGCATCTTCCCAGTGAAAAGAGTATTTGCGAAATAACCAATGTTTATGGACGTGAAGAAGCCCATGAAGTGATTAGGCGCTCCATGGAAGATTATCAAAATCATTTTGGCTGCGAGGAAACCTCTATTTAAGCAACCCATTTAAAGCGGGACGATTTTACATCTACCATCCCTTCAAGGGATGGTATCTGTCTCGTTTTAAGCGGGTAGTCAAGATGTCGTTTTTAGAGTTGTAAGGTTTTAAGATATTCCAGGGTCATAAACAATGCTGCGATTGAGCGGGCTTCAGTACAGGTGCCTGTAGCAATTAACCCGTTGATATTGTTTATTTTCCAGGGAATAACTTCCAGTTCTTCCGGCTCATCACCCGCCAGTTTTTCTGCGTACAAATCTTGAGCGATGACTATTTCTGTAATATGTTCCAAATAAGAGGGTGCCAGGGAGAAAGAACTTAAGTGATGCAGCTTTCTGGCACCAAAACCGACTTCCTCTTTAAGTTCCCTGTTGGCGGCCTCTAAAAATGATTCACCTGCATCGGTTTTGCCTTTGGGTAAGCCTATTTCATAACGGTGTACACCGGCAGAATATTCTCTAATCAATAACACCGTTTCATTATCCAGCATAGGTACAATCAATACAGCGCCGCCGGGATTTCCGCGAGCCAGGCGTTCATAATTGCGTAGTTCGCCATTGCTAAATTGTATATCCAGTGATTCTATGCGGAATAAACGGCTTTTAGCGATAGTCGTTTTGTTTAGAATGATTGGTTTGTCAGACATTGTGCTATTTTAAGGGTAATTATTTTCGACAAATATAACCCACTATGATGATTGATTGGAAAAAAATTGATACAGTTTTACTGGACATGGATGGTACTTTACTGGATTTGAACTTTGATAATCATTTTTGGAAAGAGTTTGTGCCGTTAAAATATGCGCAGCAAAAAGCGTTAAGCGTAGACTCTGCAAAACAGGTATTAGAACCGCAGTTTAAAAGTATGGAAGGGACGCTGGAATGGTATTGTCTGGATTACTGGAGTGAGGTTTTAAAGTTGGATATTGCTGCATTAAAAGCTGAAATTTCCGGGTTAATTGCCGTATTACCGCACGTCACTGAATTTTTGGAAAAACTTCAGCAATCCTCACAGCGGGTTCTGCTGGTCACCAATGCGCATCGAGATAGCTTGGGTTTAAAAATGGAAAAAACCTGCTTGCAGCCGTTTTTCGATGGCATTATCAGCTCCCATGATTTGGGTTTTCCTAAAGAACGCGCCGAATTTTGGCCGCTTTTGCAGCAACAGCAACCGTTCGATAAAAGCACCACGGTGTTGATTGACGATAGTCTGGCAGTCTTGAATTCAGCCCGTTTGTTTGGTATTGCGCATTTAATTTCCGTGACTAAACCCGATAGCAGGCAACCTAAAAAAGTCGTGGCCGATTATCCGTCTATTGAGGATTTCCGGGAGCTTATGAGCGGACTGTAGGTTTGCGGCTTCCACCCTGGTTAGGTCGCTTGCCCGGATAATCGGTTTTAGGCTTCGCAGGTCTTCTGGCGGGTGTTATAACATCAGCTAAAAGATCAGCAGTGATGGCTATAACGGGGATTTTTTGACCAATAAATTCTTCAATATCCGGCATTGAATAGGCATAATGCTCACAGATAAAGCTGATTGCCTCGCCGCTGGCGCCAAAACGCGCAGTCCTGCCGATTCTATGGACATAGTCTTCCACATCCTGCGGTAAATCATAATTAATGATATGGGAGACGTCAGGAATATGAAGGCCCCGGGCGGCAACATCGGTGGCGATCAACAGGGTGATTTTGTTGTCCTGAAAATCTTTCAACAGTTGCTGGCGTTTTTCTTGCGGCACGTCCCCACTGAGGGCCGCAGTTTTATAGCCATTGGCGTTAAGCGTGTCATCCAGTTGCTCGGCACAGCGTTTGGTATTGACAAAAATAATGCTGCGTTGCGGTTGGTAGTGGTTCAACAAACCGACCAATAATGGGATTTTTTGTTCGTTAGCCGGACAATAGGCGCATTGCCGGATGGCTTTAGAGGTGACTTCTTCGCTTTCGATGCGGATCAACACCGGATTATTCATGTGTTCATAAGCCAGTTCGGTCACTTTATAGGATAGCGTCGCTGAAAACAGCATATTTAAACGCTGTTCAGGCGGGGGCATACGCCTCAGTAAATAACGTATGTCTTTTATGAAACCCAAATCAAACATGCGGTCGGCTTCATCCATCACTGTCACTTGCACATTATCCAGAGTGAAGGCGTTTTGCCGGTAAAAGTCAATAATACGGCCCGGCGTGCCGATGATAATATCAATATTGGATTTTATGGTATCCAGTTGTAGTTGATAGTCAGTGCCGCCGTAAATCAGGGCAAATTTCAAATTAAGATGTTTGCCCAACAGGACGGCATCTTTATGGATTTGAATGGCCAGTTCGCGGGTTGGTGCCAGAATAATGGCTCTGGGATTTTTAACAGGCCCGCTTTTTGCGACTATTTTCTGCGGTGCTTTCATTACACTGCCCGACTCCTCGGTGCCTGGCTCATCTTCACACGCTGGCGGCATATCTTCTAACTTATTGCCGCCATTATCATTGATTAAGTGCTGAAAAGCAGCCAACAAAAAAGTGGCGGTTTTACCCGTCCCCGTTTGTGCCTGGCCTGCAATATCCTTGCCCCGCAACAATAAGGGTAAGGCTTTATCCTGAATGGGCGTGCAATAATTAAAACCTGCATCGTTTAATCCGTGCAGGATAGGGTCAGACAATTCAAGATTGCTGAAGCGGGTTTCTGTTAAATGGGTAGTATTCATAGAGCCATAGCATAGCGTAAAAATCAAATTGGTTAAAATTGATTGACTAGAAGCGCTATCCCTCATATAGTTTTAACTTTTATTATTTGGAGAAATAGTGTGAGCGATTCAGTCCTTCATGTGAGCGATGGTGAATTTAACGAAACTGTCATTAAAGCTAACGGTCCCGTACTGGTTGATTATTGGGCTGAATGGTGCGGACCTTGCAAAATGATTGCACCGGTTTTGGATGCTATTGCCGAAGAGTATGCAGGTAAATTGACGGTTGTTAAAATAAATATAGATGAAAATCCACAGACACCACAACACTACGGTGTGCGCGGTATTCCAACACTGATGCTATTTAAGGATGGCGAAGTGGAAGCTACTAAAGTCGGTGCTTTGACAAAATCAGAGCTTGCCAAGTTTATTGATAGCAACATTTAAACATGCCTCCCTTATTCAGATCTGTCACAAAAGTTGGACGGATCTGAATACTTCAGCTATACTTGCGCTGTGCGATAGCCTCGTGCGCTCAATCATATCGTCCGATAAATTACCCCTGAATTTTAAATCCTATCCCGGTCGTTACGGTTTACACCCTAACTACATTTCTTCGAGTTACCTTTTTTATGAATCTTACCGAGTTAAAACTAAAACAAATAAGTGAAGTTATTGAAATCGCCGAGTCCCTTGGGCTTGAAAATGTTGCCCGATCGCGTAAGCAGGATTTGATTTTTGCCATCCTGAAAAAACAGGCAAAAGCCGGAGATGATATTTCCGGTGATGGTGTTCTGGAAATTTTGCAGGATGGTTTTGGTTTTTTACGTACGCCGGGCTGCTCGTATTTGGCAGGTCCAGACGATATTTATGTATCCCCCAGTCAAATCAGACGATTTTCATTAAAAACAGGCGATACCATAAGCGGAAAGATCAGGCCGCCAAAAGATAACGAACGTTATTTTGCAATGCTCAAAGTTGATCAAATCAATTTTGAACCGCCCGAAAATACCAAAAATAAAATTACCTTCTCAAATCTGACACCCCTGTTTGCCAAGCAACGGTTTGTTCTTGAGCAAGGCAACGGTACCAGTGAAGATTTAACCGGACGGATAATAGATTTAATCGCTCCCATCGGTAAAGGTCAGCGTGGCTTAATTGTGTCACCGCCAAAAGCCGGTAAAACCATGATCTTGCAAAGTCTGGCACAAGCCATCGCCGAACAAAATCCGGAATGTTATCTGATTGTACTGTTAATCGATGAGCGCCCTGAAGAAGTCACGGAAATGGAGCGCTGTGTTCGCGGCGAAGTTATCTCCAGTACCTTTGATGAACCGGCAACCCGTCATGTACAGGTTGCAGAAATGGTTATCGAAAAAGCGCGGCGTCTGGTTGAGCATAAACACGATGTAGTTATTTTGTTAGACTCGATTACCCGACTGGCCAGAGCTTATAATACCGTCGTGCCTTCTTCGGGTAAGATATTAACGGGTGGTGTTGATGCCAATGCTTTGGAAAAACCAAAACGCTTTTTTGGCGCGGCAAGAAATATCGAAGAAGGGGGCAGTTTAACCATTATAGCCACCGCATTGGTCGATACCGGTTCAAGAATGGATGAAGTTATCTATGAAGAATTTAAAGGTACCGGCAACATGGAGTTGCATCTGGATCGAAAAATTGCTGAAAAAAGAATTTATCCCGCAATAAACATTAATCGTTCCGGAACGCGTCGCGAAGAATATTTGGTTGATCCCGATACTCTGCAAAAAACCTGGATTTTGCGCAAAATTTTGCAACCAATGGATGAAACCGCTGCTTCAGAATTTTTGCTGGGCAAGCTTAAAGACTTTAATACCAACGCTGAATTTTTTGATTCGATGAAGCGTTAAAAGCTGAGAAAGTAATTTCGCGCTACCCTTTAAAATTATTTTTTACCGATGCCGGTCGGGGTTTGTAACCCGGGTCGAGACGTTTGAAACGTTTAACCGCTTACAAAATGTGAGTGACGGGGTTCAAAGCGCTGTTACGCTTTAGATATATAAAACACACTTATTGTCACATTTTTAAACGCAAATGTGACGTGATTTTTATCGTTCAAAACATTAAAAAAATCGATATATGGCTGATACTACATTGTTGATACATGCAATAATTCTCGGCCTCGTTGAGGGCTTGACCGAATTTCTTCCGGTCTCGTCTACGGGTCATTTGATTCTGGTCGGACAATTGCTCGGCTTTAACGACGACAAAGGCAAAGTGTTTGAAATTGCAATTCAGTTTGCCGCGATACTGGCGGTAGTTTGGGAATATCGTGCACGACTGGCTCATACCGTGAGCAGCCTAACGTCTGAGTCGCTGTCCCAGCGCTTGGCGGTCAACCTGATGGTTGCGTTTATGCCGGCGGCCATATTGGGATTTTTGTTTTTAAAACAAATTAAACATTATCTGTTTAACCCTATTGTGGTTGCGTCCGCATTTATAATCGGCGGTTTTTTGATTTTGTGGGCAGAGCGTCGTGAGCATATTGTTCATGCTGAAGCGGTCGATGATATGACTTGGCGTGATGCCTTAAAAGTCGGTTTTGCGCAAGCGTTGGCTATGATTCCCGGTACTTCACGTTCAGGCGCAACCATTATCGGCGGGTTGTTTTTTGGCCTGTCGCGCCGTGCAGCAACCGAGTTTTCTTTCTTCCTTGCCATTCCAACCATGTTTGCTGCAACCTTGTACGATGTTTACAAGAATCGCGATTTGTTCAGTGTTGATGATATTGCCTTGTTTGCCGTTGGCGGCACAGTATCGTTTTTTAGCGCATTTTTTGCCGTACGCGGATTGATACGTTTTATTAGCCGACACGATTTTACCGTGTTTGCTTGGTATCGCATCGCTTTTGGTATTATTGTGCTGGTTTCCGCCCAAATGGGTTGGGTAGATTGGGGCAATCACTAAAAACCCACGCTTCCAAACAGTCAGTTAATAATCTTTTATGAAGAAAAAATGTCAATTTTTCGCGCTGATAGTCTTTTAAAATTCTTCAATCGGTACGATTAAAACTGAAGTGTGATGCGGCTTATAATCCCGTCACGCACATTTTAAAACCTGTTAAAGTATTCAAATGTTTCGGTTGAGGTTGCAAACCCGGATCGGTATCGATCAGGCTTAAATCATGAGTAAAATATCAACAGTTCATATCGGCAGGCATGAGATTGGCCGATTTCGATTTCTTTTATTGTCACTTATGATGATGATTGGTGTGCGCCCACTATTAAATGAGTGGATTGGCGCACGTGTCTGGGTGAATGTAAGCACAGATTTATTCTTTGCCTGTGCGTTGATGTCGGGTCTTCATGCGCTTACTGGACAACCCAGGCAACTGCGAATTTCCTTGCTACTCGTTAGTGCCATCATAATTTTTAGTGCACTCCATTACCTGTTGCCACTTCCGGCTGTCGATAAAATTAAACTGGGGCTGGGCGCAATTTTTCTTGTTCACATGTTAATCATGATCTGGACACATATCGAAATGGAAAATGAAGTCACGCTAGACTTGATCATGGCCGCTGCATGCGCTTATATCCTGCTCGGAATGATATGGGCTTATGGCTATTTTTTTCTGGAAAGCTTTCATCCCGGTTCTTTCAATATCGTTGAAAATTCGACTGATGATTTGGTTGATTTTAACTATTACAGTTTCGTAACTCTAACCACGGTGGGTTACGGAGATATTCTTGCCATGACCCGAGCGGCCCGGGCACTCTCTATTTTTGAAGCTATTACTGGCCAGCTTTATTTGGCGATAATGATTAGCCGACTGGTGGGTATGCACGCGTCGCAGTTCGGTATTGGCAAAGGCAAGTAATCGGAAAAAAAGCTATATTGATAGGCTACTTACTTTCATATACGAAATTTTGGTCAATAAAAAAGCCCTTGCCATAAGACAAGGGCTTTTTATTATTTTCCCCTCAAAGTATCAAAATGATTCAAGAGGGGCGACATTTGAAATATCTTTTTATAAAGGGTTAGCCAAACCTAAACTTTTAACAGCTCTTTTGTTTTAGCGATAATGCCCGCTGGATCAATACCTTGATGCGGGAATTGTTCCCATAGACCGCCACAACCTTCTTTATAAGTGGCAAGATGCGCGTATTTTGGCGTCAGGCCACGTTCCAGTAACCATGAGCCAAAACGACTACCCAAACCAGACTTGCGGTTAAAGGATTCAACAACCAATACCATTGGTGAATTACCAATTTTTGCCATCATGTCTTCATCGATAACATTCAGGGTGGCCTTGTTGATCAAGCCAACGTCAATACCTTCCAGTTTCAGACGTTCTACGGCATCCAATGCCCGATACAAGGATTCACCAAAGCTGACAATGTAACCATGAGTTCCTTCACGAATCACTTCATCTTTGCCGGAGACAAATTTATAGTCACCACCAAAGTAGTCTTCGCCGGCGGTATTTAAAATAGTCGGTACTTTAGAACGGGT
>SESA01001435.1_pt1 | contig 12336 bp, 8 predicted proteins | sample 3171451 | NCBI WGS metagenome assembly SESA01 (sample SAMN06051862, study PRJNA518727) | freshwater metagenome | biome: subpolar coniferous forest; feature: holomictic lake; material: water; isolation source: holomictic Lake 227, 8 m depth | place: Canada: near Kenora, Ontario | collected 2013-06-25...
AGGTAGCGAAATTTATTTCTTCATTCGATATTCGATATTCGATATTCGTACATCCTACAGCACCACCAGCTTTTTTACAACACTTCCTTTTGACGTTGTGACAGTTACGACATACATCCCTGCCGGCCGGTCTTTCAGATCAATGGAGAGAGATGCATTTTCCACACCGGGCCAGGTCTTTGTCAAAATGAGGTTTCCCATGGCATCACTAACACTGACTTCCACAGCTTCGGCCTTCTCCTGCACTACTGCAATGGTAAAATGTCCGTCGGAGGGATTAGGATATACATGAATATATCCCCCCGGATTGATTTCATTTACATGGATCGACATTCCTACCGTGAAACTCTGGGATATCATCCTGCCGAAATCGCCCTGGAACCGTTTAATGGTTTTTCCTTCCATATCTAAGATCGTCGCTGAGCCCGCAGTCCCGTTTCCGTATGGAGGCATATTGGCCCAATAGCTGAGGCCTTCGCCATATGCATTCCTGATGCTTAACCTGTAACATCCCTTTTCAAGCTGGAATGTATCGATGTAAGTTGTATTAAAATCCAGGGGGCCGTTATGATACAGAATGTTCCCGTTCCAGTCCTCAAGCGCCCAGGAGAGTGAATCAGCTTCATGGTTTGTCTTGAAGTTAAAGACCAGCTGATTATCCCAGGTGGGAGGGATGGTAAAACCGCTGCTGAGGGAATTGTTGTACACGTAATCATCGGTTTTCCCGTTGACCTGCTGCAGATTTACAACAAAACGGTTATCGCCTCCCCACCATCCGGTCCAGTCGATGGGGGGCAGACTGATCCTTGCCGTATCGGCAAACCCAAGCCTGCCGTTCCATGCGATGTTCTGCATGGTTCCTCCTGCCGGCCCGTAAGAGATGCTTGCCGAATGGACCGTGTCGGCGCCGTTGTTTTTGATGATGATCACCGGGTTGGCACACATGGGGTTCCATCGGTTGTAAATCACATCCTTGTTAGGCGAGAGTATCTCCTCAACCGAAGCGTCGAGGGCGAAATTATTTTTACCGTATGTGATCAGCTGGGATTCGATCTGGTAATAGGGCCAGCTTCCCTGTCCGTCCCATTTGTATCCTGGCTGCAAGTCATAGTCAATCACGTTGGTGTCGCCTGCAATCACGAATTTGCTCAGTTCAAAGTCTTTTGTGCGGACTTCAGCTCCCGGACACCAGTTCGCACGGTCGTATAACCAGGTCCCTCCCTGGGGATAGAGAGGGTTCAGTCCGCAGTCAGGTCTCCATACATAATGGGTGTAAACCTGTGAGCCGTTGATTTTCAGTGTGTTCAGCCTGGGGCAGAATTCCGAACAGTTCTCGGTACCCCCGAAACCATGGCCTGTGATCCGCATTTTCAGCCTTGCATTTTTTGCTTCGGCCCCAATATAAGCCTTTACCGCGGGCAGGTTGTGCTGGGAAGAATCTGCATAACCGTGATTCCCGGTATAAATATTCTGAATGTCAAGGATGTCGCGTGGAGGGATACCCTCGATCATGGCAAATTTCATGTCGAGAAGCTCCTGCCAGTTGCCGGCTGAGAGATGAACCGAGTCATGCAGCAGGGAAGCGTAATCGGTGAGGTCAAACAGCCAGGTCCAGCCGTTGCCCATGCTAAGGTTGTTCCCGTAAGGAGTTATGTACCGGGCGAGTTCGAAACGTTCGGTGACCTCGAAAGGGTTTCCGTAATATATCCATGTTTTTTTGCGGATGAGGGTATCGGGTGGGAAAAGCGTGGAGTCTATGGCCACTCCCTGTGGGTTGTATACGTAATTATGGTAATATGCCCGATACTTCGTAAGGGTATCTGTGGGCAGGATTGGATGCAGGCTGTTGCCAAACATCACGATCATGATCGGTGGCTTTGCAATGGTATCAATCCTGAATACCGAATCCAATGTAGCCTGATTATAGTTCCCCTGTTCGAAGACCACAACCGGCCTGTTGTTGCTTACCTCAAACCGCCGGAATCTGTCCCTGCCTTTATAACTTTGCCATTCGGGATAGCCAATGAGTGTGGCAGGGTGGTTGTGAACCGATGAATCGGCTGTGCTGAAACCCTGTCCTTCGTTGAATTTATAATATGCTAAAAGATGCTGGTAGTCGGGATTCGATGGGCTTACTTCGCTGTACATGACAGACCTGATCGCAGTATCGGTAAGGGCTTTGTCCCAGATGCAGAATTCGTCAAGATTCCCCTGGTAAAACCATCCGTCGGCGCTCCCCGGGCATCCCAGGTTGAAGCGGGTAATGCCTTTCATATGCCTCATTTTTCCTCCCTGGTTGAAGAGAAGGTTGCCGTTCAGGTACATTCTCATCCTCCCTGTCTTCAGATCCTTAGTGAAGGCCCAGTGGTTCCATTGTCCTTTAAAGGCGGATGGCACGAGGGGTTGCCAAACGCGGTCATATCCTGTTGAATCCCCGCCGGCATCCCAGTAAACCCTGCTGTTGCTCCAGGGCAGATGAATGTTGATGATCCTGCGGCCTTTGCTGTCGATTCCTTCCAGCAGGGTGTTGTCCATTGGCTGCATTGCGGGATCGCCATATTGCCAGAACGAAATCGAAACTGCGCTGTCGATATTCTGGAAGATTGAAGGTGGGATGCTGAGGTATTCGTTTCCGTGAAACCTGAGGAAGGCTTCCCGGGTATTCGTATTAAGGCTGGAAGAAAAACCTGAAGGGCCTGTGAATACAAGGTTTTGAAGTGAAGGGAAAGGGCTCTGGCTTTCGAAACAGATATCAACGACGATATTTGAGGTGCCGTTCCAGGTAAATGGATAAGTAAACGGTATTGTTTGCCATCCTGTCCCCTGGAATATATAATCCCGCCTGAATACCTCGGTAAACCCGCTGTTTACATACACCGAATCACAAAGTGAATCCAGGGTGACTGATTTCAGCCTGAGAGTGAGTTTCATCAGTTTGCTGCCTGCCGATTGCACCTTAAATCTCATGCCGGTGACCTGGCCTGCTCCAAGTCCGGATGCAGTGAGCTCCCCGGCTTTCCAGAGGAACTGCGAGCGTGCGTCCCTGGCCTGGTTGCTGAATACCGATCCCGAGGTGCCCGTGCTGTCACCGACCTTATGTATGCTTGTTGGATTGGTCTGGTTGAAATATTCAAACCATGGCAGGTACTTCCAGGAATACTGGTTCATACAAGGCAGTGTGTCGGGAGAAGTCCCGTTGTAAAGGAAATTCGGATGGGTATATTGAGTGGAATCCATCTTCCCTGTGGGCTTATACAGGTAAGTGTTCGTGAGGTAATCCCATTCCCCGCAGGCCGGGCTCTGGGCCGGATTGCATTTTAAGGTGTAATACATCAGGATCTTTCCCCATCGGTGAGAATTGTCGGGGAACAGGAATTTCTTGTCCAGCTGCGAACCGAACGTAAAAGTCTGTATGAAAGTCGTATCCCCGGGACCGGCTATCAGCACAAACGGGAACAGGAGGAAAATCGAAAAAAGAAGGCGTTTTTTCATAATGTCGGATGGTTGGGCAAAGATAAAAAAACGCATTACTTCTAATGCAAGATGCGGGATGCAGGGCCTGAAAATCCCGCATCCCGCATCCCGCGTCACTTGGCACGTGTCACGTGTTAAAGCGCTCCCTCGTCGTAAGCCTTTTCCCCATGTATGGCGTAATCCAGCCCGGTCTTTTCGGCCTGTTCATCCACCTTGACAGGGGTAATGAAATTAATGATCACAAGCATGATATATGTAAATACGAAAGCATAAGCGGCGCTTATTACAGTCGCTGCCACCTGTTTGAAAAAGAACGTGGTGTTCCCGGCCAGCAGGCCGTCGGCACCTGCCGCGTTAACTCCCTTGACTGCAAAAACGCCAAGCAGAATAGTGCCAATCACTCCTCCTACACCATGAACGCCCCATACATCGAGTGCATCATCCCATTGCATTTTGTTCTTGAATTGCACTGCCAGGTAGCAGAGGATACTGGCTGTGGCCCCGATAATCGGTGCGCTCCAGAGAGGAACAAATCCTGCACATGGCGTAATGGTAGCAAGCCCGGCAATGGAACCGGTAAGCAACCCGACAAACTTTGGTTTCTTGGCATGCGACCACTCTAGGAACATCCAGGTAACAGTGGCAAAGGAAGCGGCGACATCAGTGTTCAGGAATGCAAGGGATGTCACAGTATCCACCGCAACTTCGCTTCCGGCATTGAAACCATACCATCCGAACCATAACAAGCCGCTGCCGATGGCTACGAGCGGGATGCTGTTTGGAGTCGAATTCTTGTCAACACGGCCGCCCACATAAATAACCGATGCCAGCGCAGCAAAACCGGCAGTGGCATGAACTACGATACCGCCAGCAAAATCAAGCACTCCCCAATGTGCAAGCAAACCGTTACCCCAGATCATATGTACAAATGGATAGTACACCAGTATCTGCCATGCAGTAAGGAAAATGAAATACGCTTTGAAATTGACGCGATTCACGAAAGCCCCGGTGATAAGGGCAGGTGTGATGATGGCAAACATCATCTGGTAAGCAATGAAGACAAATTCGGGAATTTTGCCGTTCGTATACATCGAAGAAGGGGAAATGCCCATCAGGAAAGCCTTGTCGAAATTCCCGATGATCCCGCCCTCGCCTCCGCTGAAGCAGAGCGAATACCCGAAAGTTACCCATAGCACGGTAGTCCATCCAAGCGAAACAAAACTCTGGATCATAATCCCCAGGATGTTCCTCTTGGTTGCAAGTCCACCGTAAAACATTGCCAGCCCCGGCGTCATTAGCATGACCAGGCTGGCTGCCAGCAGCATAAAGCCGGTTGAACCAGTTTCTAACATAATCAATAGTGTTTAGTTTATATTCCGTTAAAGTCTTTTCGGAGGAAAGGTTATTTGTTAGGGTACAAATAACGCGAACCTTCACAGGATGTGAAATACAGAAAATTCGGAATTGAGGCTAAGGGAAATACGTAGAGGTAACAAGGTAATAAAGTGACAGAGTAACATAGTAACATAGTAATGTAGTGACATAGTAATATTGTAATATGGTGAACCTTGTCACCCTGTCACTCTGTTACTCTGTTACTCTGTTACTCTGTTACTTCTGTCAGGCCTCCCCGAGTTTGTTGCGGATCGCAAACTTGACCATATCGACCGTACTTTTGAAATTGTACTTCTGCATGATATTGTTCTTATGCGTCTCAACAGTCCTGATGCTGATGTTAAGCCTGTCGGCTATCTCCATGTTTGACAAGCCTTCGGTGTACAGCCTCAGGATCTCGGTTTCACGGGAGGTCAGGCTGGCTTTGCGGCTGAGGGTTTCGGTGGTTGTTGTCGATTTCGCCATATGCGAATAATGCTTGGAAATCACCTGGGCTACAGAATCACTGAAATATTCCTGTCCGTCTGCTACTGATCGTATCGCCTTCAGCAGTTCTGCCTTCGTGGTATCCTGCTTTGGAAGGTATCCTTTCGCCCCTGCTTTAAGGGCGTTAAAAATATAATCCTCGGTAACATACATCGAAAGTACCAACACATTCACTTCAGGATGCTTCTCGCTGATACGGCGGATGAGATCGTTCCCGGCCCCGCCAGGCATCGAGAGATCGGTGACAACCACACCCGGACAGGTTTTTCTTACCATCTCAAAGGCTTTTGCGGCATCGGCTGCGGTACCGCAGATTTCTATATCACCGGCCTCCTTAAGCATGTTCACCAGGCCGTCGCGAATGATCTGGTGATCATCGACAAGAAGAACTCTGATCCTGTTTTTCATGTATATACCGGTATTTTAATTCTGACTGTTGTTCCTTTGCCAGGGCCTGTTTCAAGGCTGAAAGTTCCTCCCAATATCCTGGCCCTCTCTCTCATATTATATAACCCGTTGCCTCCCCCGGGCTCATTTTTTCCGGGCTCAAACCCCCTGCCGTTATCCTCAGCGATCAGGATCAGGTTGCTGCTGTTTTCGAAGAGTTGCAGGCTTATCACCGATGCCGAAGAATGACGGATGGAATTGTTCAGGGCTTCCTGCGCAATACGGTAAATATATACCCTTGTCTTGTTGTCGGTGTCTTCGCTGAAGCCATGGGTATGAAATTCAACATCAAGGTTCGATTGATGCCTAAGTGTGCCGCAGAGGTTTTCAAGAGCATTTACAAGCCCCAGTTCATTCAGGGCCGGCGGCATCAGGTCGTTCGAGATCTGCCTTGTTTCCTCAATCAGGGATGCCAGGTCATTCTTGACCTCGGCGAAGGTCTTCTGAAGACAGATATAATCAAGTCCCGCACAGTTCTCCATCTGCAGCTTGGCGCCAACGAGTTTCTGCCCAAGCCCGTCATGAAGTTCCCTCGACACTCTCTGCCGCTCCATCTCCTGTCCGTCAAACAAGGCCGACAACCTTCGCTCGCGTTCTTCCCTGATCTTGTCGACCATGGTGTTGAAAGTGCCTGCAAGTGAACCGATCTCATCCGAAGACTGTACCTCAACCTGGCTGTCAAAGTCTCCTTCTCCGGCTTTCAGGGCGGCATCTTTAAGACGGATGATGGGCTGGGTGACCATTTTTGAGATCAGCCTGGCGATGCCGAGTAAAAGCACGGAGATCACAAGAGATACCAGGACAATATCATTCCTGATCCGTTTTACGGGTATAAGCGATTCAGCATAATCGATTTCGGCAAGTATGATCCAGTGCAGTCCGGGGACCCCAAGGGGCTCATAAGCGCTGAACACGGGTATGTTCCTGTAATCAGCAGTTTCAAGGACTCCGGTTTCATTCTTCACCGCCCGGACCGAGCTCAGGGAATTCACACGAATATTCAATACCGAATGGGTTATGAAACGCGATTCAGACCTCATCATCAGGTCGGGTCCTGCAAGATATGCTTCACCTGACTTGCCAAGCCCGATTTTGGCGTTGTTCTGCAGCATGATACGATTGATTTCAGAAGATGATACTTCAAGGACGACTGCGGATGAGGGATTGCCGCTCCCAATCCGCATTCCCATCAGGCAAACCGGGGCTGTATCGTTCTCAATGCGCTTGAAAAGATCAACGATAACAGTTGAATCAGTTTTCTGAACCCTCTCATTAAGCAGCCTGATTTTTGCCAGCAGCACAGGAGTCAGTGTAGCTCCGGCAGACTGGTACAAAGGAAAAACCTTTAAACCAGGACCTTCGTCGCGAAGAATATATACCCCGGCAAATCCGAAACTTTCACTGTAGGAAATTACATTTTCAAGAGATTGAAGAGGGCTTTCGGCCCGGATTTTAAACTGATCTTCAGCGTTGTTCCCCGAAAGGCCAGATGTAATGATGGTTTTTCCGTTTCCTGTATTGCGGGTCCAGGAAAGGTCTGATGCAAGGAGTCTGGCGTCTTTACTGCGGCTTAAGAATTCGACGTTCCTGGTCTTTTCGGCAAAGAAAAATTCGATCTGCTGTTTCTTTACTGCCCTGACCGAGATCAGCTGCTCGGTTGTACGTTCAATGATGGCCTGGCGGGCGGCATAAAAGGAGTAGGTTCCTACAAGGGTCAGGGATGCCAGGCCGACCAGCAGGTATAGCAACAGAAGTTTGGTTGTTATGGAAAATACCCTGAATTTCATCCCATGTTAATAATGTACAAAGGTAATATTCCATAGGATTAAATTTTTATCTTTGCCCTGATGAAAAAGCTTTTCAGGATTCTCAGGTATGCAAAGCCTTACTGGCCTTACGCACTCTTAAATATCTTGTTCAACATACTTTCGACCCTGTTTTCACTGGTCTCGTTCACTCTCTTTATTCCTGTGCTGAACATGCTTTTTCAAAAGATCAAGGTACACCCGGTCCCCCCGGCGGCTAATCTTGCCGATGCTCATTCTTTCGGCGAGATTGTTAAAATGCTTTCTTTTTCGACGGTACAGGATAATTTCAATTATTTCTTCGGGTCCATGATCTTCGAACACGGAGAAAAGCAGATGCTTTTATATATCAGCATCACCATCGTAGTCCTTTTCTTCCTCAGGAACCTTTTCCGTTATCTTGCCATGTTCTTCCTGGCCACGGTCAGGAACGGAGTTGTAAAGGACATCCGCAGCCAGCTTTATTATAAGGCTCTCATCCTTCCCCTGGGATATTACAATGAACAGCGTAAAGGCGACATTATCTCACGCATGACCACCGACGTGCAGGAAGTTGAATGGTCGATCATGAGTTCCCTTGAAATGTTCTTCCGCGATCCTATCTCCATCCTTTCATTCATGGGTGTTTTGTTCGCAATAAGCCCCAGGCTTACAATTTTTATCCTGATCCTTCTTCCCGTTTCCGGGCTAATCATAGGACAAATTGGGAAAAGCCTGAAGAGAACGTCCGACAAGGGACAGATGCAGATGGGGATCCTGCTCTCCATTATTGAAGAAACTCTCTCCGGACTAAGGATCATCAAAGCCTTTACAGCCATTGATTTTGCCGATAAGCGGTTTCAGAAGACCAACAACCACTTTTTCACGCTGATGGTGAGGTTGTACCGCAAGCGTGACCTGGCTTCGCCTCTGAGCGAGTTCCTGGGAGCTGTAGTGATCAGCATTGTGCTCTGGTATGGCGGACAGCTTGTTTTTACACCGGGGAACCTGCTCGATGCAGCTACTTTCCTTACCTATATGGTGATCTTCTCACAGATCATCAATCCTGCCAAAACTATAACCCAGGCCTGGTATAGCCTGCAGAAGGGAGCCGCATCCCTCGACCGGATCCAGCAGGTGCTCAATGAACCGGAACTGATCGTTGAAAAGCCGGATGCTGCCTCGAAGAAATCCTTTGAACAGGAAATAGAATTCAGGGAGGTAAGCTTTGCCTATGTACAGGAAGAAGTACTGAAAAAAATCTGTCTGAAGATACACAAAGGCAAGACCATTGCCCTGGTTGGTCCTTCGGGTGGAGGAAAGTCAACCATGGTGGATCTTTTACCCAGGTTTTATGATACAAAAAAAGGGGAGATCCTGATCGACGGACTTCCGATACAGAACATGGTTATCAACGACCTCAGGGGGCTGATGGGCATTGTGTCCCAGGAAACCATCCTCTTTAACGATACCGTATTCAACAACATCGCTTTCGGCATGGATACCGTCAGCGATGAAGATGTGGTTGCCGCTGCCAAAGTTGCGAATGCCCATGAATTTATCGAAAATATGCCTTTTGGTTACCAGACGAACATCGGTGACAGGGGGGTGAAACTTTCGGGCGGACAAAAGCAGAGGCTGAGTATTGCCAGGGCTGTGCTCAAGAACCCACCCATCATGATCCTCGACGAAGCCACATCCGCCCTCGATACCGAAAGTGAAAGACTGGTTCAGCAGGCCCTTGAAAACCTGATGAAGAACCGTACGTCCATTGTTATTGCCCACAGGCTTTCAACTATTCAGTTCGCCGATGAGATCATTGTGCTGCAGTCGGGGGAAATCGTCGAAAGGGGAACGCATGGAGACCTGCTTGAACGTAACGGTGTGTACCGGAAATTGTATGACCTTCAGAGCTTCGTGTAAAAAGCATTTCTGACCGGCAAATGACCCGATTGAAATCATTTGGTATTATAGCCTTCCTCGCAATGGCATTGCTGCTGTCATCCTGCAACAAGTACAGTTATTATTACCGCGAAAAGGACACCAAGACCCGTGATTGTGCCAAGGAAAACTCCAAATCGCATAAATACAAAAAGTAGGCTATACCTCGGCCATCCTGAGCATGATAGCTTCGAGCTTCTTTTTGATGAGTTTGGTGCGGCAGCTGTAATCGTTTACTATGAGTGCAAAGATCAGCTCTCTTCCCGAAACGCTTTTTACATACCCGGCAAAGCTTTTAACCCCTGCGATAGTCCCGGTTTTGGCACGAACTCTGCCTTCGGCGGCGGTTCCTTTCAATGCTTTGTGAAGAGTCCCGGTGAGGCCGGCAATAGGCAGGGACTCGTAGAAAGGCAGGAAATACTTTGAGTTGGTCATGATGTATAGCGCATCGACCAGCTGCTTCGGAGATATTGCGTTATTCCTCGACAATCCATTCCCATCGTCGAAATACATGCCTTTGGTGTCAAGCCCTTTTGCCTTCCAGAATTCGAGGATGGCCTGAACGCCTGCATCCTTGGTATTATGGTTGTATACTTTCCCTCCGATGCGCCGAAGCAGCTTTGACGATCTCCAGTTAACGCTATGTTCGTTGGTGACTGTTACTTCAGGAATGACAGGGGGGCCGAAAATCTCCAGGGCCGGGGCGGTAACAAAAAGCTTGAGCGTTGAAGCCGGCATCATAGGCCGTGTTTGAAAGCACTGGGCGATGACTGTCTCGTCGTTCTCTTTGGTGATATCTACTATGTAATAACCCAGGGATGCATTTTTAAGACAGCCGTCGGCCTTGAGCAGCTCAAGATCTTTTAACAGCTCGTTGAAACGGCTGGCCTGGACTGCAGAAAGAACCGGCTGAACCTGTTCTTTTTTTTCAGTCTTTTTCTCTTCCTGTCCGCAGGAAACAGTTAAAAACAAAAATACACTGAGGAGAAAAATATTAAATTTTACCTGCATGAGGATCAAATGATATCAGGGGCCAAAGATCGTAAAAATTGCTTTGCCGTAGGACAAGGTTGATAAAATTTATTCAGCTGTTAACTGGTTCACAATGAAATTTATAGATTACATCTACATAGATTGGTGCGTGTATGATTATAAGTCGTAATTTTGCAGTTTGGAATGAGTTTAATTAACCCGAAGATGATTAAAAAAGTACTTGTAGCCAACCGTGGCGAAATTGCTGTAAGGGTAATGCGTTCCTGCCGTGAGATGGGAATAAGGTCTGTAGCGGTGTATTCCGATGCTGACCGTAATTCCATGCATGTAAGGTATGCCGACGAAGCATATAATATTGGTCCGGCCCCTTCACGTGAAAGTTACCTGAATATCGAAGCGATCATTGGAGCTGCGAAACATTCGGGGGCCGATGCCATCCATCCCGGATATGGTTTTCTTTCTGAAAATGCTGATTTCTCAGCCCGTTGCAAGGAGGAAGGGATAATTTTTGTTGGTCCGGATGCATACGCCATCACTACCATGGGCGATAAAATCACAGCCAGGCTGACGATGATAGCCGCCGGCGTCCCGGTGGTACCCGGAACTACCGAGAAAATCAACGACGAGCAGAAAGCCCTTGAAGTTGTTAAGGAGATCGGACTGCCGGTGATGATCAAGGCATCTGCCGGTGGCGGAGGAAAAGGCATGAGGCTTGTTAAGGTGATCGAAGAACTGGGATCATCCTTCCGCATGGCAAAATCCGAAGCAATGAATGCTTTCGGGAATGATGCCGTCTATATCGAAAAATATATTCAATCACCTCATCATATTGAATTCCAGATTCTTGCCGACAATTATGGAAATGCAATACATCTTTTCGAAAGGGAATGCTCGATACAGAGAAGACATCAGAAAGTGATTGAAGAAACACCATCACCCCTTATGACTCCTGAGCTTCGGCGGGAGATGGGCGAAAAGGCGGTACAGGCTGCCAAAGCTGTAAATTACAAAGGGGCGGGTACTATCGAATTTATCGTAAGCGATAACCTCGAGTATTATTTCCTTGAAATGAATACCAGGTTGCAGGTTGAGCACCCGGTCACCGAAAGGGTGGTGGGGGTTGACCTGGTCAAGGAACAGATTAATATTGCCAACGGAAATCCTTTGCCTTTCAGGCAGGAGGATCTCAGGCAACATGGCCATTCAATCCAGTGCAGGATCTATGCCGAAGACCCTGATAATAATTTCATGCCGAACCCCGGTGTGATTTCACATATCACCGAGCCTCACGGACTTGGCCTCCGCTGCGACGGGTATGTATATGAAGGATATGAGATCCCCATCTATTATGACCCCATGATCACCAAGCTGATCTCCTGGGGTGAAACCAGGTCTGAAGCCATCGCACGAATGAAGCGTGCTTTGTATGAATACAAGATCACCGGTGTTATCACAAACATCAAGTTTCTTGAAAAGATCATGGATACCGAAGATTTTAAGCAGGGAAAATATAATACCCATTTCATCGAAAAGAATGAAAAGGCTCTGCACCTTTCGAGGCAATGCGGAACCGAATGTGAAGATGTGGCAATCATGGCGGCATTCATTGATTATATTACAAAACTTGAGCGCATTCAACCGCCTAAGTATACAGGTGAACTTGGTTCGAACTGGAAGGACTTTGGGCGGAAAAGGAATATTTTGAGGCTATAAAGGGGTAACAAAGTAACAAAGTAACAAAGTGACAAAGTGACAAAGTAACAAAGTGACAAAGTGACAAAGTGACAAAGTAACAAAGTGACAAAGTGACAAAGTA
>SESA01001446.1_pt1 | contig 12299 bp, 12 predicted proteins | sample 3171451 | NCBI WGS metagenome assembly SESA01 (sample SAMN06051862, study PRJNA518727) | freshwater metagenome | biome: subpolar coniferous forest; feature: holomictic lake; material: water; isolation source: holomictic Lake 227, 8 m depth | place: Canada: near Kenora, Ontario | collected...
GGATAACAATCCTGTTGCTGATTCCGGGTTTTTGCACGCTGATCAGATTCTCGGACGGGTGGCTGGCGCAACACGGAAAAACCATTCACGGAAAATTGCCGGGGGGACATTTGGCCGGATCATCCACCGGTGGATGCGTACCCGTTCGTTTGTCCTGCAGGCAACCGGGAAGATCCTCCACCTCGCTAAACCCGTCCTCGATATCACACGGGCATCGTCCCGGCTTCTGCCGGGCAGCATTAAGCCACGCATTGTAATCTTCTCGTCCCGGAATGCACGGATTATGAAATTGTATTTCGGGAGACCGGTTGCCGGGGAATTCAGCCCCGCACGGGGCGTATGGATGATCCGGTTCCCGTTCCGGTTGCTGGTCAGTGAAACTGACTTTCCTGCGATGAATGCGCTGAACCGGTTTGTTCCCGATCAATTGCCCACCAGCAGGTGAATCTTCCACGGTAGACGGGGGATTGGCCGGCCGGAACGGAATTATCCGGGAATGAATAATACCGAAGTCTTGCAAATGGGCAAATCTGAAGGACTGGGAAACTGACGGCTCCCTGACTTTTTATTAAATTCCTTCGGGATATACAGCCCGTATTCTAAAAATTCAGATAATCGCGAGTCTATAGCATCTCTGTATCGAGCATCCGGGCCGTGTGCAGCACTCGTAAGATGATTACCCTGGAACCGGTGATCCCAAAGATGATGCGGTACTTGCCGTGGAGATAATGGCGATATTCAGTTCCAAGCAGTTCATTCTCGGGTAAAAGCAGACACCTCAGAGGAAAATTTTCGAGTCTTTCGATCTGCTCTTCAAGATGCAGAACAAAGGAGTTGGCAACTTCAATATTTTCTTTTGCGATATACTCCCATAACTCCTCAACATCCTTTTCAGCAATGGATGTGATCTCAACCCGGTATTTTTCTGGCACGTTTGAACCCTTTTACAAATTCACGAGCTGAACGGAACCGTCCGCTTTCCACATCCTGTTCTGCCGGGGCGAGCAACTTTGCCAGATTCCCCGCCTGGAAGTGTTTTTCATAAACTTTTACATCCAGCAGCACAGAATCAGCCCTGCCATTAACCGTGAGAATGATCGGGCGACCCGTGAGATGGAGATGATCAAGAATATCCCTGGTGTGACGCTTCAGATCGGTGACTGATCGGATGTCTTCGGAGGGGTTTATCTGCAACATATAGTACCTCTTGTAATGTATGATTAATCATTGAATATAGCACTATTTATCGTGTTTTTAAAAGTGAGACCTGCGATGACAAGCGGCTCACAGGCAACGCTTCCCATCCCAAGGTGTATACAGGTTCGTTTTTTACGGTTTATGCAGACGTGTCATCCCGGTTCACGGGTTGTTCATCACCGTGGATCCCGCAACGCCCGGTTCCAGTATACCCGAGTGCCGCCGCCCGTGCATGGGAAACCTCGCAGAGGTACTCTACCGGTGTATCGAGCGTCCCCTTGCACCATCCATGACTTCACCGGACACTGCTCGCAGAGCCCCTTTCGGGAAACAAACCGCACAGCTCCGGTGTGATCAGCCGGGTTTTGTCATCACTTGCAGGTATAATAAAATTGAGCGCGAAAATCAAATCCGGGAAACATTCCCGTTATTTTCGCTTTGCTCCGATAACCGGCTTGAACGGTAGTGCCTCCATTGGCAACAGCCCGGCAAGGGCAGCAAATTCTAAATCCTTGTGCATCAGCACAGCGCCCCTGCGGAGGGTAAAAGCGGCGATAATGGCATCAGCCAAAGAAATTCGATGATTGGCTTTTAACTTTGCTGCTGTCAACAACGTAGATTCATCCATATCCCACAGGATTTTGACATTCAGTTGCTTGATCAAGGCGATGCGTTGATCCGCTTCCGCTTGCCCCGCTTCATGGGAGGTGATGTAACAGGTTTCCAGAAGAACCGGCCATGATATCAGGGTGGTTGCCTGTTTCAATACCTGTTCTACCCGGTCTGCACCCGCTTCATCCTCGATGAAGGACAGGAGTGCCTATGTATCCAGGAGGTGTGGATTAGCCGCTGCTGCCTCCACTGAGGATCGTTTGCCGGGATCAGATACTTTCTTCACGGGCCCGATCCTTTTTTCGTTCCGCTAACAGGAGTTCTGTTGTCTTCTGCCCCCGTCCCATCAGGGAGGGGATCGGGTCATCCGGCACAGGTATCACACGGATCGTTTCGCCGTCACCCATGATACTGAAATGGGTTTTTGGGGAATTTAATTTCTCATGCCCGATTCTCATGAAGAGCTCACGGGACAGTAATTTCTGATAGATTTTTTTAAAAAGAAAAACACGAATGCTCCGACGAGTGAGATAGTATTATCTTCCCTCCACCCCTTCGTTCAGATACCGACCCCTGATCATTCGATCACCGGTCAGACAGGTGATAATGTGGTATTCCTTCCAAACTTGCGGTACATGATGGTAATCTACCGTGGCCACTGGAGACCGATTGCAATCTCGCAAATCTTTGCACTTCTCTATGTCGCGTTTATGATCTTTATCCCGATGCAGGTAATGATCATCATCAACAATTACAAGGATATCGATGCGGCGATACAAAACGCTGTGTTAATAGGCCTCTTTGCAGTCCTTACCGGTATATTCTGTATGGCAAACACGGTCTATGCGGTCAGGATCGCAGAAGCAACCGGAGATTATATACGAAACGCAATTTTTGCCCGGATCCAGAGCTTCTCGTTCGGGAACCTCGACCGCTCCGCGACCGGCGAGCTGCTGACCCGGCTTACAAGTGACGTCTACCAGATCAACATCGGCGTCCAGCTGTCACTCCGAAGCCTGTTGATGGCCCCCTTTGCCATCATCGTCTCACTTATCCTTGTGGGGATCACAAGCCCCGAACTGCTCTGGATCCTCATTGTTGTCCTCATCCTCTCTACTGGGACATTTGGCGCTGCCATGTACGTAATGCAAAAGCAGTTCCAGGCCCGGCAGGCAAGTTATGATCTGGTCAATAACAATCTCCAGGAGGACATGGCAGGCATCCGGGTGGTCAAGGCTTTTGTCCGGCAGGAGTATGAGATTGAAAAATACCGGTCGATCAATGACGGGTTCCGGCAGGCAAACGTCAACCCGCTTCACACCAATGCTATCACAATGCCGGCAGCCCTCTTCATCATGGGCCTTGCAACGACACTTCTCATTATTTTTGGGGCGCCACTTGTTGCCGCAGGAACGATAAAGATCGGTGCGATGCTGGCATTCTTCCAGTACACGTTCATCATCATCGGCCAGATGTGGATGCTCTCCATGCTCATGCCCCAGATCGTCTCAGCGGAGGCATCTGCCGGACGCTTAAAAGAGATCTGGGATACGGTTCCGGATGTTGTGGACAGCAAAATCGCAAAACACTATACTACGGAGAATGTGAAAGGAAAAATTGTCTTTGAGAACGTCAATTTCCGTTATGATCCAAAAGGGGATACCGATACCTTAAAAAATATCAACCTTACCATTGAGCCCGGGCAGACCGTTGCCTTTTTAGGGGCAAACGGGTCCGGGAAATCCACCCTTGTCGCTTTGATCCCCCGGTTCTATGATGTTTCAAGCGGACGTATACTGATCGACGGGGTGAATGTAAAAGAGATCCCGCAGGACGACTTACGAAACATTGTTTCCATCGCACTCCAGAAGGCATTCCTCTTCTCTGGAACGATCGTTGAAAACATCCGGTTCGGGAGACCCGAGAGCAGCTATGACGATGCAAAAGCCGCAGCACAGGTTGCCGATGCCGACAGTTTTGTCACCACCCAGCAGGACCAGTATGATGCCCGTGTGTCCAGAAAAGGGCAGAACTTTTCCGGTGGCCAGCAGCAACGCATCTCGATGGCCCGGGCATTTACAGTCAAGCCCAGGATCCTGATCCTTGATGATTCAACCTCCGCAGTGGATATTGAAACTGAAGGTAGAATTCTTACTGCACTGCCAAAATTCCTCTCCGGAGTCACCCGCTTAATTGTCGCGTCCCGGGTCTCGACTGCGCTTGCGGCTGACAAGATTGTCGTACTTGAAAAAGGCGAGATTGTCGCAATGGGAACCCATAAGGATCTGATCAAAACAAGCCCGCTGTACCAGGATATCTTCGATTCCCAGTTGGGCGGACTTAAAAAGGAGGATATCTCATGACCGACGCAGCACAAATTCCCGTAAAAGTGCACAGGCAAAAGGCCGGTGCCATCGGGCGGCTCATGAAGTATATCTTCCTCCAGAAGGGCAAGTTCTTTGCATCGCTCCTCTTAATGTTCATCGGGACGTTAACCTTCCTGCTGGTACCGGTTCTTCTCGGGGACATGATCAATAATCTTGCCACCAATGGGAAAGGTTCGGTCATGGGCACCGCCTACCAGATGCTGGGGTTGAGTGTAGTTACGTTTGTCTGCCTGTATACAGCGTTCCGATGGATGACCGACGTCACCCAGAACGCCCTGTTCCATCTCCGGCAGGATCTTTTTGAGCACATGCAGAATCTCTCGCTCCGCTTCTTTGACAAGCAGCCGATCGGCGAACTGATGAGCCGGATGACCAACGACATGGACACGATCAACAACCTTTTCCAGAACCCGTTCAGCCTGACGCTCCAGTCCACGTTCATGCTCATCATCACGATCATCGCACTCATCCTGATAAGCCCGGTGCTTGCCGGTGTCGCAATTGTGATCATCCCGTTGCTTGCCGTGTTCGTCGCGGTCCTCTCCCATGTCTCAAGCCCGTCATTTTCAATGCTCCAGATCAAACTCGGGGACCTGACCGGAATTATTGAAGAGACGTTAGAAGGCCAGCGAACGGTGATCGCAGACCGGCACCAGAAGACTTCATCCATCCTTGAATCAGGGATCTCCCTCGATGCCAGTCATGCCGGAGCCAGGGCACATATCCTGTCCCTTTTCATCAGCCCGCTCTGCCTGATCTCTGCGTTCCTCTCGATCGCAGTTGTTGCAGTCTTTGGCGTGAGGCTGCTCAACGAGGGTCTGATTACAATCGGCGCACTCTCGACTGCGATCTCGTTCTGTCTGCTCTTTATCCTCCCGCTCACGTTCATCTTCTTTAACTACAACTTCTGGGTCTCTGCATTAGTTGGTGCGGGGCGGATGTTTGAGATTCTCGATACGCAACCGGATGTAAAAGACAAGTCAGGGGCAAAAGCCCTGCCACGGATCAAGGGCGATATCGTCTTTAAAGATGTGAACTTCAGTTACGTGCCGGGCAGACGGGTGATGAAGGATGCAAACTTTATCGCAACCCCCGGCATGAAGATCGGTCTTTGCGGTCCTACGGGCGCAGGTAAGAGCACGATCGTCAACATCCTCACCCGGTACTATGACATCGATAGCGGGGAGATCCTCGTAGACGGGATCAACATCGCCGATGTTACGCAGGACAGCCTGCGACGGCAAATCGGAGTTGTGCAACAGGAGCCGCTGCTCTTTACCGACACGGTGATGAACAATCTCAAATACGCCCGTGACGGGGCAACCGATGCGGAGTGCATCGATGCCGCAAAACAGGCAGACTGCGATGCGTTTGTACAGCGGCTCCCACAGGGATATAACACGGTGCTTGTGGATGGAGGAGCCAATCTCTCGCAGGGCCAGCGTCAGCTCCTGACGATCGCACGGGCGATGCTTGCCCAGCCGAGGATGCTGATCCTTGATGAAGCCACATCGAACGTGGATACACGAACCGAGAAAGTGATCCAGGGTGCGCTACGGAAACTACAACAAGGCGTGACTTCGTTCTCGATCGCCCACCGGCTCTCGACAATCAAGGACTGTGACAAGATCCTTGTTGTCGATGACGGTGCCATTATGGAACAGGGTAACCATGACCAGCTGATGGCAAAAAGGGGATTGTATTACAACCTCTACATGGCGCAGTACAAAGGCAAGATAACCGAGGTGCTGGATGATATCATTGCAGCAAACGAACGCAGGGAGAAAAGCGGTGGGGCAAACCCCGCCTGATTATTTTTACAGATATCTGAGGTGAATGAGATGGAAATCAAAGGACCAAAAGTTAAGGATTATATCAGGAAGTTTAAGGTTGTGCCGGGGAAAAAAGTCCAGTTAAAAAAATATGATTCCGGCTGGGTACAGAACAAGGCTCTCAAAACCATGAATGAGGAACAGGCCCAGGAACTGCTCGGAAAGATGCTTGAAAAGGACAGGGCGGATCTTGCAGAATCACAGGCGCTGCTGGCAGCCTCCCACGAACATGGGATACTGATCGTTTTGCAGGGTATGGATACGGCAGGAAAGGATGGTACGATCCGGCATGTGATGTCTGGCGTGAACCCACAGGGCTGTGAAGTCCATGGCTTTAAAGTTCCCAGCGCAGAGGATCATTCCCACGATTTCCTCTGGCGATATTACAAGGTGCTGCCGGAACGCGGGATGATTGGTATCTTCAACCGCTCTTATTACGAGGACGTGCTGGTAGTCCGGGTTCACCCGGAACGCATGGAAGTTCTTCCCAAAAAGATTGGGCCGGATGCCAACGGGTTCTGGGAGGGGAGGTATAAGGATATCAATGCCTTTGAAAAGCATCTGGCAAGGAACGGCACACTGATCCTCAAGTTTTTCCTTCACATCTCAAAAGACGAGCAGAAACGGCGTTTGCTGGACCGGCTTGAACACAAAGAAAAATACTGGAAGTTCTCAACGGCCGATCTTGCGGAGCGGCAGTTCTGGGACCAGTATACGAAAGCCTACGAGGAGATGTTATCGGCAACATCAACCGATTACGCCCCGTGGTTCATTGTCCCGGCAGATGCCAAGTGGATGGCCCGGACATTTGTTGCTGAGGTCATCAATTCTGCAATCAGCGGGCTCAATCTTTCTTACCCGAAGGTATCAGATGATGAGATCAAGCTGCTCATGGCAGCAAAAAAGAAACTCGAAGCGGAGAAATAACGCACTTTTTTTTCGCACTTTTTTTTAAATGTTGAAACAATTCCATCAAAGAATATCGGGCAGCGTTCTTTTTCTGCTGATATGCATTCCGTAGCAGCGATATCTCTCTTTAAAAACGAGAGATAAAAGGTACGGGGTCTCATGAGATCCAGGCACTACGGGCACTTCACCATTTCATAAAACACAGTTATCATCCAAGCACGCCAATACCTTTTCCAATAATTGGGGAAGGACAAAATGGCAAAGCAGTGCGATGAAGCGGTCACCCAGATTCACTTAAAGCAAAAGATGACCGTCAATGAACTGGTCGTGGCGATGGGAAAGGCCGGGGCGTACAATGGCGGATCGCTCGCCCGTGCCGTTGATATCTATGACCAGATGCTGCGCGATACAGAGACAGTGAAGTTCTTTGGGCTTGCAGGTGCAATGGTTCCCGCCGGTATGGGAGGGATCGTTTCCGATCTCATCAAAGGAGGGCACATCGATGTGCTCGTCTCTACCGGTGCAAACCTTACACACGATATCATTGAGGCGATCGGGTGCAAACATTTCCACGGTACTGCGTTCTGCAACGATATCGAACTCCGACACGATGAGATCAACCGGATCTATGATGTCTATCTCCCCAACGAAGCGTTCGAACACTTCGAGGTGTTCATGCAGAAGGTGTTTGAAGAACTCGAACCCGGCAGCACGATTTCCATCTCCGCTCTCCTCAAACATATCGGGAAGAACTTAAAGTCCGGTATCCTGCACACAGCATATCACAATCATATCCCCGTCTACTGCCCGGCGGTGCAGGACTCGATGATCGGTCTCCAGTACTGGCTTTTTTCCCAGACCAATAAGGTAACCGTCGATGCGTTTGCCGATATGCCGGCCCTCATGGATCGCTGCTTTACGGCAAAGAAAGCCGGTGCCATGCTTGTCGGTGGCGGGGTTCCAAAGAACTTCATACTCCAGAGCATGCTCATGACCCCCAACGGGTTCTCCTATGCAGTCCAGCTGACCGGTGACCGCCCGGATCTCGGCGGGCTCTCGGGTGCAACACTGGACGAAGCCCGGTCCTGGGGCAAGATTACTGAGGAGGCGCAGGCTGTTACGGTGTACGGCGATGCCACGATCACGCTTCCGGTAATGGTTGCCGCAGTGCTGGAGCGGAGGTCTTTATGACTGACCTGATCCTCGCACTCGATGTAATGGAGAAAAAAACAGCCTTGTCCATCGCAGAGTCCTGTGCCCCTCACATCGATGCAATCAAACTCGGCTATCCACTCATCCTCTCGTGCGGACTGGGTATTGCCGATGAGATGGCAGAGCACGACCTGCCGCTGATCGCAGACTTCAAAGTTGCCGATATCCCAAACACCAACCGGCTCATCGCAGAGCAGGTCTTTGATGCAGGGTTCTCCTCCATCATCTGCCATGGCTTTACCGGCAAGGACTCGGTGCTCGCCTGCGTTGAGACGGCATTCGAATGCGGGGGTGCATGCTATGTGGTTGCCGAGATGAGCCATCCCGGCGCAACCGGCTTTTTCCATGGCGGGACAGCAGAGAAGATCGCCGCGCTTGCCATGGAGTGCGGGGCGGACGGTATCATCGCTCCGGCAACCCGGCCAGAGCGGGTAAAAATCTTACGAGGTATTGTTGGTACCCGGAAGATCCTCTCCCCCGGTGTCGGGGCTCAGGGAGGGGATGCCAATACCGTTGCAAAACTTGTTGACGGAATTATCGTAGGCCGCGCGATCTATGAGGCAGAGGACCCGGCTGTTGCTGCAAGGACATTTGCCCATGTTCGATCAACGAGATGAACTGTCAGGGTTCAGGCGGTTCCGGGCTGTTTTACGAGAAATTGCGGGAAACGGGACCGTATTAGTGCAGAACGGGAGAAAGACTATTTCTGGCTCTGTTGCGTCTAAAGGGCCTGAATATTGTCCAGATTCTATAATATATATAAATAGAACGTGTTTTGCGGCCAGATCTGCATATGCGCGCTTAATAGTGGGTGAAATGGCAGTTCGTGGAACTGGCAGGGTCTAAATATTTATTAATGACCTGTGCGATGTTATAGTATGGATTGGACGGCAGAACAACGGAAACTGGCACAGAAATACAAGAGTGTAGATGAGATTCCGCAAAAGGAACGCAAATACAAGTGCCATACCTGCCACCTCATTGTTGATGAGAGCCCGTGTCCGAATTGTAGCGAAACGCATCTTGAGATCATGTGCCCGCTCGATCACTGCCATTGCTCCCACGAGATTCTCTCAGGTATCGAATACTGCCCGCTGTGTGGTAAACCCGTCTGCCCAGAGTGTGGCTCCCATGATGTCACCCAGATCAGCAGGGTAACCGGTTACCTGCAGGATGTATCCGGGTGGAACGCCGGCAAGCAGCAGGAACTCAAAGACCGGACACGCTATTCGGTTGCATGAGATATTTCACTGATAACAATACTCTTTTCATCCGCGGAACGTTCCGCGCTGCAAGTACCGGCATCAACGGCGGCATCCGGACGGTCTCTACTCTTTTCAACCACACGGTTCCATCAGGCTGGGATCATACTGAACCAGGAAAGGAACTGGAGAGAGTTGCAGCCGGAGCCGGGCTGGCGCCGGCATTTTTCGGGTTGCTCACTGCGGTGCCGGTGCAGCAGTGCTGTGTGCTCCAGTATGATTTTGTAACGGTATTCATCACTGCCGGGATCCGGCGCGAACCCCCGGAGTCGAGGACGATCAATATCATCATCACCAGCAGCGAAGGTATGGAAGACGCAGCCCTGTTAGAGACGATCATGGTGGCAACCGAAGCAAAGGCAGAATCTCTTGCAGCACTGGGCCTTCCGCTGACCGGTACACCAACCGATGCGGTGATCACTGCATGCGAAAGTGAGGTTAAACACCGGTATGCCGGGCGCATTACTGAGGTCGGGCGTAGAGTCCGTGATGCCATACTCCACGGGATCCCGCAGGCGATACAACGTCACGACAGCGGAATTTCTGACAGTCAGCCGTCATTTTTTATTTTCAGCCGCTTCAAGGGTGAGCACTGGGTGGAGTGGACACCGAAGAACTGCCCCTATTATCCCTGCCACTTTGAAGGACAGAACTGCGACTTCTGCTACTGCCCGTTCTACCCGTGTGGTGATGAAAGTCTCGGACAGTGGTCTGCTGGCTCCAATGGGAACAAGGTATGGAATTGTGCTGGATGTACGCTTCTCCACGAGCCGGAGATCGCCAGTTACCTGAAAAAATTCCCGTTATCTTCGCTAACAGAGATTAAGTTAAGAAAAAAGTGAGGGGGGTTTTAGTTCTCGCTGATGCCAAGAGCCTTGAGGAGCTCTGGGAGCGGGATACCGTGTGCCTCGGCTGCCTGCCGGATTGTTTCGCCACGGGCGATCGCGCACCCTACACAGCCCATGCCGAACTTAAAGAGGGCCTCGGTGGACTCGGGTTTTGCCTGTAAGAGTTCATAGATAGTGCTGTCTGCATTAACTTCTGCCATACATTAGATAGTCTGCCTGTGGTCACATAAACCTGACCATTACGGCGAATGCTATGAAGTGCCGGTTCACTTTCACCCTGCTTACTTCGCAATATATAGACAGGATCAGATCCGATAGTTATGTGGAGATGTACGAAATGGATTTTTCCGAAGCAGCAGACAGAATCTCCCGTAAGTTCCAAAAGAGCGGACAGACCATTGATCCCAAAAAGATCGAGGGAAAACTCCGCAGACTGATCGAGGAGTTCAGTGTACAGCCATCAGAAGCAGAGCGCAGCGTAACCAATGAACTCGCAAAGGAGTTCAACATCCCATCAATGGGAACCGGTAGCGCGGGCAGTGGCGGTACTGGCAGTAGTGGCACAGAAGATAAGAAGATCGCTGATGCGGCACCCGGCGAGTGGGTAACGATCGAAGGCAAGATCGTAGCACTCGCAGCTCCCGCATCACCCTCTATTGCACAGGGCGGCATCATAGCCGATGAATCCGGCGCTATCCGCTTTGTTGTATGGGCAAAAGCAAATGCACCGGCAATGGCAGTCGGATCCTGGTACCGGATCGAGTCAGCGGTTGTGGACGAGTTCAAGGGTATCGCAAGCCTGAAGATCCATTCCGGCACTACGATCAAGGAGATCGAAGAGGACCGGGCCCTCATGCCCACCACTGTACCGATCAGCGAACTGCACCCCGGCATTGGCAGCATCCGGGCAAAAGTGGTCCAGGAATGGGACGCAACGCACGAACGGATGCTCCAGTCCGGCCTTTTAGGCGATGAGACCGGCACGATCAAGTTCGTGATCTGGAAAGAGCCGGGCAAAGAGAGCCTGACACCGGGTTCAGTGTACAATATCTTCTACGCTCAGGTAGACGAGTATAACGGCCGACTCTCGTTGAACCTCAATACAGCGATGATCATGCAGGAGGAGGGTGATATTGTGGTGAGCGGGGGCGAAGCAGCAGTCAGCGGCGCTATCGTTCATGTCGCACCCGGCTCCGGTATCATCAAGCGCTGCCCGGTAGAGGGGTGCAACCGTGCCCTCTCACGTCAGAACTACTGCCCTGTGCATGAGATCCAGCCGAAGTTTACCTATGATCTGCGGATCAAAGGGTGGTTAGACACCGGTGAAAAGACGCACAGCGTGCTACTCCAGCGCGATGTGGTGGAGTCACTCACCGGCATATCACTCGATGCAGCAAAAGAGATCGCTGAGAACAACCCGCTGGGCATGGACGAGGTCTTCTTACAGATGAGGGACAAGATACTCGGCCGCTATTTCACCTGCCAAGGCCGCGAGATCGATAACCGCGTTCTCGTCAATAAATGCGGGCCTATGGCGTTCGAGAGCGGAAAGCATACAGCGCTTCTCAACCGGGCCGGGGGTGCATCATGAGCACGCCCGCACACGAGATGGGAAGAAAGGACGCTTCATTCGAGCGCGAACCGGCACGACGGGTTTTTGCCAGCGAGCTGCGGGAATGCCGGTACCAGTTCAAGGATGGCGAGGACGAGAAGAGCCCAACGTTTGTCCTGCTACCGACCGGAGAACGCTGCAACCGGATCTTCATAGTTGGCACGCTGACCGAGAAGCAGCGGCAGGGTGACCAGAATATGTTCTACCGCGGAAGAGTCGTAGACCCGACCGGGACCTTCTTTATCATGGCTGGCAGTTACCAGCCTGAGGCCATGCAGCAGCTGGCAAAGATCGAGACACCGGCCTTTGTCGCGGTCATCGGCAAACCGAGCGTGTACAGGAAGGATGAAGCTAGTGCACCCATGGTCTCCGTCCGCGTGGAATCGATAAATATCGTGGACAAGGAGACCCGGGATCTCTGGATACTC
>SESA01001447.1_pt1 | contig 12298 bp, 19 predicted proteins | sample 3171451 | NCBI WGS metagenome assembly SESA01 (sample SAMN06051862, study PRJNA518727) | freshwater metagenome | biome: subpolar coniferous forest; feature: holomictic lake; material: water; isolation source: holomictic Lake 227, 8 m depth | place: Canada: near Kenora, Ontario | collected...
TACATGTATTCCACACAAAATCAAATGAAGCCTTTATAAACATAGGTAAGTCAAGTTTTGCAGTTACTTTAATTTTATCTGTAACACTCTTTTTTTCATCTTGTTTAACTTCTCCTAATGCCTCTATAGTTCCAAACTCACTATCACATAAGTCATAGAAATCTAAAACATCTAATGGATTTTCACAGAAATGAAAGCCTGAACTGCAAAGAACCGCACTATCTTCTTTGTATTCCTTGCCGATTTTATACTTGAAACCGCGACATTCTAAACCTTTATTGAACCCTTTGTATCCTATTATTTTCTTCATTTTTATTTGTGGCAAGTTGATAAATCATACCTATCGCTTTCTTCGCGATCAATCATTTCTTGAGTAATAGTGTTTTTTGCATCTTCTTCCTCATCTGCATTAAGACATAAATTGAGTTCTTCAATTTCTTCAATCAATAAGTCAATTGTTGGAATCATGCCTTTTTCTTCGATTCGTTTTTTTTGTATCTTCAAGAAAGATAAAACTTCTGCTGCAAAATGATTTTTCATGTTATTTCTTTAGAATGATTGATAAGAGATATTGTATCATCGAGTTGTAGAGGAGAGTTGCCGATACAAAGCCAAGTAGAAAACCGAATATCGCATAGAATACTTTGACGTGTGTATTATTCATTGTCATTCTTGATTGTCTTGTAAACCAAGTAAGGAGCTTCGGTGAATGTTGCGATACCTTTCTCTTGTTCTGTGAACTTCTGTATCTTAATTTTTTCTTCGAGAGCTTTTACCTTCTTACTGAAGGTCCATGACTTGCGAAAGGCTTTAGTAAATGTGCCATAATCACTGTCTACCTTCTTCTCATCACCCATACCTTCTAAAATCTCTGCTTTCAATACTGACTCTTGTGTCTCTAACTCTGCAATCTTCTCTCGAAGTGTTGCGTATTTTTTTAATAGTGCGTTTTGCATGTTGCGTTATGTGTTATTGATAACATATATAGTATAGCATGGTGCGTAACTTACCGCAAGCTATTTGTGTTCTTCACCTGTGGATAACTTCGCCCATCGTTTTTTTGCGCCCAGTTGACCCATTTTTTTGAATTGTGCTTTAGATCGTGGCGACTTCTTGTGCGACAGTTTTGCCATCTCGCTCATGTATTTGCTTATAGTTTTTGTAGTCTTCATGAATGTCTTTTATTGCTTGTAATACCTCTTGTTCAATCTTGTCACGTTGCCATTGTAGTATCGTGCGACTGAATGTTTCGACCTTCCCTGTTAATTTCAATTCTCGTGTCTGTGCAGTCAATGTATGTCCTGCAAATTCCGTTGTCTTTGTGAGAAAATCTGTTTCAAGCCACACTAACTTACATACATTATTTACTTTTCCATATTTCTTCTTGATGAGCATTGAGTAAAAATCCAGTTGCTTGAGCTTCTCCACTTTCAATTTATTCCAAGGTGGTTTGCCTTCTTTATTTGCGTGACCTGTTTTTACATCAAGAAAAGAAAAAGTATGTGGGCAAAAACTATCAATTCTTCCGTTTAATTTTTCTCCGTCAATTTCAATATCTATCGTATGCTCCATCTTCTCATACATTTTAACATGCGAGACATCGGCGTGTGAAAACTCGAACATCTCTGCAATACGTTTTCCATATATCGTCTCGACTGTTTCAAATGGCTTCTCGTTCTCATAATAACGTCTACGATACCCTGCCTTGTCCGACTTCCATAGCATCCAGCCTGAGTATGATAAACTGTCGCGAAATGTGCCGTCGGGACGTATGCCGAGTATATATTGTGGTGTCATGTTATCCACAGTATATACCACTTGCTACTTTACCGCAAGCTATGTTATACTTACAACGTGATTGATTATTAACATAAACATATGACATACGATTTCAATAACTACAAAAAAGACATCTCATCACGACCTCGTGACTTAGCATGGACTAACTGGGCAAAGTTCGAGAAAGTGGGAGACAAAGTGCAAGGTTTTATTCGCGACGTGTTCTACCGACCTGAAGAGGGTAAGTATAAGGAACAGCGAGGCATTACCCTTGAACAGGAAGACGGTACATTTATCAACGTTGCAATTAAGAGATTGTCTTTCGTGCTTGCAGGTACGGACGAAGCTCGACTTGGTGACCCTCTTACAGTTGAGCTTGTTGAATTGAAAGAAAACAAAGGGATGTCAGCAACGAAGATTTTTGCTTATTATCACCCAAAGCCATCGCTTAATCCTGACCAGAAGACTGTTAAGGAACTTGATGCAATTGACATGGCGGCTGGCGGTACAGTAACACCTGAAGCTGAAGAAGCTGACACAGCAGTAGCAACTGGTGTAGCACCAACAGACGTAAAAGCGGAGGAACAAGCATTCTAAATTAAAAAGACAATCAATCACAACAAAACAACCGCCATTCAGGCGGTTTTTGTTTTCTTTCACTTTATTATTATAGTTTTATCACAAACTTTATTCCACCATCTATGCGCACCGCGTCACATACGTTGCCATAGCACGTCACAACGAACGCATGCGCTCCTTTGAGGACAAAGCCATCGAAAGGGTTACGACGGCCCATGTCGGGGATTTTAAAGGCAAAGATGCCATCTTGCACTTGGTTGAGGGTTATCTTTTGGTGGTCGAGGAGCTTGTTCTTGCCGACTTTTACTTCAAGGGCAACGGAATAGGGGTAGTTTTTTGCGAACCACTCGATGACTTTTGAGTCTATTTTTGACTCTAAGCGCTTATACTGCTTTGGAAGTTTTGGCAACATACTCGCTTGGAATGAAATCTTTACCTAATAAAATATTCTTGAATATCGCATCGTCGCATTCTCCTGAAAGAAGATAATAATACTTGACTGGATGTAAATTCTTGATGCGTCGAATTCTAGCGCGCATCTGTACGAAGTCCCTCACCGCGTAGCTCATGGATGCAAATACCATGATTGAAAATGTATCAAGGTCAAAACCTGCACCAATACCTGCTTGTATGACGATATAACACTCATCCGACTCCTGCGCTTGTCTGATGATTTCTTCTTGGTTCTTTACACCGCCATGTATGTAAAAGGTCTCTTTGTCTTTGGACAATTCCTTTGAAAGGAATTCGACTTGTTCGACGTAATACGCAACGACGACGACTTTTCTGTATTGATTACCTATCTCACGAACATGCGCGAGCTTGTTCTTCTGCTCGTGTTTATGTTCTTCAAAAAATGCCTTCGTACCTTCCCACTCGGTATTGGTAAAGGGTTCTTTCTTCACGCGTATCTTCTCCTCCTCAACTTCTGGCAAGAAATCAACGCAGTCGCGCATAAGTACTATGTCCCCATATTTCTCAAGTACTGGTCGGATATCCTTTCGCCAGTTTTTCTTCGGTAGCCATGCCGGTCGTGGCATGTAGGGCATTTTCTTGAGTTCCATAAACCTATCGCGCCACATCTTCCAGTCAATGTACTTACCAGTGAGCGCAAGTAAGGTATGAAGGTTTTCTGGCTTTGAGCGAATAGGCGTTGCTGTAAGAGCGAGAACTTCGGGATTGAACTGTCTTATAATCTCATACATACGAGTGGTGAGTTGAGAACGGCCTTTAGAAAATAGTGGGGAAGCAAAGTGGTCTGCTTCGTCGATGACAATTGCTCCCCATGCTTTCATAGGGAACTTCTTGAATTCTTCCTTGGTGAGGACAACCGCCGGTACATGGTGGAGTTTGAGATCGGCCTCCCACTTCTGCTTCACTTGCTTAGGACATACCACAAGTGACATAACCTTGTTTTTTTCTTTGAGCCAAAGGATACCGCAGATTGTTTTTCCAGTACCTGCTTCGTGAACGAGGAGTTTTTTGTTGACTCCGAGTTTTACTTCGTCAAGGAAGCGCTGTTGGTGAGGATAGAGTTTCATATGAGTGAGTCTAGTTTATTTGGTCTACATTCAAAACAAGTTGCGTATTCAGTCTTTTTATAATTTCCACAATGACAGACATTATTATCTTGTTGAGCGCAATCTTCACAGATAAATAAACCATCAACCACATAAACGTTTGTTTCATCTTCGTACATTTCTTCACCACAAGATTGGCATTTGCTATTGAATCTAGCTATAAAAGGATTACTCATTTTTATCTTTTTGATGTTAATAAAGATTCATTATTTAAAATACCCCAGACATTCTGCACTGACATTTTGAAAATTCTGGCAATGCGAGCCTTTTCAATTCCTCTATCGTATAATTCGAAGATAACTTTTTTTCGTATCTCTTTATCTATGGCTTCTATTTTTGTGGGTCTTCCTGTTTTTCTCATACGCACATGGTATCAAGAAAATAACTTTTAGTCTATTAAAAGTTATCCACATATTCACATTTGCAGATTAAAAGTTTCGGACTTATACTTATCATCATGCAATTGAATAATGTATTTAAAGACTGGCTTTCGCGTAGAAAAATAACTGGTGAAGTTATCGAAAGTTTTGGTCTTACTGTTGGAAACAATCCATCATTTGGTGAATGTTTAATAATCCCTATTGTAGACCGATATGGGAATTTTTTATTTAATAAATATCGTCGTAATCCACTCGATGAATCTAAGCCAAAATATCTTTACGATAAAGGAAGTAAAGTCGAACTATATGGAAAATTTGAAGTTTGCGTTGCAGTTTTTGACAGACCATTATCAATGGGTCAACAATATCCAACACTTTTAATAACGGAGGGAGAGATGGATTGCCTTGTGGCATGGAGCTTTAATATCCCTGCCGTTTCGTCTACTGGAGGAGCGATGAGTTTTCAAGAAGAATGGGCGGAATACTTTAAAAGTTTTCAAGATGTCATCGTATGTTTTGATAATGATCCAGCCGGAGCAGATGGCATGGTAAAGGTATTGAAGTATGTACCACACGCAAAAGTCCTTTTCTTACCAGACAGAGGAGGAATAAAAGATATATCCGACTATGCGATGAGTGGAGGTGATTTGAACGAACTTATAAAAACAGCGATTCATTTTGATGGGATAGAATCGGTCAAGCAAAATAGAACTGAACGAATAGCCTTATGGCAGAATACATATTTTCATGACGCGTATATCAAGGAGCATAGCAAGCCTTTGAAAATTCCTTATATTCGTGACGAATCAATTAAAGACGAAGTCATGCGCGCAAAGCAATATCCAATATCCGAGTTGTTACAGTTATCAGGAAATAAGTGCAGATGTATTTGGCATAATGAAAAAACACCATCTCTTTGCTATTTTGAAAAAACTAATAGCGTGTATTGTTTCGGATGCGGAAAGTTTGGCGATGCGATAGATGTGTACCGACATCTTTACAAAGTAAGCTTCAAGGAAGCAGTGAAGAAACTACAATGACACTCTATGAACTGAAACAAGAGATTTTGAAGTATCAATATATGGAAGATACTTCAATCATAGATGTCCTTCTTGCTTCCATTATCGCTACACGTCTAAAACTTGGTGACCCTGTATGGATGATAATTATAGGTGCATCATCTGGGGGTAAATCACAATTCCTACGTCCGCTGTCCATGACTGATAAAAAATTTATGCATCGTGTGGACGATTTGACTGAAAACACTTTTCTTTCTGGTGGAAACATTGGAGGAGGCAAAGATCCATCACTTCTTTCGCGAGTAGGAAAACATGCCATGCTTGTTATATCTGACCTGACTGTTCTTTTTTCAAAAAGTGGTGAATCGAGAACAGCTATCTTGTCACAATTCCGTATGCTTTACGACGGAGAGATGACAAAGTTTGTCGGTACGAAGGCAGAGCCGTTATTTTGGGAAGGTTATCTTGGTGTCATAGCAGGTAGTACCCCATCAATTTATAGTGGTTTTGAGGAGGTGGCGGACATGGGAGAGCGATTTATTTATTACCGAATGAAGGAATATGATTACAAGAAGGCAACGCGCTTGGCGCTTGGTAGAACATTATATGGAAAAGATTTAGACTCTAAATTACGAGATTTGTATGAGGAGTATTTAAAGGAAATCATTAAAGAGAATACTATCAAAGAGATACACTTATCAGACGAAGACAAGGAAAGAATACTGGATGTTGCTTCTTTAGCGGAAAGAATACGAGCAACAACGCATATGGATAAATTCTCAAAAGAGATGGATAAATTGCCAGTTCCGGCTATGCCTATGCGTGTGGCCAAACAGCTCGAAACTATCCTAAAAGGTCTCTATGTGATGAGAAATGGGAATATATCGGAAGATGATTTTAAGATCATTGAATGGTGTGGTTATTCTTTGGCTAACGAAGAAAAGAGAAAGATACTTCATATATTATCCTCAATAGATTACATGGTATTCATGTCAACTCAGCAAATAGCAGACGAGCTTGGACTAAGTACGGATGTGACGCGCGTCATACTTCAGAACATGGCATCTATAGGAATAATACGACGAGGTGGTGGTGGAAATGACCTCACATGGACAATACAATCGAAAGAGGATTATGACTTAATACGTAAGATTGAAGGACATGAAAGCGTGAAACATTACCAAGAAAGGCAACTGACATATGAGGAAAATATGAGTGGAAAAAATGATGATTTTTAGGGTAAAAAAAATGGTCTCAACGTGGTTGAGCCATTTTTTTTGTGCTTTTTTTTGAAATGAGTGTCAGAATATGGCTTAACTGCGTGAGTGATATTGACTTTTGTCTTTTCTATGTTTTAATAAACGGCTCAACTGTGCGATAAAAGTCTTTTTTTGATTATTATGCCACTTCTGGTGCCTATAAGCTAGCTCCTAGGAGCTAAGCTTATAGGTAACCTGTCAAGAAGTCAATACCTTGTTTTGTGGTAACACATTTTCTATTGGTTTGTCAAATGTCGGTGTGTGAAACGTGTGAGGGCTATACCTGTGGATAACTCCCTTTTCGACTTAATTGTAAACATGTTGTATAATGAATTTAACATGAAGATACTCATTGAAACCATCCCTCATTCAGAGCAACGATACCACACTTGCGGTGACTACTACTTCGATACTGATGGCACTATTCATGTCAAAATATCCCACACTGAAGACAAATACGACCAAGCAATCATCATCCATGAGCTTTTTGAATTGTTCTCAATCCTTAACAAGGGCATAAAGGTCGAAGATATAGATGCGTTTGATATAGCGTTTGAGAAACTACGAGAAGAACATCCTTTACTTATTGGCGACCAAGAACCGGGAGACATGATAACTGCTCCTTACTTCGAGGATCACCAAAAAGCAACGGAAGTAGAAAAGGTCTTTGCCACACACAATGGCATTGACTGGGATATTTATAATAACGTAATAAACAATCTTTAAATGAGAAAAATTAAATCGTTTCCAGTAGAAAAGCACGAAGAAGCAAATAAATTCATGGCGGAGAACCCACCACGAAGCACTGACAAACAGTCAGGTATCATTTTTCATAATGGACATATCGTAATCATCTATGATGATGGTGTTGAGTGCGAAGTAGATAAGCAAGGACACTTAAAGACATTACTTGAAGGAGAACGAGCAAAGTTATGGCTTGTGGAACATAAGTCAGAGGTAGCTCGTATTGCACTTAAAGACATTGCACCAAAGGGCTATGTTAAAGGAATGAGTACTACTCAAATCAAGAAGCTTGTCGAGGAAACTGGCGCTCCATACGAGAAGGTACAGTCTATAGTTGCTCAGATTGAGAATGCAGAGAACACATTGCTTATGGACGAGCATGAAGTACGACGACTTGGATACGAAATCAAAGCTTATGAGAACCTTTTAAAAAAGAAATAATGACAACCTACCCACGCAAACCACTCGTTGCAAAAGGAGTGGTCACAAAAGGAAAGAAGAAGGCGACAGGACGTGCAACATTGAAACGAAGGTCTCACCCGATGAAATAACATGCCTGCTCGTAGGATTAAAACCCTATGGACAAATCCAAAGGAACGAAGTCATCGAGAACATAGGAGTAAGAAAGGGAGAACAAAGAAGAATGGAATACATCGGATTCGAGCTTATAAAAGGAAGTTAGAGGAATTACATATCGAAGAATTGGACTATGAAATACATCAAACTAAAAAACAATGACATCATCATCTTCACAGCCGGTAACATGGTGCATAAAGATTTTGCCGACAAAAAAGATGTGAAGTCAGCGGGCCATGTGTACATGAATGGCACGAAGGTTGTCTGTTATGGCAAGTCCAATGGTTTCGATATGTACCCTGAAAAGGGAGATGCGAACTTAATCAAAAAGACATTGTCTTTGAAAGAACACCATGAATAAAAAACGTATTCAAAAACGTAAAGCATATCTCAAGGCGAAGAATGTCCTAAAAAACAATCTTCCACGAGACATTTCATATGGGAATATTGTGTTTAAGCCTATTAAAGGACAAGGCGTTAATAGTATTGTGAAATAATCTTATGACACACGCAGGAGGAAGACCAATTGAATACAACGAAGAAACTCTCCTGAAGGCAAAAGAGTATATTGCTTCATGTAAAGACGTTGAAGAAGACAAAGAAAACAAGATAGCTAAAAAAGTAAAACTCCCTTCAATTGGTGGTCTTGCTGTTGCAGTTGGCGCTGCACGTTCTACTTTGTACGAATGGGCAAAAAAATATCCTGAGTTTTCGGACATTATGGAAACGATGTTGTCAATACAAGAAGAAAGACTGCTAAATAATGGCTTATCTGGGGCTTATAACCCAACCATCTCAAAAGTTATATTGACAAAGCATGGTTATCGTGAGGGTATTGACCAAACAACAAATGATAAAGATTTACCTAGTCCAATATTAGGAAATGAAATTTCAATTAACCACCTCAACAAAAAAGATAGCGAAGCTTCAGAAACGAATTAGAGTCATTCAAGGCGGTACATCTGCCTCAAAGTCTATTTCAATTTTGCTCCTTCTTGTGAACCAAGCACAACGCGATACGTCACCAACAGTGACATCCATTGTGTCGGAGTCTTTTCCACATCTTCGTAGAGGTGTGATGCGCGACTTCCTCAACATTATGCAAGGGCATAATTACTATAAAGAAGCGAATTGGGATAAGACAAATAGTATTTATACATTCGAGACAGGAAGTCAGATTGAATTTTTCAGTGCCGATCAATCAGAAAAAATGCGAGGCGCGAGACGCGACAGATTGTTCATCAATGAATGTAATAACGTAACACTTGAAGCGTTCAACGAACTTGAAGTGCGAACAAAAGAAGTGGTCTTTCTCGACTTCAACCCAACGAGTGAGTTTTGGCTATTTACAGAAGTTGTTGGCAAGCGTGATGACATTGATTTAATTATTGTCACGTACAAAGATAACGAAGCACTTGATGCACAGATTGTCGCGTCAATTGAACAGCGAAAGAATAACCGCAATTGGTGGCGAGTATATGGTGAAGGCTTGCTTGGTGATGTGGAAGGCAAAGTATATAAGGACTGGAAAATAATTGATGAGATACCGCATGAAGCACGACTCATCTCGTATGGTCTTGACTTCGGTTATACGAATGACCCAACATCTATCGTCGCAATTTACTACTTCAATGGTGGTTATATTTTTGATGAAGTGTGTTATCAAAAAGGACTTTCCAATAAACAGATTGCCGATATTTTCAATACACAGTCAAAAGCAATAATCATGGCTGATAGTGCAGAGCCGAAGTCAATTGATGAATTGCGCGTGCATGGCTTAACGGTACTCGCTTCAACAAAAGGCAAAGGTTCAGTCTCGCAAGGTATTCAATTCGTTCAAGCGCAACGTATCTCGGTCACAAAAAGCTCTATCAATGTTATTCGTGAGTATCGAAACTATTTGTGGGAAACGGACAAAGACGGCAAAGTCATCAATGTACCAGAACACGAATACTCTCATTCACTCGACGCTATTCGTTATGGTATGCAAGTCAAGATGAACTTGAACAAACCGAAAGAATATCAACAACTTCCGTACGAAAGTCCATCGCCTTTTACCGAGCAAGTTTCCATACTCGATACGCTCTCAACTCCAAAACCATTTACGCCAAATCGCGTGCCTCTCGATGTGCAGCAAAACACTTATGAGCAACCTGATTACAACGCATGACTTTAATAAAAATAATGTGTCCATCGTGCGATGAGTTTTATGAAATACCTTATCAAAAGACAAGGGAGATGAGAGATTATGCCATTGTCTTTGCGTGTTGTCCGACATGCCACTCACCTCGCGACCCTGATGTCTTTAAGAAACTTGAAAAAGACACGACACCTCGATGTGAAGTGTGCAAGCGTCCTAATTTTAATGGAAAAAAACTATGCGATGCTCACTATATGCAGCAGTATAAATTATTTAAGAAAAAGAAAAATATATAATAGGCACTATGGACACAACCTATGAAACTGGCATTGGTGAGGAAATGCCAACACTCAATGAACAAAACAAAAAGGAATTTGCCGACAATCTTGTTGAGATTGCCCTCAAACAATTAGCAGTTTCCAACAAATATAAAAAACCTCTTTTACTCAAATGGAAAGAGTACAACGAAGCATATGCCGGTAAAGTAAAGAAGAAACTCCGCCAGCAATTCAACGTCAACTTGCCTGTCTTCTCGGGCATGATTGATACACTCGCTGCTTCGTTCGATGAGCCTGTTGAACTCGACTTCGTTAAGAAGCATCCATCTGACTACTTCAAAGCAAAGAAAATAAAGGCGGCATGGGAACAAGTCAAAGGCTCGACTGACAAAGATGCCAAGTGGGACTACAAAGCGCGTATTGATAAGATGATTAACATCCAGCGTGGACGTTCAATCATGAAGTATTATTCGGAATCAGACCCTAAGTATCGCTCCGTTCTCAACAACGTCTTGCCTGAGTACTTCCACTGTCAACCGACTGGCGGAGGACAACTTGAGAACCATAAATTCGTAGGACAAGAAGCAGTCTTCCGTTCAAAGTCTGACATCGCAAAAGGCGCGAAGGCAGGTATTTATGATAAAGACCAAGCAAAGATGTTGTTTGACCGAGCCGACTCAAAGGACTATGTGAATGAAGTGACTGAAGACCATCGAGAAAAGATGGCGCAGTACATGGCGCTTGGTCTCAACCCAGAAGACGACAATTATGTCGGCGAGCAGACATATAATTTGTGTGAATGGGGATTGACTTATAAAGGCGAGCGATATTATCTTCTCTTTGACCCTTGGACTCGCGTATGGCTACGTTGCGAAAAACTCAAGGACATGTTCTCGATGAACCTGTGGTGGTTTACATCATGGGCTTCGCATGAGAACGCACTTGTCTTCTGGTCAAAGTGTTATGCCGATGACATCTATCCTATTGCTGACTCTGTCATTACTCTTTTCAATCAAGAACTCACCAACAGAGAAAAGCGCAATCTCAATGCTCGCGCTTACGACCCTGAAATCTTCACTGACGTTGCCAAGCTTGACCAAGCGCAGTATCGCCCTGATGCCCTCGTGCCTGTTGATACGAAAGGAGGCACACGTCGCATTGAAAATGGTATCTACACCTTTCAAACTGCCGAATTGCAGGGAACTATTACCTTGCTTGATTACATCACGACAAATCTTCAAAAGGACACTGGTATAACGGACATCGCACAAGGCGCTTCTATGCAAGCAACAAAGAAGGTGAACGTGGCCTATATGGAACAAGCGGCTGTCGCAAAGCGTATCGGACATAAATCGCAGTCATGGACGGAAATGTGGGGTGAAATTGGTACTCGCTTCGTGCAAGGTCTTAAAGACCACATGACAAAAGACATGTACATCGAAATGCTTGGCGATATGGGCATCGAGCCTGATGTTCTTACACGCGATGACCTTGATACAAAAGGTGATGTTGGCGTTATGGTAATCTCATCAACATCGAGCAAGATGGAAGCACAGAACAAGAAGGCGTCGCGCGTCGAAGCTCTCAAACTTCTCATGCAGTCGCAGAACATAAACTCTGAATGGAGAGACTCTCAAGTGCTTCGATATGTGGGAGAATTTGACGAAGCTGAAATCAGAGAAGCGATGGACACGAAGAACTACGCCTCGCGCGAATCAGTGGCCAAAGCCCACATCGCCATCCAAGAATTGCTTGGAGAAGACATGCCACTTCTCAATTACTTTGCCGATGCCATATTCCTCAAAACTATCAACGACTATATGATGGAACATCGCAACAAACTTGGCGTAAAACGCTTCGCACTCTTTGCACAGTACCTCGCGCAACATGCTGAAATGGCTATGAAAAACGAACAGCGAAATGCACAACAGAAGCAAGCACAAATGGCACAAGTCGCAGGCCAA
>SESA01001448.1_pt1 | contig 12298 bp, 10 predicted proteins | sample 3171451 | NCBI WGS metagenome assembly SESA01 (sample SAMN06051862, study PRJNA518727) | freshwater metagenome | biome: subpolar coniferous forest; feature: holomictic lake; material: water; isolation source: holomictic Lake 227, 8 m depth | place: Canada: near Kenora, Ontario | collected...
AAAATTCCGAAAATCGGAATTGAGGGGGTTTTAATTTTTTATTGGCGAGTTCAACGCCTTAACTACAAGCTCCGTATTGGTTTTTGCATTGTAGGATTTGCGCATTAACCGCAACTTTTTATCAATTGCCGATACGGTTTGCCTCATTTTTTCTGCAAGGTCCCTAATTGACATACCTCTTGAAAGGCCAGTGATGATCTCCTTTTGGTCAGAGAAATAATTCGCAGTATGTTCGCTGTCATTTGACATAAAAAGTATTCGAACAACTTCATCCGGCATGTTAACCTCACCTGCACATACCCGCTTCAGCTTCTGGCACATTTCAGATTGATCCTCACCTTTATTAATATAAGCTTTTACACCATGACGAAACATCTCGACCTGCCAGTAGATACAACTTTCAGATGATAATATTACAACCGGGATCGAAGGGAAGGCTTTCCGGATTGTTAATAGGTTTATCAGAGGATCAGTTTGCTTAATAAACAAGTCCAGTAGTATTATATCCACTTTTTCAGGATCAATTTCTTGAAGGGCCGCAGGAATTGACAGACTTCCTCCTGCTACTTCAAAATCATCAGAATCAAGATCAAATGAAGTATACAATCCTTCGATGATCAGGTAATGATCATCGATTACATAGAGCTTTATCATCTATTGATATTTTAGTTCACAAAGATAACATGCTACCCCCTATGAAGTCAATGACAGGATCGGAAAAATAATTGTTCCGATTATCGGAATTTTAGTACATTTTTTTATCTTAAGATGCTGATCTTATGTTATTATGATTTTTTGGCTGGATGCCAGCGTGGATACCAGGCGCTTTTCAAACACAGCGCGAACACCCTTATTTCACCACCGTCATCGCCCAGCTGCTGTTGTAAACGGCAAAGAATCCCACCGCCCCGTTATCGATATTGCCTTTCACGTTCGAAGGCGGACCTGAAAAGAAGGGGATATTGAAACCCGATTGCTGCACCTGCGAGATGAAGTTATAGTATTCACGGCTGATGCCCGACATTTTTACACTGACTTTGTCCCCGGGATGCAGAGTCTCCCAGGCATGGCTGTTGTCAATGAAGAACACCGGCGCGCCCTTCACATAATTCCCGTTGAAATACTTATCGTCCTGGATCGAATATTTGAAAATCGAATCGGAGATCAGGGTGTCGTTCCTGTAGTACTGGAACAGGTAACAATTCCCTTCGGCGGGAGGGTCCTGGGCATAAGCAAAGATCTGCCAGGTGTCTATCCCCTGAAGGGCAGGGGTAAACGAGGTCGTGATGGAATCCAGTTTCACCACATCCGCCATCGTATAAACTGAATAAAAACTGCTCTTTCCCGAAACCGGCTCAATAAGCTGCACACTCAGGGTATACGAACGACCCGCAACGGGAATAAATGAGGAATCTGGCATGTAAACCCCCGATAAACCTGGCTTGGTTTCAGCACAGGGATAAGTGGAACTGCCATCTGAAATGCTGACGCTGGCATTAACCACCCTGGGTGATGGTTCGTTGTAAAAATACTGTGAAGTCCTTGTAAGCTTTATATTGTTTGCGGATGGCGTGATGGTGGCATCAACCACGAGGCGGCTTTGCGATTCGTCAAGCTTCAGGTCGATTTTCTGGGTGCAGGATGCAAGTAGGGCGATGATCAGGAGAAATATTGAATTCTTTTTCATTGGATTCGGGTTTAATGTTAAAAATGGAAGTTGAAAGTGAGTGAAGGAACTATTCCAAACAGGTAGACTTTTTCGGCATATGTCACATTCGGGTTCTCCTTGTCCTGCACGAAATTGATCGCCCAGGCATTCTTGCGGTCATATACATTGTAAACCGAAAGATTCAGGTCCCAGAAGAATTTCCGGCCGGGTTTTTCCTTGGCCGAAAAGGTAACCGAAAGATCAAGGCGGTGATAATCGGGATAACGGCAGGCGTTGCGGTCGGAATATACAGGCATGATCTTCCCTCCTATTTCGGCCCGGCCCGTTGGGAAAGTCGCAGGGTTCCCGGTCGAATAGATCCAGTTCGCCGAAACTCCCCAGCGTTTTGCAAACTGGTAATTGATGACGACCGATACGCTGTGCGGACGGTCATAAGGCGCCCTGTACTCCAGGCCGTTGTTGATCCCTGGGATCTGCCGCATCGAACGGGAATATGTATAACTCACCCATCCGCTGACCTTTTTCGTATTCACCCGGGTGAAAAGCTCCAGTCCGTAAGACCAGCCCTTCCCCTGCCTCACTTCGCCCTCGAGCTTCGGGTTCAGCATCAGGTCGGCGAAATCGCAGAAATCGATCACGTTGTCCATCTTTTTATAATACAATTCTGCGGATGTCTCAATGGTGTTATTGAGAAAATTCCTGAAATAGCCTGCCGCTACCTGGTCGGCTACCTGGGGTTTGATATTCGGACTTGCCGGGAACCAAACATCGAAGGGAGTTCCCGTTGCCGAGTTCTGCGCGAGCTGCAGGTATTGCTTGGTTCTCGAATAGCTTGCTTTCACCGAGCTTCTTGAATCAATCGTATACAGAATCCCAAGCCGGGGTTCGAGCCCGGTGTATGTATTATAGATTGCGCCAATACCATACACCGTTGAATCCACCGCGATGTAATCCGCATTGTAGTGATATACTGTTGCCGGACCGATATTCTGGAAACAAGAGAACCTCAGTCCGTACTTGAACACCCAATGCTCACCTGCTTTCTGCTCATTGCCCAGGTAAATCCCGCTTTCGACTGAATTTGAAACCGGGAGTTCGATTTTTCCGAAGATCGATTCCTCGCCGAGTCCGCGGGCAAACCCCGGCTGTATCCTGTGCCAGGTAGCGCTGAATCCGCCTGTGAGCGTATTCTGAGGGTTCAGGCAGTACCTGAAGTCTCCCTTGGCGCCTATGTCCCTGAGAGCTGCTTTCCATTCATACGAAATGCTGGATCCTTCAGGCCTGCTGTTGTAATACCTGTAATCGCTGTAAACCGCGGTGAACGTGCCGAACAGCTTGTTGCTGAACACATGGTTCCAGCGCAGGGTCCCGGTTCCGTTGCCGGCCTGTATGTGCTGGTAGCTGTCTTTGAACACATCCCGGCCGAAATATCCCGAAACGAACAGCTGGTTTTTATCATTCAGCCTGAAGTTGAGCTTTGCGTTGAAGTCATAGAAGTATAGCCTGTTATCGCGGATGTCGGACTGGCTCGAAAGAGGCGTGAACAGGTCGAGGTAGGTTCGGCGTCCGGAAATCATGAACGACATGCGGTCTTTCAGTATAGGGCCTTCAACCGTAAGCCGGGAAGCGATGAGGCCCAGTCCGCCGGTGACCTCAAACTTTTTTGCATTTCCCTCCTTCATACGCACATCCAGGACCGACGAAAGCCTTCCGCCGTAATTCGAAGGAATATCGCCTTTATAAAGCTTTGCATCCCTGATGGCGTCGTTGTTGAACACCGAGAAAAAACCCAGCATATGCGAGGGATTGTACACCGTAGCCTCATCCAGGCTGATCAGGTTCTGGTCGGGGGCCCCTCCCCTCACGCTGAACTGGTTGGAACCGTCGCTCACGGCCTGAACGCCCGGAAGCAGCTGTACCGCCTTGATCACGTCCACCTCACCCATCAGGGCAGGGATCTTCTGAATGGTTTTCATATCCATTCTCACCGTGCTCATTTCGGGTTTCACGATGTTTTTGTTTCCTTTCTCGCTCAGTACAACGACTTCGTTCAGGTTCTTACCTGAGGACTGAAGCTCGAGGTCCAGTTTCAGATGGCCCGTGACTGTGACCGTCTGGCTCACAGGGTCAAAGCCTATAAAAGAAAAAACTACAGTGAACGTCCCTTCGGGCAGGGTAAGAGAATAATTTCCGTAGGCATCGGTCACCGTGCCGATCTTCAGTTCAGGAACATAGATCGTAGTTCCGGGAAGGATTTCGCCATTCTGCTTATCCCTCACCACCCCGTGAATGCTCCATTTCTGAGGCAAAGGGCCTTCTTCATTCGCAAAAAGAAATCCGCATTGATTCAAACCAAGAATAACAAGAAAAACAAAGAGTCGCTTCATAGATTTTTCTTTGAAGACAACTCAGAGGGGGGATACCCCTATTGGGTAAGTATTTTAGGACTGATCCTATGCAAAGATTTTATTGAAAAGCATCATGGCACAATGCAGATATTCAGTGAGGAAAATAAAGGTAGCACTCTCATCATTACTTTTCCCCTGAAAGATGTTTAATCGCTTAAGGGTTTTACTTAATAGATCATTACCTTTTTTATAACAACACCCTTATCAAAAATTACTTTAAGGTAATAAATCCCTTTACTGCAAGATGACAGATCAATGAGAGTTTGGGTGGTATTCAATTTTTTACTGAGGAATAACTCGCCCCCGGCGGTATACAGGAGGAGAGTGCTCATCGGCCGGGAAGACGTAACGAATATTATACCCGTGGAAGGATTTGGATAAATTGATATCCCGAACTGATCTTTCTCGTCTGTCCCTACCGATCCAATGGTAACATCCAGAGCTGAAGGTAAGCTGATACATCCGATACCGTTCGTTTCGGTGCAGATAACCTTCCCCTCTCCGAGTTGACCCCATTGAACAATAATACTGTCGGGGTAGGTATTCAGTATTACTCCGTTCAGCACACTGAATGCGAATGTTGATGAGGTGGTAGCCGTTACAAAATAAGTATGAACCGAATTCTCATCAACCATTCCCGGCCCGTTGATTGCAGGTGGAGGGACAACTTCGATGGTAAGCAAGGCATTATTGCTCTGATAACTTCCTGATGGATTTGCCGCAATACAATAATATGTTTCGGAATCGGAGAGTTGGGCATTATTTATTGTGTAGGCCGATTGTGTTGCGTTTGGGATCAGATTTGCCCCATGATACCATTGGTAAGAGATTGGCTGGACTCCCGAAACAATGAAAGAAAATGTTGCATTTCCATTTAGGCAGATGACAGTATCCCGGGGTTGCTGGTTTACCGTTATCGTCTGGTTAATAAAAACCCCCTGGCTTGGATTGATGAATTTCCCGCTTCCCGATGGTTGTGTAATGACTGCTCTTATCATATACCAGTTGCCTGCCTGGTACGAAGAATCAAAAAAACTGGTTGTAGTAGCCGGATTTGCATCTGTGATTTTTACGTAAATGCCCGATATGCTGTCACTTTTATACACGTGGTATCCCGTTAACCTTGGGTCCTGGGAGGCGGTCCAGTTGAGCAGAGCTCCGGCTGGGTAATTTGCAATTACCGGGTTCTGCGGGGGATAAACTTGGTAAAGTCTGAGGGAAGGATCACCCCAGAATTCAAAGTGGGTTCTGTTCCACCAAGCCTGTGTATCATAGGTCTGAGGAGGTTTTTCCAGCTTGTTGTTGATCGAGTTATGGTTCATGATCTCTTTACAGGCCATGCCCATCGATTCTCCTGTACCGATCTGATGGAACAGATCTACTCCCGTGGTGGTCCATAATATCACCAAACATTTTGTATTTGCTGCCAGTAAAGCCCTGATCCTGCTGTATTGAGTCTGCTGAGGTACATCCCCAAACCCCCAGTAACTCTGGTCGCTGCTGAAAAAGCTTGCATTCATTCCGTAGGTGTTCCATTCAGCGATCAGAGGCTGTGAAATATTTTGCATGTACATCATGAATGGACCGTTATTTTGCACCCATTGAGGATGAGGAGCCCCGCTCATATTCTCGATCAAGCTGTCAGCCCCTGAGATATCGGGCAGGCTTCGGTATGTGCCATCATTCGAATTGTCGTAACCGGAATAAAATGCAGTACGGTTCCCCATAAACCAGCCGGGATAAATAAACCGGTACTTATGGAGCCTGTCAAGGTATTGCCCTGTGAGAATTACTTCGGGTGTGGTATAATCGGTGATATCCCTGAAATCGACCCGCCCGAAGGCTAATTCAACATCCGAAGGGAAAAAATCCTGGTCCCATTTAGAATCCCCTGGCAGGTTCACCGCCAGCGGTGTCGCAAGTCCGCCCGGATTGAACGTGGCGGCATCGGTAAAGACCCCATCCATGTCGGCATAATAGCAATCAGCTCCCCGGGCGCCTTTATTCTGGTCATGCCCGTCGGGGGCTGTCACATTGGTTGAGCCTGAACGGGGCAGTGGAACATGCCCGAGGATAAAAAGCATTTTAGGTTTGTCATTTACCGGCAAACTGTTGTAAAGACTGAGGATCTGGTTTTTTACCATGACAACTGTGTCCCCACTTTCCCAACCTTTTGCGGCTGGAACGACCAGGATGTTGACATGCCAACCTTCACCGGTCAAATCGCTTTTCAGGGTATCGATCTTCTCCTTTAATCCACTGTTTATATTATCGGCAATGAGCAGGATCATTTGTCCGCGGTAATTGCTCTGATCGAATAGGATTGAAGCTGCCGTATATCCCGTTGCATCATAATTCACACCCTGGTAAGTCCAGGTCCCCGTTCTCTTTACCTGGTATTCCCAGATCAGCCCTCTGCTTACGTTATAGTCGGTCCAGCTGCTGGTACCCGGGAGTAGGTTTGAAACCTGCAATACCCAGTCAGAACCATTCCCGTTCATTGGCCTGCGGTAAACCGAGGTGGGTTTTGTTGTATTCTGGGAAGCATCCAGGAAATTAATGGTAACCTGGGTAGCCTGCTGATCAATCGTCGATTCAACCAGGCAAACACGTTTGCCGTTGGTGTTGAAATCAAAGCTGAAGTTTTGAGCCCATGAAAAAGATGAAAGAAAGAAAAGCAGACTGAAAGTAAGCAGGTATTTCATTTTTTTCATATAGTGACTGTTCATTGAATAGGTTGTTCCATAAAGATCATATAAAAAATAGTTTACCAGGGTATCTTTCTCTTTCTTATTAATCTTTATGTTGATCCCACCCAGTGTGGGGTTTGGACTCACTTTTACTAATGAATTACTATCTTGTTTGAAGGTTTTGACGTCATTTTTTCGAAATTGAGCAGGATCTGATAAAATTTATTTCAGAAATTCGTTTAGTGGTTTTTCTGTGATTATTGGGTTCCTAAACTGCCGGGGGGGCCAGCTCAGGGGAGTGATACCCCTATTTGTTAGGAAAAAAAGTGCCGGACAACTGTCTTTATGCTATCAATATAAAGAGTGTCGGGGCAAAGGTCAAGTCCGTTTTGCCATTGAACAGAGCCAAGAAAAGGTTTCGCAGAATTAAACATTGAAGGATTTTTAAGTTCGACGAACAACCCTTTATCAAGTAATGGCTTAACATCAAATAGCCCGGTCTCTTCATTTGTAAAAACCAACTCCAGCGTATAATTCTTTCCTGGTATAACTGAAATAATTCTCGGGTTCATTTGAGAAATTGTTACTTTCATGGATCCATTTTGAAAACAGGTTCACCCTGAGAAGCTAAAGTCCAATCAGCCATCAGTTTAATAAACAAAATTACGACAATTTTGTAAAAAGTGTTCAAGATATCATCCGCAGTCAAAATAAATCAAACGTACCAGCGGGTTCGGGGCAACTTCAGGTATATAAATGTTGTCAATATTTTATGAAAAAGTTCCTCCTGATTACCATAATTTCGATTATCCTCACGAAACCGCTTAGCGCGGTTTCTCAGAATAATTCCGGCGACACTGCTGCATTTCCATACTGGATCAGCATGATGCAAAACCCGAATGAAAACTTTTATAAAACACAGAGGGCGTTTAACCTGTACTGGAAGGACAGGAAAATTACGAAAGGCTGTGGATGGAAAGTCTTCAAGCGCTGGGAATATATGATGCAAAGCCGGGTAAATCCCGATGGATCTATCCCGAAGCCTGAAATCTCCCTGAATTCATATGAAGACTTCAAATCACTGAACAATTCAGGAGGGGGCGCCTGGGTTTCGCTCGGGCCTTCAACCATTCCTGATCCCGGACCGGCAGGCTACGAGGGCCTCGGCCGGCTTAACGTCATCGCCTTTCATCCCACCGATCCCAACAAATTGTATACAGGCGCCGCTTCGGGTGGCTTCTGGTACTCGACCGACGGAGGAGCCAACTGGGCCACCACGACCGACGACCTGCCTTCTTTAGGGATTTCTGCCATCCTGGTCGATTATTCGAACCCCGATGTCATCCTTATCGGAACCGGGGACCGGGATCACGGCGATGCCCCGGGAATGGGGATTTACCGGAGTACCGACGGGGGCCTTACCTGGCTGCCTTCAAAAACCGGTATGGAGAATCTTTCGGCTTACTGCCTGATACAGGATCCTGTGAATCCCCTGGTAATACTGGCAGCAACCAGTGGTGGTATTTTCAGGTCAACCGATGGGGGTAGCACCTGGACCAGGTCGATCGTCGGGGACTTCAAGGATCTGAAGTTCAATCCTGGGAACTCGTCTATTGTATATGCCGCGGCAAACTATTCCTTTTTCCGCTCTTCAGATAATGGTTTGACATTTGCTCAGATCACTTCGGGGCTTCCCTCCGGACAAAGAGGTGTGATCGGTGTTTCTCCGGCGAATCCTTCCTTTGTATACTTCCTGATTTCCAACACCGCTAGCGGATACCTTGGATTGTACAGGTCTGCGGATGCCGGACTCAGTTTCACAACCCGCTCCACTTCGCCCAATATCCTCGACTGGTCCTGCGATGGTTCAGGGACCGGCGGACAAGGCTGGTATGATCTTGCCCTGGCTGTCGATCCGGCAAATGCCGAAATCGTGTATGCAGGAGGTATCGATGTATGGAAATCCGCAGACGGAGGAACAACCTGGGCTATCAACTCCCATTGGTGGGGTGGCTGCAGCGTGCCCGCCGTGCATGCCGATTGCCATTACCTCGCCTTCTCCCCTCTCAACGGGGCTTTGTTTGCCTGTAACGACGGCGGGCTCTTCGGCAGCCCCGACAACGGAAACACATGGCAGTTCTTTTCTGAAACCATGACTATCGGACAGATATACAAATTAGGTCTTTCGGCAACTGTGAGGAACAAGGTGATCAATGGCTTCCAGGATAACGGCACATATACTTACACCGGCGGAGGATCCTGGATTCAGACCGGGGGTGGTGATGGCATGGAATGTGCCGTGGATGCCGAGAATGCTGCATATACGTTTCATACGATTTATTACGGCGATATCTTCCGCAAATACAACAACACCTCACAATCCCATATTGCCGGGAACGGGGTTAACGGAATAACTGAAGACGGCGGATGGATCACTCCGTTTATCCTGAGTAAAACGAATCACAAGAGGATGTTCATAGGATATAAGAATATCTGGAGGGCGGATGATGTGCTGGGTGACACCATCAGTTTCACGAAAATTTCGGATAACCTTTCGGGCAACAGTGTTGCAATGACAGCAGTTGAACAATCCGAAGCCGACAGCAATATCCTTTACGCCATGAGGGGTGACCGAAAACTCTTCCGCTCCGACAATTGCCTGGATCCAAATCCCACCTGGACCGACCTGAGCAGCGCCTGGCCCGATGTGCTCTCAGGAACTTCAATGGCAGCCCACCCAACCGAGTCCGGAACCGTGTATCTCACTGCAGGAAGCAATATCTACAAGTCCGTCACCAAAGGTGCAAGCTGGGTAAATATCACGGGGAACCTGCCTTTCGTGCATATAAACCATGTGGTGTATTATAAAAATGCTGCAGAAGGGCTGTATATCGGCACCGATGCCGGGGCTTACTACAAAGACCAGTCAACCGGCGGCTGGGTCGCTTTCAACAACGATCTTCCGGCATGCGCTAAAATAACGGAACTCGAAATTTTCTATGATCAGAATTCTTCAGCCGTCGATGCCATACGGGCCAGCACATACGGCAGGGGCTTGTGGACCTCCCCCACCTATAATAATCCGCCTTCATCCGTTGCTAAAACTGAATCCGGATCGTTGAAGATCTTTCCAAACCCCTCCCACGGACTTATCACCTTGGTTCGTGAGCAGTTTACGGATGCTTCCCACCTTTCGGTTATAACGGCCGAAGGAATGGTGGTTTATGAACAGGGCCTTGCTGCATGCAACCGCAATGTAAAAGAATCTATCGACCTCAGCAGGCTTTCTAAAGGTGTGTATGTCATTCGTATCACCTCCGAGAATTTCACCCGCACCGGCAAACTGCTCGTCTATTAAAAACTTACCGTCTTTTGTTAATTTTGCCCCATCAATCAGCTTTCGATGAGCCAGATCAAACCCGTTAAGCCCGAACCTCCTGTCATATCCTTTGCTTCCCGTGAAGAATGGTCAGCCTGGCTTGAAAAGAACCATGCCAATGAGGAGGGCATCTGGCTGAAATTCTTTAAAAAGAATTCAGGAACTCCCACCGTGGTTTACCAGGAAGCTTTGCTCGAGGCTTTATGCTATGGCTGGATCGACGGACAGCTTAAGAAGCTCGATGAAAATGCCTATATCCAGCGTTTCACACCCCGCCGTAAGAGGAGCATGTGGTCAAAACGCAACGCAGATCTCGTGCTCCAGCTTGAAAAAGAAGGAAAAATGAAGCCTTCGGGAATAAAACAGGTTGATGCTGCGAAGGCTGATGGCCGTTGGGATACAGCTTATCATTCACCGTCAAAGATGCAGGTTCCAGATGATTTTATCCAACGGCTTTCAAAAAACAAAAAAGGACTTGCTTTCTTCAACACCCTCGATAAAACAAATCTCTATTCCCTCGCCTTCAGGCTTCAAACTGCAAAAACTCCCGAAATCCGCGAAAAACGTATGAAAGCCATCCTCGAAATGATGTCGCGGAAAGAAAAATTTCATTAATTTTCTGAATACCCTGTCACTTTTCCCGATTTGGCGGATTAAGTGATAACCTGTTCTCGGGATGAATAGAGTTTTTTTGTTAATGAAAACTCTCCCTTCCGAAAAATTTGTATATTTGTAATTACATTGTAATTCCAACTATTCAAATCATGCAGGTCTCGGTTATCGATATAGGAAATTCAAAGGGGATCAGGTTGACAAAATCCCTCCTCGAAAAATATAATATTAAGGACAAAGTGGAACTGATCCTGGAAAAAGGGCGTATTGTTTTAAAACCTGTTGATAAGCCACGACAGAATTGGGAAAAGGCATTTCAGCAGATGAACGCTGCGGGCGACGACAAGTTATTGATTGATGATGTGTTTACAGATGAAAACCCGGAGGAATGGAAATAAAACAATACCAGATCGTTATTGTTAACCTCGATCCGACGATCGGAAGTGAGATACGTAAAACCAGGCCCTGCCTCGTGATTTCTCCTGACGAGATGAATAAACACCTCCGAACAATTACCATCGCTCCGATGACTTCAGCATCTAAAGACTACCCGACAAGGATCAGGTTTAGGCTTGAAGGTAATATCAGCTGGATATCGATCGACCAGCTTAGAACCATTGATAAATCAAGGGTAGTTACATTAATTGGGACACTCGACCTGAAGGATATCATGAAGGTCAAAGCTACAATCAAAGAGACCTTCGTCGACTGATTGCTTATACTGCGGATGACTTTTCCATTAGCCTCTGCAGTCGTTTCTTCCGCTTAAATACGGTTGTATAGGTAAGCCCGGAGATGATGACCAAAAGGCTCAAGGTAAACCACACCCATCCCTGAAAGTTAAACAATGAACTTCTTTTAACAATGCTCAGGGCAACAGAGAGTGTCATCAGGCTGGCCCATACAATTGTCATCTGCCTGCAGCCATGGATCAGCCCAGGATCATTCCACTCTTCCTTTGGCCGGCCCCGGCGGGCATATTGAAGCACAAACGGCTTACCCATCAGCAGGGTGAGCCACATCACCCCTGCAAGGGCCGAATTCGACAGAAGATCCATTTCCCTGGCTACCCAGACAATTTGAAACAGGTTCACTGTGATTGCACAGAAACTAAAAAAAATCAGGGTTCCCCATGCGAGAATGAACCCTGCCCTCAATTCCCTGAATCCTATTGTAACACAAGCTACAAGACTTATGATTATGGCCCTTTCCAGGCTTGCAAGTGAATTACCCGACAGGAAAAGGAACAGCAGCCAGGGCAAAAATCCGAGTACCAACCCGCCAAGTTCTTTGAGATCGGGAAGTATGCTTTCAGTTGTCTTCATAACAATTTGAAAAGATTTTTCGAAAAAAATTGAGGACTGATTGCGAAGCTACAAAGAAACCACAATTATTCTTCATTAAAAAAGCCTCAATCATATCTGTTTAAATTGAATCCTTTTGTAACTTTACATTTCTTTGGTGAGCTAAATTCCAGTAAAACTCTGATCGGAAACCTTCATAGTCTAATGCTGCTAAAAACAAACTACACAAAAAAGAA
>SESA01001450.1_pt1 | contig 12284 bp, 12 predicted proteins | sample 3171451 | NCBI WGS metagenome assembly SESA01 (sample SAMN06051862, study PRJNA518727) | freshwater metagenome | biome: subpolar coniferous forest; feature: holomictic lake; material: water; isolation source: holomictic Lake 227, 8 m depth | place: Canada: near Kenora, Ontario | collected...
CTTGAAAAGTTCCATCGCCATATGAATAGGGTATAGATACTTGGACATTACTTGCCGCCGCTACTCCATCACTTTGACCTACTCCGTATTGAATAACAGGCTGAGGTATTTGCGTTCCTGGATAGAGTTGCCTGTTAATCGTAGGAGTGTAAAAGTTAATTACGCCACCGTTGCTTAGCGACATATTTCCTGCGTAACTCGTTATATTGATATCTGTACCTGCTACTAAATCTAGATTACTATTAAAAGATCTTAAAGAAAGAGCGTTGGAACTGTTGAAGGTTAAAGTATTGGATGTAGTTAGTCCGATGCCATTAGACATAGCAAGGATATCGGTTGTATTGGTGGCAACCATTACCACTGTCGAGTTTGCTATCAAACCAATGTCATTATCGGCTAGACCATAAATGCTATTGGAAGTCAGACCTGGTGGTAATGTGCTAGTACCAGCCTTTAGAAGAATAAGACCTGTACTTGTTACAGATGCTATATCGCTCTCGGCATAAGTGTTTAATGTATTGCCTGAGTAAATCTCTATTCCCTCTGTGCCGATAATGTCTATGGTTCTTCCTGTTACCGTATTCAAATTGATTGATGATGTATAGAGTTGTAAAAAGGTTGAGTTTGTTGTAACATAAGGCGGGTAGGATGCCCCGTTAATGGTATTGACGTTAAATGAAGATGTATAGAGTTGTAGAAATGTTGATACCGTCGTTCCACCCCCTGATCCTGGTGGTAACCCGTTAATCGTTCGTACATTGATGTCCTGGCAGATTGTAGAGGGTGATTGTATTGTCACATTTCCTGCTAAATCAGTTTGTAACTCTATCTGAGAACCTCCTGTAACCGCTCCTGAGTTGATTAAGATATTGCCCTTGGCTCCTATGGTTACTTGCCCAGATGTGCCATTGTCTGCTTGGATTTCTATTTGTCCAGTATTGTCCAATGCGATATAACTAGCGTCATTAGTCATATATAAATTGATTTCACTAGGTGCGAATACATTCAGTATGCCTGCTGTTGTAATGCTGCTTGTTGTAAAAGATGAGGTAAAGAGTTGCGTAAAGGTTGAAGTTACAATACCTGTTCCTGGTGGTCCTGTAGCACCTGTAGAACCAGTGCTTCCAGTAGAACCAGTGCTGCCAGTAGGTCCTGTGCTGCCAGTAGGTCCAGTGCTTCCAGTAGGTCCAGTGCTACCTGTAGGTCCTGTGCTTCCAGTTGGTCCTGAGATACCAGTCGGTCCTGTTAGCCCTGTAGGTCCAGTGCTTCCTGTAGCTCCTGTGATGCCAGTAGGCCCAGTGCTTCCAGTACTTCCAGTAGCACCTGTCATACCTGAGGCTCCTGAGGCTCCTGCCGGCGGGTAGGCAAATCCATTGATAGACGATACGTTTGTAATAGAGGATACACTTATATTATTTCTAAAAATATTGGATGTAGCATAACTCTGAAATGTAGAACCATATACATTAACATTTTTTCTAGACAAAAGAGTAATGTCTTGCGAACTTGTTATCTCTGCCCCATCGTTTCCGCTTATCTGTACTAAATTAGTGCTAATCAGTAACTGTGCGGGAATAATTTGTAAAGTAGCAGCACCATTAGGTCTAATTGTATTCACATACACTGTATCAAATGAAGATGTTATAGCATTGAATGGCACTCCGTTTATTGTAGATACATTTGTAATAGAGGATACACTAAGATTTTTTGCCATTTTTGTATTATCACCTATAGCAATATAACTGCCTGCGTTGAGTGCTAATACGTTACTAGCAGTTACAGCATAGTTAGAGGCAAAGTTTTGGAAATTATTAGCAATGTACTGAGCATCACCGGCTGTATTGATTGACAGGTTTTGATTTGTTATACCTAAGTTTCCTACAGCAGTCATATTAACATTCTGCTGACCTATAATGTTGAAAGTACCCTGGCTAGTCATTTTCATTTCATTAAGACCTATAGGCGGCGTAGTATTCGTGTTGTAAATATTTATGGCGTTAGATGAATTGATATCTATGTTGGAGCCTACAGTAAGATTGTAATTGCCTAGAGCAGTTTCAGTGATATTCAGATTTGCTCCTATGATTACGTTGGAAGACGATATGGTTACATTACACTGTTCGGCTATCAGATTGAGGGCAGTTGCTGCTCGTATGTCTATGTTGGCTGAGGATAAGGTTAGCAGATTGCCTTGTGCGTTTGTTATCAGGTTAGCCGCTAAGGTTGAGGTAAATAGATTTTGAAAGGATGATAAGGGAGGCGTAGAGTTTGTCGAGATGAACTGGGCTATCGTGAAGCCATTGATTGTAGAAACGTTTGTTATGCTGAATAGGTTGGCATTCAAACTGCTTATCGAGTTGGCCCTAAGAGAGGACGTTGTAAGATCTAAGAACGTTGATATCTGTTGTTGATTTACAAACTGCGACGTATTGAAACCATTAATAGAACTAATTGTAAGAACTCCAGAACTTATATTGTTTGTCTGTAAAGAACTTGTGTACAGTTGATTAAAAGTAGATACCTGAGCCTGATTTACAAACTGCGATGTATTGTAACCATTAATCGATGATACATCTAGAGTTACATTTGATGCCGAGTAAATGATACCCGTTGAGGCGTAGAGCTGAAAGAAGGTGCTTACGATTACAGGGTTCGTTAAGAAGTCATTTGTATTGTATCCATTGATTGAACTGATAGTAAGAACTCCAGTGGAAACATTATTAGCTTTGAATGAACTCGTATACAGTTGGTTAAACGTGGATATGTTTTGTACTGGTGAGCCATTGATAAGCACTGAGCCTCCAACATTAATGTTTAGATTGTTTTGTGATACAATAGAGGATGTCTGTAATGAACTAGTATAGAGTTGGTTGAACGTGCTGACAGTTGAGAAGAATACTACAGGTGTAGTTGTAGAAATTAATTCTGCTATCGTAAACCCATTGATTGTAGACACTCCCACTAACCCAGTTATGTTACCAACAGCAGAACTTACATTGTTAGCGACTATTGAACTTGTAAACAATTGTTGAAAGGTGCTCACAGTACTTACGTAAAATGGAGGAGTAACAGAACTAATTAACTGGTCAATAGTAAACCCATTGATAGTTGAAACGTATAGGATTTCTTTGATGCCGGCTGTTGTTGTGCTAAGGCTAGTAGTTTGTACTGTACTAAATTGTGCTGTGCTAAACTGAGCCTGCGGCGATTGTATATAGTTACCAGTTATATTAGTTACGTTCAGATTAGCACCTTGGATATAATTGAAACCTTGTAGTGTTCCACCATCTGAATACACTGCTCTCACGTTACTAAGTGTAACCTTCTGGCCTGCTAAGTTGCCTTTTAGTATCAAATCGTACTCTGGCGTAATGAAACCCTGCGGATACGGTGTAATGAAATCTATGGACATACCGTTCGTAACGCGTACTCCGCCGCTCTCGCCTAACCCAGCAGGATTTAATCCATACAAATATACAGTACCAGGCACGTTGGGAAATACTGAGGCTCCACCTGCTACAATATTTACGCCTAGAGTTCCTTGGATGAAATTATAACCATACACCCCAACAAAGGGCGTAACAGGTCCAGCGTACGAAGTAATGCTCTCCGCTGATATTGCTACACGTGATGTAGTAATAGTTCCAAAGATAGAAGTTCCTGCGGTTGCCTTGAGTTCAAGTAATCCTCCAGTAGCATAACCTAAGGCACTTCCTCCACTAGCTTGAACCAAGACCTCACCCTGAGTTCCGGCATATCCAGGCGACCCTATAATTTCTACCCTACCTCTATTACCGTTTATAGCCTCTAGTTTTATCAATGAATTAGCAGCGACGTTTGCTCCCTCATCATTTTTTAGGTTCAAACTTACTTTGCTAATTAAATCCATAGCCCAGGCACTTTGGAGTAGCATATTATTTCCAACGCCACCTGTACGAATTGTTATATTGCTATTGTTATTAATCTCCCTTACGTTTTGTAGTTGATGGTCTGTAAAATTAACGTTATTGTAGGAAGTAAAACCGCTATTAAAGTTTGTATTGCCGAAAACATTTGTATTACTTAGCACAGTAAGATCTGCGGTTTCCAAGATATTTGTTTTGCTTACAACGTTAGTAACAAAGAAAGTACTTAATGTTGAGGCGTACAGAATATTTGTATTGATGCTACTAGTGGTCAGTTGAATTGAAGAGATTGTATTGATGTTCGCATTTGTAGCCGTCACACTGAGAGCCGTGATATTGCTTGTGTTAGTTTGGATAAAGTCACCAGTGTAGGCTTCTATTGTGCTACCTACAACTAAATCATTTGAGACGCCAACGTTGTTAGCACTCAATAGGGCTGTTTGTACATCCGCAGCCTGTATAAGACCCGCCTCTAGAATGTTATTGCCTTCCATGATGACATCTGTAATAGCAGGATACACTGACCATTCTAAAAGAGAACTAACAACAGTGGAGGTTGTAGCGATTGGAACGCCGTTTAGAAGTAACGTGGCGTTTGACCCTGCTCCTCCAGTGTCCAGCGTATTGCCGTCTAGCGTTATACTGTTAGTGATGATTGAAGATATATAACCGTCTTGAACTCCAATACTACTAATTACAGCGGTCCTAGCAGCTATGTCTTTTATAATTGCTACATTTGTAGCCTGAAAGATTTGTGAAACTGTCGCATACTGAGAACCGTTGAAGTAACTGTTTATCGTATCGGTCGCAGTAACGTTTTGAGCCTTGATATCGCCACTCACAGTAAGAGACCCAGTGGTACTTATATTCCCTGTCGTAATGGATCCTGTTGATAGATTATCAGTAAATATGTTCTGAGACGTGAAAGTCCCAGCAGTAATCGTTGAGGCATTGACACGCCAGAAGAAAGCATCGCCTGGCGTAGCATTGGTTTGGTTTGGTATAACACTCATGTTTCTACATTAGTTTACGATATTCTATAAAAGGAAAACTGCGGGGTAATTCCTAATCCTGTGGTGTTATCGTTAGAGTAAACTACAACTGAGGCTGTGCTGCCTGCTGTTGTATCCTGAACAGAAACACAGTTTGCTGTAGAAGGAACTTGTCCATTGATGGAAGGCATGTGTAATGAGCCGCCTGTGAGATTGCCACCTGAAAACTGGAACATACAAGTACAGGACATTGGGTCTAATCCGCTGCCGCTCTGAATGGATACAACTAAAAGGTAAAACCCTGCGGACTGTCCTGATAAACTAACTGTATAGACAGCACCGTTAGTTATGGCTGCTCCTGAAGTAGAGACAACAGGTGTAGTAGCATTGGAAGGAAATATTAATCCATTAATGCTACTTACAGTTAAGGCTTGTGTATTTGCCGTAACAGAAGAAACATTACTAAGGGTATTCACGTTTGTAAAGTTAGCCACTCCACCACCCCCAGTATAAGTAATCGGGGCTATGGCCGGATACTGGGACCACGAAGTAATAGAAGAGGTAAAGGATGATGTGGCTGCTACAGGAACTCCATTGAGTAACAATGTAGCAGTTGAAGCAGGGCCAATGTATCCACAGTCCATAGTAATGGCATCCAATACAATATTGTTTGTGGTAAGAGATGAAATGTTTAAGGTTTGTACACTTCCATTTTTCAATATAAAAAGATAATCACCTGCTGTAGCGGAAGTCTGATTACCTAGAGCGGACATTCTATACGTAAACCCAATATTTTTTATAAATCAATTTTACATCTTTGGATAGTCCCGGCCCAATTATCAATAAATATGAAATGGTGATCGGCTGTAGCAGCCTTGTACCACTCAATCTTGTCTTCGTAAGTCCAACCTTGAGGAAAATAGCCCCGAAGATAACATTTTATAGTTTGTTCAATCTGCTCCGTTGAGTTCTGCCGGAAGAGCATTGTGAAGGTAAAGTTACTTCGGCAGGTCGGGTTTATCAAAGTTGGGGATTGAATACACACTATTCCAGAGATACCACTATTACGATAGATTGTAAGAAGTTTCAAAAGTTCCTTATCGTTTTTTACTAGAGGGCAATCATCGAGAACAAACAGAAAGGGATAATGGTTCTTAGTCTCTTTATTGATATGGTAAGCATCATTCATTAACTCTGGTATAAATACACAACTGAGAGGCATCAAAGCATATTTCATGTGTGTATAGGCTTGTGCCTTAGCAGATTGACTGAATATAGCACCAACGTGTTTTGTAAAATATTTGTCCATCAAGTACTTTAAAGCTGTCGTCTTTCCAGCACGTCCTGAACCTAACATAAGTATTGAACATCCTCCCGTGTCGACTGGTGGGGCATTGAGTACAAAAGGTTTATCAGGTATGAAACTCATTCTATTATATAAAATATAATTTAAAGAGTAAGAATGAGTGCCTATCTACAAGATATACTAAAATCGGGAAAAAAAATAATTACCGATACGAAAGTCCCTGCTAAAATGATAAGCAAAAAAAAGACATCGCCTATGGATATCCCGGCTGAAACCGACCCACATAAATTACTTATACGTCGTACGATTGAAGAAAAGCCTAAGAAGTCTGAACTGATAGAAGAGTTCAAGAAGTTCATACAAGCAGCTGAAGACTGTCTCTAGACACGCTCCCCGACATGAGCCATGTACGCACCCGGGTAAGGGACTTGACCGTAATGGTGGCCATTGATATGGGTCTTGGACGCTGGGCCAATGATGTGGTATTCAGTATTCTTAGGTTCGTCAGATGCGGCCCTGGTCACTTTAGGTTTGGGGCCGGGCGTAGTTGTTTCGATTAAGCCCCCGAGAGACTTGGTGTAAGGATCCATCTTGGTACGCCCGAGAACTCCGAACATTGTTGGTTTGGGGGCTCCGAGGCCGCCCATCATTCGTGGCATATCAACAACGTGAAGGTAAGGAGTTTTGTTCATTTCTATTCAGTCAAACTATTTTATTTTGACTTAATATAAACAATGTCTTCGTCTGTTTCAACTCAAGATATGGTTCGCCCGGGCGAATGCGTGGATTTATTTTATTACGATGGGGAGACTTCTAAGAAGCAGTGCTACCCGACAACACAAAACACCAAGTACGTCCAGCAATTCGCTAACTTAACAGGTGGTTCATCTGTGTTCACCATCCCACCTAACTCTGGCATCCAGGACGTTGTTTGCTCATTCAAGTTCGCAGGACTTGGAGCTTCAACTGGTCTTGCCTTACCTCGTGGTTGGGGTTACGCATTGATTAAGCAAGTGTCTTTCCGTTATGGAGGCTCTTCCCAGTTCTTCTTGACTGGTGACCAAATCTTACAGAACGCTCTCCGCTCTCAGATTTCACGCACAGCAGCTGATGATATTCTAACACTCGGAGGCAACTTTGCTACTTCAGGAACCACACCTGCCTTATCTGCCGACCAATATGCTTCTGTTGTTCTCCGATTGCCTCACAGCATCCCTTCAGGTGTTGGCAAGTCTCACCCATTCCCAACTGACCTTTTGACCCAGCAAGTCCAAATCACAGTGGAACTCAACCCAGTTTCTCAGATTTTCACTGTCAACCCTGGCGGCGGATCCTCTGCCCCTCCCACAACACTCGCCTCCGCTCAATTCCAGGTTCAACAGTGCGTATTGAATAATGCCGGTGACGCACTCGCACGCCGCACAGATATGTCAGTAAATGCCTATGCTTTCCCTTGCGAGTTCGTCCAACAGGTCCAGCGTATCAATTTGCTCAGCTCAAGTTCTCCACAGTCCGTGGTCTTAACAGGCTTCCGTTCTGGCGAAGTTAAGGCTATCCACTGCTGGCTTACACGTTCAACCGAAAACACTCTCATCACAAGTACAGGCACATATAACCCATTCAACTGGTACTTGCCTTTGTCAGTTCAGATGACTTATGCGGGCGATATCTATGCTCGTTATGAAGCACAGAGCAGCCCTCTTTGGAATATCATCAACGGTAATAAGGTTCCAGCCTTTGACAATCTTATAATTACCGCAGCTGCTCCCCCAACTGGAGCAGCCTCTTTGTCTCAGTGGGTTGAGTTGCCATTCGCACAAACCATGTTAGACGAGGACAGCCACTATACACTTGTACACGGCAAGCCTATTACAAATGGTATTGTCAACCTCGATGTGCTCACTCCTTCAGCACAGTCTGATTGGGTTCTCAACGTTTCCTACATTTACAATACTACCCTTTTGATGTCACAGGGAACATGCGACTATGTTTTCTAAGCGTCTAACATATAGTAAATTATTCTTCTAAGATTTTTTGAAAATCTGTAAAGAATTATAGTTTAACAATCCAGTTTATTGATTCACCTCCTCCTGTATTAGCCGCTAAGTCAAAAATAACTTGATTGGCTCCAGGCGTAATAGAATTAAAGGCCTGGGCTGCTGCTCCCGCACCAGGATGACAATACGTAGCAACTACGACACTAGTACTAACACATCCTGTAACTCCTACAGTTACTAATTGTGTGCCAGTACTTCCAGTAGCAAACGATGTTATACCTGCTACAACTCCAGAAGGCCCAGCCGGGCCTGTAGGACCAGTAGCACCCCCGCTGCCAGCTAATGCGAAAATTGGATTCGATGGAGTAGCAAAAGTTTGATTAGGATAAGCAGACATCTAATAGTACAATTTTTTTAAACTTCGGAGACCAATAAAGTCATTTGCCAATTGAAAGGGCCGTTAACAATGCTGTAATCATTAGCGTAAAAAGCGTTATTGGCTTCGGGAGCATAGAAAAAATACTTAGCAAAGACTTGAAACTGTACTTGACCAATGGGTTGGGTCGGATCCCATTTTACTTGTTTCGGGAACGGGAAAGCCCTGCGATTGACAAACCAATTATACTCTGGGTAGATTGAAAAGCCATATTGGTCAACAGGAAGTATTAATTCATCATTAGCAAAGTAATATCGTGTAAGAATATCTTGGGTATCTTTACTTGTTGAAGTATCCTTGAGATCTTGGTTATAAGTCAATTGAGTACAGACGATATCTAAGTATTTGATAGTTCTAAGACTGGGTACACCGTATGAAGGCGAATTAATAATGCTTAATGTTTGATTTAGTGATGTAACGCCTATTGAAAAACCTAAGCGATTGACTAAGGAAGAGTTAGAAGCGTTGGCCGTTGTAAAATTGAAACTCACTGTAGAAGTTAACGAAACAAGATTTGTATTAGCCGTTTTAGTTATACTAAACACAGCAGGAGCAGCCACAGCATTCAAAGCGACTACAATTTGATTTAGAACTTCTGCGACATTGTAATTGCCTATAGGGACTGTTACAGTATAAGTGGACTGACCTGTGACGGCAACAGTAACAGAAGCTGCGACACGTGTGGCACCAGATAAATCATATACGTTTGGTATATTCCAATCAAGAACAAACTCTGAGACACCCAAGCGAGTAAAGAAACCGTTGAGCAATGAATTGGTTTTGCTAATTGTAAAATTACCTGCTGTAGTGCTACCGGGATAATTAACTCTGTCTTCTGAATCGATTAAGAAGTTAGCCGTAGAAGGGTTCCTAATGGATACACCAACATGTTCGCTATCATTATTATAATTCATCTCTAGTAGAGATGACGAGATTTATTGGGCTACATCGTTCCGACCATCCTGATAAAAAATACTATGTCGAGTTGGAAGGTGCTTCGGGACGTACAAAAACAATATACTTTGGTGATGCGAACTCTAAAGACTTTACCCTCTTTAATGCTCTTGAAAGAAATGAACATAAAAGACGATATCTACAACGTCATAAAAGTCGGGAGGATTGGACTGATCCAGAGACAGCTGGGTTTTGGTCAAAGCACTTGCTTTGGGGTGATACACCCAATATTAGAGAGAACTTGAGAAGAACCATAAGCCGGTTTAACTTGAACCGAGATGCGTCATAATCATTTCACGGTTATAGAGATTAGGGAATAAAGACATTGATAAAATAAAATGCCTATACTCGTCTGTTTCGTGAACAGGTGCGGGTAGTTGTGGATGGCCTTCAAACTCTTCTTTTATTAATCGTTTGCCTCTGGCTCTTTCATCACGCTTACCTTTTTTAGAAATATCGTGTTCTTCCAATACTTCCTTGAATGCTTCAACAAACTTGTTGGCTTCAGGTTTAACTTCTTTTTTAACTCTGGGGGCTCGTTTTGCTTTGTCGGTCATGGTAGATGTTTCAACCGTCCTTGGTTCTCTAGGTTCGGGTATTTCAGTTTGTGTTGACGCTACTGGTTTTACTTTCCTGGGGCGTCCTGGTCCTGGTTTCATTGCTTGCTCTTTCGCTTCCATCTACCGATAGATTGATATTATCTTTGGGAGATGCTTCAACATCAATTGAAAGTTCTCGGCCGCAACACTTAGACGATATACGATGTTTCGTAAAAAGGAAACGGTACACAAGATAAAAGCCGATGGCTGTAACTCCGGAAACCCCGCCTGTAGCAAATAATTGTTGAGCGTCCATGCCATCTATTTACTTCTTCTCTTTCTTCATAGCGGCTTGTAGCACTCGCATTTGTGCTTCAGCTCTTACAAGCGGTATAGGGTTATTACTATAGTGCTTACCTGTTTGCGTATTAACGACAATGGCTTTACCTTTGAACGGATGGCCGCCGGATCCTAGTTCTAGATGAAACGGTATTTTTCTAGTAAGGGTTTAGTTAAATGTAACGAAATGAGGTTTGTTAATTACATTGACAGTAGTTATTGTTGTAGGTTTGGGTCTTGCTTTTCCACGACCCCGATACTTATCTAGAGGACTTAGTGTAACCGGGCTAAAGATTTCTGGTTTTATTGGGTACATTTCTAATATGGTTCTATAATATATGAATAAGGCGTCGCAGATTATACGGTCTCATATACGTGATATACTTGTACTTCATACATCAACTAAAAAAGTCCTAATAACAATACCTTTGTATCTTGAAAAAGGTTTAGTGATTGATAAAGTTGGTATTGTAGGTGACCAGATACAGATTGAAGGAACACTTAATAAACTCGATAGACAACCAGTATCATTAGGGCTTAAATAATACAATCTAATCATAATATATAAGATGTCTGCTGAAAAGTTCCAAACTGCTTATGGCGAAGTTGAATTGGCTAAACTTATCAAGGCTTATGAAGCAAAGAAAGCTGTATATGAAAATAACAAGGATTACTACAAGGCCTATTTCGCATCCGAGAAGGGCAAAGAGGTAAGTCTCCGGAATGCCAAAAAGTACTACATCAATCACAAAGAGGAAGTTTTACGAAAGAGGCGTGAAAAGTATCATAAATTGAAGGCGGAGAAGGAGGCCGCGGAGGTGGTCTAAAGATATTTTGTTAATCATATGTATAAAACAAATGTCCTCCGATGAATTGACCCTTTACGAGGTACACTCTGATGATGTAGCTACTATTTACAATAATGATTTTAGAGATGTATTACCTTATATTGAGTTCGATTATATTCTAACAGACCCACCTTATAATGTTGGATATGATTATCCCGATTATAAAGATGATATGTCTTCCGAAGAATATATTAACATGTTATCGCATCTAGAACCTTATAAATGTATGATGATACATTACGCTGAAGCCTTTTGTGGCGATGTTGGAGATGCTTTAGGAAGACCTGAACGATGTGTATCTTGGTGCTATTCATCTAATCTTCTAAGACAATCTCGTATGATAGCATGGTATGGTTGTAAACCAGATTTTAATAAAGTGAAACAGCCTTATAAAAATCCAAATGATAAGAGAATTAAAGAACTAATAGCAAAAGGTTCGCAAGGTTCTAGAATATATGATTGGTGGGATGATATACAACTAGTTAAGAATGTAAGTAAATCTAAAGTATCGTCCTTTACTAATCAAATACCTGTACCATTACTTGAAAGAATACTTCTTATAACCACTAAACCAGGTGATATAATTCTTGACCCTTTTTTTGGTTCCGGATCCTTATACTTTGCTTGTAAAAATACTGGCAGAAAGTGTATTGGCATAGAACAATCTGAAAAACACTTAGAGAGTTTCATGGAACGCTTGGAAAAAGGACAGTAATAAGGTTCATGTGGGTCCCGAATGTTGGTCTAAAAAGATTTTGTTTAATATATGTAGAAACGAAATGGCCACCCGGACAGCCCAAATCGCTAAACTTGAGCAAGTGCTTGAAGATATAAATGTAGATCTTCAAGGACTAAGAGTGTTACGTCGTTATAATCTCGTGAGTAAGAAGCAGTTTGAACTTCAGAAGAAGCGATTAACAACAAAAGAGGCGAACTTGGAAGACCGTCTTGTTGGATTGTTGAAAGCT
>SESA01001454.1_pt1 | contig 12275 bp, 10 predicted proteins | sample 3171451 | NCBI WGS metagenome assembly SESA01 (sample SAMN06051862, study PRJNA518727) | freshwater metagenome | biome: subpolar coniferous forest; feature: holomictic lake; material: water; isolation source: holomictic Lake 227, 8 m depth | place: Canada: near Kenora, Ontario | collected...
ACGTGTGTCTACAGATCGCCCCGCATTAAAAGTTATTCGCTGTAATGATGAAGAATTAACAGCGCATCAGCAGCGCCTGGAAGCGATTGAAAAAGCCGGCGGTGCTTGTATCTGGAACCAATAGCTTGTAAGTTGGGTTAACTGGGTGTAACTCAACTTACAAATAGCCCGTAATTGGATTAGCCTTAACCAAGGCGATTTTCTGCAAAGAATAGTCCTAACTTGCTGGTCTTTTTATTCATTTCCTGCGTTGCCCAAATAGGTGCGTAGCTGGCTACGCACCTATTTTTCCGCCTTGGAAACAAACAAAAATCTTGCGCCCTTCAGGGCTATTTGTTCTTGGATATAGCCTAACCCGCTTACCTGTTACTCAGCTTTTGGTTTTGCACGTCTTGAGGTAGAACCCATTCTTTTTTTGCTCTTGTCGGCTTTTTTAGCGGCATCATCAGGTAGCGCTCTTTTCGCGCTATCATCCATTTTTGTAATACTCAACAATTGACCTGCTACCCTGATTCTTTTCAGTTCTTCAAGCAACTCTTTAGGCATGCCGGCGGGTAACTCAACCGTACTGTAATCATCTTCAATTCTAATACGGGCAATATGATCGCCATCAATACCGGTTTCATTGGCAATGGCACCCACGATATTACCTGGTTTTACACCATGATTGTGACCGACTTCAATACGAAATGTTTCCATTTCTATATTGGCACCACTACCAAACGTACGCTTTGGTTTACGATCCCTTTCCGGACGATCTTCTCTGCGCGGACGATCTTCTCTGTGTGAACGATCATCTCTGTCTCTTTGAGGTCTGTCTTCTCTACTGTCGTAAGCTTTTTTAGGTAAGTTTTGCATTAACAGCGGCGTATCACCTTGCACCAACTTTGCCAAAGCCGCCGCTATTTCCAAGGCAGTTACATTATGTTCCTGCTGAAATTGCTCTATCAGTTGACTGAAAAAGCTCAACTCTTCTGAGGCCAGGGTGTCGGTAATATTCTGTTTAAAGCGAGAAATACGTTTATTATTAATAACTTCAGTTGAAGGCAAGCCCATTTCTTCAATTTTTTGTTTGGTTGCTTTTTCAATATTACCCAACAATTTTCTTTCTCTGGGCGCAATAAACAAAATCGCGTCACCGGTACGTCCGGCACGTCCGGTTCTACCAATACGGTGAACATAAGACTCGGTATCATAAGGGATATCGTAGTTGACGACATGCGTAATACGATCCACATCCAAACCACGCGCGGCGACATCAGTGGCAATTAAAATATCCAGTTTGCCATTTTTCAGATGAGCAATAGTCCGCTCTCTAAGTGTTTGAGACATATCACCGTTAATGGCAGCGGCTGAGTAACCTCGCGCCTCCAGTTTTTCTGCCAGTTCAATGGTTGCCGTTTTGGTTCTGACAAAAATAATCATACCGTCAAACGTTTCAGCTTCAAGAATACGGGTAAGCGCATCCAGTTTGTGTACACCGCTGACCATCCAAAAACGTTGACGGATATTTTCAGCAGACGCCGTAGTTACTTTTATAGTAACTTGTTCGGGTTCGTTCAAGTATTCTTGGGCAATTTTGCGAATAACCGCAGGCATGGTTGCAGAAAACAGGGCAATTTGTATGTCGTCAGGCGTTTTTTCAAGCACCCATTCCACATCATCAATAAAACCCATGCGCAGCATTTCATCGGCTTCATCAAGAACAAGAACCTTAAGCGTGTCAAGATTCAGTGTGCCTTTGCGCATGTGATCCATGACCCTGCCTGGTGTGCCGACAACCACATGGGCACCACGCTTTAACTGGCGTAATTGCGTGCTATAGTCTTGTCCACCGTAGATAGGCAGAACATGAAAGCCGTTTAAATGAGCGGCATAACGTTGAAACGCTTCGGCTACCTGTATGGCAAGTTCACGGGTTGGTGCCAACACCAGAACTTGGGGGTCTTTTTGACGAAGATCAATTCGCGACAATATGGGCAGTGCAAACGCAGCTGTTTTACCAGTGCCTGTTTGTGCTTGTCCCAGAACATCTTTGCCTTGCAGCATGTGAGGGATAACTTGTGCCTGAATGGGCGAAGGTGTTTCATAACCGACATCGTCCAGTGCTTTTAGCAAAGGTTCAATCAGTGCTAAATCACGGAAAGTGGGTAATGTTGAAACATCATTGGACATGGATTTACCTGTTTTGAGTATTTGGAATACGCTTGTAAAGCGCGGGGAACTTATTGTTTATAATGCTATTATATCGCATTACATTGCATTTTGCAGCAAATAGATGTGATAACAAATATTTGCCTGGCATCTAGATTGATGCGAGGGCTTATTCCAAAAGACTTTTCTCAGCATCATTATCGCTATTTTTTTTGCGCAGATCAGCGAAAACAGCTATTTTTTCGCGAGGAAAACGCAAAGACACGCCGCTTTATTTCTTCATGTCCATCGTGATAATTTTTACGTCAAAAATACTACACTGTAATGAGTCGAAAAACTTATGATACTTTTTATATCGCTGACAAAGACTGCCTAGGCTTATCGTACTTAACCACACTCCAATCCCTGCCGCTTTTTGTCTGTGCTGTTTTCTCAAGCAAGCCCATCGTGTATCATGTAAGCACACAATAAATGTTCAGCCAAGACGTTTACTAATGAGCGATATCTTGCTGAGTATATAAAACAATCGCTTGGGCGATCATTCAATGTTCCCGTTTGGGATGTATTATTTATAAAGGTAAAATGCCGTCATGCTAGACCCCCGTTTATTTAGAACTGACCTTGATTTTGTTAAGCAACAATTAAACAGACGTTCATTTAATTTTAATCCCGAGTCTTATGTTGAGCTGGAAGCAAGACGCAAAGACGTGCAGATTAAAACCCAGGAATTACAAAATGAGCGCAATAGTCGTTCAAAAGCAATAGGCAACGCAAAAGCCAAAGGCGAAGATGTACAACCATTGTTGAATCAGGTTCAGCATTTGGGCGATGAGCTTAAAGCAGCGGAAACTGTATTGACTGACATTCAGCTTGAAATGGAAACACTGATGGAGGGTATTCCCAATATTCTTGACGAAGCCGTACCTGAGGGTAAATCTGAAGAGTTTAACCTCGAACTTTGCCGCTGGGGCGATGTGCCTGAATTTGATTTTAAGCCTAAAGATCATGTTGATTTGGGCACAAAACTGAAAGGCATTGATTTTGAGTTAGGTGTAAAAATTGCGAGTAGCCGGTTTGTCGTGTTAACGGGCCCGTTGGCAAGATTACAACGCGCCATTATTCAGTTAATGCTGGATATGCATACCGCCGAACATGGTTATACTGAAACTTATGTGCCTTTTTTGGCCAATGCCGAGAGTTTGCGCGGTACCGGGCAATTGCCAAAATTTGAGGCTGATCTGTTTAAAGCCAGTGACGACCCTCTTTTATATTTGATTCCGACAGCGGAAGTTCCGGTTACAAACAGGGTTAGGGATGTGATTGTTGAGGCCAAAGAGTTGCCGTTAAAATTTGTCTGCCATAGTCCGTGTTTCCGTAGTGAGGCGGGTGCTTATGGACGTGACGTACGCGGTATGATTCGTCAACACCAATTTGAGAAAGTGGAATTGGTGCAAATTGTAAGGCCGGAAGATTCCGCTAAAGCGCATGAAGAACTGACGACTCATGCCGAAAATATATTAAAAAAATTAAAGCTGCCTTACCGCAAGATGTTGTTATGTGCAGGGGATACGGGCTTCTCCTCATCAAAAACCTACGACCTTGAAGTGTGGTTGCCGGGGCAGGCAACTTATCGGGAAATATCGTCTTGCAGTAATTTTAAGGATTTTCAGGCGCGGCGTTTACAGGCGCGTTGGCGTAACCCTGAAACCGGAAAACCTGAATTAGTGCATACTTTAAATGGTTCCGGTCTGGCAGCGGGTAGAACCCTGATTGCAGTTATGGAAAATTATCAGGATGCTGAGGGGCGTGTTCGTATTCCTGACGCCTTACTACCTTATATGGGTGGCTTGGAAATTATCGAGTCATTGTAACTATTCTTTCAATCAATTTTATGCTTGGAAAGGAAATGATATTGTAACTACTCAGACTGTTCCGGCTTCGATCATAGAACACGGATGCCACTGATTAGACGGGTTTCAACGAATTTTTTCTTTTTAGCCCAAAATACCAGAGGTTTTATCGGCATTATTTATATGATAAAAAACATCTTTATACGTGTCATCCGTGTTCTATTTTTTAACGGCTATGTAATCACAAAAAAGGGAGGGTTATGACTAACCCTCCCTTTTTTACAGATGAAAATGCCTGACTTCAAGCATTTCCAATCCGGCAACGCTTGAGAGCGTTATTGCGGATTTAGAGGTTGCTGGGCTTGACCATTAACCTCTAACTGTACGCGGCGATTGTTGGCGCGTCCGGTTTCGGTATCATTGGTATCAATGGGGCGAGTCCAGCCATAACCACGGGAAGTAATATTAGCCGAATGTGAGCCATTAGTCAGGTAGTTTTTGACGGCGACTGCGCGGCGCTCGGATAAGTCCATGTTGTGCTGGAATGAGCCGGTTTTACTGGTGTGGCCCTGTACTTCAATTAACAAATCGGGATACTCTTTGATACGATTAGCGACATTATCAAGATTTTGAAAGTATTCCGGTTTAATCGTGGCTTTATCGTTGTCAAATTTTATATCCACAATCCAGCAACCCAATACGCTAACTTTGGCACCCGGTATCGTGTTGGGGCATTTATCAATACAATCGTTAACGCCGTCGGAATCTGAATCCAGCTTTGTGCAGTCTGCTACCGGGGTACCGGCTTTTAAGAAAATGCTTTTAACAAAATCTGCCATGTGGCCCGGGCCGGAAATATTATCAGCCGTGGTGCCAAATCCACAGCCAGAAATATTGGCGAGTTGATTTAACACGGCTATGCCACTCGTTTCTTCTTCATTGCCCACCCAAACAGAATAAACACAGAGTCTGTCGCCATATTTTTGTTTCATGGATTGAAGCTCTTTAACGCCGTCCGAGTCCAGATCATGGCCATCACTGAGTATTAAAACAGCAATGTTACCCGCCGTTGTTGATAAATCGTTGCTGGTTCCATCAATCCCGCTGGCGATGGGAGAGCCGCCACTGGCACAGGTTAGCGCATCAATACCACTACCAAAAGTTGATTTTGAGTAGCTGGCAGGCGCTTGATTAAGCTGGGTAAATCCCCATGACAAACAGTTGCCAAAGCCAAAGCTGCGGATACTTGACGTCAATTTTAAGTCAGGAATGGTGTGGTTAATTCGGTTGAGAATTTCTTTTTCAACCGAGAATTTTGTAGGATCAGGTTGGGCCGGGTAGCCTACACCATCATATTCTTCCGTCATTGACGATGAGGAGTCATTAATGACAAAGAAATTATCTGTTTTTTGTACATACTGTCCGGAGGAAAGCAGGCCATTCAAGTCCTGGGCTTGAAAGGCATTAAAAGTACTTGTTGGTTGTGAGGCGCAGCCTGATAATAGCAGGGCTGCAAGAATTGCTGCGGTTTTTAGTATTTTTTGCATTGAAAAATCCCCTTATTGTTATTAATAATAATGATCAAGATAAAGCAAACATGATGTGGTATTGTCGAATGAGTTGAGATTCTAGCATTGTCTTAATGCAATTGGAATACTCCTGTTTTCTTTAAGGTTGGTATCTCAATAATGAAGGTATTACATTTTTGGGTTATAACAAATCGGGCTAATACCACAGCTTTAATATAAATTTAAATAGATTGCTCAAGCATTGTACAAATTCGGGTAATAGCTCCCTGATTATAACGGACAAATGCCTTGCCTTTTTCAGCCAGTGACTGTCTGTAGTCAGATTCTTGATACAACGATAAAATGGCACTAACCAGTTCGTCTTTATTTTGACATTGAATGGCTGCATCATGGCTTAGCACGCCGCGAGCGATCTCTTTAAAGTTTTCCATGTGCGGCCCAAACATAACAGGAACGCCGACTGCGGCCGCCTCCAGAATATTATGTCCGCCGGCAGGTACCATGCTGCCACCCACAAAAGCAACGTCTGCTGCGGCATACAGCGCTTTTAATTCACCCATCGTATCAACCAGATAAACATCCGTTTCTGTATAAGTCCTGGCACCCGTTGTGCGCATAACGACCGCCAACTGAAACTGTTCACACAGTTTTTTAACGTCGACAAAGCGCTCTGGATGTCTGGGTACTATAACCAATAATAATTCAGGGATTTTTTGCTTGATTTCTGTATATAGCTCAAGAAACAGGGCTTCTTCGTCTTTATGGGTGCTGGCAATTAACCAAACAAACCGGCCCTCAAACAAATCGGCTTTTATCTGTAAGCCCTGTGCAAGGGTTGACGGTGGAATTTCAACATCAAACTTTATATTGCCCAATGTGTTAACTTTTTCACTGACTGCACCAATAGCGATAAACCGGTTAGCGTCATCTTGCGTTTGTGTCGCAATACCGCTTACTTGTGCTAAAGCGGGATGAACGAGTGCAGGAATTTTACGATAACCGCGCGATGATTTTTCCGATAATCGGGCATTGATAATATATAAAGGGATAGCGTTTTTTCCACAACCCTCGAAAAGGTTTGGCCATATTTCGGTTTCCATAATAACCGCCAACTTTGGCTTAAAACAGCGCATAAACCGGTTGATTGCATCGGGAACATCATAAGGGAGATAGACATGGGCAACGGTATCTTGCATCACGGACTTAACTCTGGCGGAGCCGGTCGGTGTAGTCGTGGTGATTAATAATTTGGCATCCGGATGTTGCTTTTGTATGCGCCAAACAAGCGGAAACAAAGCTTCAGCTTCGCCTACGGAGACAGCATGAAACCAGATAACATCTTGGGGGAATGGTTTATTGTAAAATGCGAAACGTTCGCGCCATCGGTATCGATAGTCAGGCGCTTTTATACCACGCCAGAGCAGGCGCAAGAGTATAAAAGGAATTAACAGGTAAAAAAGGCAAGAATAAAACGCAAGGTTCAAGGTTCAAGGTTCAAGGTTCAAGGTTCAAGGTTCAAGGTTCGGAGCAATAAACTATCGCCTTTCACCTTTCACCTTTCACTTTTATCAATTAGGCTTCAGCAACCACTTTAATAGTCAGTGTTACTATAACATCAGAATGTAAGTTGATGTCGATAGGATACTCACCAATATGGCGAATTGCCCCATGCGGCAAACGAATTTGATGTTTTTCAACCGCAATACCTGCGGCAGTAATAGCTTCAGCAATATTGTGTGTGCCAATTGAGCCAAACAATCTGCCTTCATCACCCGCTTTGTGGGCAATTTCAATTTGCAGCTTGGTTAGTTCATTACCCAATTTTTGAGCAGTACTTAACTTTTCGGCTGCGGCTTTTTCAAGCTCGGCACGACGCTCTTCAAATTCGGCAATTTTCTTGGTTGTTGCAGGAACTGCTTTACCTTGTGGAACAAGATAGTTTCTGCCGTAACCTGATTTAATAGAGACTTTGTCGCCCAGGTTACCCAAGTTTGCTATCTTTTCAAGAAGAATAACTTCCATCTTTTAATCCTCACCTTTCGGTTTTTAAACCATTATTTATACGCCGTCAGGCGTGTGTGTATTCGATTTTTTTTTGCGTAAGCTCAACCACGGATCACTCAAGCCAATTAGAGCAACAAGCAGCATGGCATGGGGTATCAAAAACAGTGTTACATAGAGCATCGGAACCATAAAGCGTGCCAGTTTCTTCCCTAAAAACACGGTATGTAAAACAGCCGTTCCACTCACTGTGTATAACACAAAGAGCAAGATGCTGATATTCCATGCTATTTCAGATATAACTCCAGAGCTTGCCAAAGCAACGGCTACGACAGCAATACTCCCTATTGACAATCTGGGCTTGGTATCCAATGACAAAAACTCTTGCCTGAAACCACCCGGATTATAAAGGTTTGCCTGCCACCACCGACCCAAAAACAAGCCAAACAACAAGCCAAATACCGAGCCTGCGGCAACCACGCCAGTCATGTAATGCACCAGAACATCAATGGTGCGTTGAATATCTGCAACAGGTGCGTCTGCCGGTATCATTTGCAAAAGCACGGCTTTCCATATCGCGGCAGGATCTGCCGCATAGAGATAAAAACCTATGACGCCAACGATGCCAATCAATATGGCAATTTCAACCGCCAGCGATAAATGCCGACCTTCTCTTAAGATGATTGAAATCAACCAGACCGGTAACCACAGAACCATTACATAAAGCAATGCAAACTGATAATTACCGAGTACCAGAAAGCCTAAAAGGCCGGCTGCAAAACTGGAGCAAATTAAAACATATAAACCTTCGAATGCTCCCCGCCTTAAAGTAACGAGAGCAACGGTGGCTGAACTTACAACACTTACCGGGGGCATCATTAGTGACAACAATGCGAGAGAGGAGGCCACTATCATGGCCTGCATTCTGCCTCGCATAATGTAAGCCGCTAAAAAATTCATAGCCCCTCCGGTTATGTTATTTATGTGCGTCGCAGAACGGCAACAATGCAATAAAACGGGCGCGTTTAATTGCAACACATAACTGTCTTTGATACTTGGCGCTGGTTCCTGTGATGCGGCTAGGAACAATTTTGCCGGTTTCAGTAATGTAATCGCTTAATAAATCCAGATCTTTATAATCGATCTGCGTTCCACCTTCTGCACTGAATCGGCAGAATTTTTTGCGTCTGATGTTACGTGCCATAATAATTTCCGTAATCCAATAAGTTAAAAGTGTTATTCAGGAATGATTTCGTCAGCGTCAGCATCAAAATCAACATCGTCTAAATCAACTTCTTCGTCGATATCACCTGTTGCAGGCACAACAACCGCTTCTCTGGCAGCCGCATCTTTAGCTCTGGACTCAGCGATTTTATTTTCTTCCGCTGTTGATGTGGCAATAGTAGACGGTTCAGTAATGGCCGCTTTTTGCAATAAAGTCATGCTACGTAAAATAGCATCGTTGAAACGGAAGCCACTTTCCAGTTCTTCCAATGTAGCCTGATCACACTCAACATTCATCAGCACGTAATGGGCTTTATGAATTTTTTTAATTGGATAAGCCAGATGTCTACGACCCCAATCTTCCAAACGGTGAATAGTCCCGGATGCAGCTTCAATGGTTGACTTGTAACGTTCAATCATTGCTGGAACCTGAGCGCTTTGGTCAGGATGGACTAAAAAGACAATTTCATAATGTCGCATTATTTTTCCTTTCGGTTAAGCCTTCCTTCTCTGTCTTAAAAAGAAGGTAAAGCAAGGAGGAGCGATATGCTCCGTAGAACTCGGCATTATAATGTATTTTATAGCGATCAGAAAATATTTTTGTTAAAAATACGGAATAAGCAATCGTTATCCAATACTACTACCTTAAAATACACAACTTGTTATATTATAATTTGTGCCAAAAAACGGGGTTCAAGCTGCCATTAACCAAACCTTGAATCAACCGTGCAAACGGTTATTTAAAACAATTGCATCAGCGCCTGCCGACCTAATTAATACAGATTTAGCTTATGACTGATTCACATAATCCCCGACAAAACCATCTCCTTGAAGCCCTGCCTGCTACCAAATACGAACGCCTTTTTCCAAATTTGGAACTCGTCGCGCTGTCCTCCGGCGATGTCCTTTACGAATCAGGGGGATAAGCTAAACTTTGCCTATTTTCCTACAACCGGCAGGGTATCGTTACTTTACCTGATGGAGAATGGTGCATCTGCGAAAATTGCTGTAGTCGGCAACGAGGGCATGATCGGTATCAGCCTTTTTATGGGCGGGGAAACTACGCCAAATCAAGCCGTTGTGTTAAGCGCGGGTTATGCCTATCGGTTGCGAGAGCAACCCTTTATGCAGGAAGTTGACCGCGCGGGTGGACGACGCAGCGGAATGTTGCAACATCTGTTACTGTGTTATACCCAGACACTGCTTAACCAAATGGCACAAACGGCAGTCTGCAATCAGCATCACTCAATTGAGCAGCGACTCTGCTACTGGCTGCTGATTAGTTTTGACCGGATAAGCGAAAACGAATTGATCATGACCCACGGATTAATCGCAACCCTGCTGGGCTTGCGCAGGGAAGGCATCACAAAAGCAGCAGGAAAATTACAGCGGGCGGGATTGATTCATTACAGTCGGGGTCACATCACAATAATGGATCGATCCAAACTGGAAGCGCAGGCCTGCGAATGCTATCAAGTGGTTAAAAAAGAATTCAATCGCCTGCTTCCCGAGATCAAAGTCACGAACTATTGATAGCTGCTGCCGAAAAGTAATTATTCAGTCCTTTCGGTAACATACTGGTGCTTCCTGATTACAACACGACCAAAGCCGGCTTTGGACTCCAAAAATAACGGATACCGGAGTCGTTCCGGTATTTATTTATGGTGAGCTATCCACCGTTATTCTGAAAACTCAGTAACTGCCACCATCACACTCATTACAGGCGCTTGGGGAGTAATGGCCTGAAAAGAGCCGGCAACGGGCGGCACCGATTCGGGATGTCGGCTCATCGCTACGGCAATATGGTCGTTACCAACCACCTGACCCGATGTAGAATCAAAGCCTTTCCAGCCAACGCCAGGCAAGTAAACCTCCGACCATGCGTGAGTTGAGCCCTCGATCTGTTGAAACGGGGACGTGTACAGGTAACCACTGACAAAACGCGCCGCCAACCCTAAAGAACGGCAGGCATCGATGAATAGAGTCGCAAAATCGCGGCATGAACCCGCGCGTCGGGTCAACGTGATTTCCGGCGTCTGTACGCCTGGCTCCTCGCGCTGCTGATAAACAAATCCGGTGGCGATTGCTTTATTAAGCCATTCCAGCAAAAGATAAGTTTCTACTACCTGACCGGTACACCAAAATTGCCGCAACCATACCTCCAACACTAGACGGTCTTGATCAAAATTGCTTGACAGGTAAGGTTCCAAATCAACGCGCTCGGCAACATCGTACTGAAAGGGAAATAACACCGCATAATCTGCCACCAAAAAATCAAGGGGCTGATCATTATAATGTTGAATCAAAATACGGCTGGAAATTGAAAGTAAGTTGCCCTGCTCCAAAAAAGTCGCCTGAGCTACCGCATTGTCATACACATCGCGTTGCCAGTGCAGTTGATGTGCCGGAAAAATAACCAGCTCAGCCGATTCAATACGAATATCGTGCCCTTCCCGAGGTCGCAACAGCAACTTGTGCGGCAACAAGGTTACCGCTTCCGCATATTGGTAAGTAGTTACGTGCTTTATTAACAGTCGGCGCATTTCTATCGCTCCAGGAATCGGCAGTAAAGCGTGGTTTGGCAATCATTCTGACACACTAATCCAAACCTCGCCGAAAAACCATCAAAACCAAAAACCATCACCACGAAAACACGCAGTTTTTTTCTTCGTGGTAAATAAATGACTACAGGGTCAAGCCAGGAACACCCGTACCTGATGCAGGCGTTCGTCATTCTGTAAAGTAATAGTATTCCCGTTTAACTGGGATACACCATCCACCGCTATCAAACTGATTCCTCGCTCCACACCGTTCGGGTTTTCAATAGTGATTTCATAACGGGTATTTTCGTGCTGATAAAAAATGCGGTAACTGCGCCATGTTTTGGGAATACACGGATCAATAACCATTTTACCAGCGCAAATCTGTAAGCCCAGTATCCATTCCACTCCGGCACGGTAAAACCACCCGGAAGCGCCGGTGAACCAAGTCCAACCACCCCGCCGTAAATGCGGCGGTTCGGCATAGATATCCGCTGCCAGCACATACGGCTCAACTTTTAGGCATAAACGCCGGTGCGGGTCCCTGCGATTAATCGGATTCAGCATACGTAGCAGTTCCATCACTTGATCACCTTCACCCAGCAAAGCGAAGGCGATAACCGACCAGATCGCCGCATGCGTATATTGCCCCCCATTCTCACGTACGCCAGGCGGGTAGCTTTTGATATAACCCGGATCGCGTTCGGTCTTGTTAAAAGGCGGGATAAACAGCAACACCAAATCGCCGTAGCGAACCAGATATTCACGTACCGAATTCATTGCTTGCTGCGCCCGTTCAGGGTCTGCTGCACCGGAAATGACCGACCAACTCTGGGCAATCGAATCAATACGGCATTCGACGTTGGCAGCAGAACCCAAAGCACTGCCGTCATCGAAATCAGCGCGGCGATACCATGCCCCGTCCCAGCCTTCCGCTTCCACCGCAACCTTTAATTGCTCGGCTTGTTCGCGCCAAC
>SESA01001455.1_pt1 | contig 12271 bp, 20 predicted proteins | sample 3171451 | NCBI WGS metagenome assembly SESA01 (sample SAMN06051862, study PRJNA518727) | freshwater metagenome | biome: subpolar coniferous forest; feature: holomictic lake; material: water; isolation source: holomictic Lake 227, 8 m depth | place: Canada: near Kenora, Ontario | collected...
TCTCTAGAGTTACTAATTTGCAGTTCGTATACACTAATAAACCATCAAAAAGAATCGGGGAAATAAATGGCATTGTCATTCAACCTAGCGTCCGAATATGTCGCTAGTTATCAGGAGAAGAAAGTTCCGTGGGGTTACACGGACGCTGGTGGAAACTCGGTTGGCGAGGTCACTTTTCTTCGTACCTATTCCCGTAAAAAAGAAGACGGCACTAAAGAGACTTGGACAGATGTATGTGAGCGCGTCATCAATGGCATGTACTCACTACAGAAAGACCACTGCAAAACCAACCGCTTACCGTGGAATGACTCAAAGGCGCAAGCCTCAGCCAAAGAGGCGTTTGACCGCTTATGGAATCTGAAGTGGACACCGCCAGGACGCGGACTATGGGTTATGGGAACACCGCTTGTTAATGAACAGCGTAACTCAGCCGCCCTACAGAATTGCTCGTTTGTATCGACCTCTTCAATGACGAAGATTGACCCTGCTAAACCATTTGCCTTCCTAATGGAAGCGTCGATGCTGGGAGTTGGAGTCGGGTTCGACGACAAAGGGGCAGACAAAGAGTTTAATATCTATGCCCCAACAGAAGGAGAAAAGTATGTCATCCCCGACACCCGCGAAGGCTGGGTCGAATCCACAGCCGCCCTCATCAATGCCTACCTCAAGCCAGATACGAAATATCCACTATTTGATTACCAAGAAATCCGCCCAGAAGGCACAGCAATCAAAACATTCGGTGGTACGGCAGCGGGGCCAGAACCGTTAGTTCGTTTGCACGGTCATATCCACCGCATCTTTAAAAAGCGCGGCGGGACTAAGTTAACTCGTGTAGATATTGCCGATATCGGTAATCTAATAGGAGTATGTGTAGTTTCAGGCAATGTGCGTCGTTCTGCCGAGTTGCTGATGGGACGTTTGGATGATAAGGAGTTCCTGAACCTTAAGAACCCGTCTAAGTATCCTGCCCGTAACTCATATGATAGCGATAAGCCTGGCTGGGCTTGGATGTCGAACAACTCTGTTGAAGTATCTGTTGGAGATGACTTCTCAGGAATCATTGACGGCATTGCTCGTAACGGAGAGCCTGGGGTTTTGTGGATGGATGTGACCCGTAAGTATGGTCGCCTCATTGACCCAATCAACAATAAGGATTGGCGCGCGGCTGGATACAACCCTTGTGCAGAACAATCATTAGAATCATTTGAATGTTGTACTCTAGTAGAGACTTACTTGAATCGACACGACAATCTGGCAGATTTTCAACGCACGCTGAAGTTCGCCTACTTGTATGCCAAGACTGTAACGCTTCTTCCTACTCACTGGGAAGAAACAAATGCGATTATGCAACGCAATCGCCGTATTGGTACTTCAATCTCTGGCATTGCTAACTTTGCAGACCGCGTTGGCCTCCCAACACTTCGTGAGTGGATGGATAAGGGATACGAAAAGGTATTATCTTACGACCACATTTACTCAGAATGGCTTGGTATTCGGGAATCTATTAAGATGACCACAGTAAAACCATCAGGAACCGTATCTATTTTGGCTGGAGAGTCTCCTGGAGTGCACTGGACCCCAGGTGGAGAGTACTTCCTTCGCGCAATTCGCTTTCCTAATAGTGACCCAATGCTTCCTCTATTTAAGTCCTCAGGATATAAAGTAGAACCAGCGTCTGAATCACCAGATACTACTTCAGTAGTGTTCTTCCCAATTAAATCTCTGGCTAAGCGTTCTGAAAAAGACGTTTCAATCTTTGAGAAGACTGCGCTCGCGGCTATGGCTCAACGCCATTGGTCAGACAACTCAGTCTCGGTAACCGTATCCTTTGACGCGGAAAAGGAAAAGGACTCAGTAGGCACAGTTCTACACATGTTCGACGGACAACTGAAGACAGTCTCATTCTTGCCTATGGGAAATGCGGTTTATCCACAAATGCCATATACTCAGATTACTGCTAAGGAATACGATAAATACACAATGAAGTTAATGCCTATTGACTTTACTGGGGTATACGCAGGAATGGCCGCGGATGCCATCGGTGAGAAATACTGCAGCACCGACTTCTGTGAGGTTCCTAAGCCTTAAGTTCTAATAGAAAAGCCCCCTAGCCGATTAGACTAGGGGGCTTTCTTATTGGGTTACTTACGTCCCCATTGAACTTTATCCCACACGCGTTCATGGACATAATAGATACCGACTTTAACTATAGTTTCTAATGCAGAAAGTAAAGCAGATAATCCACCTTTATGAGTTACCGCATAGATTATGAGAAAAGAACTTAATGTACCAAATACTCGATATGTTACTGACTTTGTTAGTGACCTAGCCTTAGTTACTTTCATATGCCTAATTCCTTACGCTTCTCGGTTGCTGAAATTGAATGAATATCTGCGCCTAAATCAACCTGCTCAATCTTGTAACCTACATCACGACCGTAAACTATGTTAGTAATGTTGGGAACCTTCATCACAAAAGGTGGTCGGGTTGTGCTGGAAACAATATGTCCAACAACTTCTTGATAACTAAGCGGGTCTTTCTCACTCGTACCTTGCGTATCCCTGACGGCGATAAGTACTTGCTCTGTGCGTTCATGGGCTTTCTCCTTCAATGCTTCATGACCTTCATGCCACGGTTGGTAACGACCTAATAGTAGCGTAGTAGGAGCCTTCCAATCGGGAAGATTAAACTTCTTAATAATAGACTTAGCGTATGATTCAGCGTCTTTACTTAATACAACCATGTCCCAATTAAAAGGGTCTTCCCACATCTTATTAGTGTCCTCAAACCTGCTTTCTGCAAGGGTGTATACCCAAATAATAGCGTCAGCCTTACCGAAGGCTTCCCGCGTTGTTTGTGTCGGGCATACGAAATCTACTACGACTATATGACCTTGCTTATCCAAGAGACGAGCAAGGGCACCCATTCGACGGGACTGTTCAATCCTGTCCTCAGGTGAGAAGCCTAAATCCTTATTTAAATCAGCGCGTACTTCATCAGCATTTAGATGAATCCCATTTATTCTACTTACAAGTTCTGTTGCAAGAGTTGTCTTGCCGCTGCCTGGCAGCCCGATGATTTGGATTATCATTTAACTTCCTTATCTTATAATCAAATCTAGATTATTATTTAAACTGTATTTATCCGCCCAGTGTAACACGTCTTCAGGTATAGGCCGCCCGCCCGTTGGAACGAGCCCCATATTGTTTGGGTTTTTAATAGGGAAAAGGATAATCACGTCAATTAGATTAGGCTTAAACTCTTCGGGAACATCGGGGTTCTTTAACCACCCGCACTTAAAAGTTCCGCAACCAATAGCAGGTCGGTTCTCGTAGTCACCGCAACCTTTATTCAATAGGACTAACGGACAACCTTTGCCGTATATGTCCTCTCCATTTATTGTCATGCCGAGGCTTCCCTCACAACATTTAGTACAAGTACCGCACTCTCTCATTTACCATCATTCCAAAAGAAAGAGTCACTAAAAAATACATGGGAATCTAATTTATTAAACTCATATAGATATGCTATTTGAGTAGGGCTTAGTTCAGACCACAGACGGTTGGACTCTTTACTTGCATTGGCGTCTTTATCTATTACATAGTTAGGTTTAACATATGGAATCATTAGGTCATTAAGAATCTTATCCATAAACACTTGTTGATTGGCATGGCTTAATTGAGTATTCCTAAGTAATAGATTAACCCTCAGGACTCTCTCAAATAGAAGTTCCTCATCTATTACTAGACTATTAAACTCAGGGTCGTCTAAATAGAATGGGCCAATTTTAACATTCTTCTTCTCATGCACAAGAAACTTAGATTGGTAGTTAGCAAGGAAGGGCTCATTCTCTTCTACCCAAGCCATTAAGTTCTCTACAGTTATCTCTTTGTATTTCTCTTGCGTCCAGTTATCGTATCCCTCATAGAGTTCTTTGCCACTAAAGTTCTCTACAGAATAGGCGAAGTGACTAACTATCCTTTTTGCAGGGTCGCGCCATATATTTATTATGTAAGTAGAGTCTGTAATCCCTGTCCAACTAGCGTGGTCGACCCTGTATTCAATCTTTGCGCGTTCTATAGAGACTTGAATCTCATCAAGTACATGGGTGTTAAACCATATACCGCCCGTCTTAGGGGTGTGAAGATGATATACATTGTCGTAAGGCTTGCTCATTGTTCAGCACCGCAATTAGAACAACGCTTTGTGCGACCTTGTGTCTCGGTAGGGCTATTGCCTACATAATTAGGTAGAAGATAAATCTTGCAACGATTACGAGTCTCACTTAACCGAGAGATACGGTCAGCCTTATGGAGAGTAGATAGAATCCCCGAAGAAGTGCCGTGATGCCAGCCAAACTTATCAGTAATCTCTTTCCAGGTGGCTCCCATATCTTCACAACTATCTAGGTATTCTAATACTTGGTTCTGCCTCTTTAATGTAGTTCCACTTGAATCTTGGTCGAGCGCGCGTTCCTCTGAAGTCCCGCTGCCACTCCAGCCACTTGTTCCATTGTAAGGAAGAATAGCCTCTTCTAATTTACTCTTCTTGAATATACTCATTTATCTCTCCATCTCTAATTTCTTTTAGAATCCACTTACTACTCTCGTAGTTAAACTCCGAATCCAAATACGATTTTATCTTCGGGTTCATCATCTTCATCAGGTTGGTCCCAATCTTCGTACTCTTCTTCATCATCTTCCTCTTCAATTTCAATCTCTTCGTCGTCTATATCTTCACGGCGAATTGAGGGGAATATGGGTTCGATAAGTGGGTCAGGAAGAATCTCCATTTAGATATTCACATCTAACTTGAATACGAGTGAGCCTGTAAACTCCATAGGCTTACCTTTAACATCTAACTTGTCCCCTGCTACCCATTTAATACTTTTCTTAGGAGTTTCGGATAGAACGATTTCTTTTACTGCGCGCTTGGCGGCGGAAGCACTTGTCCATGCACCATAGCCCGACTTTATATTACTTCCCTCTTCTGTAATAGACCAACGCACAAGCCATGCACTTCCTTTTATAGGACTCTTGCTTACTGTTGCGTTCATTGCACAATTAACTTTTTTAGCCATTAGATTTCCTCATCATTTTCATTTAAGAAGATAGTGCTATCTGCATTATCATACATAAAGTCCTCTTCTACCCAATCTTGGATACGCGACAATACCATATCTAACGATACTTCGCTTGCTTCTATTTCATTCTCTGCCATGAGAGACTCTACTATCTGTTGCACATCATAGTTGATAGCCTTAACGGCTTTGATAGTCTTTGGCATTATTTGATTAGTCACGCTTTTCTCCCCCTGCAATTAGAATGATTACTACTAATAGCATTATTCCTATGAATAGCATTAGACTTCCCCCTCAATCTTGATACTGCCACACTCTTTACACTCTGTTGGATAAGTTTCATCAAGGCGTTCACGGTCACCCGCGTAGTTATCTACGCATTTACCGTACTCATCAAATATAGATACCTCAAACTCAATATAAGCGGTAATAAACTTTGCGGTGTTTCCACACTCTAAGCATTTAGGCATTTTATTCCTCTCCCATAATATCGCGTACTGCTTCGTCAATAATCTCGCACCCGACTTCGCTTACTGCTTCCACGAGTGCTTCGGCGCGCTTTACTGCGCTATTCCACTCCTTGTCTGTGAGGTCAAGGTCATTAGAATCCTGAGCATAATACTTATCCCAATAGGTAAAGAACACTTCCTCTTCGGGGTCGTACTTGCTCATCATTGCAATAATATCTTTGGCTTTCATTCTGCGTACTCCACTTCATAAGTAGCGTCGTCGATAAGGTTACGGAGTTCGCTATTTGAGCACCATGCTTGGTTGAGTGAATCCTTAAATAACTCGTAAGGGTCTTGCCCTTCGGGAGTTGTTAGTTTAATAGTTATTGTAGCCATTCTTTGTTTCCCTTCTTGCGGTTGTACTTCTTTTTATTTGGTTTAGGTACTGAGGCATTACTACGGCGTAACTCCATAAGCCTACGGAGTTCTTCGGCTGACTTTCTAAGGTTGAATATCATAAGGTGTCCTATCATTCACTAGATAAGTGAGATAGTCAATAGCGACTTTAATCGCTTCCTCTGCTTCGCCTATGCGGTTATCGCTAAGGTTATCTTGCGCTTCGGTTAGGGCTTCTATCGCTTTGGCTTTGTAATCCATTTCTATTCTCCTTTAGGGCAATCGCTATATGGGAAGTACTCCTGCTCTTCGCATGAGCACCAATTAAACTTTTCTACCTGAGTGGCATGAGTTAGTTCTGCTAAGTCACTCCAATACATTACTTCTTCCATAACCTTACTCCTTGTTGTCGGGTGTTTGTGTTGGGCAGGTGAGCGCGGAAGGGAATCACACGCTCACCCACGATTAGTTGCTAGTACCGATTACGCGATAGGGCTGACTTAACTAAGTCACTTGCCACATCTACGAGGTCACTAGGCGTTGCGATAGCGCGGAAGGTGTCTGCGCCATGTTGGTATCCGCGAATCATACGGTCATAATCTTCGCGCTCTGAGTTCTCCTTGTGCCATGAAAGGTCACCGATATAGACCACGCTGGTAATTGCGCCGAGGTCTTTGATACGGGCGATAGCAGAATTGTTAAGGTCTGCGCTCTCCCACTCACCGTCAGTTACTATAAATAGTATTTTAACTCCGCGAGTACTATTAGAAAGGATACGCTCGGCTTCGATAAGGCTGTTGATAGGGTTGGTGGTTCCACTACTTGTTACCCAACGAAACTCGTTGGGCTTAGCCTTATCGTCTGCTGAGTAGAGAAGGCGAGAAGTGTGGTTAAACTTAAACACGGTAACCCTACCGTCAATCGCTTCAATCCCACGCTTGATAGCCCATGCACTCTCACATGTAGAAGTCATGCGATAACCCATTGACCCTGAGTGGTCTAATAGGATTACTGCTTCAATATCATTAGAATCGTTACCCAAATCCCAACGGTCGAATAACTTATCTATATCGTTAATATCTGAGTGCATAGCGCGTTGCACATTGAGGCGACCCGAAGGTTGCTCTATATGCCACATAGGGTCATTCTCGATACGGATACGCTCTAACTCACGACCGAATTGTTCAGCCGAAGTACGGATAGGATTACCCGTTGGTTGCGCGGTGAAGGTACTCTGCTTCAAGGCAGACTTAACTTTATCGTTATCGTAGATAGCCTTGCGAATCTCTAGGGTATCGCGCTTCACTTCATCACTCTGAGTAATATCCTCAATACGCTTATTGAGTTTATCTTTGAGTTCTTTATCCATAGGCTTATCTTCGCTTGGTTGATTAGCCTCATCATCAGAATCATCATCAGGACTATCAGGCGGAGTACCGTCAGCCTTATCGTTACCTTCTAACTTCTCGCTAGACTTATCAGTAACCTTATCGGCTTTATCTTGTACATCTTTCTGTTCTTTGCCTGACTTAACGCGACCTGAATCCATTTGCTCGCGCTCTCCGTGACCTTGCTCGGGTTCCTTAAAGGTAGGCGGTACTTCATCTTTGCCTACATATTCAGCGAAGCGTGACAGTAACTCCTTAGCCTTATCGAAGTCTGCAGGGAAGGCGAGTGAACGATACGAGTGGATAATATCGAATAGAATCTCCGATAGTCCTACTCCATATTTGACTATGAAACGGTTGGCAATTTCTTGGCGCACTTCAAGGTCAAGGTACTTGCGACCCGTGGTGAGAATGAAATAGTCAGCCCAATCAGTAGGGTTATTGCGCGCTATCAAGTCGGTCATGCTCGCTTCAAGAAACGGCTTAGTGCTCGGATACTTTGCACTAATCATAGTCTCGATACGGCTATCTTCTAATATATTGTAGGCGCGCTTTAATCCATTCTGCATTACATATTGCCCGAGTTCGCTATTCTCACGAGGCGTGTAGAGAATATGCGCGACCTCATGGTAGTTGAATCCATGAAGAGTGACGATAGCCTCATCTTCTAACTCGTCAATAAGATTAGCGTTAAACACGATAGTCTTACCGTCATTCATAGCGGTAGTATCCATAGCCTTATCGTTCACGACTTTAACCGATACATTCTGCGCGGTTAGGATACTGTCGGCGCGCTCATAGACCACGCCGACCGAGTTGAGTTTATCCATGTGTTCAATAAACTCATCTTGAAGTTCCTCTGTATCTTCGGTATTAAGAATCCACTCACCGAGTTCATTCTTCTCCCAAGTACCATTACTACTAAGGCTATCGAGTTCTTCATAACTCGTTGGAGTACTCATTAGATATTGCTCGCAAAGTTCGCTTGTAGCATTTGAGCATACATATCGCTAACACTTAGAGTAGGGCTATCTATAACTTCTACCTCTTCGGTTACTGTGAGAGTAGGTGTCGATAAGCCTAACTCCATTGAGATATTGTCGCGGTGAGTGTTCACCACTAGGCGTACTGAGTTGCGCTCTGTCTCACCATTGAAGGTGTTCACATAGGAGTAGGTTGCGAAGTCCATGCCGAATTGCTTGGCATTTTCTAGGAACGCCACGAGTGAACGGGTCGATACGGGAGTGGCAAGGTTGCGCTTATCGTACTCATCACGGAGTTGGTTCGCCATTTCGATAATAGCCTTATTCTTAAGAATCTTCATCTCAATAGCCTTATCGTAAGGGAAGTCTAAACGCTCTGCGAAACGGTCTGCGAACGCTTGGTTGAGTGGGCGAGTGCCACGGTAATTAGGGTTCATATCTGCCACGATTAGAAGGTCAGGGTGGGCTTTGATAATCTCGCCACCATTCTCCATGAGTTGAATCTCACGGCGATAATCTAATAGAGAGAAGATAAAGGTTGAGAAACGCTCGGGCATGAAGTTAATCTCGTTGAATAGCAATACTCCGCCATTACGGACAATCTCTGTTACTGCCCCGTCTTGCCACTTGAAGTGACCGTCTGCGGTTGGAATCCACCGACCGACAAGGTGAGAGACTTCTAGCCCAATATGGCATGACACATTGAAGTAACGCATATTGCGCGCTGAGGCATAACTCTGTACTGCCATAGTCTTACCCGACCCTGCAGGACCCTCAATAAGCACATTCTTATCGGTAGCGAGTGCATAATCAAAAATCTCGAAGTCGGTGATATTACCCATAACCTTACGGTTGATATATTGCTTTGCCCACTTAGGGTCAGGTACGGACACCATTTGAGATACGAGTGTCATAGGGTTATCGCTTGTTGGTACATCTTCACGATAGTCTTGCGCGCGAAGTGATAGAAGTTTATTGTGCGCGAGGGCAGACACGGTTGAAAGTGCTTCCTTCACGAGAGGCTTGATAACTACACCGTTAGTCCTACGCTTATCTGCGATAAGGTTAGCGAGTTCTTGGTCGCCTTCCTCAATAGCCTTAGCGATACTTGCCACGGTCAAATTGTGCGGTTCACCCGAAGTATCAGGTGAGGCATTTTCTAGGGCATTGACGGCTTTGATACCGAGGTTAGTAATCTGTCCGAAGTGAAGCATTTCAAGGTCACGCTCTGACACCATGACGGCGATAGGCTCGTGAGTGATAGTGTTATCGCTGAGGTCTGAAAGGTCTGACTTACGCCAAGCCTGTCCGCGACCCTTACCACCATTAGATACGCGGTGGTAGAGTTGGATTTCTCCATTATGACCGAACACGAGGGTCTGAGCCTGTGCTGGTTCTCCTTCTAAGTAGTCGTCTGAAACGACCAATACTGCAAGTGTCACTAGATTTCCCTTCTAATCGGCGTTGTTGCCGTTCCCGTAGTCTAATCGGATAATCTCCTAATAGGCAATACGGATACACGCTTAGGTTCCTGTGAGTGTTATCCACAGCCCCCTGTGCATATTTCGCGGTTTGCTTGAATCTATACCTCTTCCTCATAGGGAGTATCCATAGGACTATCTAGTGTCTCCTCTCCTCTCTTGCCATAGGGCTATCTCTGCCTCTCTTATCATCATAACTCTCGGCAAGCCTATCCGTAAGTCTGGGCGTATCCCCGATAAGCCTATTGGCTCTCTCGGCAGTAGCCTAAATCGCATAGCACTCTCTCTGCTCTCTTGTCAAGTGCGTACTGAGCGTATCTCTTGTGAGATGGCTCACATGCTGAGAGAGTTATCCACAGGCAGAATGTTCGTGTTGGCTATATTACATATAGCCAACCTATGAAATAAGCAATTGCTTATTTCATAAGGGGTTTCAAGGGGATTTCCCCTAGGTAGTGGGTGGGTGGGTCAACACGAACAATTTGCGCTCGCCCCGAAAAGGCAATAAGCCTAACGCTAGGGGCGGAGGTAGCGTTCTCATTAGATGACTATTATCTCTCATTTAATGAGAATGGCAATAAGCCTAACGCTATAGTCCAAATATAGCGTTAGGCTTACCTTGTTGGAGGGAACCAACTCTACCAACTAGAGTGATACTCGAAAGACCACCCTGACTTGTGTCCTCCTTCTTCTTGTACTTCCTCTAGTAACTTGTTAAGCCTATCGTGCGTTTCTTGTACGGAGTACAGGTAATACTCGTCAATCTCCGTTCCCCCGAAGAAAAAACCTTCCTGCGGTGGTAGTAACTCGGTAGCGAGCGCGTTATCTTCTAAGACAGCCTTACAGGTATCGCGTAACTCTATAAGACTATCCCTAGATACATAGTAAGTACCACAATCATCTACTCCGTCTTGGCAATTAGTGACAAACCAATTATGAATAGCGTTAGCCTTGCGCCAATATGCCACATTAACCGATACCTCGGCGTGGTGGGTATCAGGGCTCACAATATTGTGAGCCCCAACTGAGTCAATAACCCTATCGTAGAGGTCGTTCTCCCTACCCTCATTAAAAGAGTAGGAAGAAACAAACTTCTTCGCGCTTAAATACATATCTAAGCCCATGATTACGCCTCTACTTCCACATCAAGACCAGCCTGTACTGAGTCCTTCAGCCCAACAAGCATACCCTCGCGTGTTGAGGTCAAATCCCAGCCAGCCGACAGGATACGGTCGGTAAGACGGACAAGGTTAGGGAGTTCTAGGTCGTACTTAGCAATAAGACTATTGGCAGTTTCACGCACTTGCTCAACTACGGGAGTGTAAGCCCACATAGTATTGAGGTGGTGAACGGTGGCAAGAGCCTCGATATGCGCCTGAGTGATAGGCTTATCGTTCTTTACATCTTCTGAGATAGTATTGACTACCTTGATTGACAATACCTGAGTGAAAGTATCGTCCTCACACCCAGCGACCATAAGAGCGTCGCGTACTGTGTAGTTAGCGAATGGAGTTAAATCAGCAATAGGGTTATTATTGCCATCAGTTACATCTGAGGCTAGTGCCTCGTAAATTGCGCGGTTGTTCATTGTTCCCTCTCTGTGTAGATAGTGTCTCTATCCACTAAGAGAACAATATTCTCCTCTCCCCTCTCTCGTCAAGCCTCTTACCTGTGAAAGTTATCCCCAGCCTGTGGATAAGCCTGTGGATTGTTCGTGCTGGTGGCTTATGTATGCGAATAAATTACTAGTAATTTATTAAAAAAACAATTACATTGTTTTTTTCGCATACACGCACATAAGCCACCAGCACGAACAAAAAGCCCCCAACCTTTCGGCTGGGGGCTTGTTTGCGATAACCTTATTCTTCCGTGGCACTAACTTCCATATTGTCACGGAGTAGGTCAGCGAAATCGTAATCATATTCGTTAACGGAGCCTGAGTTTGACTCATGCCCAAATGATACATTGAATGAGAGTTCTGAGTCTGAGAAGTCAATATCCTCAGTAACCTTGTCGCAAGCCTCGTCCTCAGACTCAGCCTCGACTGAAGAAACCTCAAGTACATCGTTACCAAATACTGACACGGTTACGGTGTAAGTTCCGCCGATTGACGAAATTTCTGATTGTCCGACCTTAGTGGCGATAAGGTTGAAGATAGTTGTGGCAGTATCGCGGTCAAGATTGTCCTCGGACACCTCGTCCTTAAGTACTTCCTTGATAGCGTTGCGGTATGCGTTGTGACCGTGGTCAATTCCTACGCGGTATCCTGCTTGGTGACCCTCACCATATTTTGCTGTATTAACAGCCATATCATGCGCCACCAATTGCTCGGCGGTGAATGAAGCAACAACCTCTTCGGTTGCGCCTTGTGCGAACTCTTCGCTCATTGTTCCCTCTCTCGTAAGTGTGTCTCACTTACAAGGGTAAGACTACTCTCGCTCTATTCTAATAGTCAAATAGGAAATGCTGTGAGTTTTATCCACAGGGCTGCTTC
>SESA01001457.1_pt1 | contig 12262 bp, 10 predicted proteins | sample 3171451 | NCBI WGS metagenome assembly SESA01 (sample SAMN06051862, study PRJNA518727) | freshwater metagenome | biome: subpolar coniferous forest; feature: holomictic lake; material: water; isolation source: holomictic Lake 227, 8 m depth | place: Canada: near Kenora, Ontario | collected...
CTCGCGAACCACAAGGCCTATCTTCTCGAGCAAGATCAACTGACGTAACACAGACGATTGAGGTGTACCAAGCGGCCGCACGAGTTCCGGGATGCTTACCCGTCCACCGTCCGCTTGCGCGAGCAAATTCAGTAATGCAAAGTCGTTGAAACTGATGCCATGGTATATGCCCAACTCGTTGTCAAGCTTGAGTTGCAAACTGGCGTGGGCACGGTGTAGCGCCAAACAGAAGTCGAGATTCGTGTTCATCAAGGTTTGTTCCTCGGCTCGTCGTAGCCAAGTTCACCGCAGCAAGGGATTTCCTGGCGCCACAGGCTAACTAACATTTCCAATTCCTGTGCTGCATTGAATGCTGGATCTTCGCTGGGTTTGACCATGTCCAGTACTTCGAAAAGAAAGTTGGTCTCACCGTGCTCGACCCAATCCTGCGCGAGCTTCGCATTGCGATGCTTTCCATACCGCAGTTCAAAATGATGTCGGTTGAGTGTGCCCTGTACGTTCGTACTTCCGGCAACCAACGCCCGGCCCGTGATCTTGTTACGGATCGCATAGACACCGGCTCGGGTTTTCGTCTCCAGATACTGTCGTTTCAGCGTTTTTCTGTTTGTCATCATCAATCCTCTTTGTCTCAAATGAGTCACGGCGTAAGTGATGGCCCTTCTGTCAGCGGCAGCGGGTATGCCAAGTACCTGACGTAATCGCGAACGTCGGACGGCCAAGCTTCGGTCTGTTGGCGGAACTTTGCCGCGTCGTTCGCGAACAGCGCCCGCGAGGCCTCTTCAAACCCAGCCATATCACCAGCCATGGTTGACATGAAGTGGTAAGCACATTCATTCGCCCGCCGTTGCCGGTCTCGGTCCACGTTAGCTCGGCGTGCCGAATCAACCAATTTCCGCAAAGTTACCGACGCACCGCCTGGTTGTGTTGCCAACCAATCCCAGTGGCGCGGCAGCAGTGTGATTTCTCGCGCGACAACCCCAAGCTTTGGCCGGCCACGGCCACGTGGCTCACTAGATTCCTCGGAATTGATCTGTGCCGATTCGTTTCCTTGAAGCTGGTGCCCCTCTGGAGGTAAACGTGCCAACATCTCGGCATCGCTTCCTCGAATGTCGATATCGACAACTTGGCCAGTCTGGTCGCAGAAGGTCAGTAGCGGACTGGACAGGTCGGACGCCAGAGCGTGCTTCACAGCCAATGCATTGACCGGCAAACTGCCAGAGGCGATGCGCTTGTGGTCATTGAAGCTGGTATAGGAAGGAGTAGCGTTCACAATCACGGTGAGTTCGAGTTTGAATAGGATCAGTCAATAATACCCGGGTTAAATTGCCACGTCAATAATACCCGGGTTAAATTTGACCGAGTTGCTTCTTTGACTGCCGTATCGGTGCTTCCAGGCGTATTGGTGTCGAAGCCAAATTTCCCACCCGTGCTAATTTGGAGTAGTTGCAGGCCCGGTGATGGTTTGAGGCTGTTCCAGAGTGGTCAGTCTGCCTTCGGCTCCAACATCCAGCGCGCTAAAGTCGTTTCATTGTTGGACTTCCCGGAACTTGCCTTTCGTGAAGGGGCTAGCTTTTTTCACGCAATAGCTTTGCCAATTCGACGGCAGCCGCATTCAATGCCAACTCAGCCGATGCCATTGCAAAGAACCTGGCTTTGAATTCAGTGATTGGGACGAAGTAGGCGTGCGCCATGCTTGCGAGCGGTTGCAAAGTGTCTGCATCCAGCACTTGGATTTCCACGGCCGCACCACCGCGGTCAAACGGCACTGTCAAGAACACAGACGTTAAAACGTTGAGCACAGGGTTCACGGACTCGACGCGGGTGATGACGGCTCGGATAACGACCGGGTGTCCGCCTACACTTTGCGGCAGTGCTTCGGCTTCCCTGGAAATGGCCGCTTTCAGCGTGGAAATCAATCGCGCTCTTTCATCCTCAGAAACCCCGGCATCGATTGGCATGGCCCAGTCAACCGAAATAGAGCGCACCTGATGCGGGTCCACGGGAGTGGGAGAGCGATAGTAGGCCATGCCGCCATCTTTAGAGGTCGTCAGTTCGCCTCGATTTTTCAAGAATCCTGTGTCGGTTGCTTGCATGGTCGAGCAGGCCGCTAGACCCGTCACAGACACAAGAAATAGCAACCGGAGGGCTCGGGCAAAGAGAGACTTGGAAATTGGTAAAAGATTCATGATGAAGAGTGGTTAAGAAAGTGTGGTTAAGAAAAGTTCAGATTTCATGGCGACCCCATTTGGATTGCCATCTCTGCGACCAGCAGATTGATCAGCCACGCCAAGCTCATCAGCATGTCCCGATGCAACATGCTGGGTTTACCTATGAGAAGCATCCAGGGCAAGAGCACCACAACCTGCATGCCAGCACCTTGACCCAGTGCAAAGGCACGGATCATCCAGGCTCGGTGCGTGGCAATGTCACGCCGGGCGACTGCGGCCACAGCGCAATAGATTGAAAGCAGCATCGCAACGCCCACAAAAACGCGCACACCGTAGAGCAAACCACCCTGCAATTCGGGCGGGATGGGATACATCACCGTCAGCCACAAGCCCGACAGCGCAACCAGGATCCCGCTTGCAAGCACGATGCGGCCAGAAACCCTGTGCCATGTGGGGCTAAGTTGGCGCAGCCCGGAAGAAAACTGCAAAGCGCCTAGGATGGAAAATAGGCTTGCGCTGAGAATGTGCAGAATTACAGGACTGGGTGCCGCAACGAATCGAGCGTTGTCAGCGCTACCGTCCAGACCACTGGCAAGACCCGCCAAGCGAGCTATTCCTGCAGCCAAGGGGATCGCGCTGATAGCCAGCAATGCCAGCGGCATCTTCCAATCGATTCGGTTGGTATTTGTCATCGATGAAGTTTATGAAGTGCGCACATTTTTGTAACCGTACCAAGGTATGGTTCTGTGGGTGTTTTTGTGTGCCTAACGCCTTTTCAGGATCAAACCTGCTTCGTATCGCACCAAGATAGGTTCCCAATGTCAACAACCCTGCTGGCCACGAAGTTCTTTGCTCCCACCCGGCCAGCCCATGACATTTCGCGCCCAGTCCTGACCAAACGCCTGGACGCGGGCCTCTCGCGCAAGCTGACGCTGGTGTGCGCGGCGGCAGGATTCGGCAAATCCACACTGATCAGCCAATGGGCTCAGAGTTGCCCTTACCCAAGCGCCTGGCTGTCGCTGGACGTTGATGACCGCGATCCCAACCGCTTTCTCCAATACCTGGTTGCCTCATTGGAGGTGACTTGTCAAACTATTGGCTCAGGTTTGGCGACGTTGCTCAGTGGCTCTCCGCCTGCCTCGACAGAGACTGTATTGACCTTGTTATTGAACCAGCTTGCAAACATTCCCGGCAAGCTGGTGCTGGTTCTGGATGACTACCATCTGGCCGCGGGCAAAGCCGTCGATGAGACGCTAACCTTTTTGATTGACCATATGCCCGCCCAGTTGCACTTGGTCGTCGCCAGCCGGGAGGAGCCCCAAATATCGCTGGGACGATTGCGCGTTACGGGGCAACTGGCCGAGATTCGCCAGCAGGACCTTCGTTTTGGTTTGGATGAAGCAGCCGAGTTCTTCAATTCAGGCGGCCATTTCAGTCTTTCCAAAACCCAGGTTCACGCGCTGGAGGCGCGCACCGAGGGTTGGATTTCAGGTTTGAAATTGGCAGCCATGTCGCTTCGGATGCACAAGGACCCCGAGACATTCATCGCGTCCTTCACCGGCAGCCATCAGTTCGTGCAGGACTACCTGATTGAAGAAGTCTTGCATCAGCAGCCCGACGATGTTCAGTCTTTTTTGCTTCGCACTTCTGTGCTGGACCGGCTGTGTGGTCCCCTGTGCGATGCAGTATTGCAAAGCCACGGTGGGCAACAAATCCTCCAACAACTGGACAAAGCCAATCTCTTTATCGTGCCCTTGGACAGTGAGCGCCGGTGGTATCGCTACCACCATTTGTTTTCCGATCTGTTGCGTCAACGTCTAGGTCAGAGGCAATCCGCTGCACCACTGCACAGTCGTGCCAGCCAATGGTACGAGGCACAAGGCATGGAGGTGGAGGCTTTTCATCAGGCCACTCTGGCAAACGATATCGCTGGCGCAATGCGGTTGATTGCAGGCAATGGAATGCCCTTGTACTTTCGTGGTGTGACCGCGCCTGTCGTGCTGTGGCTTTCAACTCTGACACAAGCGACTCTGAACACCCATCCGTCCCTTTGGGTAGCGTTTTCCTGGTCGCTGCTGTTTGCGGGCCAACCCGGTCAGCTAGACGAGAAGCTGTCTGCTGCAGAAACCGCCATGGCAAGTGCCTCGCCCGATGCCCCTACTGCTGACACCTTTGGCCAAATTGCGGTGCTTCGGGCCTGGCTGGCGGTATACCGGAACGAGGCTGAAGCGATTTATGCCCATGCGATCCGTGCCCTGGCGTTATTGAACCCTGAGAGTCGCCCGGCTCGCACCGCCGCGCATTGCGCATTGGGTGTCGCACAAATGTTTCGCGGCGAGCGGTCCCAAGCAAGCGCGGCATTTTCTGAAGTGATAGCTGCGGGTTTGTCTTCTGGAAATGTGATGTTTGCCGCCGTCGCGTCCACCGCTTTGGCTGGCATTCAAGCCACTGACTACCAGTTCCATGCAGCGGCCGCCACCTACCGCGAGGTCATCAAGATGATTGGCGACCCAAGCCATGTATTGGGTTTCGAGGCACACCTTGGGTTGGCCAATATTCTTTACGACTGGAACGCGCTGGACGAAGCCGAGTCTCTCGCGCTGCTGTGCAGCGAGCTTGTCATTCTCGCAAAAAGCACAACCGAAATAGGGGCTGATTTGCTGAGGGCTCGACTGCTGAGCGCCAGGCGTCAGGACGTGCAGGCGCAAGGCCTGATAGACCGAGCCAATCGGCTGTCAAGAACAGCGCAGTTGACTGATCGCATGCGAGAAGCGGTCGACTTGCGGGTGCTGCATTTGCTGCGTCACGCAGACGTAGCCAACGCAGCCGACCTGGCACGGGCGCACCAACTCCCCGCAAGCCTTGCCAGAACCCTATCGGCACAGGGCAAGGGCTTGGATGCATTGCGGACAATCGAAGTCCACCGCCGCAACATGCAAGCACAGGACCGCACACAAGAAGCGCTCAAGGCGATGGTGGTGCAAGTCATCATTCACCACGCCATCGGACAAGTTGACAAAGCCATGCAACTGTTGCGCGAGTGCCTGGCGAAAGCGCAATCTCAAGGGTCTATCCGACTTTTTGTCGACGAGGGCGCGCCGATGCAAACGCTGCTCAGCCAGTTGCCGCTTGAAACGGGCATAGCACCGTACGTTTCACAACTACTGGACGCGTTTGGCACGCAGGCGGATCAAGAACAACGCGTCGCCGTGCCTGATTCCGCCACGTCATCGCGCTTGCCTCTGAGCGCCTTCAGCCATCGGGAATTGAGAATTCTTCGCCTGATTCAGGAAGGCCATTCCAATCAAAACATTGGTGAGCTGTTGTTTGTGTCACTGAGCACGGTCAAGTGGCACAACCAGAACATTTTTTCCAAGCTGGACGTCCAACGACGAACCGAAGCCGTTGCGCGCGCCGTGCAATTGAAATTGCTTTGAACGCCGCATTGCAACTGGCGCAAGAACCATACTTTGGTAGGGTTACAAGACCAGACGCCTTACCTAGACTTCGTGCCTGACAACTCACCCCCACCTGGAGTAACACATGACCTACTTTCTTAGGCGTATCCTGGCCGCGCTGGCCACCCTGCTCGTCGCAGCACATGCGCACGCCTTCGAGGCTGGCTGGATGCAGATCCAGACGGCTGGTGCGACACCGGATGCGCCCGCGACGACGGTCGCTCTGTACTACCCGACGCTGGCCACGCCGCGCGCCATTCCCATGGGGCCGTTCGCGGTCAACGCCGCCATCGGTGGTAAGCCCGTCGACAAAGTCAAAGCGCTGATTCTGCTGAGCCACGGCAACGCCGGCACCGAGCTCGGGCACAGCGTTCTGGCCCAAGCTCTCGCCCGCAACGGCTATCTGGTCGCCGCCCTGCGTCATCCCGGCGACAACTGGCAGGATCAGTCGCTGCTCGCGAAAAGCCCCGAGCGTTACTTCGACGAGCGGCCACGGCAAGCTTCTCGCGTTATCGACGCGATCCTGGCCAATCCAGCGTGGAAAGATCGGATCGAGACTGACAGCCAGGGGCCGCGCGTGGGTGCGCTTGGACACTCGGCCGGCGGCTACACGGTGCTGGCGTTGGCGGGAGCCGTGCCGGATTTGTCGCGGATGAGGAAGCACTGCCTGGCCGAAGCATCCGATGACCCGATCTTCTGCGGCATGGGCCGCTCGGGCGCTGCGGCGCCGTTACCAGCTTCCGCGCCCTCGCTCAAGGACGAGCGCGTTCGGGCGATTGTCGCGCTGGCCCCGACGGGTGTGCTGCTTACTGCCGAATCGCTCGCTGCGGTGCGGCCGGCGACCATGATCTACGAGGCAGAGCTCGATCGTTTCCTGGTGCCGCGATTTCATGCCGAGTGGGTCGCCAGCAACCTGCCCGCACCGAACCTGCATCGGGTGCCCAACGCCTGGCACTTTGCCTTCATGGATACGCCAAGCATGTACATCCCCAGCTTGGATGGCGACGTCGCCGCAAACCCGCCGGGTTTTGATCGCACTGCATTCCTGAAGCAGCTCGCCGTCGAAATTACGGCCTTCTTCGACAAGACCCTGCTTTAGCCGATTGATCCCATCACAAGACCGTGATCAATGCCAACAAGTGCCCGAGTCCTGACCCATCGCTGCAAACCATGACCGACTCCAACCATCGGTGGCGTCGGGTGCTGCGCCACCCAATCGCACGCATGATCACCGCATCGCTGGCGATGTTTCTGCCTCTGGCATTGAGCTTCGCGCTGATGGAGACCCTGCTGCCCAAGGGCACGGGTGTGGCCTGGCCTAACTTGGTGGCAGCGCTCGTTTGCGTGCTGGGCTACCGGGTTTACGTGAAACGGGTTGAACGGCGTGCGGTCACCGAACTGAGCGGCTCAGGCGCACCGGCCGAATGGGCGGCCGGTGCTGGGCTTGGCGTACTGCTGGGCTTGCTGACACTGGCGCCGCTGTATGTATTGGGCGTCTACCGCATTGAGGGCGTGGGCGAGGGTTTTCAGCTCCTCAAGCAGATCCCTGAAATGCTGTTGGTCTCGGTGCTAGAGGAGTTGTTGATCCGCGCCGTGATGTTCCGAATTGCCGAACAGGCCTGGGGCAGCCAACGTGCGCTTGTGTTTTCAACCGTGCTTTTCGTAGCCGCCCACCTGCCTGGCGAGATCAGCCTGATAGGTGTGCTGGTGACGGCAGCGGCTTCGCTGGCCTTCACTGCGGCTTATCAGCTCAGCCGGCGCTTGTGGTTACCCATGGGCATGCACTTCGCATGGAACTATCTGTTCTCGGCCGTGTTTTCGGTTCCGGTGTCCGGTCACGAGGCCAGCGGCTGGCTACGCGGCTCCTTGAGCGGACCCGAATGGCTCAGTGGTGCGGCTTATGGCATTGAGGCCTCGACCATCGCGCTGCTGGTGTGGGTGGTGGCAGACGCTATATTGCTACACCGTGTTTACCGTCGCGGCAAATTCCTACCGCCTCTGCAGCGCTCCACCTAGGGCGCACGATCACCGAAATCGTCCGTTGCAAGTCGCCAGCGGCTTGCTCCCGCTCTTGGGAGCGCGGAACTCGCTGAGAAAGTAGCGCCTGAAAGACCAGCTTGTGTTCTGGAGGCGGCGGTAAAAAATTTGATCAACTTTCTCGCCCTGACCCAACAAACTGAGACAACAGTCACACGCGGTCGCCAAGGACGTTGATAACAGGTTAATCATTGGGCCGACTCCGTGGAGGCCTGCCCTGCTATCCGACTCCAGCACTTCAAGAACGCGGGTCACGGGTAAACGTATTGCCAGTCAGGATCGTTCGTGAACCTTACGTTTACCGGCGATGGCGCACTATCCGGTTGTCGACCCAATTGCACGCAGTCCATTCGCAAATGTGGCTGTAATTTAGTGTTTGTACCAGTCGTCTTTGGTCAGCCACCCTGTGGAACAGCATAGAGCTTCCGAGCGAAGAAATCTGCAATAAGACCATGAAGCCTGGGCAACTCGGCATTTCGTTTGAACGATTTGGGATCGCCGAGTAAGTAGCTATCAATGCTACCAGGCAACATGGGAGGCAGAGGCGCGAGCATGGCACCGTGCCCCCCTTCAGTGAGTATCATGATCACTTCGCAGTGCGGCAGGCAAACAGTTCGAATGGCTTCCACATGGAAGGCTGGAATTTGATTGACGTCCTTTAGCGCGATCACCAGACCCAGTGCAACTCTCTGCGCAACGAGCGATATCGGGTCAAAATCAGCTGCATAGGGAACCATAGCTACTCCAGCCTTGACGCGGGGGTCTGCGTATTCCTGATTCTTGTCGTCTGAAAATCGCCACGCAATGATTTGCTTTGCCGCCCATATCTTCAGTCCATCCAACCAGTTGCCTTGCAGCAAGGTAGTAAAGCCCACGCACGAGGAGAAGTCTTGCTCGATATTCTTTTCGCAGTGGTCCCGGAATCGACTGAACGACCATCTTCCTCCAGCCAGCGATAGGACCGTATGCCCGCCGGAAGAGCCACCGAATACGCCAACGGCATCGAGTGTTAGCACCTTAGTCAATGCGGGGTCTTTGGCTACCGCATCTATTGCGCGACTTACTTCCGCCGGCCGCTTAGTCCAGCTAACTGGCCCTGGCTCAGAGTGATCCAGATAGTTGTCGCCATGGTGCTGCGGTATGGCCACCACAAACCCACGTTCAACTAACACGCGTGCCAAGTCGGTATGAACCCAGGGTGAACCACCAGAGCCGTGCGAGATTACTATCAATCGACTATTACCCCTGACGGGGGCAGCGTCTCCCGCCAATGTAATGTTGAATGGCCCTTTCTTGACTGGCACCCCCGCCGCCAGCGTCGGGTAAAAGACCGTTGTTTGACCCCCATCGGCCTGTGGAAGTTGCATGAAACCCATGTGCAACGCTTGTGCATACGAGAGGCTCGCGCTTGCGCAGGCAAAGGCAACGACGGCTTGAAACACCCGATGCATTGAGAACGCTTTGGTGAAGGACATTGCCAACCATTCCACGATGTGTATATGCCATTGCTGGGTGTTCGCGAATTCGACAAATGATTTACTCCAGCCGGAGCGCACGATCTGCTGCTCGAACCCGGACATGGCTTTCATGGCTGCCAGACTGGATTTGTAGAAATTGAGACGAGGTTCCATAGCAGCTTCCTTAGGTGACCAGGGTTGAAGAATGTATTTCCGAATACCTGATACGGACCAAAACTGATGCCTGTAGCAGGCTTTATTGAGGGGTACGGTTTGAAAGCGCTTGGCCTGCAAACGCGATGGCGAGAGCAAGCAGAATCAGACCCGCAGCGACTGCGAAGGTGAGCCGCATGCCAGACTCAACCGAACTTGGAGGCGCCGTCAATAGGTTGGCAGTGGCCGCTCCCATGGCGAACACTGTGCCCATCAATGACGCGCCGGTGATCAGCCCGAGATTGCGCGACAGGTTGAGCATGCCGGATATGACCCCGCGCTGGTCTGGTCGGATATTGCTCATCACCGCAGTGTTGTTAGCGGCCTGGAACAATGCGTAGCTACCAGTGATCATCATGAGCGGGCCGACATAACCTGCTATGCCGAAGTCTGTCGGAAGCACGGCCATTAAGGAAGCGCCGATGGCCATACCAATGAGTCCGGCAATGCCCATTCGGTATGCGCCCAACAGGTCAACAAGGCGGCCGGCAGGAGCACCTGCGAGTGCAGCAATAATGGGACCTGATGACATAACGATGCCGACATTGACTGGGTTGAGCACAAGCGCGCCAGAGAGATAGAAGGGGCCAACAACCAATGTCGCCATCACCACCGTGGTAACGAGGGCGCTCATGGCGAAGCCAGCGCTCAGCACCGGGTTCTGGAATGTGGCCAGCCGAATCAGTGGGGCCTGCATCCGCGATTCAACGAGCACGAACATACCGACTCCAAAGAGGGCTGCTAGCAGCAAGATCGCATTGATCTGACCAAAACTACCACGCCCAATCGTCATGGCAAGGGCATAAGCGGCAAGTGTCAGCACGAGCAACACTGTCCCCGTCAGGTCAAATTTAGCGGGTATGGTCTTCGAGTCTATGTGATCCTTGGGCAGGTACCGTTGGGCGAGCACCAGAGTCAAAATACCCAACGGCAAGTTGATGAAAAACAGTGCAGACCAACCGAACCAGGCAATTAGTACACCGCCCAGTGTGGGGCCGAGTGCGGTACCAACCGCTGACATGGTTCCGAGCAGACCCATGGCGCTACCGGTTTTTTCCTTGGGAACTGCCTCACCTACCATCGACATGGTGAGAACCATCATGATGGCTGCACCCAAGCCCTGAATCACTCGCGCGGCGATCAACAGCCATAGAGTTGGTGCGATGCCGCACAGGGCTGATGCCAGCGTAAACAGGGAGATTCCGCTCAACATCAAACGGCGCCGACCAATGACGTCACCAAGTCGCCCTACACTGACGATCAACGTGGTGATGGCAAGTAGATAGGCGAGAACGACCCACTGAACTTGTTGAAACGGGGCATTGAATGCCTGCGCCAATGTTGGCAAACCCACGTTGGCGATGCTTGTGCCAAGTGAGGACAACAACATGGACAGCGACAAACTGACAAGTGCCCAAAGAACCGGCTGCGTTTCTCCCCGTGCGGGGGCTACTTGGTCTGATTTTTTAATGATTGACTTCACTTGGATTCCATCATTCTTGTCCCTGAGTTGGCGATGCATGAAGCATAGGCATTTGTGAGTTTTTGCGGAAGGTGCACCATTTGCACTTTATTTGTGCGTTTGACGCCATATATGAACAGGAATACGCTATGGTGAATACATGTCCGCACCCGATCTCAACCTGCTACTGACCCTGGATGTACTGCTCGCAGAGGGCAACGTGACGCGTGCTGCCAAACGATTGCAACTCAGCCCATCTGCGATGAGCCGGGCGCTGGCCAGGTTGCGAGAGACAACGGGAGATCCGCTACTGGTGAGGGCGGGACGGGGCCTCGTTCCAACATCCAGAGCCCTTGAACTTCGCGAGCGAGTCAGTCAACTGGTGCACGATACCCAGGCGGTGCTGCGCCCCGCAGAAATTCCTGACCTCAATAAACTGGTCCGAACATTCACATTGCGGACCAGCGAGGGCTTTGCAGAGAATTTCGGACCAGACCTTATTGCGCGCACCAGTTTAGAAGCGCCTGGCGTACTACTACGCTTTGTGCAGAAACTTGACAAAGACAGTGCGCCGTTGCGAGAAGGGACTATCGATCTGGAAACTGGTGTCGTTGCGACCACGATGGGTCCAGAACTGCGTGCCCAGGCACTGTTCAGAGATCGCTTTGTCGGCGTCGTGCGCATGGGACACCCTTTGAGCAATGATGTGATCAATCCTGCGCGATTTTCGGCCGGCCGGCACATTGGCATCGCGCGCCAGGGACTCGAAATGGGCCCCATTGATGAAGCCATAAATGCGCTTGGTCTGGAAAGAACGATAGCAACAATAGTCGGTGGATTTTCGACTGCGGTGGCGATGGCCCGTGCGTCAGATTTAATCGCAAGCGTTCCGGAACGCCACACCGGGAATCTGCGTGCCGGAATGCATACCTTTGCGCTCCCGTTTACTACGCCCGAGTTCACCGTATCGCTGCTCTGGCATCCCCGGTTTCATGCCGATCCGGCCCATCGATGGCTACGTGGAGTTGTTCTGGAAATATGCGCTTTGGACCCTGATCAGGGGTAATGCGTTGCCGGAACTCCCGGAAAATGCTGCCGATTTGCGTATCTGCATGTTTGCAAGATCAGCGCGCTGAAAACCGGTTTGTGCAGACAGCAGAAAGCCAATAGCAACCCCGGTTTCAGCATGATGTGATGCGTGAGAACGCAGTCTGAGGAAATCGATCCCAGATTGCCAACCATCCGAGGCATATTTGAAAGGCCGGTTTGGCTGAGGCATTTCAAAAGACTGATTGACCGGAATGCTCGTTGCCGGTAAGTAGCCGTTTATTGTGCCAAAGCAGGATCGGGTGGATGCTGGCATTGCGCCAGGGTTCATTCTGGTCGCCGGAAAAACTCAAGCTCAGTTGTTTAAAAAGTCGAGCACCATGCGGTTGAACTTGTCCGCATGCTCCCACTGAGCCCAGT
>SESA01001458.1_pt1 | contig 12261 bp, 9 predicted proteins | sample 3171451 | NCBI WGS metagenome assembly SESA01 (sample SAMN06051862, study PRJNA518727) | freshwater metagenome | biome: subpolar coniferous forest; feature: holomictic lake; material: water; isolation source: holomictic Lake 227, 8 m depth | place: Canada: near Kenora, Ontario | collected 2013-06-25...
TCAGAATGGTTGATTTTGCCATTGAGGGAATGGTGCACATGCGCAACCTCACTGACGATTATTATGAATATGACGAGGCAACCTACTCCCTGGTGGGCAAACGTCGCAAAAAACGGTTACAGATTGGCCAGCGGGTCAAGGTCAAGGTGAACAGTGTGGATTTGCAGCGCCGCACCATTGATCTTGTCATAGAGTAGGGGCATAGTCTTTTCCCCTGACGGGCGGAAGCTTTCAGGGGATTTTGTTGCGTTGTTCTTTACCGTACCTCCATGTTCATGAAACGTTGTGGCTCAGACAAGTCCGGAAAGGCGGAGGAAGTTGGAGAGGAGTTTGATGCCGGTCGTGTAGTACTCCTCCCGGATGCCCTCAAACTGCTCCATGAGGTCGCCTCGATTCATCCTCTTCAGGTCGGCATCAGTGTCGCACCACTCCAAAAACATTGCATCAGTCAATTCAAAATGGCACTGCAATCCGTAGCCGTTTTTTCCAACCCTGACGGCCTGTATCGGGCATCCTGCCCCTGTCGCAAGCAGCTCCATGCCTGAGGCTGCAAGCTCCACCGTATCGCCATGAAGCTGAAAGACCGGAAAGCTCTTGCCAAGCCCGCCAAAGAGAGGATCCTTCCGGCCTGCCGGAGTAAGGTTGATGCGATAGGGATTCCCTTCGAGGTCAACAAATCCAGTCTCTTTTACAGGAGCTTTCATCACCTTTCCGCCACCCGCCTTGACAAGGCACTGCATCCCGAGGCAGATACCGAGGCAGGGGATTTCTTCATGCAGCGCGGCTTCAATACGGCGGAGTTGAAGCAGCATTCCCGAGGTTTCATCGTTGGCGCTCTGGGGTCCGCCAAGCACGACAAGAGCGTTGTAGCCCCGAGGGTCAGGAAATGCGCCGCCCGCTGATAGATTTTCATTGTGCGAGGCAATTCCATGCTCGCAGAGCAAGGTTTCAAGAAGTCCCGCTCCCTCTTGGGTGATGTTTTTAACGATCAGTAATTTCCTGGTCATAAGCTGTTGTTGGATGATGGTCAAGAATTTTTTTATCAATGGAATGTACGCTGCAAATGCTTATTCCAGCAACATTTTTGGATGTCGCTGCGCCTGGACAGTCTGAAGCATTCATCCATGCACGGGAAGGGTTATTCGGTGATAATGGCCCTATTGGTTCAGGCCCTGGCATATCGGGAGAGAAAGTGATACGGCTCGGGCATCGGCCCGGCGTTCTTGATTCGGTGCATCAGGATAAATTTTTGAAAGAAAATCTTTTTGCAGGTCGTACTATCTGTTGTTAAAGGCATATCGTAATTGAAAAATTTTTGTTACCATTTTATCAGTAGTGATGTTTAGCTCAAGGTACCAGGTTGATTCCGGTTCAGTATCCAGAACGTGCAGTAAATTTGAGGTTGCTCTTACCTCCGTTTTTTTGATTTTTACCTTGCTTGCTTATGGTTTCATGATTCATGAGCAGTTTTATTCGTTGCCCAACCTGGTTGCAGGGCAGCAATGGTATGCGATATTCATGCATTTGCTGTTTTTGGTTTTGACATCATTTCTTGTTTATGGTGGGGTTCTGTATCATTTTACGAGAATCGGTTATTTCAAGAGGCTTTCAAAAACCGGGAATAATTCGGCTGACGAACAGGAACTGGTTTTTAATGATGATGCTCCCCGATTAACTGTTTTGGTGCCATCATACAAGGAAGAGCAGCGCGTCATTATGCAGACGCTTTTGTCGGCGGCATTTCAACTCTATCCAAAGCGCCGTGTTGTTCTGTTGATCGACAATCCTCCCGTCTCAAGCACGTCGGGTCACGACTATTGGCAGTTGAGCAAGGCTCGCACTCTGCCGAAAACGCTGACCGAGTATTTCCACTTCCATAAAGAGAAATTTGTGCAAGCTGAGCACGATTTTTTAAGCCGTCGTGATGCTGTTTCGCTCGATATTACTTCAGAGGCTGAACGACTGAAGAAATTATGGACAGAATTGGAGAGTCATTTTTCCTCCTTGATTGACTCTTACGATGTGCATAATCATGTAGACCGTTTGTTTTTGAAGCTGATTTATGAACGTTTGCAATCAATTTTCAGCGATAAAATAAACCGCAGTAAAGTTTTAACCCTTGCCGAAACAGCAAGGGAATACCGTTTTCTGGTAATCTTGTTCGATGTTGAGTTCGATTCTTTCGAACGAAAAAAATATTTGAATTTGTCTCATGCGGCCAATAAGGCCATGAACCTGAACAGTTATATCGCTCTTGTTGGCGGGTTTTACAGGGAGGAGCGTGTGCAGGGCGGTATGGTACTTTCCCGGTGTGAAGAAAAAGATGCCACGCTTTCGATACCTGATACCGAGTATTTTATCACCCTCGACGCCGATAGTCTGGTGGTTCCGGAATATTCCATCCGGTTGATCAGTTTGATGCAAAAACCGGAAAACAGTCGCCTTGGTATTGCCCAGACTCCTTACAGTGCAATTCCCGGAGCTGATAGTCTCCTTGAAAGGGTTGCAGGCGCAACGACTGATATCCAGTATTTGATTCATCAGGGTTTCACCTTTTTTAATGCAACCTACTGGGTTGGAGCCAATGCCGTTATCCGTGCGGCAGCCCTTCAGGATATAAAAATAGTGACCGAGGAGCGTGGTTACGAGGTCTGCAAATTCATTCAGGATCATACTGTTATTGAGGATACCGAGTCGAGCATTGATATTGCGGGGAAGAAGTGGAACCTTTACAATCATCCCGAAAGGCTTGCCTACAGTGCCACCCCTCCCGATTTCGGTTCTCTCGTTATTCAGCGCAGGCGCTGGGCTAACGGCGGACTGCTTATCATGCCCAAATTGATCAAGTATCTTGTCAACAGCTTCTCCTTGTCCGGAATTTTAGAGGGATTTTTTCGATTTCACTATCTTGTTTCTATCGCGGCCGTCAACATCGGCTTGCTTATGCTGATGCTCTTGCCCTTTGGTGAAGAGTTCAACACCATCTGGTTGCCGTTGACCTCATTGACCTATTATATCCTTTATGCTCGTGATCTCAAGCAGAATGGTTACCGCATAACCGATGTCTTCAGGGTTTATGCCCTCAATTTGCTCCTGATCCCGGTCAATCTTGGTGGAGTTTCCAAGTCTGTCGAACAGGCTTTTACCGGCAGGCATATTCCCTTTGCGCGGACGCCAAAAATAGAGGGCCGAACCGCCGCAGGATCATCGTATATCATTTTTTCCTATGTGTTGCTGGCACAGTTTCTATTCGGCGGTACCTACAGTATTCTCAAGGATCATCTTTTCCTTGGCTGTTTTTCACTCATGAATGCGGCCATTCTTCTTTACGCCATCATTATTTTTGTTGGTCTGAAAGAGAGTTTCGAAGATGTCATGCAGGGCGTATCAAAGAAAGAGCACTTCATTGAAGACCTCGCTCTTTCCGCTGCCCAGGAAAGCCTGTAATTGCCCCCGTTACGCGCGTTAATTTTGACTATACTTCAAGCAGAGCCATGCAGTTCGTTTGTGGCTCTGCTCTTGCCAGGCTATTTTATACTACCGATACAACAATGAGACGCATCCTTGCTATAGCTTCTGTTTTTATGTTATGGCTAAATATTTTGCAGTCGCCATTACTTTTAGCCTCTCCTGTCCTTCTTTCTTTCGATGTTGAGACTCCGACTGACGAAGAGGCTCTCAAAAAACTGAATCCTGGTGTATCGGCAACCTACTTCGTTACGGGGGAATTTGCCAAAGAGCACAAGGAACTGGTAGCAGCCCTCTCGAAGGGTGACAATACCATAGGATCGCATTCCAACACTCATCCGCATTTCAGTTCACTTGATTCCAATGCGGCGCGGGAGGATCTCACCGCTTCAAAAATAATCCTTGAATCTATTACCGGCAAGCCTCTTGTATGGTTTCGTGCTCCATATCTCGAATATGATGAACGAACCGTGCACATCTTGAAGGCATTGGGTTTTCAGGGCGACAGTTCGGACAAGGAGCCCTGGTCAGATCAAGCCATGCTCTGCGAGCTCCCGGTGTCGGGGAGGATGGATGGCACTCTGATTGCTTCTGATTATGACATGCTTGAGACTTTTCATTTCTCGAAAAGTTTGTACCAGTCTACCCTCAGAAAATTCTACGATGATAAGGCCTCTTCAGGCCAACCCCTCGTGGTTCTTGTTCACCCGTCAGTTTCTGCCAAATATCCGGATGATTTGAGGCGCTTTATCACATACGTGAAAAAGAAGCACGGCGATTTTTTTTCCATCGACAGCTACTGTGCAAGATTGCAGAAGCAGCGTCCACACCGTTTTGCTGTTTGGGCAGATTTCAGTGATGGCGTTGGCGATCCCGAATCGATTGCGTCCGCCCTCTTGGGAGCAGGTGCTACCGATGTTTTCATCAAGCTGCCAGAGCTGATGGCCAGCCACTCAAATGGTTTGCATGGTGGCAGGAAAATGTTTGGCAACATGGTTTCCATACTGCAAACAAGGGGGCTGAAAGTGCATGTATGGCTTTCGCCACTGACAGACCACACACTCCTCGCTCTTCATCCGCAGTGGGCTATGACCGAAAAGAACGGCGATCGCTCCTCAGAGTGGATGTCACCGGCAAACCCTGAGTTCTCCTCCTGTACAGCCAAATTGGTAAAGAAGTTAATCCGGAAATATCATCCTGATGGAATTTGTCTCGACAATCTTTCCTATCCGAATTCCGAATACGATTATTCGCCGCAGATGATCAAAGCATTTGCGAAACACAATCATCTCGATCACACGCCTTCATTGACAGAGCTGATGAACGACTATTACACCGCGTGGTGCATTTGGCGAGCGGAGGTCATTGCCAGCTTTGCCGGAAAAATTGGGGAGTCGGTGCGCAGGGAAGGGAAGGGTGCTGTTGCCTTTTCAGCGACCATATCAAGCAATTCGGCACTCAACTATCGAACGGTAGAAACATCAGGCCAAAATTTTGCGATGTTTGACCGGAACTTCGATTTTCTCGTGCCTGACATCACCGTACCGCGGAAGGACAATGTCATTGACGTTGAAAAACTGAGGCTTACGCTTTTTGCCTTGCGCGTTTCGGCAGGCAAGAGACCTATAATGCCCAGAGTGAACGACTCTTTGGACGGAACTCCGGTTTCAGCGGAATCCCGCGCCATGATCTCAGAAGAGCTTTCGATTGGAGTCGATGGGGTCAGTCTTTTTCCAATCTTGCCGTTTTCCGTTCAGGAGGGGGGAATGACGAAAATCAACCCTCAATTGCTGGGTCGTATCCATCAGTTGTTTACTGTGCCGATGCGCAAACGTGAGATGAGAGGGCAAGGCGCCGGGGAGTCCCAATGAAATTGCGCCCTGAACAAGCTGGCCAGATGCATCGCAGCAATTCCGGCCTGACTGTAGTCACCGCAGGAATTTCCCTGCTCATTTTCGCCTATGTGGTGATACGCGCAGCCACGATTGCCATAACACATGATGAAGCTCTTACCTACGCCTGGCACGTTAGTGGCAGTTGGCAGGATATTGTGCTTTTCAGGACTACGGGGTTGCCGGATAATAACCATCTGCTCTATACGTTGCTCTGCAAAATAGCGGTAAAGCTCTTAGGAGTGTCGGAACTGACCCTCCGCCTGCCAGCTCTTTTTGGTTGTTTGCTCTATCTGATTGGCCTGAATTTTTGTCTCAAGCGCCTTGTTCCTGGCTGGCGGCAGGTGCCGGGTTTACTCGCTGCAGGCATGAATCCCTATGTACTCGACTTTTTAGGGCTTGCACGTGGCTATGGCCTTGGATTGGGTTTCACGATGATTGGCCTCAGTGCGCTGCTCTCCTCTTTTGCCTGGTCGCCTGGCAAGATTCTCTCAACCCCCTTGAAATGGAGCGTACTTTTCTTCACGCTGGCCGTCCTGTCAAACCTCTCCTTTCTGCTCGTATTGGCGGCCGCACTGGTTATTCTATCATGCTCTTTGGGTTATGGGGCAATAGCATCCCGTCTCAGCCCGATACCGGCTGAATCGCCATGGGTACTGTTGCTGAAAATTCTTTTGCCCATGCTTCCGCTCTTCGCCTACCTGATCATTCCCCTCGGCATTATCCATCACAGCAAACTCTTCGAGATGGGTGGTTCCACAGGATTCTGGGCGGATACGGTTTGCAGCCTGATTGAGGGCACCATGTACGACACTCCGTTGCTTGATGGTCAACGATGGCTTCTCGAAATCTGGGTTGCTGTGACGCTGCTGTTCCTTCCCCTTGGGCTTTGGGTTCTGTATCGTTCGGATAAACAGCGATATACAGCGCTTATGGTGCTGGCGGCGCTGATCGGTATCATTGTTTTTGAAAGTTTGGCTCAGCATCTCCTTTTCAACGTAGCATTTCTGCAGGGGCGACGCGGTATTTTCCTCATTCCGCTCTTTCTGCTTACGTCGCTCATCTTCGGCAATCTGCCGCTTGCACCATCACGCTGGATTGGTACGGCAGGGCTTTTGGTTGGTCTGCTTGTGCCAGCCACTCTCGGCCTGAATGGATTACTGTCGGCTAACCTCCAGTATGTCTATGACTGGCAGGCAGATGCAGGAACTCGCGACATCATGCTTGCCATAAAACACAAGATCGATCAGGAAAACCCCTCTCTGCCGCTGCATCTGCGCGTAAACTGGAATTTTGAACCTGGCGCAAACTTCTATCGGCATACCCTTGGCATCGAATCGTCACTGCTGCCGCTCGATCGGAAGGGACTTGACGGTGCCGCCGATTTTTACTATGGTATGAGTGAGGATGAAGTGACAATCATGAAATACAGCCCGCGTCTTTTATGGCGGGATTCCATTTCTCAAACAGCCCTGTTCGAACGGGTGAAACAGACCCTTACCAGATGAGTTATCGTGATCTGAGAGTTGCGCTTATTGTCCCCTGTTATAATGAGGAGATTGCCATTGCTCAAGTGATTCGGGGCTTTCGTGAGGCGATGCCCGGTATTGAAATTTTTATTTTTGATAATAACTCAAGCGACAGTACTCCCGCTCTTGCCCGCTCAGAAAATGCGCATGTCGTACCCGTTCCGTTGCGCGGAAAAGGCAATGTGGTGCGACGGATGTTTGCTGATGTGGATGCCGATATTTTTGTCATGGTCGATGGAGATGGTACCTATTGTGCTTCATCGGTTATCAGGCTGGTTGATAAATTGATTGATGAGCGTCTCGATATGGTAGTTGGCTGTCGGGAAACCCCACAGGAGGTGGCCGGTTCTGCATATCGGCGAGGCCACCAATTGGGAAACCGCATGTTGACGCAAAGTGTCCTGAAAATATTTGGTGGTGGTTTTACCGATATGCTTTCCGGGTACCGTGTGTTTTCAAAACGCTATGTAAAATCTTTTCCCGCACTCTCCAAGGGCTTTGAAATTGAGACGGAGCTGACTGTACATGCGTTGGAACTGCGTATGCCTTATGGTGAAATAATGACCTCTTATGGTGCCAGGCCTGAAGGCTCGGAAAGTAAATTGTCGACGTATCGCGACGGGTGGCGCATCCTCAAAACCATTATTCGTCTTTACGTCTCTGAACGCCCTTTTTCATTCTATAGCATTGGTGCTGCCTTGATGGCTCTCTGTTCAGTGTTGATCACCATACCGGTTATCATTGAATTTCTTGGAACAGGCCTTGTTCCCCGATTCCCTACCGTTATTCTTTCGACGGCGATCATGATCTGTGCCTTGCTTTCATTGTTTTGCGGCCTTATTTTGGATAATGTGACTCGCGGTCGTCATGAAATGAAGTGCCTTGCCTATCTGGCCATTCCCCTTCACAAGAGAGATGTTCCAGAAGAGTAATCCTTAACTGCATCTCTTCCGCATGATAAACGGATTTTTATTGTAAACGTGCAATGGTGAAATTTCCAGCTCAACTCTTTTGGTATGCGCTCTCCGGTGTCGCTGGTTTCGTTGTAGATTCCACGGTGTTGTATCTTTTGAAAGATATGATGGGCCTCTACGCGGCTCGCCTTGTTTCATTCCTCTGTGCCGCTTTTTCGACATGGCTGATTAATCGCGCCATCACCTTCCGCAACCGAAAGTCCGGCCATTCGAAAGGCAAAGAGTTCAGTTTGTACCTTGCTCTGATGTCGATAGGCGGATGCGTTAATTACAGTGTCTATGCGCTCATGATTGCCCGATATTCGATGATTGCACTCTACCCCGTCTTTGGTGTGGCAGCGGGGAGCCTGGCAGGCATGACGGTCAACCTGCTTACCTCCCGCTATTTACTCTTTCGCTTCAGCCATGAAGAACAAGCCTGTTAAATTCGCCCCCTGCTCTTTGACATGCACCCTCTTTTTGATGCCACAAGAAAAATGTGTAACCTCTTTTCCAGTTGAAAGGTAATGGCTCATAACAGAAGGAGTGTATGGAAAAAGAGAAAAGTATTGATGCAGTGAAGCACCGACCCGGTTTGGGCAAACCTCTCTCCTCCAAAAGTAACGTCATCGTCATTGGTGGCGGCATTCTCGGCCTCTCAACAGCCCTCACCCTTCTGCAATCCCGCCCATCCCTCCGCCTGACCCTCATCGAAAAAGAGAGCACTCTTGCCCAGCACCAGACAGGACATAACAGCGGAGTCATACACTCGGGTCTCTATTACAAACCGGGTTCTCTTAAAGCAATCAACTGCCGCGAAGGGTACCGGCAACTGCTCAATTTTTGCAAGGCAGAATCCATTCCGCACGAGATATGCGGTAAAATCGTTGTTGCAACGAGAAAGGAGGAACTTCCCGGTTTGGTGGAATTGCATCGCAGGGGAGTCGCAAACGGATTGCAGAATCTTCGATTTTTAAATCCCGACGAAATCCGAGAAAGGGAACCTAACTGCAGAGGCATGCAAGGGCTCTTTGTACCCCAAGCCGGAATTGTCGACTACACCGTGGTGGCAAAAAAATATGCCGAAAAGCTCCTTGCCCTGGGTGGAGAAATTGTCCTTAATGAGCAAGTCATCACGCTTCAGCAAAAAGGCAATCAGGTGGAGGTCATAGGCCACTCGCGCACCTGGCAAGCCGATGCCGTCATCACCTGCGCCGGTCTCCAGTCAGATCGCCTGGCTCGCAAGACAGAGCCAACACTCCCGCTTTGCATTCTCCCGTTTCGCGGAGAATACTATCAGCTCAAACCCTCAGCCCCCAGGTTGGTCAATCACCTGATTTACCCGGTACCCGATCCCGCATTCCCCTTTCTCGGAGTTCATTTTACCCGTATGATTGGCGGCGGTGTTGAGTGCGGACCCAACGCAGTTTTTGCCTTTGGCCGTGAAGCCTATAAAAAAACAGACTTCACTCTTCGCGATACCTGGGAAGCTCTCAAATGGCCCGGTTTTCGTAAAGTTGCCGCAAAGCACTGGCGTACTGCAACAGGGGAGTACCATCGCTCATTCAGTAAGGCCGCTTTTGCTGGCGCACTGCAAAAACTCATTCCCGACATACAGGCAGAGCATCTTGAACCCGGCGGTGCCGGTATTCGTGCACAGGCATGTGACCGCGACGGCAAACTGATCGACGACTTCGACATCAGGGTCAATCGCAACATTATCCACGTCTGCAACGCCCCATCACCCGCAGCCACCGCGTCCCTCTCCATCGGGCGCATCATAGCCAGCAAAGTACTCCCTCTGCTGCCAAAATAATCGGCAACACGTTAATACGAATAGTCTCTCGCCCTATCTCTTACTCTCTCAATCAGGGTATGATGCCAGGTAAAATAAATTGAAATCATGCTCTTCAAGGATGCTGTTGATGCGTTCGAGCATCTATTTCATCTCCGTTGACCAGTATTGGTTTTTTTTGTTTTTCTTCAAAAATTCAGCATGAGGAACCAATCCCGTATCACTGCTTTCCTCATGCTGATGAAGCAAAAGCGTGAAGGTTGTCCCTTTACCTGTTTCGGACTTGCACTCAATGTAGCCCTTATTCTGTTTTACAATTCCGTAGACTGTAGAAAGTCCTAAACCAGTGCCTTTTCCAAATTCTTTGGTTGTGAAGAATGGCTCAAAAATATGCGGAAGTGTTTTCCCGTTGATACCACATCCCGTATCCGTGAAGGTCAACCTCACGTAGTTGCCAGGGATTTGTACGATTTGTTCTGTGGAGCAGTCATCTTTTTTTACCTGTATCAAATCGGTTTTTATGAAAATCTTGCCCGCTCCAGTGATGGCATCCCTCGCATTGACGCAAAGATTGGTCAGGATTTGATCAATCTGGGATGGATCAATAGAGATGAGTGGCTGACGGTTTCCAGGAAACCATTCGATTTCAATGTCTTTGCGAATCAGTCTGCCAAGTATTGGCAGCAGTTTCTCAATTTCCATATTCAGATTGAGCACCGTTGGACGTGTCGGCTGTTTTCTGGCAAAAGCAAGAAGTTTACTGGTCAGTTCTGCTGATCGAAGGGCCGATTGCTCGACAGTTGTTAACAAGGGAATAACCGCGTGCGTTTTGTCAAGCATAGTGATGGCAAGTTCCATATTGCCAAGAATCACGGTAAGATGATTGTTGAAGTCATGGGCGATGCCGCCAGCCAGTTGGCCTACGACCTCTAACTTTTGTGAATGCAGAAGCTGCTCCTGAAGCTTTTTTCGCTCTTCTTCCGATCGCTTGCGTGCAGTTATGTCCTGGACAATGCCCAAGACATGCTGCTCATCGCTGCTCTTGTCAACATAAAAAGAGCCTCTTGCTGAAATCCATCGCACCTCTCCATCGGGAGTACGAATCTGGCATTCAAATTCATAGTCCTGATGGTTTCTTATGGAGTTTTTAATGAGTTCATCGATTGCCTCACGATTTTTCGGAATGATATGATCAAGAAACTGCTCAAGTGTCCATCCTGGCACAGTGGTTTCATAACCAAAAATTCGGGCGTGTTCCAGGGTTCGTTTTACGGTACGAGCTTTCAGATTGAGATCCCAGACTCCCACATGACTTTTTTCGAGGGCAAAATCCATATGTTTCTGAAATTTGGCCATGTCGATCTCGGCCTGTTTACGCTCGGTGATATCGACAACGATTCCAACATAGCGTTCAATCTTGCCGCTATGGTCACGCAACGGTATTCCTCGCGCCATCAGCCAGTGAGTCGAGCCGTCCAGATGAGATACCCGATATTCGATATTTATATCAGTTTCTTGCTGTAGTGCTGATTCAATGATATTGCTTACGACTTCCTTGTCGTCAGGATAAACGGTTCTGGCCCATAGTTCAGTTGAAGCCGTTGCATTTCCCTGGCCTAATCCGTACAAGTCCCAAGTGCTGGCCGACCAGATGTTTTCGCCAGTATTGAGATCAGCTTCCCATGTACCGGTATGCGCGAGCTCCAATGCCAATCCTGTTCGTATTTTTTCTTTTGCCGCCGCATCACGGATATGATTGTTTTCAGTGATATCCTGAATGATGATAAGCAGATGCGTGACCTCGCCCTTTGGCGATTTGACTGGACTGAGGAAGATTTTCAAGATTTGATCCTCTCTCTTCTCTTCAAAAACGAAGCGCTCTCCGGAGCGAAGGACCTCACGGCACCGCTCTTTTCTGAAACGCACTCCTTCAGGAGTCACGAAGTTTGAAATCAACTCAAAAATAGTGACACCAATGCATTCCGAAGGGGGCTTTGCTAAACGTGCAGCAAAGATGCTGTTGATATTGACAACTTTGCCTTCCGGATCAATCAGGACGACCGCATCAGGAAGCGAATCGAGCAGAGAAAATAAAGGGACTTCTGCGGCTGAATTGGAAAAAAGTGTAGTAAACATTGAACATACCTTTTTTTCGATCATTTGGGCAATCGAGCGTCCTTGGGGACGGAATGGCGATATCTTCACGTAATAAAGATACCAAATAAGAGCACAAAAACCGCAAGCCTGCGTGTTGCGGGCTTTATCGGTAGCTGAGTTGTTATGCCCGTTAATATTGAAATGGTGTATACGTTCCCTTAACTTACGATCATTTGTGACGATAAACCGCTCTTTTTTTTCGGATAATTTCAGTTAAAGGCAAACAGCATACAGACAACAAGATCCATGAAATCATGTAATCGCCATAATCATGAGAGCCCCCTTGACCAATGGCCATTTTTTGCACAAAAGTGTTGTCACTACAGGATTTTTATGGAAAATCTGGGAAAAGGTTATGTAAAGCGTCCTGGTGATTTATTCTGATGATGGAGGGGGGGATCTGTGGATTTTATTCATCTGGAGGTTAACGCCGCTTATGAGGCGTTGACAGGAACGACCAATCCTGT
>SESA01001460.1_pt1 | contig 12260 bp, 10 predicted proteins | sample 3171451 | NCBI WGS metagenome assembly SESA01 (sample SAMN06051862, study PRJNA518727) | freshwater metagenome | biome: subpolar coniferous forest; feature: holomictic lake; material: water; isolation source: holomictic Lake 227, 8 m depth | place: Canada: near Kenora, Ontario | collected...
AAGGTCTGCGGCCCAAGTACGAAGCGCACCATCGAGCGACCTTCACCGACAGCGCCCTCGAACTCTGCGCGAAGCTTTCGGATCGCTACATCACCGGCCGGTTTCTGCCGGACAAGGCGATCGACGTCATGGACGAGGCAGGCGCCCGCGCCCGCATCGCTTCGATGACCCGGCCGCCCGACGTGAAGCACATCGAGGCCGAGATCGAGGAGATTCGCACTCAGAAAGAAGGCGCCATCAAGGCCCAGGATTTCGAGAAAGCCGCTGGACTGCGCGACACCGAGAAGCAGGCCAAGGAGAAGCTCGAACGCATTCTCACCGAATGGCGCGAACAGCGCGAAGAGAAGGAAGTCGTGGTCAGCGACGACGACATCCTGAACGTGGTTTCCAAGACCACCGGCGTGCCGCTGCACCGTATGGAGCAGGCGGAAACCGAGAAGCTCCTCGCGATGGAAGCCGAACTCCGCAAACGCGTTATCGGCCAGGACGAGGCGATCACCGCCATCTCCAAGGCGCTTCGGCGTTCTCGGGCGGACCTGAAAGATCCGCGCCGTCCGATCGGCTCGTTCATCTTCCTGGGACCGACCGGCGTTGGCAAAACCTTCCTCACCAGCACGCTGGCTGAGTTCATGTTTGGCGACCGCGACGCCCTGATCCAGATCGACATGTCCGAGTACATGGAGAAGTTCACCGCGTCGCGCCTCATCGGTTCGCCTCCCGGCTACGTCGGATACGAGGAGGGCGGTCAGCTCTCCGAAGCGGTTCGCCGCCGGCCTTACTCCGTCATTCTGTTCGACGAAGTCGAGAAAGCCCACCCGGACGTGATGCACCTCCTGCTCCAGATTCTGGAAGAGGGGAAGATCACCGACTCGCTCGGGCGCAAGATCGACTTCCGCAACACGATCATCATCATGACCACCAACGTCGGGGCGGATCTGATCAAGAAGCAGACCACTCTTGGCTTCGGCGCTCCTCGCGGAGACGACGCGGGCTACGACGTCATGCGCGACAAGATCCTGGAGGAATCCAAGCGGGTGTTCAAACCCGAGTTCCTCAATCGTCTGGACGACCTTATCGTTTTCCATACGCTGACCCGGACCGATCTCGTCCAGATCGTCGATCTCGAAGTGGCAAAAGTTACCAAGCGCCTCAAGGCCAGGGACATCCATATCGAACTCGACGAGGCCGCCCACGAGTTCCTCATCGACAAGGGGTACGATCCCGCTTACGGCGCGCGTCCGATGCGGCGCGCGGTGGAGCGGTATCTCGAAGATCCGCTCGCCGAAGAGTTGCTGCGGGGGAACATCAAGGTCGGCGAAACGATCACCGTCAGCACCGGCAACGACAAGTTGACCTTCTCCGTGCCGCACCCCGCCGAAGGCCCGCAAGGCGCTGCCGCCGGGGCATAGGCGGAACGTCGGAAAATCTCGAAGGCCGGTTCGGGGCAACCTGGGCCGGCTTTCGCATTTTTAGGAAGAGTCTCACGCGGAGACGCGGAGGGGAATGGGACGGATGGGACGGATGGGACGGATGGGACGGATGGGACTGATGGGACGGATGTCCTCGTTCCCAAGTTTCACTTGGGAATGCACCCATCTTCGAAGCTGTGCTTCGCAACCCTCGTCCCGCTAACCCGCCCTCGAACTACAATCTCCGCGTCTTCCTCTACACCTTCCCCGTCCCCCAGCGCCGGTGCAAAAACCGCTCCATCGGCGAAAACAGGATCTTATCCGCGAGCAACCCGATCACCACGATGGCGAACATGATCCCGATGACTTGGTCCATGGCGCTGAGGTCGCGGCCAAATTGCAAAAGCTGGCCCAGGCCGAACCCGGTCAGGATGGTCACAAAAATCTCCGCCGCCATCAGTGAGCGCCAGGCGAACGCCCAACCCTGTTTCATCCCGCTGACGATAAACGGCAGGGAGGCAGGAAGAATGACACGAGTCCAGGTGTAGAATTGCTTGGCACCCATGGTCCGGGCAGCACGCGCATAGATGGGCGGGACGTTGCGCATGCCGTTTTCGGTGGAGATGATGACCGACCAGAGCGTGCCCATGACCACCACGAAGAGCATGGCGGCTTCGGTCTGTCCAAACCAGACCAAGGCCAGCGGCACCCAGCAGACACTCGGCAGGGTTTGGAGCCCAAGCGCCATGACGCCCAGTGTGTCTTCCATGAACCGGAACCGGGCCGTCAGCATTCCCAGCGGGACGCCCAGGATGAGTCCAATGAGATAGCCGCTTAAGAGCCGCCTCAGGGTCACCAGCGTGGCACTCCCCAGCGTGCCGTCGCCAGCCGCTCCCTTCAAATATTCCACCACCGACCATGGGTCCGGTAACAGGATGTGCGACCAAAGTTTGGCAACGACCGCCAAGTGCCACACCCAAAGCAGCGCGAGAAAAAAGATGGCGGAGAATAGGGCCCGTTTCATTTATTCAGCCGCCTCCCCGCTGTAATAGCCTTTGAGCGCCCGGGTGATGTTGCCCGCGTGCCCGGCCAACTCGACGCTGTTGATGTCCCGCGGGTGAGGCAAATCGATCTGGAACTCCTCCCTGATTTGCCCGGGGTGCGGCGAAAACAGGACCACGCGATTGCCCAAACACGCCGCTTCGCGAACGTTGTGAGTGACGAAAACGATCGTCTTTTTGCGCTCGGCCCAGATCCGCTGGATATCCCCGTAGAGATGCTCGCGGGTGAGTGCGTCGAGCGCGGCGAACGGTTCGTCCATGAGAAGAATCCGGGGATTGGGTGCAAGCGCCCGGGCCAGCGCCACCCGTTGCTTCATCCCTCCAGACAGCTCATGGATATTGGAATGGATGGAGCGCTCAAGGCCGACCATGCGGAGGTAAAACCGCGCCACTTCATGCCGGTCTTTGTTGGTGAGATTTGGCTTCAGCCTGAGCCCGAAGAGGACATTCCCGATCACGTCCAGCCAGGGAAAGAGTGCGGATTCCTGGAACATCACCATCCGGTCCCTTCCGGGTTCTGAGACGGGCTTTCCGTCCACCAAAATCCGCCCGGTATCCGGGTGTTCGAGCCCGGCAATGATGCTCAGCAAGGTCGATTTTCCGCATCCGCTTGGCCCAACCAAACAGACGAATTCGCCTTCGCCGATCTGGAGCGAAACGTCATCCAGCGCCCTTACGGTCCCGCTCCGGGTGGTAAAGTCCTTCGTGACGCTCTCGACCACCAACTTGGCAGCGGGGAGCGCCTGGAGTTCTTCCGACAGTGTCATGGGTGAAAGGGCGGGTTGCGATGAATTCAGGGATTCTGCACCAGACGAGCGATCTCTGGAATCGTGCGCAGGAAACCGGCTTTTTGGGCGTTTCCGACAAAAACTTTCAGGCTATCGACGGAAGCGTCGTTCGTCAGTTCGATGCGCTTCCAGGCTGAGGCAATCAAGTCGGGCGAAATTTTGGATTTGGTTTCCTCGCCAAGCTCCGCCACCACCATCGCCTGGGCTTCCTCGGGATGAGCTTTGATCCAATCGGTAAGCTCTTTGTGCGCTTCGACGAGTTTCTTGAGCAACGCGCGCTGGTCCTTCATGAATTTGACGCTCGAGACCAGCACGGTCGTGACCGAGTTTTTCTCTTCCAGAAATACCTTCCCGCCCGCTTCCCGTTCCAGGCGCGAAACCCAGGGCTCCACCGTCCAGACTGCGTCCAGCTTCTTCTGTGCGAAGAGCGCAAGCTGATCCGGGTTCGAAGTGGGGAGGACTTGAGCGTCGCCACCGAGTTGCGATATTTTTAGTCCCTGCTCGGAAAGCCACGCGCGGCAGGCGACGTCCTGCGTATTGCCAAGCTGTGGAGTGGCGATTCGTTTTCCACGAAAATCCGCGCCGGTCTTGATCGCGGAATCGGGTTGGACGACCAGCGCCGCGCCGCCATTGGCGGCCCCTGCGACGATCCGGATTTCCTCCCCGTTGGACTTGCTATAAGCGTTGATGGCGGGGCTGGGGCCGACGTAGGTCACGTCGATGCTGTTGGCGAAAATGGCCTCCATCGCGCTCGGGCCGGCATTGTAGATAAACCAGTCGATCTTCACACCGGGGCCGAGGCGTTGCTCAAACCACCCTTTGCCCTGGCGTGACATGTTTTGCGCCACCAAAGCTTGAACGTGCGTCACGTTCGGAAAATGGCCGAAGCGAATCCGGGTTTCCGCCGGGGTCTGATTCACTTCCGACTTTCGGCAGGAGGCCGCGCCAAGCCCGAGAGCCACGGCAAGAATGGCCATGATGATTGGATTTTTCATCTTATGTTAATCGGAACTCCCTCGCCGCCTCGTTTGTTTGGTTCGCGTTTTCAGTGATGGACGGGATATTGGCTTGGCCGCGCGGGATTTCCGGGCTGGCTTTGCCTTCAAAATCGGCTTCTTTGGCCGCTTTTTGATGGCAGGTTTTTTCCGGGATCGCAGCGAACGTCTCACCGCATCGGCCAGAGTCACCCGGTCGAGCACGCCGGTCAGGGAGGAATGAACTTCCCTCATCACCAACCGCAGTCCGCAGCGTTCCGGATCGGGGCAGGTGCAAGGTTCGTAAGCCGTGCCGCTCAGGCACGAGACAGGCGCCAGCGGCCCATCGATCAGCCGGATGACGCGTCCGAATTTAATGGCGCTCGCGGGCATGGCTAAAAGATAGCCGCCGAATTTTCCGCGCTTGCTCTCGACGAGCCCCGCCTCCTTGAGTTGCATGAGGATTTGCTCGAGAAACTTGAGTGGAAGATTCTCGCGTTCAGCCAGATCCGCGATCTGGACCAAAGGCTGCTTCCAGTGACTCGCCCGGCCCAAGTCGATCAAAGCGCGCAACGCGTATTCGCCTCGTTTAGAGAGTTTCATGCCTACTAACCGGGTCAACATTAGGACGAGCAGGGCGTCCGGGCAATGTATTTCGGATTACCGATTCCTATCCTTCTTATCGTGTTTGTCCTTGTCCTTGTCTGAATCCTGCGACGAGGACGAAGAAGACGGAGCGGGCGTGGAACGCGCAGGTTCAACCGCGCGATGCGGTTCCGCGCGGCGCTCGGGTTCCACGATCCGCGGAGCAGGCGGTTCGGGGCGGCGTGGAGGTTCGGGACGGGGCGTTGCTAGCGATTGGACCTGACGCGCTGGCTCAGGTTGCACGGAGCGCTGGATCGGCGGCGCCGGTCTTTGGGTCCGTTGTTCCTGCGGCTGCGACTGTGCTTCGGGCGCAGTGGAACGCGGTGACTGCGGGGACTGGCCCCACGAACTCGGCTGCCGGATCGGGTTTGCCGGTTGATTGACCGGTTGTTGCAGGCCAGTTTGGCGGGCGACCGGAGTCGGAGCAACGGTCGGGGACGACACAGGCGTTGGCGTCACCCAGGGCGTGGTGGCCGGGCGGGCGGGTGTTGGCGAAAACGGCTGGTTCACCCCGGGCCGGTGCACCGGCACTGGCGAGGCCTGGCTCGTCGGGCGACTCGGCATAGGAGGGGTTGATTGCGGGGTGCTTTGCGGTTGTGCCGATCCGGCGGATTGTGGCCGCTGGGGTGCCGTCCACGCGTTTGTTTGAGGGTGCGGTGATCCGACATTTTGCGGAGTGTGGCCAGCCTTTGCAGGCGAACCGACGGGGCGCTGTTCGTTGACGCGCGCGGGGGGTGGCGTGCTCCGGTCCACTTCCGCGAGTTCGACCCGGCGCTGCGTGGCCGGGCGATGCTGCGGAGCGCGCCCGTGCTCGATGAGCGGCGCTTTGACCTCCAGCACATTTCCGCGCACTGTATGAGCTTCGCCCGGGGGGAGGTCGGCCTTGCGCGCGATTTTCAGAATGTCGATATGCTGGCGGGTGCGCCGCTGCACCACCTCGATGGACGGCCCCTGATTGATCACCACCGTGTTGTTCACAAACACATTGGTGACGTTCCGGGTTTGATTGATGAACATGACGTTCTTCTCGGGCGCCACGATTTCGGGAGCCAGTTCGCGGTTGCCAAAGCTGTCCATGGCGACAAACGAGTAGAACGAGGGGGCGATGTTGTAATCGGAATCGGCGCCCTCGCGGATGGTGACACTGGCAGCGCTTTCAGGCGGCAATGGAGCCCAGCCGACGTAGTTGTCGTTGTTGCGCCAGGAAACCCAGGCGGGCGCCCACTGGTCGCCGGGCACCCAGACCCAACCGGTCCCCACAAGTCGTGTCCAGCGGCCATAGTGATAGGTGGCCCAGCCGAAGGGTTCATCGGAAATCCACGTCCAGCCTTGTTCCGTGTAGGCCCAGTGACCGACGGAATAGGGACGCCAGCCCGGATCGGCTGCCGAAACCGCAGGCCGCCAAACCAACCCGTAGCGCGGCACTTCAAACCAATCGCCATCGCGGTCCAAAGCGTTGTAGAAAACATCGTAAGATCCTGGCGGCCTGCTGGTTGCGGGTTCGTCCACTGCGATTCCACGAACCGCGCTCCGGCCCTCGGACGCGGCGGGCGGCTCCTGGTCGGCGGCGGGCGTCGGGGTCGCGGCGGCCTGCTGCTCCCGCTGGGCGAGTTGCTGCTCGCGGGTGGCCAGGTCCTGCGCCTTTTGATCCAGCGATTGCTGCTGCTGGGCAAGCCGCTCCTCGGCCAGTTTTTGCTTCACGCGTTTCTCAACTTCCTGTTCTTGTTGCTCAGGGGTTAAAGTCGGCTTTCCCTCTTTACATCCCGTAAGAGAGAGGGCGGCCAAAAGAGTTAAACTGGCGATGGAGGGCAGGCGGGGTGATTTCATGGAAGGTAGGTGGCTGAACAGATAGACTGGATTGGATACGGAAATATTCAAGCCGCCGTGCGGAATTGGCAAGCGATTCGGCGTAGTCCGCCACGCGCTGGATCGGTCCGCGCCGATTTTCAATCGTAAGGAGAACTCTTATGTTAAAAACGGCGTCTATTATTTTCGGAATTGTGTTCCTGATTATTGGGATCTTGGGGCTTATCCCCGCAGCTGCGCCCAACGGCATGTTGCTGGGCATCTTTCACGTCAACGGCTTCCACAACGCGGTGCACCTGCTGACCGGCGTGATCGCGATCATCGCAGGCGTAACAGGGAGTGCGGCGGCACGCCTGTTCTTCCAGGTGTTCGGTATCATCTACGCCATCGTGGCGCTGCTTGGGTTCTTCTATGGCGGCTCCAACATCCTGGGCGTGCTCGCAAACAACATCCCGGATGCCTGGCTGCATGTGCTCATCGCTGTGGTGGCGCTGTACTTCGGGTTTGTCTGGGCGGAAGAGCGGCATCCGGCGGCGACCCGGTGAGGACCGGAATGGGACAGATGGGACAGATGGGACAGATGGGACTTATAGGACCGATGTGGGCAGATTTCATCTGTCCCATAGGTCCCATCCGTCCCATAAGTCCTATTTCTTAGGCCCGGCGCTCTCTGACCGCTTCCAGAATCCCGGCAATGACCTCGGCCTTCGGCTTGGCGCCGAGGTTCCCTTTTCCGTGGACCCGGACGCTGACGGCGCCGGCTTCCAAGTCGCGGTGGCCCACGACCAGCATGGTGTGGACTTTCTTCTGCTCGGCCCGGAGCACTTTGCCGTTGATCTTGTCGCTCGACGGATCGAGCTCGGCGCGGATGCCTGCCGCACGCAGTTCGGCCTGGATTGAGCGGGCGTATTCGAGCAACGGTTCTTCGTCGCCGATCGGCAATATGCGGACCTGAACCGGCGAAAGCCAGAGCGGGAAATTCCCGGCGTAATGCTCGATCAGGAAACCGATGAAGCGCTCGTGCGTTCCAAGCGGGGCGCGGTGGATGCAAAGCGGCGTCTTCTCAGTGTTGTCCCGGTCTTTATAGACCAGCCCGAACCGCGAAGGCACCGCGAAATCGACCTGATTGGTGGCGATGGTGAACTCCCGGCCGATGGCGCTCCAGACCTGCACGTCGATCTTGGGCCCGTAAAATGCGGCTTCGTTCGGCACTTCGACGAAATTGATTCCGGACTTGACCAACACGTTGCGAACCATGTCCTCGGTCTTCTTCCAGAGTTCGGGCTGATCCACGAACTTCTGGCCGAGCTTGGCGGGATCGTGCGTCGAAAACCGCATGAGATATTTCTCGATCCCGAAGATCTTGAAATACTTCAAATACATCTCGTTGACGGCGTTGAACTCGCTCTCGAATTGCGCCTCGGTGCAGTAGAGGTGCGCGTCGTTCATCTGCATGCTGCGGACGCGCATCAGGCCGAAAAGTTCGCCGGACTGCTCATACCGGTAGCACGTCCCGTATTCCGCCAGGCGCAATGGGAGATCGCGATAGCTGCGCGGCACCGCCCCGAAAATCTTGTGGTGATGCGGGCAATTCATCGCCTTGAGGTAATACTTGTCGCTGCTGGCCCCGTCGTCGGCTGCAAGTTCCATCGGCGGGAACATGCTCTCCGCGTAATACGGCAAGTGCCCGCTGGTGAGGTACATGTTTTCCCGCGCCAAATGCGGGGTGCGCACGCGATCATAGCCTGCGGCGAACTCGGTTTCTTTCGCGAGTTTTTCGAGTTCCTCGATCAGCACCGTGCCGTTGGGGAGCCAGAGCGGGAGGCCGGGGCCCACGTCTTCGTCGAAGTGGAAGAGCTCCAATTCCTTGCCCAGCTTGCGATGATCGCGCTTTTTGGCCTCCTCCAGCATGGTGAAGTAGGCTTCCATCTCGGTCTTGTTCTTGAACGCCGTCCCGTAGATCCGCTGGAGCTGCGGATTGCGCTCGTCGCCTTTGTAATAGGCGCTGGCCACATGGGTCAGCTTGAACGCGCCGATGTTGCCGGTGCGCATGACGTGTGGGCCGGCGCAGAGGTCGATGAACCCGTTGTTCTGGAAAAGCGAAATCTCTTCGTCCGCCGGGATGTTCTCCACGATATCGAGCTTGAACTTGCTCGGGACCGGGCGCTCAGTCAGCGCGCCGAGACGGCCTTTGCGCCCAAGGTCCAGCGCTTCATCGCGGCTGACGACCACGCGCTCAAACACCTGGTTCTCTTTGATGACCTTCTTCATCTCGGCCTCGATCGCCGCGAAATCCTCGGGGGTGATCCGGTGGGCGAGATCGACATCGTAGTAAAAGCCGTTTTCCACGGGTGGCCCGGCGGCAAATTGCGCCTCCGGCCAGATCCGGAGAATCGCGGTGGCCAGCACATGGGCGCAGGAGTGACGGAGCCGCTCGATATCGGTCATCTGCTGGCGTTGTTCCAAAGTTTTGCGTTCAGGTGCGTCGGCCATCGGTAATAAGGATTAGGGATTGCGATTTGTGAGGGGGAAGAACTTGAAGGTTGGAAGGACAAGAATCAAGGGGGAAGCGTGGAGCCCCTGGACGCAATGGACTTTATGGACGCGATGGACTGAATGGACGGCGCGCCAATAGTGCTCGGCATAAACATTGCTCGTTCGCGAAAGACGTATTTTGACGGGTATTTCTCAATCCGAACAATATTGGGCTGGAAGCCTGTGTCACATTACCTGCGGACAACTCCTCGCGATTCGTGTATTGATTGGCCAAAGGATGACGCACTATGAATCCTGAACTCCGTTTTTGGCTGTTGGTCGGCGGCGCGCTCGCCGGATATCTGGCGCTGATGTGGGCAAATCCGATCCGGACCAGCCTGCGAGATGGCTTCCGCTGCATGCGAAGATATCCGGCACTCTGGACCACCCTGGCGATCTTCGGCCTTTGCTACGCCGCGTTCCAATTCGGATTGAAGCTCTTGGAAATGCAGGTCCTGCCGGAAGGCGAACAACCCGTTTTTCAATGGACGCGGGCGTGGTTCCTGCCGCATGTCACGCAGGTGGAAATCGCCAGGGACTCACTGCTCAGGGCATTCGAGGGAGTGGCGGGCATTTTCAACAACGTCATCACCACATTCCCCTTTTCGGCGATTGCCGCGCTGCTCCTGCTCATCAACTGGCAGGGCCATCACCTGGTTCTCAACCGAACGTTGCGCCGCCGGTTCGGACCACGCGGCTGGCTCGTTTATGCAGCAATCACGGTCTGCGCCGTTGCCGCCCTCGCGAAGCCTTTTGTGCTTTACGCCGGGCTCCCTACCCTGGCGCGATTTCTTCCCGGAGCCGCCCTGTTGCAAGTCTCATCGATAATCGACTGGCTGTCGTTTCTCTTTGAATACCTCTTCGGCGTCTGCATTCAGGTCTATCTCATCCTTCTCGTCTATGCCTGGGTGCGGGGCGTCAATTTCACCCCTTCGCATCTGCTCGATTTCGCGATCCGGCGTTTTTCTTCGGTGGTGAAATGGGCCGCCGTGGTGCTGGCTCTGAGCACCGTTTTGATTCATTTTCCGCTGATTCTCTCCACGGTGGCCCCGTTTGACTATTATCTTACACCGCCCCGAGTCCAATATTACGTGGACCACGTTGCGCGCCCATTCCTGGCGCTGTTTCTGATTCTGTTCTCGACGCCCCAGATCACCCTCACGTTTCACAGCGAGACGCTGCCGCACGCCCTGAACGATCACCTCCATTTTGTGCGTCGGAACAGAGTCGCCCTCATTTGGTTTCTGCTAATCGCGTGGATCCACTTCTACGCCTTTCACTTTTTAAACTCGGCGCTGGAAGATGGGCTCGGTGAAGGCACCCCGCTCGGACTCCTCTGGCAAATCACCGCTCCCTTAATCAACGCTTTCATTGCCGGCTGGCTTCTGGCTAGCTGGATTTGTGTGTTCCACCGGGCCGATACCCATCACACTCAAAAAGAAAACTGGATCGCCTTTTAATCATCCTCCCCATGGACTCCACCCTCTTTGCCAGCGACGTCAGTTGCTCCCGGGTCGTCGCGGGCCAGCCCGTTCGCGTCAATGAGCTCACGTTGGGGCTGGAGCCGGGCTCGCTCAATATTCTCTTTGGACCGGTCGAGGGTGGAAGAAATCTGGTGTTGCGCCTGCTGGCCCTTATGGAACAGCCGGATCAGGGGGAAATCAGCTTTCAAGGCGAATCCACCCAAGCCTGGACGGAAGAGCAGCGGACCGATTTCCGGAGCCGAAAATTCGGGTTTGTTTTTGAAGCCCCCTTTCTGCTTCCCTCTTTCACCGTGCTGGAAAACATCGCCATGCCTCTTTTTAAACTGACCGGCGCTCCGCCTGAGGAAGCCCGCGAACAGATGGATCGCATTCTCGGATTCGTGGGATTGTCGGATTACGCCACCTCAGCGCCCACGGATCTGCCCCTCTGGGCGCAGTTGCGGGTCGCGCTGGCGCGCGCCCTGGTGACCGGGCCGGTGGCGCTGTTTGTGAAAAACCTCGACAGCTTTCTGCGCGAGGACGAACTGATCTCTTTTCTAGAACTGCTGGCGGGCGTCCGGCGCGCGTTCGGAACCTGCGTGCTCGTCAGCGCGCATCATGCCGATTTAACGAGTTTTGGAACCCGTGCCTTGGAAATGGCTGAGGGCAGGATCGTGCGCGACTGGAAGCCGGCAGGACTGTTATTATGAGCAGCGAAGCGTCATCCTCCCCCACCGCCGAAGCGATCACCCGCTCGAGCAAGAGCAATCTCGCCCTGGCGTTTGTAGCCCTCCCGAAAGAACGCCGCGAAGCGATCACGACCTTTTATGCTTTCTGCCGCGTCATCGACGACATCGCCGACGAACCCGGCTTGCCGCTGCCGGAGAAGCAGCGGCAGCTTGATGACTGGAAGCGCGCCATTCATGAGTCGTTCGAGGGCGAACCCTCCCTGTCCGGCGAGGTGCGCAAGCTGATCGCCGCTTACAAGCTGCGCGAGAACTGGCTGCTGGAGATCATCCACGGCTGCGAGATGGATCTCTCTCCCGTTCGCTACGAGACGTTTGATGCCCTGAGGCTTTACTGTTACCGCGTCGCCAGCGTGGTGGGATTGGTGAGCATCGAGATTTTCGGCTACAAGAATCCCGCCACGCGCATCTACGCGGTCGAGCTTGGATACGCGCTTCAGTTGACCAACATCATCCGCGATGTCGCCAAGGATCTGGCCAACGACGGCCGCATTTATCTCCCGCTCGATGAACTGGCACGCTTTGGGGTGACTCCCGAAGATCTGGCAGAGCGCAAAGGCGGCCCCGAGTTCCAAAAATTGATGGAGTTCCAGGCGCAACGCGCGGAGCGATTCTATGCCAGCGCGATCGCCGAGCTCGCTCCCGAAGACAGCCGCTCCATGGCCGCCGCCGAAATCATGCGCCGGGTGTATCATCGGCTTTTGCAAAAGATGAAAACCGATGGTTTCCGCGTGTTCGAGCACCAATATCGGCTAGGGAAATTGACCAAGCTCGGCATCATCGCCCGGGTTTTGTTATTTGGGCGGTAAACTGAGCCTCGCCCTCGTTATCCT
>SESA01001461.1_pt1 | contig 12245 bp, 12 predicted proteins | sample 3171451 | NCBI WGS metagenome assembly SESA01 (sample SAMN06051862, study PRJNA518727) | freshwater metagenome | biome: subpolar coniferous forest; feature: holomictic lake; material: water; isolation source: holomictic Lake 227, 8 m depth | place: Canada: near Kenora, Ontario | collected...
GCTTTTTCTGCAATTCGGGTTCCATGTATATCAGCAAATTGCGGCAAGTAAGCAGGTCGAGCTTTGTGAATGGCGGATCTTTGATCACATTCTGGGGGGCAAAGACCACCATTTCGCGAATGGCGGTTATCACGCTGTACCCTTCGCCTGACACATTGAAAAAACGGCTTAACCTTTCGGGTGTAACATCGGCCATGATGTTTTTTGAAAAGTAACCTTTACGGGCTAATTCAATGGCATCGGGGTCGAGATCGGTGGCAAAGATCTGCAATGTCAGGTTTTTGCGTTTTTTAATTTTCTCGAGCGCCTCCTGAAAAACGATAGCCAGCGAATAGGCCTCTTCGCCGGTTGAGCAGGCCGTGACCCAGGCACGAAGCACATGCCCGTTTGGCAATTCATTAAGCAGGGAAGGCAGAACCTGGTCTTTGAGCATATCCCACACGGCGGTATCGCGGAAAAAGCTGGTTACGCCAATGAGCAACTCTTTGAAAAGGATTTCCACCTCCTTGGGATTATCCTGCAGATAGAGTACATAATGCTGTAACTTATCAATCTGGTGAACGCCCTTGCGCCGTTCGATACGCCGAAACAGGGTGCTCTTCTTATACAGCGAAAAGTCGTGGCCCGATTGCTCGCGCAGCAGGATGATAATTTTATCGAGGTTGCTTTTGCTTTTACTGTCTATTTCAGCGTCGATGATCACCGATGGAACAAACTTCAAAAAAGCGATCAGTCTGGCGGGTAGTTCTTCAGCCGGCGCCACAATATCGGCAATTACCGCTTCGGTGGCGCTGTAGGGCATGCCGTCGAATTTGGCAGAGCCGGGCGATTGCACCAGCACAATGCCATTTTTTTCTTTGATGGCCTTCAGTCCCAGGGTGCCGTCGGAGCCCATTCCCGAGAGGATGATCCCAATGCTCTTTTCCTCCATATCGACTGCCAGTGAACGGAAGAAAATATCAATGGGCAGCCGCAAGCCGCGCGATTCGACCGGATCGAACAGATGCAGGGAGCCGTTGAGCAGCGACATGCTTTTGTTCGGAGGAATTACATACACGCAGTTTGGCTTTATTTTAAGCCGGTCGCTTGCCTGGTATACCTTCATGAGCGTAATGCGTTGCAGGAGCTCGGGCATGATGCCAACGTGGTTCGGGTCGAGATGCTGAATCACCACGAAGGCCATCCCGCTGTCTTTGGGCATATTCCCGAAAAATTGTTCCAATGCTTCGAGCCCGCCTGCCGAGGCTCCGATACCTACGATGGGAAATTGATTTATTTCATTTTTGCGGGGGGGGGATGTGATTGATTTAGAGTCATTTACAAATTTTTTAGATATTGACTTCTGTGTATTCATGGAGGATGGTTTTACGAAAACATCTCTTTTTCAAGAGGTTATTTGAAGTAAAGATAGACTAAAAATCAAAGAATTGGATATGAAACCGTAACTGTGCATCAAATATTTGTGACTTCTAAAAAACTAAGATTTTGTTTTGCAAAATAGAATGTATCCCTGTGAACAAAAAAAGGGCGTGAACCTTTACTATTATTCAGTAATAGATTGGTACCGCCAAGCACCAGAGTCCAACTGAAAACAGCAAAAGGAACACACCCGTAAGGTGCGTTCACTAAAGCCATTTCCTTGAACTCAATAAACTTGGCGGTTTTATCTATTAAGAAATGTTAGCAACGCAATATTTTATCGATGTTTAAGAACGATGAATGAGATTGTAACTTTAGACAAAGATAGGTGTATTTAACTGTTTTGATACGGCAAGGGACAATTTTTCAGGATGTGAGCAGATTCATTAATCAGATCCTCAAATAGTGTGCTGATCTCTGCCATACCGGTCATTTAGAATTTTGTTTACAATATATGCCATGCCCACCTCCCATGTATGGCCTTCATGCTTGATGGTGTGAACGGTGTTATCCCAAAACGGGCCGGTTGAATCTGTGCCAACGATCTCATATTCCTTACCGGCTATGGTAAAAAACCTGTTGCCTTTCTCGAATCCGTAGCATCGTTTCCGGTTGATGTATGTTACCTCGAGACCCATGGAAGTTGGCAAGTTGGCAAGTTGGTAAGTTGGTAAGCTGGTAAGCTGGGATGAGGGTGTAATTTATTTTTCAGGATTTTTGGAGGTGTACCACTGGTAGAATTCATCAAATGTGTGGATGAGAAGGTATATTCCTCCGGCCTTTTCGACTTGCTGTTGGTATATTTCCTGTTCAGGCCGGATACGATCGCGGCCAACTTTAATCTCGATTTTAATCGACCGGCCGGCGATGGTGGCCGAAATATCTGCCGATCCTTTCTGCATGCTTGACTTTATCCAGCGGATAGATCCAATCTGCCTTTGTTGGCCCAGTACATTGGTAAAGGTTTTACGCATATCGATCCGTCGGCCCGTAACGGAAATACGCTCGGCCTGGCCGCCGGAAAGCTGGATGAATTTTATCACAGCCTTGGTTAGCTCGTTGGCTTTCGTGGCCTTGATGGGCTTGTTTGGCAATAACCGTTCGGGTATTTCGGGATACCGCCGGATGAGGTCGGCACGGATCATGGCGTTGAGGATGGAAAGCGGTTTCATAGCTGAAAATTTAAAACGGTACAATTTCATCGTCATAACTCATGGCCAGTTGAACCGGCTGGTTCCAATCGCTTGTCAAGTAGTTGGCATAATCGGGTGAATTGTATGGCGTGTGTATGCGGCCATTCACCCCATTGTAACAGAAGGTTGCCTCGCCAGGAGTGCCCAGGTGTTTAAATTTCACCTTTGAGACTATGATTTTAAGCGTGTTTTCGCCAAAGTTCCGGTACACCACCAATCCAAAGTCGGACTTGTTGTAGAAGTTAGCAGAGCCCGATATGTCGTACAGCGTTGGAATTTCAAACCTGAGGCGATCATCCTTCATTCGTTGCATTTTCGTTGGATGGGCCACGAGGATTACCAGACAATTGTGAACTTTTGAGAACATCGATAACTTATCGAGGAACCGGCTGATGTATTCTGTTTCTGATTCTCCGGCGTTTCGAGCGTGTTCTAACTTATTGTACGGGTCGACAACGACCACCCTGACACCGTACTTTTTTACGGTATATTTCGCCTTGTCAAGAATATTCTCAATCGTTATATCTTCTTCGGGGTAGATGTAGTAGTAGTTGTCGTTTATATACTCAAACACACGCTCGAAATCATCTTTTGATATGTGCTTATCGTTAAAAGATTTGCCAACTATCTTTGATGCAATCTTGCTGAAGTGCAGTTCCAATGGATAGTTTTCGGGAGAGTAAAAGGCGGCTTTCCAGCCATGGATCATGTTGAGCCTGGATACAATGAAGTCGACAATCTCACTCTTTCCATGCCCCGGTATGCCAGTAACGACAGCCAATCGCCCGAGTTCCCATGTGATATATTCATCGAGGGTAGGCATACCAATGGTGACCCCTGGTTGCAATCCATGGATATACAGGTTATAAACCCTGTCGTAGATCTGATCGTGCCGTATCACGCCCGAAACCGGCACATCAACCGACTCTTTGAGTATTCCCCCGAGATCATATCCGCCGTACTTTTGCAGGTATTCATTGGCATCCTTGCAGTCGCGCATCTGAACAATGGCGCAGCGTTCGGCTCCAAGTCTTCTGATTAATTCCTCCCTGAGTTTATATCCGGCCGGATCGTTATCAACGGCTAAATGGAACTTTTCAATTCCAGAGAGCTGGTCGTAGCAGTTGTCGATATACTCGAGCGACATGCCCCCTGCTCCATTCGGAACACTAATCACGGCCTTAATGCCACATTCGATCATTGACAGGCAATCGATCTCTCCCTCCACTATCGTACACTCCCTGGCGCCAAAAATCGAATCGATGTTGTAGAATATCAATTCGGCGCCGGAAACCATCTTAAACCGCTTTGCCCCATCGCGGTATTTTATGTTCACCAACTGTCCATCTCTGAAGTAGGGGAAACAGACCACACGCTCATCCTTTCCTGTCTGCGGCATGTATTCAACAGCCGATGACACGGACATGCTGTTCAGCGTATTGTCATTAATTCCACGATTCCTGAACCACAGCGCTGCGTTATCTGTCAAAGCCGTCCTATTTTTCCATTCAGGGATCTTGTACTGTTTCTTTTCAGGCTGTGGTTTATATTCAACGAACGATGCATCGCAGTTGAAACACTTTCCAACACCTTTTGCCGCGTTGAACGAGAAGGATTTCGCCGACTTATGCCTGCGGTCTTTGGAACACTCGGGACATGGCTGATGGTTTTCGCCCGACCGACTGATATCAACCTCGAAACACACTTTCGTTTTCAATGACATTATTTTCATACCGCGCTGCTTATTTTGAATTTCTTTTTTGTTTCCCCCACACCCCCTTCTTTGCCATTGCCATTGCCATTGTCATTGCCATAACAGTTAGGTAACTGTTGGCTAAGAGTATGCCTTACGGCTGAATTTGAAGAATATTTTTGAAGAATTTTTATGGCGCTTTCCTGCGCTTTCGCTTTACTATCGGGGAATCCAGGATATTGGAACGTTATAAACTTCGGAATAAAGTATAACCTTTCGCTAAGTGTTACTATACGGTTACCTAACTGTTCGATAACTGTATCCAAAGAGTTAATGTCGGTTTGCAGTTTTACCATCTTTTGATTCAACTCAATAATTCCGGCATGATCGCACCGGGTTATCATGTAAATCCATAAAATTTTAGCTTCTATTGAAAGGTCCATGAACCATGGATCATCAAACAGCCCCGTATCGATAAATCGCTTTGCCATATTTGTTGAATTTTATGATTCTGATTTTGCGTGTGTTGGAAGATCAAAAAGGCAGATCGTCGATGGGTGAATCGAGCGGACCCGGGCCATCATCAGATTGCGTGGGCGTAACGGATGGTAACGCAGGCTTGGGATCGTTGAACGGGTCGGCCTCAACAATAACAGACTCTTTTGGGATGTGCTTTCTGATTTTGCCTGCGACGTAGTTTGATTTCAATTTCTCGCTGTACTTTACCCACATGGCCACATCAAATTTTTCGGCGTGGCCGCAATGGGAGCAAATTGGCATTGCGTTTCCTGTCCATTGGGGTTGTTGGGAACCGGGTACACGATCGGTGTTTGGGAAGATGCTGATCTCTTCGGGTTTCATTTCATAGGTGGACATAATGTTGGTTTTAAGTGATGAAAAATGTAATGAAGTAATGGAGTAATGGAGTGATGAAGTGGTTTAGAATGGATATTTTGATAAATTAACTTCAAGGCCTTTGTCGGCGATCCAAATGGAGGCGTTCTGGGCGACTGATTTTATTGATTTAGCAAACATATTTGAATCGGAATTAAGGTTACTCAGGTGCAGCAGGACAATGTTTCGGATCTGTTTGATGTCGGTTACCCGCAGGAATTCCAGGCATGTATCGAGGCTCATGTGATGGCCCACGGCGCGGTCGTTGGTAAGGATGGCATCTTCGTAGTTGGCTTCGATGAGGATATGGCTGAGGTTGCTGAACTTATGCGGGATGAAGGCTGCATCGGTAACAAACAGAATCGAACCGGAAGCAGGATGCTTGATCAAGAAACCAAGTGTGGGCACACCATGGGGAACCGGGAACGGGATGACTTTAAAATCGCCGATGGTAACCACCTCGTAATGCTTTATGATATGGATCCGATGGCCGATCATTTCTTTGGTAATAGCGGTATGATCGGAGGTGTAAATATTGATACCGGCTTTAAGGTAATCTCTGGCGTACCTGCAATGATCGCCGTGGGAATGGCTGATCAGGCAACCGATAACCTTGGCCAGGTCATAATTCAGCGCTTTCTTAACTTCCTGAAGGCGGATACCGGCTTCAATGATCAAGCATTCGATATCAGATTCGATGAGATAGCAGTTGCCTGCTGATTCGCTGCCCAGGACTTTGAGTATCATCAGAAGCCGGGTTCTTTGGGTGAAGGCTGCATTGCAGGGCCGGGTAGATTGGGTGAAGGTTCGTTTTTCCATTCACGCTTGATTTCCAGTTTGGCAGGAGTGGTTGTTTGAGGCGGATCAATTACCTCGACCGCAACCTGAAGTGGTTCATCATCCGGAATATCAATGACGCTCCCCTGGTTGGCCCCGGCTTCGATTTCAGCTTTTGCCCTGCCAATACGGCCATATTCGCCCGGCTCCATGAGCACTGAATCGTCGCTGGAGGCGATAAGTAATTTACATGCCCGGTTGATTACGGTTTTTTTGGCCATTTCGCCCGGGAAATTTATATGGGCAGAGGTAGGTTTGTTTTCAGTACCATGCCTCCAGGCTGCCTGTATTTGAGCCATGGTCATGATTTCGGTATTGAATGAGCCATCGGTGAATGTCACCACGGCGTAGGCGCCCATGATATTTGTATCGATAAGATTTTCTAACCGTTGCCCGTGATTGGTAATATGTTTCATGCCGGTGGTTGTGTCGATGGCGTATTCAAACACATCGCCTTTGTAGATTACTCCGGCATACACATCTTTCATATTGCTATACCTTCGTGCCAGGGCAATGCTTCCGGCATACTCCCGTTGCAGGGTGAGTTTGTCGCCATACACGATGAAACTACATTGGCGCTTGGCCGGATTTAAACCCTGAACGACCATGTTGAACAATGCGTTTGCTATGGAATCGGGTGTGGATGTTTTCAGGACCGGAAGGTTGGCTTTGTCTTTCATGTCCTGCAGGATGAGCCAGGCTGAGCGGAGCGCATTTTCGGCGCTGTAATCGGGGGGAAGTGAAACACCGCCGATTTCTTTGAGACTGTTGACTTTGGTCAGAACCCTTTCGTGGATGGGAGGATCGGATTTTTTGATTGAATTTTCTATTGACATAATTGAGTGAATTTGGGGATTTGAGGATTTGGGGATTTGAGGATGTGGAAATTTGGGGATTATTTGATTATTAAGGTTTTGTCGGTACTAACTATCAAGTTAATTACCTGTGATGTTGTGGATGGGATTTTATTTGTTGATTCGCGGTTGTCGATCCAGATGGGGGCGGAGATGCCGTAGTGCTTGCTCAGGGTGTTGATGATGTCGATGCCGGCCTGGATTTTACCGGCTGAATTGACATCGTTGTATGGCACTCCACCGACCAGGCAATCGCAGGCCTCTTCGATGCCAGCGTTGATGAGCATATTGAACATGCGGAATCGGACTACGTTAAATTTTCCGTTGATCCGGGATTCGACCGTGTCCATACGGCAGCGGGTATAGGCATCCATGGCGAACTCCTGCTTTTCGAGATCGCTGATCTGTTGCGATAAGGTCTTTTCCTCGCCCATGAGGTAGTTGATTCGCGCTTTGCCACGTTTGATGACTTCTTCGGCGCCCATGATGGTTTGAAGCCTGTTGATTTCGGATAGAACATTTGACTTATGTTGTTTGAGGGATTCGATATCAAGTTTGGGTGATTCGAGGATTTGTAGTTCGAGCCTGGTTATATGATCTTGAACAGGTTCAGTATCCTGAGCGATAACATATTGAAGTTCGGTAGACATGGCGGATTTAAGTTGTGCTGTAAGCTCGTCAGCTTCAATGACCAATGCTGAAATTTCATTGTTCGTTACTTCAATATTCTTGTTTGTTTGGGCCAGCACAACTGAAAGTTTTTGACCTTCATTGGTAATATCGGATAACCGGTTTGATTTCCATAGCTCAAAGATTAACTTTGGATTTATCTCACTATCGGCCATGGCTGAAGGATCGAGGGGTTGTTTGCAGGTGGGGCAAAAATTATCCTCTTCTTTAAAGAGATATTCTTTATCATTTATTGTTTTCCATTGATTCCGGAGCTCGAGCATTGCCTTTTCTGTTTCAGTTTTCTTTTGTAACAATTTTGGCAAAGAATCCTGATTGGATTTGGAGCGCAGTAAACATTCAGCGTGTTTTTGTTTAAGGCCGGCAATGAGGAATGCCCGTTCGTTGTAAATTCGTTGTGCTTCGGTTTTCGCCTCAAACTCCATTGACTGCTGTTGCTTTTTGAGTTCGAATATTTCGTTCTGGACTGTCTGAATCGCATCGCCTTGTGACTTATAAGCTGCCACCTGGTCGTTGATGGTATTTTCTATCTCGGCTAAGGCAGCCTGTTTTTTGCAGATGTCGGATTTTACAGCTTCAAAATCGACCGGTTCCGGGATGGCCCTTGTGACTTCATCGATGCGGGAAGGGATTGTTTTAAGATCATCGCTGAGTTTCCTTTTGCGCATGGACAATTCTTTGAGAAAATCGGTCAGCGGTTTGCCGGAGTTGAGAATGGCGGTTATTTCGGCCACCTGCTGTTTATTCATTTTGGCCAGCACATCCGCGTTTGAAATTTCACCGGCAAGCAGGATTAATACCAATCGTCGGTCCTGCCATTTCATCGAGTTGAAGTACAACGCTGATGTGAGCAGCTTGAAGAGGCCTTCATTCACCAGGGCATCCACCTTTGTCTTAAATTCACCTGCCTGTTGCGGCACCCCGTTCCAATAGCAGAGTGTTTCGTGGCCTGTGAGCTCACTTTCTTCGGAGCCGCGCCGGCGTTGCCACTTCTCCTGGTAAATGCGTTTCAGTGTTATTTCTGTGCCATCAATGTCCAGGATCCCCTCAACTCCGTGTTCGAGCATGGGAATGGCTTTGCCAACCTGATCAAGGGTTTTGATATTGAAATCCTTTGAATCGTGGGAGTCTTTACCGAACAGCAACCAGGTAAATGCATCGAAGATGGTGGACTTTCCGGTACCATTTTCACCGGAAATATTTGTCACGCTGTTAAATTCAATGGAAAGTTCCTTAATCCCTTTGAAATTGATCAGGGAAAGCTGTTTGATATGGATGTTCATAGCGGATCGATTTCGAGTTGGGTTTGCAAATACCTTTGTGGGATGGGGCGTTCGAGTTGTGCAACTTCGCCCGTATCGGAACGGATCCATGAAACGGTATCATGGGTGGAGTCGATGATCACTTCGCATTTGATATTCCGGTATTCTGATCCGGCGTTGATGAGCGTAGCCGTTTTGTTGATGATGGCATCGTGGCCTTTGACCTCGGCTTTTAGTTGGGCTGAGAACGAGCTGAGGTTATCCTCGGCCTGTTTCTTTTTGTTGATGTGTTCGCTCATCTCTTTGGAGATGGCCAGCATTTCCTCGTCGGTGAGGGTACATTTGAGGTTTAACGTTTCGATTTTGTTCATGGGTTTGGGTTTATGGGTTGAAATGTTGATGGGTTTATGGGTTGAAATGTTGATATATTGGGGTTGTCAAAATATGATACCTGCACCAGAAGAATTCTGATGTTGCGGAATGTGATATTGACAGGAAGTGTGGTGAGGGTTCTCACAGGATATACACTTTTGAAATACGAAAACAGTATTCGACAAATTCTCTGGCCGGATAGTTGTACGGGACAGTGTCAGTTTTTAAAACAACGCCTTTTTTAATCACGGAAACCGTGTTGTCATCCATTGAATAACCAACCTTAATTTCCATTGACTCGTTAACAGTTGCAGTGAGCTGTTTAAGGACTTTGTCGTAAGTAATAGGAAGGAATGTCATATTGTTTGATTTTGAGTGGTGTTCTCAGTTCGATGATAGGGGAGTTGATTAACTGATCCTGGTCAGGATCAAAATCAAATGGTGGGTCAGCGGGACCTCGTTTGTTGGTGCTTGCCCCTGAAATTTGCTATTTCACGGAGGGCAGCCTCAACCTCTGCCGATTTATACAATACGCGGCCTCCGATGCGATACCCTTGAAGAATTCCTTCCTTTGACCAATAATGAAGGGTGGAGGTTGAAATTTTCAGCAGGGCGCAGACCTCTTTCCGGGAATGGTATTCACCGTTGGATTGTGGTAAAGAAGAGTCTGGTTTGAATTGCCGGAGTTTTTCCTCGACAATGTCGCCGATCATTGCGCGAAGTTCGGGGATGGGGGTTGAATGTAAAATGATCGGGGTGTTCTGAAAAGCGCTTGTTGCCATATTTGTTTTTTTTGCAAATATGGCACAGCTTGAAGCCCATGTACAATCCGTGAAGGGTCTAGACCATAAAAAACCCCAATGAAATCAGGCTAAATCGGATAAATCGGGAATTGAAAATTTTGCCCGTTTGGTATCGGATAATTTATTGGACGATGGGTTTAATTCCTTGGTGAGGTTTCCGAGGGTTGTGTTTATGTCGAAATAATCGAAGCATAACCTGGCAAAAGCGGCATAATTGGGTTCGCCATTGTGCAGCGGAGGTTCGACATGACCATGTTTGATCAATTCCAAAAAGAGGTATCCGAATTGCGAGGGTGTGCCGTTAAATTTGATTTTTTTCAAGGGCTGAACCGGTTGAACTTCGTTTTTGATTTCATTCTTTTTGGCCTCAATCCAATCGATGATCGTTTTGCGGCGCGGATCGGAAATGGACTGGAAATCGGGAAGGATTTCTATTAAAAAATAGAGGAATGGCCTGGTATTTCCATGTTTCTGATAATACCTGACCAAATGGTATTCTAAAAATTCTAAAATAAAGGGGATATTGAAACGTAACAGTACAGAGAATTTTTCATGAATAAACTTTAAGGTGTTTTCGGTGTTTTCATGTAATTTATTCCATATTACTTCGGCCCTGGCAAAACTTTCTTTATCGTTTTCGATAATTTCTATATCGAACGATTCTCGGGGAAGGTCTCCATGATATATGTCGGGGGGAACCACGATGTCTTTATGATTTCTTTCTGACTTGAACATTTGGGAATCATCCTCAACAAGAACATCGAAATATTGAAGGTAGGGAGGACAGGATTGACCGGAATATTCATTTGGCATAAAGAAGGGAATTAAGGTTGAGGATTATTTAAATTATCCTGTGATTCTGTTTTCTCAGGACTGGGGAGCGGGGTTGATTTTGTAAACCAGGGGTGGTTAGCCAATTTATCTGCATTTTGTTCCTGTGAAATTTTAATGTATTTCAGGAATGATTTTTCGGTACGGTGACCGGTTATCTTCATAATGGAAATGGTTGGCACGTCCGCTAAAAACATATTGGTAGCAAACGATCTACGTGCGGTGTGTACGGTGATCAATTGCCATTTTTCCAAATTGGTTCTAACCGGAAACCCTCCGCGCGTTATGGTCTGGGAGACGCTTTCGGTAAATTCGACCTCTTTTCCCAGATCCTTTAAATACGTATTCATTTTTTGGTTACTTATGGCTTGCGGAGGCACCCCGTCCCATTTCTGTAATATTGCTTTTACCTGCCAATGAAGGGGAATAACAACCCGTTCTCCTGTCTTCGCTGTTTTCAAAGTCAACCGTGTCCCAGCGTCGGTTATGCTATTTTCGTTTAATTGTGAAAGGTCGGAGTATCTCAACCCTGTTTGGCAGCCGATTAAAAACAAGTCTCTCACTCGATCCAATTTTGGATTATTTGAAAGGTCGTGGTTGTAAATGGTTTCCAGTTCCTGATCGGATAGGTAAATGCTGTCACTTGTTTCCTGTAGCCGTTGGAATTTTTTGTTATGATGCCCTGTGTTTGAGGTGTAACCCTTATCAATGGCATAGTCCATAAAGACTTTAATGTTTTTGATGTAACCCCCAAATGTATTTAAGGCCAAATTTTCTTTAATGAAACAATACCTTTGGAAATCGTTGTAAAAGTCCATACCTATACTATCGAAATCCAATTCAGTTTTTAACATGGCATTGCTGTATCGTTTCAGGGTGTTAAGGGTTGTGCCGTAACTTAATTTTGTACGAGGTGATCGATTAACGGTTTCAATATATTCTGTAATTGCCTTAAAGAAGGACATTTTGACCAGGTTAATGGTGGGTTTAGGGTGAATAGCATTTTTTAATTCGGTATGGAGTTGGTCAAAAAGCAATGCATTATTTTGGTTAAGGTGTTCGCGGAATGCATTTAGAATGTTGGATTCGATTATATTTAACCGGTTATTGAGGCTATCCAAATCATCATTAAATTTGATTTTGCGCGCGCGGCGTTGCTTCCGGTTCCAAAGTTTCGGGTTAATGGTTTCGCCGGTGGATAGTTTGATCATTATCTGATCGTAATAAAATATAAGGTGGATTGAGGTTTTTCCTTTCGCTTTAGGATCACGGAGGACAAATTGAACCGTAGCCATAAAAATAGATTTAAGGTTGAACTGAACAAAGATAATAAAATTATAAACCGGGGAGGGTAGCGGGGAGGGTAAATTAACAATAAACTGAATTTATCCGGATCA
>SESA01001463.1_pt1 | contig 12239 bp, 14 predicted proteins | sample 3171451 | NCBI WGS metagenome assembly SESA01 (sample SAMN06051862, study PRJNA518727) | freshwater metagenome | biome: subpolar coniferous forest; feature: holomictic lake; material: water; isolation source: holomictic Lake 227, 8 m depth | place: Canada: near Kenora, Ontario | collected...
AGGAGATATCGATGCGGCATTTTCTTTTGAGCCGTATGTATACCAGATGCGGCAGCAGATGGGAGAAAATACGGTGGTGTGGCCGGTCCATCTTGGACAGCATGCATACTATTCTCTTGTCTGCAATGAGATCACCTTAAAAGAGCACCCTGAGATCGCAGAGGCCGTGCTCTCATCTGTTCTTCAGGCAGAGACTTATGTCAAATTTCACCCGAATGAAGCAAAAAAAATTGCTCAAACGCAGATAAATTTTGATGATCAGTACATGGAACAGGACTGGCCGAATCATCATTTTTCCATTGGTCTTTCCCAGTCGCTTATCACAACAATGGAAGACGAGACCCGGTGGAGGATCTCAAAAAATATGACTGATGAGACTGCTGCACCTGATTTTACGGAATATATCTCTCCGGATATCCTGTACAAGCTGAAACCCGCATCGGTTACCATCATCCGGTAAGTTATGGAGTGGTTAAGAGGAATATGAAAATTAAAACTCAGGTGAGAATCAGCATCATCGTCTTTGTCATACTGGCAGTTGTGATAACGTCTTCATATTTTTCGAGCGCCAACCAGCTTCATGAAATCCAAAAAAAGCAGCAGATCATTGACACTATTGAAAAATCCTCATTTGAACTCTACTATCTGGAAAATGATTACAATATCCATGGCGGAACACGCACGGTCGAACGCTGGAATGCAAAATACGCAGAGTTGACAGGGCAGCTTAAAGAACTCAGATTAACAGATCCGTCCCAGCAGGCCGTACTCAATTCATTGTTGGACAGTCATGCGGATTTACAGACAACGTTTTTAAATTTGGTTGCCACGACCGTGTCTGCGCAGGGAAAGGAATCCAATTCTGCCAACCAGAAGGTAAAGGAATTTGCTGCAAGCACTTTAACGGGACACACACAGATGATGATGGCAAGCTCGTCTGAACTCTCGCAAATGGTCAAAACCGAAGCCATTGAAGTCGAGCAAAGAACAACCCTGATTATTTCCTCCTCGATTGCCGTGCTCATGATATTTGTCCTGCTCAATTATCTCCTCATCAACCGCTCTGTGCTCAGGTCCATTTCTATGCTTGAGAAAGGAGCCGGACGTATCGGATCTGGCGATCTGGATACAAAAATTGAGACCGGAAGCAACGATGAACTGGGTGAACTGTCGTTAGCAATCACCGCGATGGCTTCTAATTTAAAGACCGTGCTTACGTCCAAATCCAATCTGGAAAATGAGGTTGCCGAACGTAAGAAGGCTGAAGAGGCACTCCTTTCAGTCAATGAGGAGCTGACGGCAATCGAAAAAGAACTCCGTGCCAATTTAGATGAACGGATCCGACAGGAACTCACACTCCGTCTGAGTGAAGAGGCACTTAATAAGTCAAACAAGAAGCTCACCCTCCTATCCAGCATCACCCGGCACGACATCAACAACCAACTCACGGTGCTCGTGGGGTATCTCACTCTTCTAAAAAAGAAGCAGCCTGATACCACTCATGACGATTATTTCCAGAAGATAGCATCCGCTGCACACCAGATCTCTTCCATGATCCAGTTCACCAGAGAATACGAAGATATCGGTGTCAAGGCTCCCGCATGGCAGGACTGTCGTTCACTCGTTGACACAGCGGCTAAGGAAGCACCGCTCGGAAAGGTCATGGTGATAAATGATCTTCCCGCTGGTGCAGAAGTGTTCGCCGACTCGCTCGTTGTCAAGGTTTTTTACAATCTGATGGACAATGCCGTGAAGTATGGCCAGAATATAACATTCATACGGTTCTTTGTTAAGGAACGCGATGGTGATCATGTTCTGGTGTGCGAAGATGATGGCGTAGGTGTCCCGGCTGAAGAGAAAGAAAAAATTTTCAGGCGCGGGTTTGGGAAGAACACCGGGCTTGGCCTGTCACTTTCACAGGAAATTCTATCCATTACCGGTATCACCATCCGCGAAAATGGCGAGCCGGGCAAAGGAGCAAGGTTTGAGATGACAGTGCCAAAAAGGGCGTGCCGGTTCGGAGCAGTTGAGTAAAACCTGAAACGATTGACAGAATAAATTGCATGTTTTCCTTCAGGTTCAATACCCTATAATTCCAGATCACTGCACAATTGTTTTTTATTAAATTGGTATGTCCCCATGCAATGCCTTATGCTGTATCTCTCCCAATATTGATGCAAACCGGCACTTCCTGTACGAACTCCGGCTTGATCATTTCCGGATTTTTAAGTCAGGAATATTGCTACACACAGGATTATTTACATGGGATTTACGTTCTTCTTTAGGGATTTCCAGACTCTCGACCTCATCAGGGAGTATGTTCTTCCCGTCATAGGGCTGCGAAGGTACATTAATATCTGGAGTGCCGGGTGTTCTACCGGGCAAGAGCCCTATACTATTGCGATCCTTTTGCGGGAAAATATGGGTCCGATGTTATTTAGGAATGTCAAGCTTCTTGCCACAGATATTGATGAAAATAATGAGTATGGAACAATCATACGCAATGCAAGCTACCCGGCAAAAGAGCTCGAGCGTATACCCCCTGAGATCTTTAAGCGGTATTTCGTTCCCAATCCGGAGAAACCGGACTACTGCCTGATTGATGAAGAGATAAGAAAAAGGGTTGAATTCCAGCAGCACAATCTCTTGCTTTTAAAGCCAGTCCGGGACGATTTGAGCCTGATCGTCTGCAAGAATGTCTTACTCCATTTCACTGAAGAAGAGCGGATTAATGTGCTGATGATGTATTACCATGCCCTCAATGAATCCGGCTTTTTGATTGTTGAGCATACCCAGAAAATGCCTGAAGTCCTGCAGAAATATTTTGAGCAGGTGGTTCCCTATGCCCAGCTCTTCAGGAAGGTGAACGGGCTTAAATGAAAATTGCAAATCTCACGCTCGGAAGTGCTGTTTATACCTCCAATGCCTACCTGCTGACTGGTACCTGGAATGCGATTCCTGATGTAAACACGCTTGTTGATACCGGCAGAGACTTAAAGATTGTTGAGGTTATCCGGAATTCTCCCACCGGTGTAGGAAAGAGAAGGCTCGATCAAGTGATCCTGACGCATTCCCATTATGACCATGCGTCCCTGACACAGGTTATCAAAAAGGAGTTTGGACCCGTAGTATGTGGCTGTTCTCCGAATTTTGACGGAATGGATCGTGTCTTGAAAGACGGTGAACGTATCCGGGTTGCCGATCTGGATGCTATGGTTATCTTAACTCCCGGACACAGCAATGATTCTCTCTGCCTGTATTGCGAGGGAGATGGAATTCTTTTTGTCGGTGATACACCGGTTGTCATCCAGACTCGTGACAATACGTACGAAGATGCGTTTATTGCATCCCTTGAGAGGATCGCTGCTCTTAATGTCAAAGCGATTTATCCCGGTCATGGCAGTCCGTACCTGTCAAACTGCAATGAGTTGATCAGTCAGTCGGTTGCCAATGTTACGGGAAAAAATTAAATTTCTGATGGGCAAGGTCGGCTGAATGAATGACTCCGGCTGAAATTTTTAAATACGCACATTACTGGGAACTGCTGCCATTTGACAGACCCGATTTAAAATGAAAACGGTTGTATATTTTCACTTACCCTGCCATCAGAGAAAGTTTTAACGACAATGCAATTCCTGAACAAATCTATGCGTTTACACTGGAGTAAGTACCTTCCATCTTCCGGGCAATCGGTTCCCAGAGGAACTGCCGGTCCACCTTATTCCTGCCCTGTCTCCCCATTACCCGTGCATTTCCCGGTTCATCGATCATACTGTTGATTCCCCATGCAAGCGATCCGGATTCCGGTTGTACTTTGATACCATTGACAAACGTGTCGATGTTTTCAGAGAGACCACCTACATCACAGGCAACAACCGGTTTCTCTGCACTCCATGCTTCGAGAAGCACAAGACCAAACGGCTCGTTCCTGCTCGGGATCACCACAAGATCGCACGCATTCAGGATACGTATGTACTCGGAATCCGGAATATAACCAATAAAATTCACAGGCAGATCGCGTGCCCGATCCTGCAGGAACTGTCGCATCCCCCCGTCACCGGCAACGATCACTTTCGCATCCCAGTGTTGCTGGCAGACTTTTCGGATCGCCTCAATGAACAGATCCGGACCCTTCTGGTACACCAGCCGCCCGATGAACAGAATCAGCGGGGCATATGGATGGATCCCATAGGATCGTTTTACATCCCCGGCATCGAGATGAGCCCGGTATTGCTGAGGCACAATGCCATTTGGAACCACGTCGCACTTCTGGTCCGGGACATTATAGAGCTGCATGATCTCATGTTTTGTTACATTTGATACGGCAGTCACCCTCTTTGCGATCAGCCCGCCATACCACTCCTTACCTGAGATCTCCTTATACTCCCACCAGTCACCGTGCTGGTTGCCATTTCTGCCGTATTCAGTGGAATGAAACGTGAGTATTGTTTCACGGTCCTGAAGTTTGTGGAGTGCTGTGATCGGGTGCCAGTCATGGAAATGCAGGATATCGAATTTTTTCACTCGTTCAGACTTGTGGAACTGCTCAACCATCTGGTTGCTCATGTCCTCGCAGTAATGCACTGTATTTTTGCCATGCGGCTCGCAGTAATGATAATTTACATTATTGATCTTCTGGTCCGGTATCGACCCACGGGTATAGTAGTGCACGTTATGATTCTTTACCAAAGTCTCTGCGAGATTGGTTGCGGCACAGGCAAGGCCGCCAACCCGCTCGGCATACATTGATTCCCAGCAGAAGAAGGCTACGTTAAGTGACTCCATAACAGTTCCCTCCGTTCATTGATCACCGTCAGTAGTTCCTGCCGGTCAACGCTGGTTCTGACACTTTTTGCCAGTTCTTTATCGTCAAGCGTCTGTTCGATCCATTGTGCGATATCTCCCCGCTCCTGGTGGTACGCGATCGAGTCCCCCGGCACAACACGGAGCAAAGCGCAGAACTGGTCAAGACTGTACGCCGCATACCCGACGTACCCACTTGGCGAGGTGAAGTGGAATGCCTCTGTTGGACTCAGCGTCCGCAGCGTCTTAGCTGACAGCCGGTTCTTCATCATTTTTATGTTGCGTAATTCAAAATCGGCAAGGATCGCCATGTATGTCCGAAACGCATCCTCGGCCTCATGATGACTGAAGTAATTGTGCACTTCGCCGCAGGTTCCGTACTTGGAGGCCATGTAATAGAAATGGTCACTTGTGGTGAGATACCGCCAGATTTGTTTGTCTTTAGCAAAAGCTGCTGCCTTCTGGACCGCTGAATAAGCCGTGCGCTGTCGCTCGTTTCCCATCCACGCCGAAGCATCCTTTTCCATATCTGCCCACGAGATCGTATCGGGTACATCGATCGTCCCGACCGGGGGATACTTTAATAGTACTTCGTTTGGCAGGAGGGTTTTAACTCCACGATCATTTAACTCACCTGGCAGGTAGGAGAGGAAATTAAAGATCCCTGTCTCTTCCCAGAAATGTTCTCCAAATGTTTCGTAATCCAAAAAGATGTTGGTGACATCTCCGGTTGTGCCGGAGAGCCAGCCAGCATAGATGTCTGCTGTCAGCGGGTACTTGTCCCAGCCCCGGTTAGCAAACCGGAACGCGATGTCATCGGAGAGCTGAACATCTCGCATGAGAACGGGCATCTCATTGCAGGTGTAGATATGGTGAGGACTTCGCCATCCGAGTATTCGGTCTACGCCTTCAGTGAAGATGCCGGCATAGCCCAGCTCTTTTACGAGAGTTGCGATCTGGTTATTGAAAGTGAACTCGGTATTTTCAAAGACTGTAGGTCGGGTCTTGAAGAGATCATACATCAGGTTGGTATGCATTGTTGCCTGTTCTATGAACTCTGACTTATCGCCAAAACAGCCGGCGATACTGTGATAATAGGTCTGTCCGAGCAGTTCGGTATTCTTATGTCGGGCTATTGCATCAAAGAGGGAGAGGACATCGGGCTGCCATTTCTCCAGCTGCTCGATTAAGGTTCCGGAAAAGGAGAATGCACAACGGAATCCTTCATCTAATTTTTCTAAAATTTTTAATGTGGCAGGTAGATAACATTTCTCAGAGACCCGGTCTAATACTTCTTTGTTCAGTTCATCAAAATAAAGAGAGGAGAGATCATTTTTCTTCACTTTTGGGTCGGGAGCGAAATGCCGGTTGAGCCTGAAAGGCTGGTGTACTTCAAACCCGAAACAGACGTTTGTCACTGCTCGTTCTTCTGGCTTTTTAATGGGTATTTCTACATCTTTTTCTTCCAGTTTATTAGTATTTTTTATTGGTCGGGTTACTGTTTTTTTGTTTTTCATAATTTTCTCTTTTTACCGGGGCATTCATTTCGCAAAACATGGATACCTGCTGCAATTCGTAATTTATATGCCCGTTCTTTTTCATCAAAATCAAAAAACGGGAGATTCTGTATATTTGAAGACGTGCATTGTTTGAACAGTCCACTCCTTTCAGGAGTAGTTTCCATCATTTTTATGATACCACCCCCTCATCCCTATCTTTATGTTCCGGCACTGCAACATTCCGTGGAGTATCTGTCTTTTTCTCAGGAGCTCTCGCATATCCACCGTTATCAAGAAGTTCAGTTCCGCTGCTACGGCCGATAGAGAGACTTGAATACTGTAGCCAGAGCGCTGCATTTTTTTGTGCCATCTCCTCTTCTTTCATGTCAGATCCTTTTCATGGTCCTGTTTCTTTTGTTGCTGGGATTCTTGTAATCACGCCGGATATGATGTCATGATACTGACAGGGAAAATTTAAGCCTTGCAGTGCACTGATGATCCTTTGAAGATCTTAAGAAAAATCCTCTAAAAACCCCCAATGAACTGCTGCCAATGTCCCGAACGCGTTTTCCCGTGGAACATTCAATTACATGATCCTATAACGGGAGTTGGTTGTAAATATCGCAAGTGGGTTGATAAATGCGACCATATGCAAGGCATTAGTGTTCGGCACAGCCAAAAGATAAATACCGCTCACAGTTGTATGGTGTATTACCATGGCAGTAGAGAAATTCCCTGATGAAATTTCTGCTATCAGAGATATTTTATCCGAGCATCCGGAAGGGATGACGATTCGAAGCATTTCTGCAATGCTTGGCATGAATCGCAATTCTGTGGCCAAATATTTAGAGATGCTCCAGATGCAGGGGGGATTGACCCTCAAGCGAAGCGGACCTTCCAAAATCTATTGCCTTGCCAACAAACTGCCTGCCGCAGCGGTCATAAAACTGACAAAAAGTCATGTAATTATTTTCAACCAGGAGTTGACAGTAGCAGATGTCAATGATTCTTTTACGGATTTATTAAAAATTTCAAAGAAGGAGATCATTGGAAAAAGCCTGGATCTTCTGCCATTTGCGGTGCAATGCCATCCCGGACTATTGACTTTAATCAAAGAAGGAATCAAGGGAAGTGAATCCACAACATCAGCATCAATTAAGACTGGAGATCGTCTGGTTCCCTGCACCCTCACGTGCAGCCCGGTCTTTTTTGAGAATGGAAATAACGGCGTTTCCTTAATAATCGATCTTGAACAGGAGCAAAAAAACGGGGACGTTGCGGTTAATAATGGAGACGATTCATTAACTGGCATTGATGAGACCGAATTTATTTGCCGCTTTGCACATGACGGGACTCTTTACCACGTCAATTCGGCATATTGTAATCTCTTAAATCGAACAAAAAATGATCTTATCGGACATAAATGGCGCCCGACAATCCCAGAAAGCGAGTATAAAAAGATCACAAAAGCACTCAACTCAACCAGCTTTGTCCACCCGGTTGTGTCACTGGAATTAAAAGTGATTACGCCTTCTGGAAATTCCCAGTGGCAGAGATGGAAATTCCGGAATTTGTTTGATAGTGAGAAAAAGTCCACAGGCTACCAAGCTACAGGTCTTGACATCACTGAATTAAAAAAACTCGAACAGAAAGTTATCAAAAGTGCAGAAGAAATAGAGAACTTTTTGCTTGAGAGAAAGGTTGAGATCCAGGACTTAAACAAGCAGATCTATAATGAGATCGCCAGCCATGAGAAGACTCATTTCCAGCTCCAGTTCACACAGTTTGCCATGGATAATGCCTCGTACATGATCACGTGGATCGGTCGTGAAGGCCGTTTTGTGTACATGAACAAGGAAGCCCAGAAGGTATTGGGATACCAGTACCGCGATGTGATCTCTAAAAAATTTATTGATATCTTTGCCGGTGTTTTTTCGTTTCCATGGGATGAAGTCTGGGAGACCATAAAAAAGGATCAGCAGTACACATTAGAAACCGCACTGATGACAAGCCGGGAAAAAGAGATCCCTGTTGAAATGGTTCTCAATTACCTTGAGTTCAAGGACAAACAGTACTGCTGCGTTTTTGCACGAGATATCTCCGAAAAAAAACATGCTGAAAATGCACTGCGGGAAAGTGAAGAGAAATATCGTGTGATTTTTAATAATGAAATCTATTCAATATGCATCTTTGACTTCGATACTCTGGAACTGCTCGATGTAAACAATGCATACGCCCAGATGTACGGTTATTCCCGGGATGAACTTCTTTCCGGTATGACCATCCACGATATCACCGCGGAACACGATGCATCTGATTCTTCAACAAAAACTGCAAGAAAAGAAGGTACCCTCTTCATTCCCCTGCGATATCACAAGAAAAAGGACGGGACCATCTTTCCGGTAGAAATTGTCGGGGGTCCTTATGAGTGGAAAGGAAAACAGGTGATGTTTGTTCTTTCCCATGACATCACTGAGCGCTTGAGTGCAGAAAATGCGCTGCGGGAGAGTGAGGAAAAATACCGGCAGCTGGTTGATCTTGCACAGGAAGGGATCTGGGCAATTGATGCCGGGGAAAAGACCACATATGTCAATCCCCGTATGGCAGAGATGCTCGGGTACACTGTTGAGGAGATGCTGGGGGCAGACCTTTTTTCTTTCATGGATGATGCTGGAAAAACGATCGCTGCAAAGAACATGGAACGTCGCAGACAGGGAATTAAAGAAGACCATGAGTTTGAGTTTATCACAAAAGGAGGAAACCGGATCGATGCTGCACTCTCAACTGCTCCCATCAAAGACGAGAAGGGGATCTATAAGGGCGCTCTTGCTGTAGTCTCTGACATCACACATCACAAGCGGGCGGTTGCGGCATTGCGCCATCGTGAACATGATTTTACATCACTTGTCGAGAACGCAGCAGATATGATCGTGCGCTTTGATTGCGACTTACACTACCTCTATTGTAACCCGGCAGTCGAGCGCCAGTTAGGCATCCCGTTTTACCAGCTTCGCGGCAAGACGCCATTAGAGTTTGGCACTTCTGCTGAGCAGAACCGCTTTATTGATGCGTCATTGCGTAAGACTCTTGAAACCGGCATTGCACAGGAAGTTGAGCAGTCCATTCCCACGCCATCCGGTCTCAGGCACTTTCAGACCCGTATAGTACCGGAACGCGAACCTGACGGCAGTATAGTTTCACTCCTCGCAATTACCCGGGACATCACTGAGCGCAAACTTAATGAGGATGACTTCCGACAAAAAACTTATCAGCAACTGCAGGCATCTTTTGAAGTTCTGCAGAAAACAGAAGCAAACCTCCGGCTGCACCAGACCGAGCTGGAGATGCAAAATGAAGAGCTGCGAATAGCGCAGCGCAATCTCGAAGTGTCCCGCCAACGGTATTTTGAACTCTATGATCTGGCACCTGCGGGTTATCTCACCCTCAGTGAGGATGGACTGATTCTTAATGCCAATCTCACTGTCGCAACCATGCTGGGTGTGGAGCGGCAGCAGCTGGAAAAAAAGGCAGTGAGCAGATATATTGTAAAAGACGATCAGGATCTCTTTTATCGCTGCCGGAACGATCTTGTTAAATACGGGGTGCGGCAATCCTGTGAACTGCGTCTGCTGCATGCCGGAGGCTTACCGTTCCGGGCACAGGTAATAGCGGTACCGGCACAAGAGGTTGACGGAGATGGGGCAGCCATCAGCCTGATGGTGATCGATATTGATGGGCGCAAAATCGCAGAAAATGATGCATGATGACATCAGTGCTCCGGGTTCTCTATGTTGATGATGAAAAGGATCTTCTCAAAATCAGCAAGCTGTTCCTTGAGGGATCCGGGGATTTCACTGTAACAACGTCACTGAGCGCAACAAAAGCGATCTGTGTGCTCAAACCGTAAAAATTCGGGGCGTTCATCTCCGATTACCAGATGCCGGGCATAGACGGTAGACTGTTCCTTGTGAAGGTACGGACACGCTTTGGTCCGATCCCGTTCATTCTTGTTATCAGCAGAGGCAGGGAAGAGATTGTCATCCAGGCAATCAACAGCGGTGTGGACTTCTATCTCCAGAGCATCATCACGAACAGATTGGAAATTTTCGAGACACATCACCACAGGAAGGATGGCTGCGTTTTTAATGTTGAGTTGTCCGTAACATATCCGGAACTGTGTTAAACATACGACTCGGGAGGCGATGAGTAGTCCGTCGTAATACATCAAGCAAGGATCTTTTTATTGAAAAGGGACATGATCTGAGCAGTAACAAGACTGTTCAGGGTCAGACTTATCAGTATTCACAAATTCCGACACACAACCTATCATTTTTTTAACGTATATATTCTGATATGTTACATTAATAATACCAGAAATCCTATGATATTTATCTGAATACGGGTTTTTCTGGTCGTACACACAAAGGGATGGATACATGACAAAAACATTGGAAGTTGTCTATGATGGAACAGTATTCCGACCATCTGGTCCGGTTAATCTTGAGGTTGGAAAAAAGTATACAATTTCGGTGAGTTCTCTTAATAATAATAATGATGTTGAGCAGGATCCTGCATTTGATATTGCATCACTTGCCGTGACAACAGATTTCCCGGATCTTTCAGCTGAGCACGATCATTACTTGTATGGATTACCTAAACAAAGGTGTCCATGAAAGATAGCCTGTGTTTTGTTGATACGGTCTGCTGGATTGCTTTGTTGAACCGGCTGGATAATCTTCATGAATCCGCCGATCAACAATATAAAAAACTGATGATGTCCGGTACCTGTTTTGTTACAACTTCATCTGTTCTCACTGAAACTAAAAAATGCGCTAAGCGATCCTGCGTTCAAACCGTCAGTTATTAATTTTCATCGCAAACTTGAGAATTCATCCCGTGTCGAGATTGTTTTTGTAGATCCATTGTTATGGCAGAAAGGTTGGACGCTCTATGAAAAACGGCTTGACAAAGCCTGGAGCCTTACAGATTGTATTTCCATTTCCCTTATGCAGGAACGGGGAATAAAAAATGTGCTCACGAGCGATCGACATTTTGTGCAGGCAGATTTTCATGCTTTACTGTGATGTAGGGATGACGCAAAAACAATGGTAGCGGTTTTGTAACTGTCAGGCCGGACTCTTGAGCTGCATAAAAAATGATGGTGTTCATAAGGAGTCTTCATTTTTATCTCATAACACTTTATAAGTAAAAATGATTTACTAATATCTTAATTATAACTAAGGAATTGGGTTATGACAAGTCAAACAAAAATATCAGAAGGCTATTCCACTGTACTTCCTGCTGAAATCAGAAAAACGTTAAATCTCGCTCCTGGAGATATTCTCCAGTGGGATGTTGATGATGGTATCATCACAATACATCCACGAAAAAAAGTAACATTGACAGGAATTTGTGGCGTTATCAACGTTGGTGGAGATGCACTGAAAGATAAAAAGAAGATTCAGTCAGGGGAATAATGATCTTTGTTGATTCCTCTTTTTTTATTGCGCTTGTTGATCGAAAGGATCAGTGGCATCCGGATGCCAAAGCAATTCTTCCTGTGCTGGCTGATGAGACGATTCTCATTTCAGACCTGATCATTGCCGAATCCGTAACCATCATTGGCAGGAGGAGTGGGGGTAAAGCGGGAGAGCAGCTGTATCACTATTTCATGGACAATTGCGATCTTATTGTTATGGACGAAAAAATTCTGAATGGTAGCATGTCAGTTTTTCTTCGCTATGATGGGACCCTGTCGGTTTCTGATGCAGTATCCGTTTTTATCATGAAGAAAAAAAATACCGAGAGGATAGTGTCATTTGATTCAGATTTCGATAAAGTTGAGGGGATTGTCAGGATACATGAATTTTGAGAGAACCTTCTTTTATCCTTCAATGCAGAACTCCCTGATATTATCGAGCGGCTGATAAATGAAAG
>SESA01001464.1_pt1 | contig 12237 bp, 11 predicted proteins | sample 3171451 | NCBI WGS metagenome assembly SESA01 (sample SAMN06051862, study PRJNA518727) | freshwater metagenome | biome: subpolar coniferous forest; feature: holomictic lake; material: water; isolation source: holomictic Lake 227, 8 m depth | place: Canada: near Kenora, Ontario | collected...
CGACGCCACCCATCACACCCGCGACGACGAGCGGGCGCTGGGCGTCGGCGATGACGCAGACACCCGTTTCAAGTTTCACCTTCTTGCCATCGAGCAGGACGATTTCTTCGCCTTCGCGGGCCGGGCGAGCTTCGATACCTTCGGAAACTTTCTTCGCGTCGAACGCATGGAGCGGCTGGCCGAGTTCAAGCAGCACCCAGTTCGTGATATCGACCACATTATTGATCGGACGAAGACCAGCGGCCTCGAGGTCGCGACGGAGCCATTCCGGACTCGGGCCAACCTTCACGTTTTTTAACGTGCGCAGAGTGTAGTAAGGACAGAACTCGGAGGACGAGCGGACGAACTTCACCGCATCGGAGGCGGAAGGCGTAGTGGCGAGGCCGGCAGCCGTCTTCACCGTGAGCGGCTTGAGCGCGAGACCCAGCGCGGCGGCGAGGTCGCGAGCGACGCCGCGGATGCCGAGGCAATCGCCGCGATTAGGTGTGACTGAAATTTCGAGCACCGTATCCGGCGCACCGAAGAGGGCATTGAGCGGAGTGCCGAGTGCCGGCTGACGGGGAGTCAGGATGAGCAGGCCGTCCTCGCCCTTGCCGAGGCCGAGTTCTTCGGAGGAGCACATCATGCCCGCCGAATCGACATCGCGGAGCTTCGAGACCGAAATCGCGAAACCACCCGGCATCACCGTACCCGGAAGTGCGACCGGCACGCGGTCGCCCGCCTTGAAATTCTTGGCGCCGCAGACAATCTGGCGGATTGCGCCGTCGCCGACGTCGACCTGGCAGACGCTGAGACGATCGGCCTTCGGGTGTTTCTCGAAAGACTTGATCTCACCGACCACTACGAGCGGCAGAGGTGCGAGTCCGAAGGTCGTGACCGACTCCACCTCAAGGCCGAGCATCGGGAGGACTTCTGCGACGCGCTCAGCGGTGACGCCGGCGAGGTCGAGGTGACGGGAGAGGGCTTGGAAAGAGACTTTCATGGCTTAGGCGAACTGGCGCAGGAAGCGCGTGTCGTTGTTGTAGAAGTGGCGGATGTCGTCGATACCGTGGACCAGCATCGCGATACGTTCGAGTCCGAGGCCGAAGGCCAGGCCTGACCATTCGTTCGGGTCGAGGCCGCAGAGCTCGAGGACCTTCGGGTCGACCAGACCGCAGCCCATGATTTCCAGCCAGCGGTTGGAGAGGCGCCCGAGGTTAGGCGAACGCAGGTCCATTTCGAAAGAAGGTTCCGTGAACGGGAAGAACGACGGACGCAGGCGGATTTCGGCGTCGGCGCCGAAGGTTTCCTTCACGAAGAAATCGAGCACGCCGCGGAGATCGGCCAGCGTCACATCGCGATCGATCCAGAGACCTTCGACTTGGTGAAAGTTAGCGGAGTGCGTCGCGTCGACCGCATCGCGGCGGAAGCAGCGGCCCGGAGCGACGATACGGAACGGCGGCTTACGCGAGAGCATCGTGCGGACCTGCACGCTGGAAGTGTGCGTGCGGAGGAGAATCGCCTCTTCGCCCTTTCGCGGAGCGTCGGCGGAGCGGAACGCCTTCGGCATGTAGAGCGTGTCCTGCATGTCGCGGGCCGGGTGATCGGCGGGCGTATTGAGGGCGTCGAAGCAATGCCACTCCGTCTCGACCTCGGGTCCGTCGGCGACAACGAAGCCCAGTTTACGGAAGGAAGCCAGGATGCGTTCGCGCGTGCGACTGAGGGGGTGAAGGGAGCCCACCGGAGCATCGGGGCTCGGCAGGGTCGGGTCGACGGGAGCGCCGAGCGCGGCGGCGATTTCGGAGTTCTCGACCTTGACCAAAAGCGAGGAGATCAGTTCTTCGACGGCCTTCTTCGCCTCGTTGATCAGCTTACCCACGACCGGGCGTTCTTCCTTTGAAAGGGTCGCCATCCCCTTCATCACTTGGGTTAGGGAGCCATTGGGTCCGACCACGCGCGCCTTGAAGGCCTCGAGCTCGGCACGGGTGGCGACGGCGGCGGCTTCCTGGGTGGCGGCGGCGACGAGTTGGGCGAGCTGCTGCTGCATAGATTGATTTGTGCGTTGGAGGGGAAAGTCGGCAAGCGAAAGCACCGTAAAACAAAGAAGCCCCGGAGGGCCGGGGCTTCGTGGGAGGACGGTGAAGTCGTCTTAGACGAGCGCGGCCTGGGCCTTCTTGACGATCGCTTCAAAAGCGGGGGCGTCATGGATGGCCAGTTCGCTCAGATTCTTACGATCCATCGTGATGTTAGCCTTCTTCAGGCCAGCGATCAGACGGCTGTAGGAAATACCGAGGGGGCGGCAGGCGGCATTAAGACGCACAATCCAAAGCTGACGGAACGTCGACTTGTTCTTGCGGCGGTCGCGATAAGCGAACTTCTGCGCGCGCTGAACGGCCTCGAGGGCGTAGACGTACAGACGTGATTTGTTTCCGAAGTAGCCCTTAGCGGCTTTGATCGCGCGCTTTTTACGGGCCTTGGTGGCCGGGCCGTTGGTTGCTCTAGGCATGTTGGTATGGTATGTTTGGTTTGGTTAGATGGCCTCGGGGTCGCCTTAATGAACACCCGTTCGGCCAAAAATAGGATCTTCGATTTAAGCGAAGGGCATCGAGGCCAGCATCTTCTTCTCGAAGCCGGAGTCGACACGCTTGGACTTATTGGCGCGGCGGCGCTGCTTGCGGGACTTGGAGCTCAGCAAGTGGCGGGTGTTGGCGGAACGGCGCATCACTTTGCCGGTACCGGTCACCTTGAAGCGCTTGGAGATGGACTTGCGGGTCTTTTGCATGGCGGAAAGGGTCGGAACAAAGGCTCTCCCGAGGGACTTGTAAAGGGGAAAGGGCCGCCCGCCCCTTACTTGCCTTGGAATAATCGGCAGAGAGCCAGACCAAGAAGCCGCAGGGTCGTTTGACAATTCCCCCGGACCCGACTCCCCTGCCCCACCTACCCATTCCATAAAACCATGATTTCCTTAGGAAAAAAGCCGAAACTCGCCTTTAAGATCAACGCCTTGGTAGACGGAAAGACCGTCCACGGGCCCTTTGCCGACCTCCTGGACGGCCCGACCATCGTCTCCGTCTATATGCGCAACAACACCTCGGCCTGCGATAAACAGGCCGCCGCCATGGATAAAAATATGAAAGTCGTTGTTAAACAGGGATTTAAGATTGTCGCCGTTTCCCGTGATACTGTCGCCTCCCACCTTAAGTATGCCGCCAAGCATGGGTACAAGTTTACCCTCGTGTCGGACCCCGAGGATCAGTTCTCCCAAGCCATGGATGCCATCGTCGAGAAATCCATGTACGGCAAAAAGTATCTCGGGCCGCTCCGGGCAGCCTACCTCTTCGACGCCTCCGGCAAACTCATCGGAGTCATCCCGAAGGTCGAAGCCGCCGAGCACGGCCAGCAGTTGCTCGTCGCCATTGCTGCGACGAAGTAAGCCGCGCCGGCGGGCAAACTTACGAATCGGTGCTTGAATCAAAGCCCCGAAACGGGGAGTTTAGCGAAGAGACAACTCCGCAGTTACCTAATGCCTTCACCCTATCGTCCTAAGAGTCCCCGGCCTAAGAATAATAATTCGGCCCAACAACGCGGCATGTTCCGCAAAGAGGATAAGGGACCCAAGCGCAACGACCGCATCCGGGCCACCGAAGTGCGCGTCATTTCTCCGAAGGGTGAAATGATGGGCATCATGCCCACGCAGCAGGCGCTTGATCTCGCCCGTGAATTCGGCGTCGACCTGATCGAAATCGCCGCCGCTGCCGTGCCGCCCGTCTGCAAGCTGCAGGAATACGGCAAGTACCTCTACGAAGAAGCTAAGAAGCACAAGCACCAGAAGACCGCGACGAAGGTGAAGGAGATCAAACTCCGCCCGCGGATCGACGTGCATGACCTCTTCATCAAAGTGCGCCGCGCCGAGAACTTCCTGTTCCACGGACACAAGATCAAGTTGTTGCTCCAGTATCGCTACCGCGAACTCGAGCACCCAGAGATCGGTATCGCCACGATCACCAAGGCCATCGAAGCCCTGGCGCACATCAGCACGCGCGACAACGAACCCAAGCGCAGCGGCCGCGCGATCGTTGTCGGCCTCACGCCCGTCCAGCAGAACAAGCGTAAGCTCGTGCACAACGAGACGCCCGGAGAAGAAGACGGCGAGGATGACTCCGAGGTGGACAACGGCGAGAACGACGCGGAATAAGAGCGTGCGTCGGTTCGCGGCCAGCCTCCTTCTCCTGACCATGACGGTTCAGGCTTGGGCGGCGTCCACGGGATACTACCTCGGCGACTCCCTGCGCCAGCTCGGCCTGCGCGAGCTCGAGCATCAGCGCGGCGACGCCGCCGATTCCGAGCGGCACGGCGTCAAGGGCGGTATTGTCGTATACGCCGAACGCAGCAAGGACTTCGTGCTCGTCGATGGCGTCAAGGTCGTGCTCGAAGACGCGGTGGGCTCACTCCGGGGACACCTGACCATCTCGCGCACCGACTACGAAAAAGTCTTCGTGCCCCTGCTCTGGGGCCCGCCCCGCGCCGCCACGGCCGTGCGTCGCATCGTCCTCGACCCAGGCCACGGCGGCAAGGACCCCGGCAAGATCAACGCTGCCCTCGGCTATGCCGAGAAGGCCGCCACCCTCGACACCGCCGCCCGCCTCAAAATCGCCCTCGAAAAGCGCGGCTTCGAAGTCGTGTTTACACGCACCAAGGACGAGTTTATCGAACTGAGCGACCGACCTGATTTCGCCGCCCGCACCAAGGCCGACCTTTTCGTCAGCCTCCACTACAATGGCGGCGGGGCGGGCGACACGACGAGCTCCGGCATTGAAACCTATTGCTTGAGCCCCGAGGGACAGCGCTCCACGAACAGCGGCAAGGCCAAGGCCACCACCACCGCCGAGCCAGGTAATCGTTTTGACAGCGGCAACATGGCGCTCGCCTGGGGCCTGCAACGCCAGCTACTGAGCCTCACCGGTGCCGAAGACCGAGGGGTGCGCCGGGCCCGCTTCGCCGTGCTCCGCACCCTCTCTTGCCCCGGAGTGCTGGTCGAAGGCGGTTTCATCTCCAGCCGCAAGGAAGGCGCCCAAATCAAGGAAGACGCCTACCGCCAGAAGATCGCCGAGGCTGTGGCCATCGGGGTCGCCGAATACGCCGCGCGGGTGCGCCCAGCCCAGAAAACCCAGAATTAAGCCCGCCGCCGGGGTGTCCTGGGGTGGACTTAGCATCATAATCCGCTTGCCAGAGGGCGGGCGGGACAGTTCGTTAGACCTTCCTACCGGCCCACAAGCGCTTGCTTGCGGAACCTCCGGCGGGAAAAACCAAAACACAACCAAACCCTGGAAACGTCCTCCGCGACGACCAGGACAAACAGTCAAAACAACATGAGCCTAATGGAAAAACTGCTCGCCGATTCTAATTTCGGCGCGCTCAAAGCACACTCCGTCATCGCCGCCACGGTGACCGAAATCCGCGACGACAAATTCGTCGTCGTCGACATCAACGGCAAGTCCGAGGGATTCATCCCCCAGGGCGAGTTCCCCGATATGGCCGAAATCCAAGTCGGCATGCAGCTCGAAGTCTATCTCGAGAAGCTTGAGAACAAGGACGGCACCCCGACCGTCTCCTACGATCGCGCCCAGCAGATCCGTAAGTGGGAAAGCATCGAAGCCAATTGCCAGGAAGGCTCCATCGTCCAGGGACGCGTCAAGTCCATCGTCAAGGGAGGCCTCATCGTCTCCGTCGGCGTCGATGCCTTCATGCCCTCGTCGCAGATCGACATCAATCCGCCCAAGAACCTCGAACAGTTCGTGGGCCAGACCTTCGACTTCAAAATCATCAAGATCAACAAGGAGAAGAAGAACCTCGTCGTCTCCCGTCGCGAACTCATCGAAGAACAGCGCGGCGAAAGCCGTCGCAAGCTCCTCGAGGAGGTCAAGCCCGGCGTCGTCCGCCGCGGTATCGTCAAGAACATCACCGACTACGGCGCGTTCGTGGACCTCGACGGTCTCGACGGCCTGCTGCACGTGACCGACATGAGCTGGGGCCGCATCGGCCACCCGAGCGAAGTCGTCAAGGTGGGCGAAGAAATCACCGTCATGGTGGTCGAAGTCGACCGCGAGCGCGAACGCGTCTCCCTGGGCCTCAAGCAGACCCAGCCCAATCCGTGGGAAGGCATCGAGAAGCGCTACCCCGTCGGCCAGAAGGTCCATGGCAAGGTCGTCAATCTCGTCGCCTACGGTGCGTTCATCGAGATCGAAGGCGGCGTCGAAGGCCTCGTCCACGTCTCCGAGCTCTCCTGGACCAAGCGCGTCCAGAAGCCCTCTGACATCCTCAAGGTCGGCCAGGAAGTCGACGCGGTCATCCTCAACTTCAACAAGGAAGAACAGAAGATCTCGCTCGGTATCCGCCAGCTCGAAACCAATCCGTGGGAAAAGGTCCGCCACAACTACCCCGTGGGCGCTCGCGTCCGCGGCAAGGTGCGCAACCTCACCAACTACGGTGCGTTCGTCGAACTGGAAGATGGCATCGACGGCATGGTGCACGTGTCCGACATGAGCTGGACCCGCCGCATCAACAATCCGGCCGAAGTCATGAAGAAGGGCGACGACGTGGAAGCCATCGTGCTCGACGTCGACGTCGACCAGCAGCGCATCTCCCTGGGCGTCAAGCAGACCCAGACCGATCCGTGGAGCGAAATCGACCGCAAGTACCGCATCGGCGACCTCGTCAACGGCAAGGTCTCCAAGATTGCGAACTTCGGTGCCTTCATCGAACTCTCGGACGAAATCGACGGCCTCGTACACGTCTCCCAGCTCGCCGAACAGCGCGTTGAGAACGTCAAGGACGTCGTCAAGGTCGGCCAGGATGTCACGGCTCGCGTCATCAAGATCGACAAGGAAGACCGTCGCATCGGCCTCTCGATCAAGGCCGCGAACTACGACGCCGAACGGCTCCAGGCGGAAATCTCCAGCTACGACCGCATCAAGGGTCCTTCGACCGGTGGCGCTCCTGCTCCTTCGGCCGGCGGCTCCTCGTCGTCCTCGTCGGGCAGCGGAGACTTCAACAGCCTCGGCGATCTCCTCGACAAGGCCGGCAACTAAGCCGTCCTTCACTGGAACCAAACAGACCCCGGGCAACCGGGGTCTTTTTTTGTGCCCATCCGCGACGAGAGGCCGTAATATCCAAGTATGGTTCCGTTCCAGGGATACGGCCGGCTGACGCGCAGCACCTCGCTGGCGCTGCTGGCTTCCTTGGTCATCCTCGTGGCGGAGTGGCTGGGCTGGCTACCGCCCAACGTGATGCTGGCCGTCCGCATCGGCTGCCAAATTTATGTCCTGCTGCGCGTGATGCGCGCCCGCATCTCCCCGGCCTACCTGCTGCTATGGGGGCCGCTGGCCTGGCTCCTGCCGATCGGCACCGCCCTGCTGTTCTTCCTCTTCGGCGGCCGCAAGCATTCGTCCCTGGCCGACGCGAAGAAGGAAGTGAACCGCGTGGCCTGGCGCCTCAGCGAAGAACCTGACTTCGGAGGCAACCGCTTCCGCCTGCTCGGTGACCGCCACGGACGCGAGACCCTCGAAGAACTGCGCCGGCAGATCAAGCGAGCGAAACGACGCATCAGCCTCTCGACCTACGCGCTGGCCAACGATGCCGTCGGTCGCGAAATCGTCAGCCTACTGACGATGCGGGCCAAGGAAGGCCTTGAGGTCCGCCTGCTCGTCGACGCCATCGGCAGCTTCGGCATCCCGTTGCGTCTGTGCCGACCCCTCAGCCGCGCTGGCGGCAAGGTGGCCCGCTTCAACCCTGCGCTGCCCACTCAGGGTAAAGGCTCGGCCAACTGGCGCAATCACCGTAAGATCGCGGTCTTCGACGGCACGTTCGCGATCATCGGCGGCCAGAACCTCGGCCTACTTTACATGGGCGATAAGCCCTCCTCCCGCCGCTTTCGCGACTGCTCCTTCCTGATTGAGGGCCCGACGGCCGCCGCGATTGAGCGCGTCTTCATCGCCGACTGGTGCCAGGCCACCGACGAGACCCCGATGACCTTCGCGACACTGCTACGCGAGCGCTCGCCCCACGTCGGCGATGCGCACGTCGAGGTCATCGCCTCCGGCCCCGACTGCGAAGGGGATCCGCTGTGGGAGACCTACGTGAAGCTGTTCTCCAACTGCAAGCGTTCCATCACCGTCGTCACGCCGTACTTCGTGCCCGACCGCACGCTATTCACGCTACTGGTGACGGCCGCGAACGCTGGCCGCCACGTCAAGATCATGGTACCGCGAAGGTCGGACCATCGCCTGCTTGACCTCGCCCGCCGCTGGCACCTGCGTACCCTCCGCGAGGCCGGTGCGGAAATCCTTTTCTTCAAGCCCGATGTGCTTCACTCCAAGCTCGTCATCGTCGACGACGAGCAGCTGGTCATCGGCTCAGCGAATCTCGACATGCGTTCGCTCTTCCTGAATTACGAGATCGGCGCGGTCGTGCGCGACCCAGTCGCAGTCGCCGAAGTCGGCGCCCTTATCACGGGTTGGGAAACGGAAAGCACGCGGTTCACGGAAGACCTCTATCGTCGCACCCGCACATGGACGGGCCGCGCGATCGAGGCCATCGCGCAAGTGATCTCTCCGCTCCTCTGATCAGCCCAGGAAGGCGTGCAGACGGACAGCCAGGCCCGTATCCGGCAGCAGGAAGCCGTCATGTCCGGCGTCCGTGATGACCTCATGGTAAGCCGCGTTCACGCCGACCGCGGTCGCGGCGGCCAGCAGCATGCGCAGCTCACTCGTCGGATAAAGCCAGTCGCTCGAAAAACCAATCGCGAGCACATCCGGGCCATCCTGCGTGAAAAGCGACCCCGAGGAAGCACGGGCGGTCATATCAAAACGGTCGACCGCACGGGTGATGCGCAGCCAGCTGTTGGCATCAAAGCGCTTCACGAAAGATTTCCCTTGGTGCTCGAGATAACTTTCGACCTGCCAATGTACCGGGTCGCGAGGGCTCGCGCCCGGCACCTTAGCGCGGCCGAACTTCTGCTCAAATGAGGCGGAGGAAAGGTAGCTGATATGCGCGATCATGCGGCCCACCGCCAAGCCGGATTCGGGCCCTTCGCCGGGCAAGTAGTGGCCGCCGCGGAAATGCGGATCACGCTCCACGCAGGCGCGGGAAACGGCGTTCAAGGCGATCGCCATCGGCGACTGGCTGAGCCCGGCGGCCATGACCGCGATGCGGCCGACCTCGGCGGGATAATCGGCACACCAAATCAGGGCCTGCATACCGCCCATCGAGCCGCCGACGACGGCATGTAGCTTGGAGATACCGAGGTGACGGACGACTAGGCGCTGAGCGCGGACGATATCTCCGAGGGTGATTTCAGGAAAAAAGCCGCCGTAGGGCTGGCCCGTCCGGGCATCGATGGTGAGCGGCCCCGTGGAGCCTTGGCAGCCGCCGATACAATTGATGCCGATGACAAAAAAACGGTCCGTGTCGATGGCCTTACCCGGCCCAACGAAGCAATCCCACCAGCCTGACTTGGCGTCCGTGGAAGCGTATTTACCGGCGACGTGGTGATCACCGCTGAGCGCGTGGGGGACCAGAATGGCGTTGGACTTATCGGGTAACAACGTGCCGTAGGTCTCGTAACGAAGCGTCAGACCGGGCAGGTCGCCACCGAGCTCGAGGGCGAAAGGCTGGGCGGAGACGAAATCCCGGAACTCAACTGGGCAGAGTTCGCGAGGGACGGAGGACTTGGCCGGGCGGTCGGACATGGACGAACCCAAGCCAAACCAGACCCGGGCGGGAGGCAAGTGGCCATTCGTTGTTGCCTCGTCATAAAGCCCATCAAACCTACGGGCCATGTCCCAAGGCCACCGCCATGAGGAGGGTTGCTGCGGCGAAGGCTCCGGCGATCGCATCGAGGCGGCCGTCGCCCGCATGAAGGAGAAGTCCCTCCGCGTGACCTCGCCCAGGATGGCCATGCTCAAGGCACTGGCCGCAGCCAAGCACCCGTTGAGCGCCGAGCAGATCCACTCCGCGGCCGGCGACACCAAACTGGACCTCGTGACGGTCTACCGAAGCCTCGGCGCCATGGAAGATGCCGGCATCGTGCAACGCCACCCCCTCGAGCGCGGCCGCAGCCTCTATGCGCTCGTCTCCCCCGGGCACCACCATCACCATGTCATCTGCCGTCAATGCGGCCGCATCGAGCGACTTCCCGGCTGCGACTCCAGCCGCATCGAAGCCGCCGCCCGTGAGCGCGGCTTCAGCGACCTCACCCATATCATGGAGGTCTATGGCGTCTGCCCGACCTGCCTCAAAAAATCTCATGTCTGATTTCCCCCGCACTGCCTTCATTCTCGGAGCCGGCCTAGGCACCCGCCTGCGCCCGCTCACCGAGCACTGCCCCAAGCCCCTGCTGCCGATCGCCGGACGACCGATGGTCCTGCAGGCCATGGAAAAACTCCGCGCCGCCGGCACGCGCCGCTTTATCATCAACACGCATCACTGCCCCGAAGTCTGGGCGCAGACCTTCCCCGAAGGTAAGTTCGGCGAAGCCGAAGTGAAGCTCGTGCATGAACCTGTCATCCTCGAAACCGGCGGCGGCCTGGCCAATATCGCGGGCCTGCTCGGCGACCAAGACACCGATCTCGTGATCTGGAATGGAGACATTCTCTCCGGCTGCGACATCGTCGCCGCCGTCGCCCATCACCGCGACAATGGCGGAGCCGCCACGCTCGTCGTGCGCGAACAAGGCCCCGTGCGCAACGTGCGCATCACCGACGACGGCCTCGTGACCGACATGCGTGATCGCCTGGGCAAGAGCGATCCTTGCTACCAATACACCGGGATCTGCGTCGTCACCAAGGCGTTCGCACAAGGCGTTCCCGCGACGATGGAATCGCTCGTCGAACATTTCCTACGACAGATCCAGGCCCAGCCTGGCAGCATTCAGGGCTACCTTGACGCCTCGACCACTTGGCACGATCTGGGCACCGTCGAAGAATACCAAGCTGTCAAAGCCCAGCAGGAAAAGCCCCTCCGTGGAGTGATCTCCCCGGCCGACGCTGCGAAAGCCCACGGCTACGAACTCACCTCCGGCGGCGAAGTGCTCAAAGGCGGTTCGGGTCGCAAGTTCCAGCGCGTACGTAATGCCGCGGGGGAATCTGCCGTCCTGTGCGTCTATGACGATTCGCGCCCGGAGAACCTCATCTACGGCAGCCTCGCCTCGGTGCTGCGCGAGAAGATTGGCGCCAACATCCCCGCGGTCATCGCGGAAGACAAAGACGCCGGCGTGCTCATTCTTGAAGACCTCGGCTCGACCGATCTCTGGACCTGCGCGCAGGCCGCCGAATTCCCGTGGGCAGCTTTCGCCTCGGCCCTGGAGCAAGCAGCGGCCATCCATCGCCACGGAGCCGAAGCCATCGCCGCCGCCGGCATCACCCTCATGGAGGCCTTTGGTCCGAATCTCTATCAATGGGAGCGTCAATATTTCCAGGACAACGTCCTCGCCGGCCGCAAGGTCGACCGTGGCGTGCTCGACGAGATGGCCGCACTCGGCAAGGATCTCGGCACCCAGTCGCCCGTCACAATCCACCGCGACTTCCAGTCGCAGAATATCATGGTCCGTGACAACCAGGCTTGGCTGATCGATTTCCAGGGCATGCGTCACGGCAGCATGTTCTACGATTTCGCCTCGCTCGCTTTCGACCCGTATCTCACGCGCACGGACATGGACCTGTGGCGCATCGAGATCGAGGACCACGCCCGTGAAGTTTCCGACTGGAAGGGCTCGAGCGATGAGTTCTCACACTACTTCCACGTCGCCGCCACGCAGCGCCTGCTACAAGCCTGCGGTGCCTACGGATTCCTGGGCAACAAGAAGGGTCGCCCGGAATACCTCGCGCACCTGCCGCAAGGCCTGCGCAACCTGACCATCGCCGCCTCCCTCTGCGGGAAGCGACGTCTGGCCAAGCTGGCGGAAGATCTCGCGGCGACCCCGCCGAAGGTCAGCCGTTGACCTTGTCGTCGAGGAAGCGAACCACTTCGTCTTCCGTCATGCGCACCTGCTCAAGGGTGTCGCGGTCGCGGACCGTGACGCCAGCGCCCTTCTCGATCGTCTCGAAGTCGATGGTGATGCCGTAAGGGGTGCCAATCTCATCCTGGCGACGGTAGCGGCGGCCGATGGCGCCAGCGGCGTCATAGAAGACATTATGGCGCTTCTTCAGGCGGCGGTAAAGAGCCTCGGCGCGCTCGACGAGCTCCGGCTTGTTCTTCACCAGC
>SESA01001473.1_pt1 | contig 12204 bp, 8 predicted proteins | sample 3171451 | NCBI WGS metagenome assembly SESA01 (sample SAMN06051862, study PRJNA518727) | freshwater metagenome | biome: subpolar coniferous forest; feature: holomictic lake; material: water; isolation source: holomictic Lake 227, 8 m depth | place: Canada: near Kenora, Ontario | collected 2013-06-25...
ATGCAAGATGCAAGATACAGGATGCAGGATGGTTGTTGGGGATTGGGGATGCCGCGGATTCATTGAATTGTGTATTTTTGAATATTCAATCCCTTAATCCTGCATTATGAAAAAATCTCTTGTGTTGCTTTGTGTCATGTTGTGCGTCGCTGCAACCGCCGTATACGCCGGGAATCCCCGTGAAAAATATTCACTTGACCGGGGGTGGAAGTTTCACCTTGGCAGCGCCTCATCCGCAGACAAGGATTTCGGGTACGGAACATCGTCTATTTTTTCCAAGGCAGGTGAAGCTTATGGGCCTGTTGCTCCCGACTTCAACGACAAAGACTGGAGAACGCTGGATGTTCCGCATGACTGGATGGTGGAGCAGGAGTTTGTCAAAAGCGCCAACAGCAATGTGCTGAGCCATGGGTACAAACCGGCGGGCAGGGAATATCCCGAAAACACCATCGGCTGGTATCGCAAGGCTTTCGAAGTTCCCGGGGCCGACCAGGGCAAGCGCATCAGGCTGAAGTTCGACGGGGTATTCCGCGACAGCAAGGTCTGGCTGAACGGGCATTATATGGGAGGCAGTATGAGCGGGTATTCCGAGTTCAGCTTCGATGTGACCGATTATATACTGTTTGGAAAGAAAAACATTCTTGTTGTAAGGGCCGATGCCACGCAGTACGAAGGCTGGTTCTACGAAGGCGCCGGCATTTACCGGCATGTATGGCTTGAGGCCTTCGATCCCCTGCATTTTACCGAGTACGGGATTTTTGTGAGGTCTGAAGTCAAAGGTAATTCAGCGGTTGTAAAGGCCGATTACGAACTCAGGAATGACAACGATAACAATTCAACTTACCATCTTGTATCCCGCATCCTGGATGCCGACGGTAAGGAAGTCGCGACGAATGACTCGAAAAACATTTCGGCCGATCCGCATGAATTCTCAAAATATGGTTGTGAAATGAGTTTCAAGGACCCGAAACTCTGGTCCATCGAAACTCCGAACCTGTATACTCTTGTTTCTCTTGTGATGGCGGATGACAAAGCCGTGGATTCCATTGCGACCCCGTTTGGTATCCGCACCCTTGAATTCGACAAGGACAAGGGATTTTTCCTGAACGGAAAGAGGGTTGAGATCTTTGGCGTTTGCAACCACCAGGATCATGCAGGTGTGGGTTCTGCCCTGCCCGACCGCCTTCAGTATTACCGTATAGAGAAGCTGAAAGAAATGGGCTGCAATGCTTACCGAACAAGCCATAATCCGCCTACAAAAGAACTCCTCGAAGCCTGCGACAGGCTGGGGATGCTGGTGTTTGACGAGACCCGCCTGATGGGCAGCAGCACCGAATATATGGGTCAGTTCGAAAAGCTGATCCTCAGGGACCGCAACCATCCCTCGGTCTTTATCTGGTCGATAGGCAACGAAGAATGGGTCATACAGGGCAAGGAAACCGGCCACAACATTGCAAAAACCCTGATCGCGAGGCTTAAGCAGCTCGACCCCACCCGTCTCTGCTCCTATGCAGGGAACAACGGGAATGAATGGCAGGGAGTGAACGAGCTCGTGCCCATCCGCGGCTTCAATTACATGAACAACAACGCCGACATTGACAAATACCACATGGAACATCCGCAGCAGATCCTGATGGGAAGCGAGGAAGCAAGCACGCTATGCACGAGGGGCATCTACAAAAAAGATACAGTGAAAGGCTATGTGCCCGATTACGATGTGACCTTTCCGCCCTGGGGTGCAACGGCTGAGCATTGGTGGACCTTCTATTCGGCCAGGCCATTCCTGCTTGGGGCTTTCGTATGGACCGGCTTCGACTACAGGGGTGAACCAACGCCTTATGAATGGCCCTGCATCAATTCCCATTTCGGGATCATGGATATGTGCGGATTTCCGAAGAACAATTATTACTATTATAAAAGCTGGTGGACTGCGGATGACGTTCTCCATATTTATCCGCATTGGAACTGGAAAGGGCGTGAAGGGGATACCATCAGCGTGTGGTGCAACACCAACTGCGAAAGCGTTGAGCTGTTTTTGAACGGGAAAAGTCTGGGGTCAAAGAAGATGCCACTGAACTCCCACCTGGAGTGGAAGGTGGCATATAAACCCGGAATATTGGAAGCAAGGGGAATAAAGGACGTGACGGAAGACGTTAAGAAGGTCGTGAGGAAGATCGTGACGAAGGACGGAAAGAAGGACGTGAGGAAGATCGTGACGAAGGTCGAGACAACCGGTGCTCCATACAGTATTGTACTTAGACCTGACCGTAACAGGATCAATGCCGACGGGGAGGATGTGAGTGTTATCAATGTGAGTGTGGTTGACGATAAGGGACGCGAGGATCCCGATGCCGGGAATCTTATTAAATTTGAACTCAGCGGGGATGGCAGGATCATAGGTGTTGGCAACGGCGACCCAAGTTCGCATGAAGCCGACAAATGTGCCGACGGGAAATGGCAGAGGAAGCTGTTCAGCGGGAGATGCCAGGTGATCGTGCAGGGAGGGAAGAATGTTGGAACCCTTCAGCTTACAGGCAGTTCGGAGAACCTTAAAACTTCGGTTGCCGTTATACAGATGGAGAAATGTGTGGCAAAGAAGGAGCTATAGAGAAGGATGCAAGATGCGGGATGGATGTTGGGGATTAGGGATTGGGGATTGGGGATTGGGGATTGGGGATTAGGGATTGGAGGATTCTTTTCTGTTCGTGCTGACGAAAATCAGCTTAAATGCCGAACGTTACGGTTTTGAATTAAATTTTGCCGCAGATTTTCTAAGGCACTCACATGAAAAAATCCTCCAATCATCAATCACCAACATCCATCCTGCATCCCGCATCTTGCATCCTGCATCTCACATCTCTCAATAATAAAACAAACCAAAACCCAAACATATGAGCATGCTTAAAGAATTCAAGGATTTCGCCATGAAAGGCAATGTGATCGACCTGGCAGTAGGTATCATAATCGGCGCTGCTTTCGGCAAGATCGTATCATCGGTAGTGACCGACGTCATCATGCCTCCGATAGGATTGCTTGTGGGCGGCATCAATTTCACCGATATCAAAATCACGATGAAGGACGCCATTACTGATCCTGCAACAGGTAAGATCATCAAAGACGCCGTCACTCTGAAAGTCGGGAATTTTATTCAGACCCTGGTCGATTTCACCATAGTCGCATTTTCGGTGTTCCTGATGGTCAAGGGATTGAACAGCCTGAGCCGGAAGAAAGCGCAGGAAACAGCACCTCCGCCACCTCCACCAATTACCAAAGACCAGGAGCTACTGGCAGAGATCAGGGATCTGTTGAAGAGTAAGTAGGGGTTGGGGATTGGGGGTTAGGGATTAGGGATTGGTTATTAATAACCAAGTGCCAATAACTAAGTGCCAATTACCAAGAACCAATCACCAGGAACTAAATTCAGAATTTTCCCAGCCGGAAGCTGAGTTTTGCGTTGAACTGGTTAAGTTCTGTCGAGGGGACGCCGGTAAGGCTGAAGCCGGGGGCATAGCGGTAACTTACGGCAAGTCCCATCCTAAGCATTTTTACCAAGTTCAATTCAACCTTGACACCCGGTTCGATCACGAAACAATATGTGTCGGCAATGACATGGCTATTCCAGTTGTTATTATTCCAGTCCTGGTCATTATCATGGTTGTGATTATAGGAGTTGGTATTCCTGAAGAACATGTATCCCATCCCTATCATCAGGGGGAATGACACATGAACCGCCGATTTTGGCATCAGGGTATATTCTATAAGCAGTCCGCCATATCCGCCCCATAGATAAGCAGGTTTTTTAGGTTTGCCAACTGTATCGTAATAAATGCTGTCATATTTGAGTCCGTGGGGCAGCCCGATGAGGTTGCCTGTAAGCCCGATGGCCCAATTGTGATTAAGGATCAAGCCCCCGCTGATACCCGGCATGAACACGTTATACGAGCCAACCATAGTATACGAGGCATTCAGTTCAAAAAAGAAACCAAGAGGTATTTTGCAGTTATGGTTACCACTGCCGAACACGGTTTTAAAGTCGGAGGATTCCTTTTTAGGTTTAGCCTGGACTTCCTGGTCCTGTGCATACACTGAAGTGAAGAGTGAGAGGAGGATTAGGGAAACAATGATCTTTTTCATATAAAATCGTTTTAACAATAACTCCGAATCAGGGTTAAAAGTACATCTTTCAGTAAAGATAACATAAAAATAGAAGGGCTGTCATCCTGCTACAGTGACAGCCCTTTATTAATCCGCCCTAAGGGCGGTACTACGCCTCTTGATCCCCCCGCCGGTTCGTGGGCACTGAGCCATGCCGGGAGGAACATGAGTCTTGTTCTTTATCGCTTAAAAGACAGAGACGGTTTTGCCGGGTTGCCTGAACTGAAGAAAAATTATTTTTCAAGCAACCATGCAGAATTTTTCAAATCTTAATAATCAGAAACATAGCCTTATGAAAATAATCTACATCCTGGTATTTTTTGCCATTTATGCCTTCAGCGGTATCGCCCAGGTCCCGGCTTCGTGGAGCGGCAAAGGCATAGGCGGAGGCGGAGCCCTGTTTTCCCCTGCGATCAATCCGTCGAACCCGTCGGAAATTTTTCTTGCCTGCGATATGAGCGGGCTGTATCGTTCAAACGATGCAGGTTACAGTTGGAAAGACATTAACTTCCTCCAGTTGCAGGGCGGACACGATGCCTGCATGCAGTTCACAAATAATCCGCAGATAAGATATTGCGTTGATTATTCCACCTTGCAGGGAAACGACTGCATCAGGCCTATGAAAAGCACTGATGGCGGAAACAGCTGGAGCGTGGTCAGCGGGAACCCTTATCCTCTTCAGCCAAATGGCGGAATTTTGAGGCTGCTGGCCGATTATAACAACCCGAATCTCGTTATGTTTGCAGATTACGGTACAATTTATTTTTCTGCGGATGGGGGAGCGTCGTTCCACCAGGTACACAGCTGTATCTCGAACGATGCAGGGAACCATATCGCAGGGATCTTTTTTGACAGTCCGCACATTTATATTGGAACCAACGACGGTTTGCTTGTATCGAACGACAACGGTCTCAGCTTCAGCACTATGTCAACAACTGGTATCCCCGCTAACGAATATATGTTATCCTTTGCCGGTGCAACGGACAATAGCGGACCCAGGTTTACCTGTTTGACGGCTGCGAACGTATGGGCCGGATACCAGTATGGCAGCGATTACTGGGGGGCGATGAAAGGCGTTTACCAGATGGATAATTTAAGCGGGACATGGGTTTCAAAGCTTGACGGAATAGCGATCGGCAGTGACTTCCCTGTTTTTGTCGGGATGTCGGCGGATGACATTTCGATCGCTTACCTGAGTGGGGGAAGTGCGGCGGGAGCTCCCATCGTGATGAAATCGGTGAACGGAGGCAGCTGGGCACATGTTTTCCTGACAAACAACAACCAGAATATCTATACCGGCTGGGCTGGTTCAGGAGGTGATCACGGATGGAGTTTTCCCGAAGCCCCTTTCGGATTTACTGTTGACCTTCTCGATGCCAGCACCCTGATGATGAGTGATTATTCCTGTGCCCATATCAGCACCGACGGAGGAGTGAGCTGGCATCAGCAATACCTCAGGCATGAAGACGAGAATCCGATGAACGCCCCTACCCCGGTAGGAAAGAAATACCATGGTATCGGGTTGGAGAATACCTCCTGCTGGCAACTTATGTGGACCGACAGCCTTAATATGTTCGGTGCCTATTCAGATATCAACGGCATTATGAGCAGCGACAAAGGCGAAAGCTGGAAGTTCATTCCGAATCTCACCCAAAACACGGTTTACCGCATCGTGAGACATCCCGGAGGAAAGCTGTATGCATCCACATCCAACATCCATGATATTTATCAAAGTACCAGGATATACGATGCCCAGATCGATGCAGGCACGGGAAATGTTTATGTTTCGGCCGACCAGGGAGGAAGTTTTTCTGTATTACATAATTTCGGGCACCCTGTGATCTGGATAGCCCTGGATCCATCGGATCCCGAGAAGATGTATGCCAGCGTGCTGCATCACAACAAACAGAGCATAGGGGGAATCTGGATGACCTCGAATTTAAGCGCAGGCGCGGCATCGGTATGGACCAAAATGCCGGCGCCTCCCAGGAGCAACGGGCATCCTTACAACATCAACGTACTCAGCAACGGGGACCTGGTATGCAGTTTTTCGGCCCGAAAGCCTACCAGTGGATCAGCTTTTACCGACAGTTCAGGGGTTTATTATTACAACAAGTCAGCTTCCACCTGGTATGACCGTTCCGATCCCAATATGCGTTTCTGGACACAGGATGTGGTGATCGATCCTAACGATGCCACTGAGAGCACCTGGTATGCCTGCGTGTTCCAGGGATGGGGCACATCGGGGATACAAGGCACGGGCGGATTGTTCAGGACCACGAACAAAGGCCAGAGCTGGACCAGGATACATGATAATTACCGGGTTAACTCATGCAGTTTCAAGCCAGGCTTACCGAATGAGATGTATTTCACCACCGAGACCGACGGTTTATGGTATACCAATAATGCGACGGCAGCAAATCCGCAGTTCATCCAGGTCGGCAGCTATCCTTTCAGGCATCCCATGAGAGTGTTCTTCAACCCCTTCAAAGCATCGGAGATGTGGGTTACTTCGTTTGGCAACGGGATTATGGTTGGAGGGGATTCTTCGCTTGGGATAAAGCCCGAACAGGGCGTTGAGGCTGGTATTACGCTGTATCCCAACCCATGCGCAGAGCGGGTGAATCTCAGGATCGAGGGGACACAGTCATCCGCCGACAGTTATTGTATTATCAGCGACATCAGCGGAAGGATACTATCAATTACCAGGTTCAGCGGTTCTGAAACCACGATAGTCACAGGGAGCCTTGAGCCAGGAATTTATGTGGTAAAGCTTTTCAAGGGTACAAGCCCGGCAGGGAGCATGAAACTGCTGAAATATTAGACGAAGGGCGGTGTACATAAAATCCTCAGGCGGGGACACTGGCATACCGATTTTCCGTAACTTGCTGCCGCAATAAAGAAGGTACCCGGGCCGTTTAAGTTCCACCGGTGGAATTCTCCCGGGCTTAGCTGAAGATGCCGAAACTATACCCTGCTGTATGTCTCACTATATTGCTGCTTTTACAGGCTGCAGCCGCCCTGTCGCAGGGGGTGGCGAATTATGTAAGGGATGCCCAGAACAGTATACGCAGCGGTCAGTTTGTTGAAGCTCTGAAGAATCTTAACATTGCAATTCAAACAGATCCTTCCATTCCCGAATTATATTACCTCCGCGGTTATGCCAAGTACAGCCTGGATGATTATATAGGGGCGGAAGAAGATTTCACGAAATCCATTACTCTGTTCCCATACCTGCCCGATGTCTATGTGAACCGGGCCCAGGTAAGAAGCCAGCAGCAGAATTACGCCGGGGCTATAGAGGATCTTTCGGTTGCTTCGAAGATTGACAGCACCAATGCCGAGATCTTTTTCACCCTGGCCAGGATCAAGCTGTACATGAAAAAGTACTATGCCTGTCTAACCGATTGCAACCATGCTATAAAGTTGAAATATGATGGTGAGACAGTGTATATTATCAGGGGTGCTGCCGAGCTTGGGATTGACCGTTTCGACGAAGCCGTGGTGGATCTGAAGAAGGCGATAGAGATGAATCCGGCGAATGTATTTGCATACATTCAGCTGGGATCGGCGTGGAGTGACAAATCGAAATACGATTCGGCCCTGGTCTGTTTCAACAAGGCTATAGAGCTTGACAGTAACAATATTTTCGCCCTGTTCGACCGCTCCATCACACTGATCAAGAAGAAGGACAATACAGCGGGGCTGGTTGACCTGGGAAAGATCATCCGCCTTTCGCCTTACAATTCATATGCTTATTTCAACAGGGCAATTTTATACAATGATATTGGTAACCGTAAAGCCGCTATCAGTGATTTCGACAAGGTGATCAAGCTCAATCCGAAGAACATCGTAAGTTATTATTACCGCGGGCTGATGAAGATGCAGGAGAATGATCCGAAGGGGGCGCTGGAGGATATGGATAAAACTGTGGAATTGCTGCCCGATTACGCTGACGCCTGGTATGCAAGGTATGAGATCAAGCTAAAGCTGAAAGACCTTGCCGGGGCGCAGAAAGATTACAAAACCGCGATGGAGATCGCGAAAAAGAATAATCTTTCAACCGATAGTTTGAGTACGAAAAAGAAAGATTTCCTGCAGAGCCTGGTCAAGTTAAGCGGGGATTTCGAGGAGATGAATACCAGCAACAGCAAATTCCAGAACCAGGCCGTTGAGATACAGTTGGCTCCCATGTTCAGGTTATTCCAGGGGAAGGCCGGGTATGATCTGATCGAGTTATATGACACTTATCATAAAGGGCATTATTTTTCAGGGATTTTATCATTGACTGTTCACTCCTACCTGGTTGGCGATTCGTTATGTTCGAAGCAGCTGGAGCAGCAGACGGAAAGAATTTCTAAAGGGGCTGAGCTTTCCGATGCTTATCTTCAGAGGGGAGTAGCCTATTCGGGGCTTAAGAAGTACAACGAAGCTTTTTCCGACTATGCCATTGCAGAGGAGCTTGACACACTTTACGCCCTTCCTTACTTCAGCCGCGCCATCACCCGATACGACCTGATACAGCTCATCCACACCCTTGACAATTATGACCAGCAGATTACTATTGGCAAACCCAAGGATAAAACCAGGGAGCAGTATACCACGACCGAGCTGGAGCATACCTACGATGCTGTTGTATGCGATTTCGAGACCGCCCTAAGGATAGACCCGGGGTTTTTCTTCGCTTATTACAACCGTGGTATTGTTTACTGCAAGATGGGCAATTACCACCGCGCTCTTGAAGATTTCACCAAAGCCATCGAGTTGCGTAAGAACTTTGCCGAAGCCCTCTTCAACCGGGGTCTGGTGCAGATCATGCTCGGCGATTCCCAGACCGGCTGCGAAGACCTCAGCCGCGCCGGTGAGCTTGGTATCTCCGAAGCTTACAAGATCATGAAGAGGTACTGTTACAAATAAATTTCTTTTTTTCCGGCTCATCTCCCTTTTCGGGGAAGTTGTATTTCCATAATAAATCACTCCCGGAAAATTTCCCGCCCCTTTTCAGCAGACCCCTGGTTTAAGGCCCGGGTATTGCTTTATAACAGGTTTATTTCCAGTCAATGGCATGAATCGCGGAGCAAGCCCTGGCCCCGGATTCCGAAACAAACTGTGCTGGGTTTACCATGCGTTGAAAAAAAATCCCGGAAATGCATATCACTTTTCGGTTAATGATGGATTAAGGAATATCAAAGGCCATCGAATATGAAACAAATCAGGATTGAAAAAGCCGTTTCGGGAGGCAATCTTATATGGAAGCTCAGGTTTTATTATGACGCTGAAATCATCAGACTTATTAAGACAATAAAAGGAGCGCGCTGGAACCCCAAGGGCAAGTTCTGGTATTTCCCTCTGAGTTCCGCTACACCTGAATGGTTAAATCACAAATTCAGCGGTCAGTTGAATTTTGTTGAAAGCACTGCTCCAAATGTGAAGTCCGGGGAGGCTGAGCCTGAACCCTCGCGGTTTAAGGAAGATGGAACAGGCAGGAATTCAGATGCAGGTGTTAAGATCTTGGAAGAATACGTTAAATCGCTGGTGGTAAAACAGTATAGTCCGCGCACTATCGACACCTACACAAGCATGCTCAGGTTATTTCTCAATCATTTCAAAGACAGGAACATTAATGAGCTGAGGGATGAAGACATCAGGGAATATCTGTTGTATCTTGTCGAGAAGAAGAAAGTATCATTGTCGTATCAGAACCAGGCGATCAATGCCATCAAGTATTATTACGAGAAGGTGCTTGGTAGGGAGACAAAGACCTATTATCTGGCAAGGCCGAAGGCAGCAAGCAGGTATCCAACAATTTTAAGTCTGGAAGAAGTGAAACATATTATCAGGCAGATCGACAATCTTAAGCACAGGACAGTTATTTCCCTGATTTATTCCTGCGGGTTGAGGATCAGTGAGGCAGTAAATCTCAGGCTGGAGGACATTGATTCGAAAAGGGAGTATATCATGGTAAGAGGAGGAAAAGGAAAGAAAGACCGAAGGACATTGCTCTCGAAAACAATGTTAAAGCATTTGAGGTTGTATTACCAGGTATACCGGCCAAAAAAGTGGGTTTTCGAAGGGCCTGGAGGGTCTCAATACAGTGATGAGAGCATACAGTCGGTATTCAGGAGGGCGATAGCCCGGGCAGGGATCAGGAAGAGGGTAACGGTTCATACCTTACGGCATAGTTTTGCGACACATTTGCTTGAGCAGGGGGTGAACCTGAGGTATATACAGACCTTGCTGGGACATTGCAGTACAAAGACAACCGAGATATACACGCATGTAACGAACAAAGGCTTTCTTGACATCAAGAGCCCGTTTGACAACCTGGATATATAGAAATATTTTTGTCCGCGAACGCCTTATAACTAATTTATCCTTATATTTGGTTAGTTAAAAAATTATGCACGTCCGCGACATTCAGCTCCCTTCGATTATACAACCGGGCCATGAGTTTCGCCTTGTGGTTAACAGAGAATAATTATTATGGCAGAAGATTTGCGTTTGAAATATCATCATTTGGGCATGCCTACTACTTGTCCGATTGAAGGCGAGAAGTATTTGAAGGAATACAAGGTTTTTCATTTCGGGTATGGGGATAACCCTTATGGGATCGAGTGGATGAGGTATGAAAAAGAATGTGATCTTCCTGAAATTGTAAAAACCATGCCTCATATTGCTTTTGAAGTAGCGAACGTACACGAAGCCATCAGGGGGAAGAAAGTTATTATTGAGCCTAACAGTCCATCGGAAGGCTGTTTGGTAGCCTTTATTGAAGAGTGTGGTATGCCGATAGAGTTTATTCAGTTTGACAAGAAGGAGAAGGTTGGGGATTTTCAGTTGGACCCTTAAACATTGTTTTACCGACCAAAATTTACCCTCTAACACAAATCCCCAAAAAACCCCAACAAAATAACACAAATCAAAAAACTATGCGTTTACCTACCCCACCCTCTGCCCATAACACAAATTACGCAAAAACCAAAAGTCTTACAACACAAATAGCCCGGTCTTAGCCATTCGTTAGTGACAAAAAAATCATTATGAAACACTCAGTAATAATATTAATGTTCAGTGTTTTACTTTTTTCCACTGCATTATCCCAGACAAACATTTATTTTCCTTTACCCACCGCTAATGCAATCTGGAGGGAGCATTCTGGTGGTTATCAGTGTGATTGTTGCTCTGATTATCAGTATTATATCGTTGGTGATACGATTATAGGTAATCATCAGTATAAAAAAATAACTGAATCCGGAGTCAGATATTATATGGATATGAATGGTCTTTGTACTTATAATGTCCAAGGCTATTTTAACAATCAATTTGTCGGTGCATATAGAAACGACAGTATAAACAGGAAAGTCTATGGTGTTATATATCCATGGTATATGAATGACACCTTACTTTATGATTTCAATTTAAATCTCATGGATACAATTCCGACTTCTTTACTTTATAAGCCAAATGGATATATCAGCTATGTCTCCGATATAGATTCGATTCTTATTGGTAACACTTACCATAAACGATTTGCTATTTCCAAGGAGAATGGAACTATCAATTATGCATTTCTAATAGAAGGAATTGGCTCAACGTTTGGACTATTTGGCAATCTTCAAGAACCCTTTGAATATGGAACAACATTGAAATGTTTTATTCAAAATGGTCAAACTGTCTTCCCAGATACCAATTACAATTGCTTGTTGATTACCAATATTGCCGAATCTGAACAATTAATTTCAAATTTTTCTATTTTTCCGAATCCCTTTTCAAATTATTTAGCAATTTCATTCAATAACAATGAAAAATGTTGCTCATTAGTAATTTACGATATGTACGGCAACTTAGTTAAAAATGCAAAAAACATAAGTAATGGTATTACTATTAGTACTGAAGAAATACATGCAGGGGTTTATACCTGCATAATTTCTGATAATTCAGGAGTGAAAGCAAGAAATAAAATACTAAAATTGAAATGATTTTTCTGTCACTAACAAGCCGCTAACTCGCAACAATGCTTACGAAAAGTTGCTTATCAAAGGCTATCCC
>SESA01001474.1_pt1 | contig 12198 bp, 8 predicted proteins | sample 3171451 | NCBI WGS metagenome assembly SESA01 (sample SAMN06051862, study PRJNA518727) | freshwater metagenome | biome: subpolar coniferous forest; feature: holomictic lake; material: water; isolation source: holomictic Lake 227, 8 m depth | place: Canada: near Kenora, Ontario | collected 2013-06-25...
CCGATGGAGGATGCACCGCATGGCGCATCGCGAGACACAGGCCCGCCCATTCCACGATGCCGTCGGAGCAGGTAAGAATCGCGACCGCAACGGCTATGATGGGATGAGATAGAAATATTCCCCAGCGGTGTCAATTTCCGGGGTTGCACAATTGCACGATCTTTTCGTGCAAAGCCTGATTTTTGCGTGTTACTCTGTCGCGTTTTTGGGATGAAGAGAGATGTGTTTATTTGCGGTAATCTGCGATGTCGGTTCTGGGTGGCTGCAACTTCCATTGTTTTGCTTTGCCTGACGACGATGTGCGCCGAAGAGCCAGAGTATTATTCGCCGGAAGCCATGGTGGCTTTCCACGATGGCAGGCTGCTTTACGTTGCGGAGAAAACCGCGAAGCAAGTGGCCGTGGTTGATCTCAATGCTGGCAAGGTGGTGAAAGCTTTCCGGCTTCCGGGAGAGCCCTCGGGCATGGCATTAGGCCCTGACGGCAATAGTCTTTTCGTAACGGTGGAAGGTGTCGATGGACGGGTGGTGCAGCTTGATCCAAACAGTGGGGAGATCACAGCGACAATCCCCGCCGGTCATACGCCGATGGCTCCCGTGCTCTCCCCAGATGCCAAGATGCTCTACGTATGCAACCGGTTCAACAACGAGGTCATCGTCATTGATGTTGATTCCAAAAAGCAGACTGCGCGTATTCCAGTTGGCCGCGAGCCGGTGGCCGCGGTTCTGTCGCGGGACGGGAGGCACTTATTCGTGGCGAATCATCTGCCCGCAGGAGCCTCCAATCAAAGCCGCGTTACGGCAGCCGTGGATGTGATCGATACCGCATCAGGCAAGGTGGACGCTTCAATTTCTCTTCCCAACGGTTCGGTTGCCCTGCGTGGAATGTGTTTGTCGCTGGATGGAAAGATCGTTTACGTGACCTCAACATTGGGCCGATTCATGTTGGCAACGACCACCGTCGCTCGGGGGTGGATGAATACCTGCGTGCTGCACCTGATCGATGCGGAGAAACGGTCGCTGCGATACACGGTGCCGCTGGATGAGGAGAGCTTGGGGGCGGCAAATCCGTGGGGAGTGGCGTGCTCTGCCGATGGCAAGTTCGTGTGCGTGGCGCACTCCGGCACCCATGAAGTGAGCATCATCGATCAGCAAGCGTTGCTGGCGAAGCTGGCTAAAGTGCCACCGCAAAACGAGTCTGGGATCACAGAGGAAGCGTATGAAAAGTTGCCGGAGAATCCCGCTGACGATTTGAACTTTTTGGCCGGAATAAGGAAACGGGTTCAGCTAAAGGGAAATGGGCCGCGCGGCGTTGCGATCATGAGCGGAACGCTCTACGCGGCGGAATATTTCTCAGGGTCGGTCGGCGCGGTGGGGTTGGACTCGGCGGCGCACCCGGTAAAATCCATTGCTTTGGGGGCGGAGCGGCCGAAGAGTTTAAAGCGCAAAGGCGAGATGCTTTTTCACGATGCCGCCACCATGTGTTTCCAGCAATGGCAGAGTTGTTCTTCATGCCATCCGGATGGACGGACCGACGCGCTGAATTGGGATTTGTTGAATGACGGGATGGGCAACTCGAAGAATACGAAAAGCCTGTTGTTCTCAGCGCAAACTCCTCCGGTGATGGCTAGGGGCGTGCGGACCAGCGCTTCCGTGGCGGTTCGCACCGGCATGAAATTTATCCAGTTCACGGAGCCGGCAGACGAAAAGGCAGATGCGCTCCATGAATACATCAAGAGCCTGGCACCTATTCCGAGTCCCATCCTTTTCAATGGAGAGCTTTCCACCGGGGCTCGGCGGGGGGAATCCGTGTTCAGGAGGGCGAACTGCGCGGCATGCCACTCAGGCCAATATTTCACCGATTTGAAGCTGCACAATGTGGGCACGGGGGCGGGGATGGAGGCGGGCGTTTGGTTTGATACGCCGACGCTGAGAGAGCTATGGCGCACCGCTCCGTATCTTCATGATGGACGGGCGGCAACCCTGGAGGAAGTCGTGACCAAGTTCAATCCGAGCGACCGCCATGGCAAAACCTCCGAGCTGAGTCCACAGGAAGTGGCGGATCTGGTGGAATATTTGAAATCGCTTTGAACATGGTGATCTCGTTTTTACGCAGCTTCTTATTCCTCGTTTGCTTGGTCCACGCCTGCAACGCTCAGCAGCTTCAGTGGGCGAGCCAGGAACTGAAGTTTAATCCATCTCCGTCTGAGGTCGCTGTGGTTGGCAAGTTCAAATTCACCAATATCGGAACTTCCGAGGCGAAGATTTTGAAGGCGTCGAGTTCCTGCGGTTGCACCACCGTTGCCTTTGATAAGAAGAGGTTCGCGCCGGGTGAGTCAGGCGAACTGAAGGCAACCTTCAAATTCGGATCGCGTGTAGGATTGCAGCAGAAAGTGATCTTGGTCGAGAGCAACGATCCCAAGCAACCCCGCACGGTGCTCACCATGAAGGTGAACATTCCCGAGATTGCACAGGTGCGGCCAACCTTTCTTTACTGGGCATCCAATCAGCCAATTGCGCCCAGAGAAGTCACGGTGCGCGTCCTAAACGGGTTTCCGGTAAAGAACATCAGCATCTCGTCATCGCACCCGCAGTTATCCGCCAAAGTCGAGACGATCAGGGAGGGACAAGAGTATCGAATAATTGTGACCCCCGGCCCCACCGATCAGCCGATCACGGCGATCTTGAGCATCAAAACAGATTACCCACCCGAAAATCCAAAGACATACTTCGTGAACGTCAGGGTTCAGCCCGGCGGGTAACCTTTCGCCCCATTCCATGCGCAGCGAGGCTTTTGGCGGCAACGGAAACGGATGGGTTGGAGAACCCGCCAGCATTGACTCGAAGATCGCCACCACTTTTTACAAGCACAACCTCTTTGGTGACTTGATCGAAGTGCAGGATGCGCGCCAGAATTCCACCGGAATGTGGTACGATGGAATCGGTCAGATGACGGAACGGAAGATTTACCAAGGCGGGACCAATGGAGCGATTCTGGCACAAGAGAGCTTCCAATACGAACCCGGCGGGCAGGTCTCAACACATGTCAACGTACTCGGTGGCACCACCTCGAAGCTATACACCGCTGCCGGCCAGCTAAAACGTCAGGAGAACCCAGATGGGACCGTTCTCGAATGGCGGTATGATTTTGGCGGGCGGCTCGTAAAGGAAATCCTAAGCAACCAGAGTTATCGGATTACAACCTACGACGACCTGGCGCGCTCGGTCACTCGGGCTCTTTACTCGGGCTCCGCCACCTTGCTGGCCAGCGAATCAAGCACCGTTGACCGGCGGGGAAACGTGATTACCAAAACCGACGCAGAGGGAAACACATTTACCACGGCCTATGATTGCCTGAACCGGATGATCTCGGCCACCGGGCCGGCAACCAGCGGCAATTCGGTTCAACAGTCCACGATAAAGCATTACGATGCGGCTGGCATTGTAGATACTACTGAAAATGGCCTTGGAGAAAAGGTCGTGACGACCAAGGACGCGGAGGAGCGCCCGCTTTCAGTCGAGCTCAAGGACGCAACGAACCAAACCGTGCGCATCACGAGCTACAGCTATTCGCCGGACCATCAATCGAGCACCACCACGGTCGGGAGCGGTACGGCGGCCATCGTCACCACAACTTACACGGACACGTTTGGCAAGCCGTTGATTATTCTGCACGCCGACAACACCGCGCAAATTTTCGGCTACGACAACCTGGGAAATTGCCTTTACTCCTTCGACGAAGAATGGAATGTAACGACTCACAGCTATGACGCCTTCAATCGGGTATCCACCGAAACCTTGCCTGGCGGAGCTTCGACGACCTTTGTCTACGACGCGGCAGGCAACGTCCTGGAGCGCCGGATGCCGCAAAATCAGACCTTAAAGATGACCTACGATCCGGCATCGCGGAAGCTGACGGAAGTTCTGAGCGGGACCATGACCATCAACGGCGTCACCAGCGGAACCAATGCCCGCAATTTTTCTTATGAATACTACCCGAACGGTCATGTGTTTGCCGGGCTGTTGAAAACCGTTACCGACCCCAGAAAGTGGATTATTACCGATGGGGTGATCACGGCGACCGGCACCAATGTCAAGTTTACCTCCACTTACGACGATTTTCTGCGCCTGAAGACGGTCGTGGCGACAGGGCCGAATGTTGAGCAGAATCAACAAACGACCTATAACTATGACAGGACAAGTCGGGTTACTAGCGTGGCGCAGACGTTTATCGATCCCGTCAGCGGTCTTCCGACGACAAGTGTTGGGGCGAGCACCGACGTGGTGCGCGCTTATGATCGTTACGGGAAAATCTCGAATGAAAAGGTGTTCATCAGCGGGACGCTTCATAGCGAGTTTGATCAGGGTTGGGACGGCGCCGGACGGCGCGTTTCGCTTACGAGCAAACTGGCGGCGTCCGGGAGTGGTTCGGGGCTGAGCCGGAGCTTTGCGTATGATCCGGATGGCGCTATGCAGCAGGTTTCAACGGGAACAAGCAGCTTCCAGTTCGGCTTTGGTCCGAATGGCTTGCTAGGCGAGCGCAGCGGCAGCGGTCGCACCCAGACGGTGCTTCAGCGGGATGGCTTGGGCCGCATTGAGCGGCAGCAGGACGTGATCGGCTCGCAAGCGGTGCTGGTGGAAAACCAGCATTGGGCGGCGCGAGGAAAGCGGGATAGTTATTCGGCGACCCGGTCCGAAGGAGGCGGATGGACTGAAGACCGCTCCTACTTATACAACCAGAGAGGCCAGGTTTACTTTGAAACCGATTCGCCGAACTCCGAGGACCAAGGCGTGTGGCGCTATTGGTTCGATGTGTTCAGCTTGAAAAACACAACGCCGGAAGGCTCTGGGCTCGGGGTCCGGTCGGCGGCGGTCCGGTTTCTCGGTTGGGCGGATCCGACGCACAGCACGGATTATGTGAACGATATTCATCTGGAAAATTATGACTGGCATTGCGCAGGAACGGTCACTGCGGAAGACTTCAATGTGACTTGCATCGATCCGAAGTATGTCAATTCCAGAACTCCGGATTCGATTCCCACACTGGACGCGTTGGGAAGGTCTTCCAAGGACAGTTTCAAAACTGCTGTTGTCGGCACGCGGTACGTATGCACGGAGTATTATGATCAATTGGGACAAGCGTACCGGCAAAATTCATATCCCTACAATAGTGACAGGCAATATTTGTATTGGGATGCTGCCGGCCGGTTGGTTAAGCTTAAGGAGAATCAATGGGCGACGCCCTCGCATGACGTTTTTCTGTTTACGTCTGTTTACGACGGCCTGGGGCGGCGGTTGAGGACGGAAAAGCAGTCTTATTCGAACGGTGTGCTAACAGGCGCCAAGTTTGTGGTGGACAGCTTCTACGATCCGCAAGCGGAGTTTTTGGAAGTCGGGGTCGCCGTAAACGGGGCGCGGGTGTGGAAGGTTTATGGACCCGATTTGAACGGGGGCTACGGCAGCCTTCAGGGAATCGGCGGTCTGGAGGCCACCATCGACGAAACCAGCGGGAGCGTGACGCCGGTGGTCAACGACAGCTTCGGGAACGTCGTGGGTTGGATCGCCTCGGGCGCGATGAATTGGAACAGCGCCCGTGCGGGCTCCTACCGGGTGAGCCCGGAAACGCCCACGCCGCAGTTGGACGCGGGCGGCAGCGTGAAGGTGGCGCAAGCGAGCGTTTGGCGCGGACGCCGGATGGACGCGACGGGGCTCTACTATCTCGGGGCGCGCTACTACGACCCGGAGCGGGGGCGGTTCATCTCCCCAGACCCTCTCGGCCATGCCGCCAGTATGTCGCTTTACGACTACGCCAACGGAGACCCGGTCAACGGGTTGGACCCGGATGGAAGGTGCGTCAACACGGGATTAAGAGCAGTAGGTAGTGCTTTGACAGGAGGAGTTAACCTTGTTGATGCGGTTGCAAAAACACCACTAGCATTGGCCGAACGGGGGGTGTTTGGGACCCTAGCAGGATTCAAAAACTATGATTTTGGAGGGACGATCAAACAAAATTTCTCAACTGCGTTGGCCAGTGCTGGAAATTACTGGAACCTTTCACAAGGGAATGGAACGCTTGGGTTGCTGTCAGGAATCGCGCATCAAATCCCTACAATTGGAAATTTCATTCCCGGCCCAACGGGTGACATGAATGGAATTACGACTGCCGTGGTGAGTGGAGGCATCAACGGGAGGGATGAGGCATATTCCAATGGACGCGATAGGCAAACAATCGCTAGTCTTGGAGAAAATGGAAATTCGCTTGATACGATTGGTGCAACCTATGTCGGTGGAACTATTTCGGACGTCTTGTTCAGCCTTTTTGGCGCATCGTGAATTAGCGTGTTTTTTCTATCAGGGGGGAGGAAATTTCGGAGGCATGCAAGACAAAGAATTTTTCTCGATGGCCCTTGGGCTCAAAACGCCGTGGTATGTGAAGGACGTCCAGATGAACATGGGGGAGCAAAGGGTCACGATCATTGTCGAGTGCCGGTGCGGCACGACTTGGGCGGATACGGAGGGAGCCTTGGCTATCCATGGCTACGAGGAACGGCAATGGCGGCATTTGGACACGATGCAGTTTGAGACCATCATCCAGGCGCGTGTGCCGCGTGTGCGCTGGCCCGATGGGCGCACGGAGATGGTGCAAGTTCCCTGGGCGCAGCCGCGTTCGCGTTGGACGCTCATGTTCGAGGGGATCGCCGTCCGGGTGCTCCAGAACAGCCGCAGCGTGACGCAGGCGTGCGAGCTTTTGAAGCTGGACTGGAGCAGCGCGCACCGGATCATGGAGCGCGCCGTCGAGCGCGGACTTGAGCGGCGCAACCTCGAAGAAGTGCGCCACATCGGCATGGACGAAAAGAGCTTCAGGCGGGGCCAAGACTACATTTCGACGCTGGTGGACCTCAACAAGGAAGCGCCACGGGTGCTGGAGGTGGCTGCCGGGCGTGACATCCACGCAGCCAAGGAATTGCTCCACAGCCTGCCCGAGCCGGTGCGCGAGAAGATCGAAGCGGTGGCCATGGACATGAGCGCCACCTATCAGGCGGCGGCGCGGGAGGTGCTGCCCCAGGCTGAAATCGTGCATGACCGCTTTCACGTCTCCAAGCTGCTTGGCGAGGCGGTGGACAAGGTGCGGCGGGGCGAACACAAGGAGTTGATGCAAGCGGGAGACAATCGCCTGCTGGGCACCCGCTACATCTGGCTTTATCACCCCAACGAACTCAATACGGACCGGCTCAAGCAGCTCAATGACCTCTTTGAAGTTCAGCACTTGCGGACGGCGCGAGCCTACTACCACCGGCTGCGGTTCATGGATTTTTGGAGTCAGCCCGACATCGGCGAAGGCCAGCGTTTCTTCGCCCGCTGGTTCCACGAAGCGTTGCAGAGCTGCCTGGAGCCGGTCATCAAGGTGGCGCACACGCTCCAGAGCCATCTACTGGGAATCCTGAGCTATTTCCGCCACAAAATCACCAACGCCATGACCGAAAGCTTCAACTCAACCATCCAGTCGCTCAAGGCCAGCGCCCGTGGCTTCCGCAACTTCGAAAACTACCGCATCCGCATCCTCTTTTTCCTCGGCAAGCTCGATCTTCAACCACGCTAATTCATGAAGCGCCTTTTTTATCGCGAGCCGACATCGAACCCGATCACGTACCACTCTTGGAAGCTTCCGGAGGCCCGCGTCATGAGCTTTTCCTGGCCCAGAACGCGCCCGTGAGTGTCCGTGATCCATTGCTTGACGTCGCGACCAAACTCGACTCTTACCGATTCCTCGGAAGCGCAGACGACGATTTTTTGGCCGGTAATCCTCGCCTCGTTAAAGGCCGTCAGGCCCTGCACGGTTCGCGCTCCGAACGGGCGCCAGAGCGATGTTTCCGGATCGTCCTGGCCGACGAAGGCGATGGTTTTCGTCGAAACCGGGAGGTATTTGCGCAGCGGCGCCAGGCAGTCCGAGCGCTGCCTGTAAATGGAATAAACCGTGCGACCCCGCTGGAAAAGGGCGTTATCGCGGAACGAGGATGCCAGCTTATCAAACACCATGACTGCGGGCCACAACGGGCGGGAGGGAGTGAGGATGGTAATTGGCAAGGCGGTGAGCGCCACCAAGCCAGCCAGAGTTCTCCACCAGTTCTTCCGGAAAACAAGAGGGGCTCCGGGTGCCAGCAGGAGAATGCCCGCGATGACCAGGACGTAGTAGGGCGCCAGAAGACGCGGTGAGGATTCGCTCCCGACTTTTGCCATGAAGGCGAGTGCTGCCACCGCTGCGGCCGCGCAGATCTGCAGCCCATGATGGCGGGTCTGCCTCGATAAAGAACAACGGCTTTCAGGGGAGAGGGCATTCTGAGTCCTGCCGCATTTCTCAATACGCCGGCCCCGTACGCCGCTCATCAAGGTTGCCGCAAGCAGAACGGAGATGCCGAGCCCCATCCCTGCGCCTTCCTCCTGCTCGAGTTCATTCCGAGCCAGACTAAACCGCGGGAAATGCTGGACCAGCGGTCGGAATTTCTCGGTCTCAATAAGCGCCCGAACGGCCTCGTTCCACGATCTGGCCATCGGCAGAATGGGAGGCAACAAATTGATGCAAGCGGTTTGCATGGTATTGCCGATAAGGCCAAAGACCGGGTCAACGTTCACTTTCACCTTGTTGTCAGGATCTCCCGACCAGCTCCCGGTGTGTTTCGCATTCAGGGTGGCAATGGGCAGAAAGGAAATGAGAGAGCAGACTGCAACGATACCGGCTGTCGCAAACCACCGCCGCGGCAAGAGGCTTAGCGTGGGACGGGCTGCTGCAAGCCACGGCAAAACGAGCGGCAGATTCGAAACTTTGGTCCCGGTCATCAATGCAACTGAGAGCATTCCATACCAAACATCCGATATCCGGCCTGTCTCTCTGGCCCGAAGGGCAAAGTAGAGAGCGGATAGGAGGAAGATCGTGGAAAAGGAATCGTTCCCCACACTCCCTGCCTGCAAAGCAAAGCAGTATGCGGAAGGGATGAGCCACATCCAATACCAGGCAAGCCGCTTATTGACACCGAGCCGGATCAGAACGGCGTAGGCCAAGCCCGGCAATAGAGCATACGAAACAACGTTGATTAAAAAAAAGAGGCGGTCGCTTCGGGTTAGGGCCAGCAGCGGCGCCATAAGCCACTCAAACCCGGTTCCGCTAAAGTTCATCCGTCCATTGCCGGTCTCTATCCAGTGCCATTGATGAGCGGCCAACCAATGGAGGGCTCTGGGAATGCGATAGGTCAGGGCGTCATAATTGTTTGGCGGATACATCACTCCACCAAGAAAGGAGCAAAGGAATAACAGCCCAAAGGCCGTTGGGAGCAGATAACGGGCCCGCCATCGCAGTTTTACAACCACCCCGCAATTGCGGAACCCGCGTGAAAAACCGTTTGTAATTTCAGAAGCTTTCCGAGCCCACAGCAGCAAGGCGATGACACCTAACGCAACTGCCGCCACATATCCCGCCGCGTCAAGATGCCCCAAGGCCGACAACAACCACCCCGAGCAGTTCAGAAACACGCAAACAATAAGCCACCCCTTGGCGTAGGCGATGGTATTTGGCGTTCTCATGATCAACAGGGGGGCGGGAGTGATTAGGGCATCATGCAGCTTTACCCCATGGGGACGCAACAAAAGATTCTGCTTCTCTCGGATCCGCAGATGGGGTCAATATCCGTCACGTAATACCCCCGCTACGGGCGGATGCACCACACTCCGACTATTGAATTCTCAAAAATATAGAACAATTCAGTCCCTCACTCCCGTTTTGAATACCCCCTATCTCTCTCGGTAATCATACTCGTTTCCAATAAAACGTTGACAGTGGACCAGAGCATCGCGGCCGTTCTAGCTCAACCGCAAGTCGCCTAACACCGTAAATAACTGCTCGATTGATGGGACTCGTGAGATTCCCCGCATGGTGACTGGCGTGTGAAATATCGAGCTCGCCTCTAGTCGATATGATATATTGGCATTTGCAATCATACTTAACATTCAAGACGCCCGAACTCCGAAAGGGCCATTCCGACGACCTGGTCCATGTTGTAGTAGCGATACGTCGCGAGGCGCCCCACGAAGCTTACGGCTGGTTCATTCGCAGTTAGCGCGGCGTAACGGCGATAAAGGTCGTGGGAATCCGGGGACGGGATCGGATAGTAGGCTTCGTTCCCCAAGGAATAATCCTCCGGATATTCCCGGACGATGGTTGTTACCGGGAGTTTCTGGCCCGTGGCATGTTTGATTTCCACGATGCGAGTGAACTCGTGGTCGTTGGGGTAATTCACCTGCATCACGGGCTGAAAATATTCCTGGGGAAGTGTTTCCGGTTCAAACCGCAGCGAGCGGTAGGGGAGAGGGCCAAAACAGAAATCGTAGTATTCGTCGATCATCCCGGTGTAGATGAGGTGGCGGCACCCGACCTGGTTGCGGATCTCACGGAAATCGCACGAGAGCTGCACGGTAATATTCGGATGGGCCAACATGCGCTCGAACATCCTGGTGTATCCCTGCGCGGGGATCGCCTGAATTCGTTCTGAGAGATAACGGTTGTCGCGATTGGTCCGGACCGGAATACGCCCGCACACGGATGCATCCAACTCCTTCGGGTCGCGCCGCCACTGTTTGCGCGTGTAGTTTTTGAAGAATTTCTCGTAGAGCTCCCAGCCTACTTGGGAGACGATCGCCTCTTCGGAGTTCCTTGGCTCGGCAATGGGAACACGCCGCTTTGCGAGGGTTGCCGCCATTTCCTCACTGGTGCTTGGCCTGCCCAGGAGCTGCTCGAAGGTGTTGAGGTTTACCGGGAATTGCCAATAGCGCCCATCGGCCCACGACAGAATTTTGTATTCGACGGGATGCCAATCGGTGAACTGGCTGAGATAATCAAAAATCTGCTGCGAGTTCGTCCGGAAATAGTGAGGCCCGTAAAGATGAACAAGGACTCCGGCGTCGTCCTTCGCATCGTGGGAATTTCCGCCGATATGGTTTCGCCGATCCACCACAAGGACCCGGCGATTGCGTTGGCTGGCAAGCCGTTCTGCGAGAACTGCTCCGGCGAAGCCGGCTCCAATAACCAGGTAATCGTAGGCAGGTTGTTTGTTCATTCGTGGCTATTTGGAGATATTGGTCGCGGTCGCCATCTCCCGACCTGCCAGCGCGCTAGCTGGCGACCAGTGCCGCCTTCTCCTGCTGGGCGCGGAGGAAGCGGCGGGAGACGCCGACGTATTTCTCCGCCCAGGTGCGGATTTTTTTCTGGGCGTCGAGGTCGAGGGTCTTGACGACTTTGCCGGGCGAGCCGAGGAAGAGCGAGCCGGGCGGGATCTTGGTGCCGCCTGTCACGAGCGCCCCGGCGCCGATGATGGAGCGGGCTCCTATCTCCGCGCCGTCGAGGATGATGGCGCCCATGCCGACGAGCACTTCGTCGCCGATGGTGCAGGCGTGGATCATCGCCTGGTGGCCGACGGTGACGAGTTCGCCCACGATGACCGGGTAATCGTCGGCCAGGTGAACAACCGTTCCGTCCTGGATGTTGGAGCGCGGGCCGATGTGGATGCGGTTGATGTCGCCGCGCAAAACGGTCTGGTACCAGACGCTCGATTCCTCTTCCAAGGTCACGTCGCCCATCACGTCCGCGCTCGGCGCCACGAACGCCGTCGGGTGGATCGTCGGCGTGCGGGCGAAAAATAGGTTCATGCGTTCTTCAAGTGTCATAGTCGGGTATTAGAGAATTGCATTGCAAGCGTCGCTTGGCAACGCTGATAAACAAAGGCTCGGAGGATTTTCAACGCAAAGTGAAAAATTCCTTTGACAGGCTAAATGCAGGGTGACACAACACCACCAGTGCTGGACTCCCAGCACGCAATCAAATCATAATTCACCCAGGACCAATCAGGAACTTCCTCCTATGAATAAGGCAGAACTCGTCGAAGTCGTTCAAAAAACACTCGGAACCGCCAGCAGGGCTGAAGCAGAACGCGCCGTCGCGGCAGTTGTTGACGGCATCAAAGCCGGACTCAAGAAGACCAAGAACGTGCAGCTTATCGGATTCGGCACCTTCAAGGTCGCGGAACGCGCCGCTCGCATGGGCATCAATCCGAAGACCGGAGCCAAGATCAAAATCAAGAAGTCCAAGACCGTGAAGTTCGCGGCCGGCAAGGATCTCAAGAGCAAGATTTAAAGCCAGGACACTCCCCCCCGGGA